>Ga0256839_1001469_pt1 | contig 28547 bp, 43 predicted proteins | sample 354166metaG_FD_185968 | JGI IMG/M metagenome (GOLD analysis project Ga0256839, IMG submission 185968) | Hydrothermal vent microbial communities from Mid Atlantic Ridge, Atlantic Ocean - 354-166 | ecosystem: Environmental > Aquatic > Marine > Hydrothermal vents | place: Atlantic Ocean: Mid... | reverse complement strand
GATATCCATTCAGCTTTGCCTTCAGAACACGGAATGCCTGATCCGCATCGGCATAGGTGTCCGCGAAAACGTCTATCTGCACCCTTGTCATGACCAACCGGTCAGGCGCCTGCGTGGTATATTTGTTGACCTCGCTGACGATATATAGAACTGCCGCCGGCAGCCCGCTTCCCTGCGGCCGCTCCACCCAGTGGATTCGAGTACCAAAACGGCCAGCGATAGCGCTGTCGGCCAACAGTAGTGCGACAAAATCCCGTTGCACGGTTACCGCCCCCCTGCCCGCGCGGCCCGGGCGCGCAATCGTGCGGCCGTCTTGCTGATCTCGTCGCGCAAGGTATCTCTGATCATCGCAGCCGCAACCGGCGCCTTGGTATCGAAGGCGGGCCGCATAAACGGATCAGGCTCCATCTTGCCAACATTCCTCCCTGTCGACTTTTGAACACGCTCCCCGGTTCCAAACTCCACCAATATGGCTGCCGGATCAGTTGCCACCACAAATGCTTCGGCAAAAGCATTGTTCGGATCGCCAATCCGTCTGGCGTCGCGCATCGCCGATACGGCCTCTGCGCGGCCCTTGCCGTCCTTTATGGCTTTGCGAAATGCATTCTTCCCGACATCGTGCCCTTTCGGCTTTCTTGTCGTTGCATTGATAGACGCCTCGAGGTTGCCCTGGTCATATGGCGCATAACTTCTGGCCGCGTCACGGATCGGAATTGCTGCTCGACGTAAGGTTCGACGCAGAACGGCCTTGCCCGTTGCCGACGTAAACTTCTGCAAACTCTTCTCGAGTTCGCGCAACCCCTCGACCTTCACAACCGTTTTACTCATTCCGCCCTCGCCGAAGCCGTAATCTCGATTCCCTCACGCCGGCCGATTTCCTTGCTTCCGCTGATTTCGAAAATACGTCCGTCAAAACTGATTCTGTCTGCCGGCGTGATATCCGACACCGTAGATGACCATCTGATCCTGAACCTGTGCGTCACCGTCGCGCCGACTTCGCCTGCTCGCCAGCGCTCGCCATCCGCGATCGGCCAGACCGCGGCCCAAACGGTCGCAAGTATTGTCCAGCTGCGGACCTCCTCGTTGTAGCCGTTCACGGTCACGGTAGCCCGCTCGATTGCGATACGGCGGTCAAGATCTCCGGATTTCATTTCCGCACCTAAATCGCGATTCGACGAAACGGGGCAATCAGCATGTACACGGGGTCCCTAGACATCCCGCCACCGGAAGCTTCCACTCCCTCGCGGTCCTGGTATGCACGGGCGACCATAATCATGATTGCGTTCCTGATTGCAGCCGGAACATCGGAGGCAGCACCATACCCTGCATCAAACGTGATGCTGACAGCATCGTCCCGATCGGCGATCGACGGGATCGTGTAGGTTGATCTGAATGTCAGATGTGCGCTCGCCGCGCCCTCGTGAACGGAATACTCCGCTGCCGCCACGTTTTGTTCGACATCGTCTGAATCGTAGTATTTTACCACAACAGCCGAGCCATCCACATCCGGAAACGGAAACTTGAAATCCGCCGACGGGAACGAAGGCAATTTCACGGCCCAGGTCTGGGTCAACAGGCACCTGCCAAGAATACCTGTCGCGCCATCCAGATAACTGGTGGCGGCATCAATGTAGGACTGGACAAGTGTGTCCTCGTCGGACCCGTCAATACGCAAGTGCGTTTTCATCTCCGTCAAAGTAACCGGAGTTCCGGATGGTGGAGTCACCTGTAGTGGTCTAAGCATGCAGCGCTCCTGTTTTGGGCGGACATTGCGCCCGCCCTTCAGATTTCACGATCAGGCCTGATCATCCTGCGGGTTGCTGATACCATCACCTTTGGCGATTGCGCACATGATCGGCGTGCCAGTCACGTGTGTCCCGGCGAACGTCGGCGTAACCTTGAGGTAACGCTTGCCGCCAATGTAGCCGAAGCGATAGACCGCCGCCGCTGCGTGGGCGGCCGTCAGGGCCTTGACGATTCCGCCGGAAATCGTGCCTGCACCCAGCATCTCGTCGGTCGAGACGGCCGAGTAGGTGCTGTCATCATCGGAATGTTCGACCACGAACTCGATCTTGTTGGTCGTATCGAACGTGATACCACCGATGCCGATGCCCAGGATGATCTCGGCCGAGTTGTGATCCTGAAGATCGGACGCAACAGGCGTGGGCGTGCTCGCAAGAACTTTGGCACCGACCACCTGATCGATATAGATATTGGAATGAAGGTCTTTCATTGTTTCTCTCGCTTTTTCTGGATGTTGATTTGACGGGGGATTACACCCCCGTCATGTGGTCTGCAGGCCTACGCGGCTGGTCAGCAGATCTACGCTGCGACCTTCAAAAGCTTGCATGCCTCGAAGTTGACAAGGCCGCCGCCAACACGCTTGGTCGTGTAGAACAGAACATTCGGCTTGGATGTGAACGGATCCCGCAGCACACGGATACCAATGCGATCGACAATCAGATACGCACGTTTCCAGTTCCCGAATGCGACCGGGAATTTGTTGGCGGCCAGCCCGGGCATATTGTCATCCGACATTATGGGTTTGCCCAGGAATGTCGCCGGCGCGCTTTCCGTCGGGGCTGCCCACAGGTAGTTGCCCTGGCCGTCCTTCATCTTGCGGACCTCGCCCTGCACAACATCGGAAATGATCCAGCTCGCACCATTCCGATAACCGGCCTTGAGAGCATAGTACAGATCCACCAACGCATCGGCCGGGTTTGTTGACGCGAAAGAAGATGCTGCGCCCGTTTTCACGAAACCGACCTTGCCCCATGTGTGGCTGGAATTCGCCACTGTGGGATATCCGAGAATACCTTTCGGCCGGTTCACACCGTCGCCGGAAATAAATGCGGCGCCTTCCTGTTCGGCGAACTCGATCGACACTTCGTCCGCCAGCCATTTTGCAACATCGATGGCGGCATCATCCAGGGCAGACTGGGTCGATGCAGGCTGGGCGTAAAGTTCCTTCGTGTTGATGGCAATTTCAGCCAGCTGGGGCGTGTTGGTTTCGGGGCGGTCCTCACTTTCACCCACCCAACCGGAACCAGCGCCACCCTTGCTCACCAGCTTTTTGTAGGTGTTGCTGGAAATGGGCATCACCCGCGCGGCGCTACGCATGGCCGAGGCGGCCCCCAGAACGCGGTCGATCGTATTTTCCATATCGGTCGGCACCAGGTAGCCACCGTCCGGATCGGACTGCGTGGTCAACTTGGCCTTTACCTCCAAGTCGCCGAGATCTGCCGACAGCGCACGGTCGCCGCGGCGGAACCAGCTGTTGAACTGGTCTGCATGCGCCTGCACATCCGGATCGACATTCTGTCCGCCAGAGCCAACCTGCATTGCTGCCTGCAGCGATTTGACCTCGTTGATCATGTTGGACAGCTCCGAGAGTTCGCCGTTGATCCGTTCGACCTGTTCCGCCTGCACGACGTCATCGAACTTCTTGTCGATGCCCTCGAGGCGCTTGTCCTGAGCCGCCTTGAAGTCTTCGAACGTTTTGGCCAGCTTGGCCGCGATATCCTTTGCGCTGGTTGCATCTGCGCGCACAGCGGTGGCGCCGCGCACACGCGCGGGGGTGGTCATGTAAGACATGTTGTTGTCCTCTCTAGCTTTTCATGGAATTGATGAGCTGCTCGAAAGCAGCGATTGTGCCTGCATCGCGCGCGGCGTGGTCGTGGCTTGCATCTCGCGGGGCCACCGTATCGTCAACGATTTCGGCCAGCATCTGGCTGCGATCGCGACGGGAATATCCTGATTTTGCCAGCGCCGCCTCGATCTGGCGGCGGGCCTGAATGGAGCGCTGACTTCCGCCCTGCATCTTACCTTCTGTCTGGTCCAGGGGTACTTGGTCCAGGGACTCGTCTATCACGTCTACAAACCCATTGGCCTTGGCGTCGCTCGGCCCCATGAACGTTTCGGCATCCATGAGCGCAACAACGTCATCCCGCTCGCTGCCGGCACGCGCCACGTAAATATCCACCATAGCCGCATCAAAGCTTTCGAACAGATCCGCAGCCTCGCGCATGTCGTGACGATTTCCGACCACAGCGCCCCATGCGTTGTGGATCATCAGGAAAGTCCCGAGACCCATGCGGATTTCATCTCCGGCCATCGCAATGACTGACGCTGCGGACGCCGCCCAGCCGACGATTTCGATCGTGACCACCGCAGGGTGTTCCCGCAAAAGATTGTAAATGGCGATCCCTTCGAACATGTCGCCGCCGGGGCTATTGATTTTGACCGTCACATCCTTGTTGCCGATCGCACGCAGTGCCGCCGAGACGCGTTTTGCAGTTACGCCGCCGCCGGTCCACGGATCCTCGCCGATCACATCAAACACGGTGATCGTATTGTTGCCGCCACTATCTGCGGCAAGAGGCGCCTCGGCCCATTTAGCGAGGACATCTGACGGCGCGTCCCACTGGAAGTTTTGCGGGCGCTGACCAACATTTATCTTTGGCAAATTGCGAAGGCTCATTTCCTCGGCTCCATTTTCTGTGGCTCTCCGGCTGTGTTCGGCGGCTGATAGTAGATGTCGCCACCTTCACGCGGGTTCATGTCCTCCAGCGCCCGGACCTCGTTCGGACTCATAAGGCCCCACTGGACCATTCCGGTGTAAAACTCTTTTCGCCGCCCCGTGTCGCTTCGGATCAGGGCTGCGCGGTTGAAGCGGGCATAAATGCCGTCATCAGGATTTGTCAGGTGGGCTTCGATCGCATCCTCCCACATGGTCAGATGATCCTCGAGTGTGTAGGCGAGGAAGCCTAACGTCTGTTCCTCGATGCCGGCCCCCCAGCTGGTGCTTTTTTCGGTGACGCCGAGCATATGCGGCGGAACCCCGTAGAACATAGCGATATCGGCTCGTCCGAATGACCGCGCCTCGATCCACTGAAGATCTTGCGACGACATCGCCATGGCCTTGTATTTAAGGCCGTCCTCCAGAACCAGGTCTTTGCCCTCATTGTCACCACCGGCACGAAAAGCCTCGAGGCTTTCCTTCAGCGCCGAAATGCCTTCCTGTCCGATAACCTTGTCTGTCTCCAGCACACCGGAAACACGGGCGCCGTTGCGAAACACCGTAGAGCCATGCTGCGCAAGAGCCAGTGAATCCCCGATCGCTTCACGGGCATATTTGATAGGTCCGACGCCAGAAATGCCGTCAAGCGACAAACCGAAAAGGTGAAAAATCTCATCCTGCTGATACCGGTGAAACGCCCCGTTTTCATCATGATATTCGAATACCTTCGTTAGATCCCGATTCTGCTTGACGGTTACCCTCGCTGGGTTCAGCCGTATCAGCTGAATCGGCTCTCCTCTTGTGCCGCGAGTTATAACAGCATATCCATTACCGTATTCAGACAGAACATCGACCTGCATTGCACGCCGGAACTGTCTGGCCGTTTGAAACTGGTTGGGCCTGCCCCGCAACAATTTCCACAAAGCCGTATCCGGCGCATCGTAACGTGCGCCTGTTTTATCCCGGCGCTTTACGTGCAACGGCACATTTGCAACAGAACCTGAAAGTATTCTGATGCACGCATAGACCGCAGCCACATGCATTGCGCTGTTTGAATTTACCGCAATACTGCCCGACTTCATAGAACCACGCAGTGCCTCTTCTAGATCTGCCGAAGTCGTGATTGTTTTGCCGCCGTCTATAGCCATTGCTCGCGGAGAGGGCCGCAGCGTCTGCGAAGCCTGCCTGCGGAAAATATCAAGAACGCCCATATCACACCATCAGCAGGCCACGGCGGCTATAAACCGACTCCGTGGACGATGCTTCCGGATTGCGCGCCATCAGCATCACAGCGTTGTAAGTTGCCACCAGCGGGTCGATTTTCGACTTTCCGGCCGTTTGTTTTGTAATCAAAATCGCGTTTCCCCGCTGTTCGGCAACAGCATTTTCGACACACCACGCCATAAGCTCCTGCCCTCCGTGAACGAATGTTCCGTCCTTGAGTTTACGCTCCAGTCCCCAGATGGCTGGCGATAAACGTGTGCCCTGTCCAATACCGAGCATCATATCGTCCGGGATATTCCGGCTGGAAATTTCATCAATCAGAGCCGCAACTCCGTATGGATCTAGACCGACGGCGGCCGATGCCGGGAGCAGCCGGCTACTGTTCAGCTGGTCGATAATATCGGCAACCTCAATGATGTCCTGCGTCGGCTCCGTGCAGATCGTCAGCTGCCCAAGCCTTGCAAATTCTTCCAACCTTCCGGCGATACTCTTGCGGCGACGTAAAACATCTGGGTGTGCCCAGGCCTTCGCCCAGTGCATCCATTGCTTTGTTTTCCGGTGGCGACCAATCACAGCGACGCCAAGCAGATCGTCAAGACCTCCACCGTCAATGCCGACGCAGCACACTTCGGCGCTGTCCATTATCGAATCCAGCGTTACACTTTTGTCGCCGGCCGCCAGCCAGTAGTCGGCGCCCAGCCACCTGTTGGAGTGCAGAGCCAATCCGACCTCGACATTCAGGTGTTGCGTCGCCCATGCTGCAACCTCCTCGTCGCCGTCCTCCTGGGCGCGCTGGAAGGCCGTGACCATCCTGTCGATCGAAATCGAACGGCCGACATTCGGCGTGACCATGTACCAGATATCCGGATCCAGCCACAGCTTGTCCTCGCTTCTCTGAATCTCCTCTGGAAATTCGTACAGCACCGGCAGCAACCTCACCCCCTCAGTGATGCGCCCATCCCGTACCCCTCGTGCATACTGGAGCTCAGATTTAAATACTCCAGATGGCAGATGATCGCTTTGTGTAGTAATCATGAACAGCAAGGCTTCCGGAAACGGGAGCATTCCACCCCTGATCTGGCGAAGTACATCCGCAGAATATGGAATGCCTCCGAGGATATGCACCTCGTCGATAACGACGAAAATCGGCTTAACCCCGGTCAGAACCTCCATTCCGAATGTCCGGACCATCAGCCGCGCCTTGGTCACCCTGTCCTGTATCGTTTTCTTGTGATCCTGAATGTGGAACCGTTTTTGCAGATATCCCTCTGGGTCCGCCTCGATCATACCTTTTGCTTGCTCAAACGCTGTCTCGGAAATTTTCTGCGTCGGTCCGATCAGAAGAAGATCCGCATGCTTTCGCTGGTTCAACAGCAGAAAGGTGATGGCCAACGCAGCCGCGTTTGTCGTCTTACTGTTTTTTTTGGGGACGAGGCAGAATACCTCGCCGACCATTCTGATATTCGTGCTGGCCTCGGTCGAACCGAACACCGCGCGAATAATATCTCTCATCCACTCGCCCCCCGCCTCTTCGAGCGCAGGCGTTCCAGGCACATCCGGAAGGTGCAGATTGTTGTAAATCGCCACAGCTTCCTCGGCGGCATCCATATCCAGCGGCAGATCAGCAATTGGTGTACTTCCGGCCGCGAGCTTTTCAGCCCAGTCCGGGCACGAAAAATCGAAAGCCACCTAGTTTGCCTTTTCGAACCCGGGCAAGCGACCAGCCCAACCACCTGACGGCTTTCCTGCCTCGACGCGCAGATGTTCCTTCTTGCCCGGCTTTGGTGTCGGCTTCGTCTTTTCGGAGCCGGAGCGCTTCCCGATCGCGGATCTCGGATCGATACGATCCAGAAGCAACCGGATTGATGGCACGTGACCTTCACGTGTTTTTTTCATCAGGACATCGAGAGCCATCCCCTCGATGAACACCGCACCATTTTCCAGCTCGCGGGAAAAATTCTTTCGAAGCGTCTTCGCATCGATCCCCATGTCTTCCGCAATACGCTGCTGCGTCCAGCCAGCCGCAGCGCGCACGGATACAAAGTCCTGATTTTCCTTTGTTTTTTTGTAACTTGGCCGCCCGCGTCTATCGCGGATCGGCTCGACAGCGTTGCCGAACAGATCAACATCATGCTGGTCTGGCGAAATTTCATGATCCAAAGGAAAAAATCTCCGAATTATATGGCGGTGGGTATTGCGCTGGTAGGTGGTTAGAGTTTGACCACCCCCCCCTTTTCAATGCGCTGCTTGTCTCCGTCATGGTATGCCTTCGACACAGACTGCAGGTTGTCGATGTCCCAGAATAGCTTTTCATCGCCACGATGCGGGCGGATGTGGTCAACAACCGGGCTGTTCGGAGCCGGATATTTTCCGCTCAATATCTCGCCGGTTTTCTGACACAAATATCCGTCGCGAATAAGAACCTTTTGGCGAAGCTCCCGCCAGCGTTTAGTATTGTACCAGGCGCGCGACGGATTTGCAGCTACCCGATCGCGATCTCGATTTCCGACACCAACCCGTTCAAGCCGCTGTCGCTGGACGCCAAGGCGCGGCTTGAGGTTGGTCAGCCTTCCCATTTAGGGAATGCGTTTCAGCTTCAGCGCAGCTGCGGTTACCGAAGTTGTCGCGGAGTATGCGACCGATACCGTGCCGTCGCCGTCGCGATACGCGGCTGCGAACGGCCCGATGATCTTCTCCGCACCGGCCGCTACAGCCACAACCATGTCATCAACTGCCAGAGAGCCGACACCAAGGACATCGACGGATGTATTGACCGCCGAAACGGTTACGTTAATCGAGCTGCTGCCGCCATTCTTTACGTACAGCATAACGCGGTCATCACCTGCCGTTTCGATCACATCGGCGGAAGCCACCGCAGCAAACGACGGCGCAAGGCCCGTCGACTTGATCTCCTGAAGTGTCATAATGCCCATCTCGTTCTCCTCTTTGCGCCGCTGGCGATCTGGTTGCAGGGGCAGGACTCGAACCTGCGACCTCGTGGTTATGAGCCACGCGAGCTACCGACTGCTCCACCCTGACAATAAATGGATTGGCCATAAGAAAGGCCCGATACGGAGATTTTGCTCCGTCGGGCCCATCTTTGGAATATGCAGAAGGTACAAGCGATTCGCGGACTTGGCAAATACTATTTCAAAATTTCCCGTCAGCCATCGCGTCGGCCAGAACGCCAAGCGCCATCCGCAACACCTCGACCGCGGCCACCATCTCTCTACTGTTCCGGCTAAACCCGTCCCGCAGGAACCGGCCCTCGCAACAAACGTGGAAGCAAACGTCACGCCCTTCGACCGGCAGCAGGCGCCAGATCCGGCTGAACCGTTGCAACATCGCGATCCTGTCCTCCGTACCGGCCGGATTGCTGGATGTGTCTACCCGATCCTGCGACAGATCCACGGACGGGCTGCGCCCTGTTTCTTCCCACGCCTCGAACAACTTCATTCCGGCGGCACACTCGGGCAATGATACGGCACCCGCCTTGTACATAACCTGCAACGGATGCATTTCGCGCACACGCTGCCGGCCATTGACATCGCCATCAACCGCCTCGCGCTTCAGCATACGCGTCGCACGGGCGCCAGGCACCGGTCGGTTGGCGGCCACCCGCGCCGCGCGGCGAACCTTCGCCTCGCTGGCGGCCAGATCGCGACACAGGGCAACGCCGCCGGTCCGGCATTCCGGTCGCAAACGGAAATGCGTCGGCGCACCGAGGTCGTAGTCCTGATTGCGCGACACCCCGACAATCACGGCGTCCGTCATCGACAATGCGGCTGGTTTTCTTCTGGCTCTGGGCATTTTCACACTTCCTTGCTGCTCGTTTTCTATATTTTGTGGCTTGCCACAACATCACTACTACATTTGGTTGCGGCCATAACTCCGCTTTCCTGTTTGGGAGGGTAACCCTCCCTGATATTTCTATCCTCCCTGAAAATAGTGACCATTAACCCGTTGATAATTTTAAGTTAAAAACCGGATGTGGGAGGCTAGGGAACGTAGGGAGGATGATTTGACCCTTACGCGTGAGTCCTCTTTTCGGCCTTTCCAGCACCCCACCCCCTCGCGCACGCGCGTAGCCGAAAATTGCCTCCCTAGCCTCCCTAGCCTCCCAGATTTCCGCGCAACCATCTGACAAACATCACTTTTCCCCACACCCCCTTTGCGCATCCACCCTCCCGGTCTGGGAGGGTTACCCTCCCATTCGAAGAACTGACCAACATCGGGTGCGGGTTCGGCCCTCCCATCGCGATAGCTCTCGGCCAAATAGCACGAACCGGCCCGGTCACGCATCCGCGCCTCGCCAGCTATCTTTCGAATTGTCATGTTGAATATATAATTATTGTATTCATAAATATTCTTGCAATCGTGAATATTTATACATACAATAATTGCATGGGAGGCGGAATCACATACGAATGGGACAACAGCAAGCGCGACAACAACATCGCCAAGCACGGCGTGGATTTCACCGCCATGCAGCGCTTTGACTGGGACGCCGCCATGACCGTCACAGATACCCGCACCGATTATGGAGAGCGGCGCTTTGTCAGCATCGCCCCCGTCGGCCAGCGCCTGCACGTCTGCGCATGGTGCTGGCGCGGCGACAACATCCGCATCATCAGCCTGCGCAAGGCGAACAAACGAGAGGTGGCCAGATATGCCAAAGAAACCTGAACCATACACCGACCCGACCGGCGAGGTCCGCGAGCTGGACGACGCCTTCTTCAAATCCGCACGGCGCGGCCGCCCGCCCAAACCGGCCGGCGAACGCAAGCAGCGCGTGACCATCATGCTGGATCCCGATGTGATCGAGCGTCTGAAGCGGGATGGCCGCGGCTGGCAAACCCGCGCCAACGCCCTTCTGCGCAAAGAACTGGGGCTGGAAACATCATAGGGTCGACAGCACGCCATCACAATTCACCGCTTCCATACCGGCTCTGTATCTCGACGTCTTCGCGCCGTTTGCGAAACATGTCGGTGAGCCGGATCCCGCGATAGCCGGACACGCTGGCCTTGTGCTTGGAAAACAGCAGGCCGGATCGCGGCTCGCGCCACTTGCCCGCTTTGTCGGACAGGCGTCTGGCGACCGTCGTGTCCTTCCAGGGCGTCTCGCCCCGCTCGCGCTGCCAGAACTGGAACGCCTCGACCAGATCCTTGCTGCGGGTGAAATCCTGTTCCTTGCCGGTCACCTCGCAACATTGCACAAGGAAACTGTGTACCGGATCGCTCTCCTCGCGGAATTCCTGTGTCGCGGCGATAATTCTCTCCGGCTCCCGCAAGCCGTTTTCCAGATAATCCATCAGCCCGGCAATCATCCAGTTAAGGATGCCCGAGCGTTCCGCCCACAGCTTTTCACCCAGCTTAGGGTCGCGCTCGGCCTGTGGTATCTGGACATCGAACGGTGTCAGCAGCACACGCCGCCATATACCGTCGTCTGTGCCGCGGATCTCCGGTTTGTGGTTGCCGCTGATCGTCAACTTGAATTCCGGCAACACCTCGACAAAATCCTGATTGAGCGCCCGCACCAGTATCGGCTCGCCACCGGTCAGCTCCTTGATCACACTTTCTTTGAGCGGTGCGCCCTGTTCCGGCTCCGACGCCCGCACCATACGCGCGCCCATCAGCGGCACCAGGTCAGGCGTAGCCTCGGCCCCGGATCGCTTCGAGGATCCGGTCAGCGATTCAATCTTGGCCGTCGCCGCATAACCGTCGAGCATCTTCGACATCAGATCGACCAGTACGGACTTGCCGTTCGCCCCCATGCCGTACAAAAAGACCATCTTCTGATCACCAATCAACGCGGTCATCGACAGTCCGAACCAGCGCTGCAAAAAGCCGCGCATATCCTCTTCCGGCTGGATCCGCGCCAGAAAATCGTCGAACATCGGGCAGGTGGCCTGCGGATCATACTCGATCGGCATGACCTTTGTCAGCCGCAGCGCCCGATCGTGTTTCACCAGGGAAACCTTTGCGATGCCCTCGAAATCCGAACACCCTTCCTCGCGCAACTGGCGCCGGGCAGCCTCGTCAACCTCGAACTTCAACACACCCGACAGCGTGTTAACCAGAAGCGGGTCCGCATCGAGCGCCTCATACGGACAATGCAGATTGATCTCGCCCTGCTCCACCATATGCTTCATCGGACCGGCGTTACCCGCATTCTTGGCATGCCGGTGATGGTCCCGTTTTTTCTGGCCCAACAACGCCTCGAGGCTGGAAATAGCCGCGCTTTTCGACAGCAGTATCTGTCGCCGCTCTTTCTGCTCGTCCGTCGGCATCTCGATGCGATCCAACGCTTGCAGCTCCTCCGCAACCGCGCGCTTTTCGGACAGCTTGTCCATCTGCCATTCATCGAGTGCCAGATGCGGGATTTCACGCTTGATCAGCGCTGCGACACCTTGGGCCTTGCGGCGCACCTCGACCCCGTCAGGATCCTTGGCCCACATTACCCCGTCCCAACAAAACCAGCCGACCCGCGGCACAAACAACAGGTCTTCGCCAAAATGGATCGCGAATCTTTGACCGTTGCCATAATCATTGAGCGGCAGTTCGGCACAATCCCGCACCGGCCCGCCATCGTCCGGCTCGGGAGGATCGGCGGGCGGTCCTTCAGGCGGGGTGCGGGGTGCGACCGCATCCGGGTCCGGCGCAATGGTTTCCGGCTCCGCCATAATATCACGCACCTTATCCACGTTTTTATCCGGCATCCGCCACTCCCATCAGAATATCGTTCAGATCGACCCCTTTGCCGGGGTGCACGATCTGGGCCACCAACCCCGCGTTCAGTGCCATTGCGCGCCGCAAACCGCTCTCCAGTTTCGCCCGCGTCATCGTCGGATTGCTGTCACCATCCTGAATAAAAATCAGACGTTTCACCCAGGGGGGCGGGTAAAACGCCTCCTTGTCCGTCATGTCCGGCAAGCCAGACCACCGGCGGCCGTCAACCGGCCGCATCCGGCCAGACATATTGCCAAGGTCGATACCCGCCCAATACATCGCGCCGGGGTAAGTATCGGCCACCATGGCCGACAGGGTGGTTTCGATGCCTTCCCCCATGACCAGCACATCGGATTTCAACGCGCCGGTCAGCCGTATCGCGCCGCCTTTTTTCGAGCCGCGAACCTTCTTCGCATCCAGCACCCGCCCATCAGCCGCAACGATCCGCGCCTTGCCGTTCGGCTGCGCCGGATCCAGCCATGTCTGGTGCACCGCCGACAGGCGCCCGTCCGGCCGCTGGATCGCCGCGACCATACAGGGTCCGGTATGAACATGGACCGCCTCGCGCCCGTTAATCTGATAGTATTTATGCCGATCAATGTCCCTCAGACACAGCGGCAACCCGTCAATCCTGATCGCGCGCCGGTCAAGATAATGCAGAACGTGGTTCAATGTGCCGCCAGCCGCCTCCGCCCATATTTTCTTTGCCGCATGGATCGCCTTTTCACGATACCGGCGCGCCTCCTCTTCGCTTTTCTGTCGGGCTTCCTCGGCACGCCGCACACGGCGGCGTTGTTCTTCCGGCGATACCGGCGCAGCTGCTTCCCCGCACAAAAATGCCAGCGCCGCCCTGAAATCGCATCCCTGCACCAACTCGACCAGCTTGATCCCGTCACCACCGCCGCACTGGCGGCAATTGAACAGGTTCTTGCGCGGACTGATCGAGAAACGGTCAACGCCACCGCAAACCGGACACGGCCCTGTCACCTCGTTACCGGCCCGTTTCAGCCCCGGGATATCCAGCATTCCGGCGATGTTCTCGATCGGTATTGCCTTCGCCTCATCCAGCCGTGGGTCATCACGCATATTCACCCCCCACTGGCGGAGCAGGCCCGAAAGGGGGACCTCAAACACCCATGCGGACTGTTTTGCCACCGCGACAGCACAATCCTGACGTCGCGGCCATCGCCACAGTTCTGGCAATAGACATACCCCTGCTCCGGATTATCCGGCGCGACACGAACCTTCATGCCCATATCGGCCGCCTTGCGCAGCAAGGCATACATGTCCACGGGCACATCATGCCGAACGTATTTCGCCGGCATCCCCATCAGAACGGAATCTCGTCTTCAAGACCGGCTCCGGCAGCAGCATAGCCACCACCGGAACCACTGCCCGAACCGCCCTGATCCGCACTGCTGCCGCCATCCGGCTTTCGCCCCAACATCACCAGCTTTGCATCGAACCCCTGCAACACAACCTCGGTCGAATAACGGTCGTTACCCGCCTGATCCTGCCACTTGCGGGTCTGCAGCTTGCCCTCGATATAAACCGTCGCGCCCTTCTTCAGATACTGGTCGGCAACGCGGACAAGCCCGTCATTGAATATCGCCACGGAATGCCACTCCGTCCGCTCGCGCTTCTCGCCGGAATTTCGGTCCTTCCAGCTTTCCGACGTCGCGATCCGCAGGTTGCACACCCTGCTGCCGTTCTGGAATGTGCGCACCTCCGGGTCCCGCCCGAGGTTTCCGATCAGGATTACCTTGTTGACACTTCCCGCCATCACGCCACCTCCATTCCGGCCTGATAAGCCGCGCAATCGATGCTGTTGTCGAAAACCCTGACGAATCCCTCTTCCTCGAGGACGTGCAGCAGGTGCTGCGAGTTCCGCCGCAGACTTGACCGCCAGGCGGCACCACCAAATTCCGGCTCCCGCAACGCCCGCGCCGCGCCCGTAAGATCGCGGTCCCAAAGCTGACCATCGACCACAATATCAGCCGCAACCAGAATGACGGCCTCGAGCAACGCGCGCGGAACAGTCAAACTGTCGTCACCATCCGGCAACGAACCGGCGACAATGTCGAGCACCACCTGACGGTTGTAGCTGCATGGAATTCCGACCGGATATTTATTCCTTTTCGGCATCTCTGGCTCCTTTCGCCTCGATATAATTGATCGCGCAATTTTCCAGCAGCACACTGGCCAGATCCGGAAGCTCCGCTCCGGCCTCGACCGCCATGGCCCGCAGGCGGGCCGCCGTCTGTCGCGAGACCGGAACCCGCAACACCTCGCAATGAACCCGCAGCACACTCATTGGGCGCCCCGTAACGGCGCGCGACCGGCGCATGGGTCACATCGCCCGCCACGCCAGTCATCCGGCATCGCCGCGCCACAATTCAGGCACCTCACCACCGGCTCTGCCGCGCCCTCGGAATCGTTGTTCTTGACCTCGAGCGCGCGCTGCAATGCAGCGAAATTCTTGACCTTCATCAGATCATAAGGGCCGCCAAAACGGGTAACGATCAACTGCCGCAAGGCCTGCGCCCGCAAACCATACGCCCGCGCCGCCACGTTGGTGTTGTAACCGCAGCGCACCATTTCGAAGGCCTGCAACTCCGCACTGGTCAACGGCCGGATTTCTTTCCCCGGTTTGGGCTGGCGCGGCATCTTTTTATGGCTGACAGTATCTTCGGTTTTCGGATTTTCACGGCCATCCTCGATCAACAGCGCGACGTCCTTGCGCAGATAATCCGGAAACGCCACGCCGGACGATTCAAGGCGCGCAACGATCTTCGCCAGCGGCTTGCCGGTCATCCCTATCCGCGCGGCGATTGCGTCCAGCCCCGCCCGCCGTGCGATCATCTCCTCGACCGCATACACCTGCTTCAACGTCAGAATATACCGCGTCGAGGCCAGACCGCGCGTTTGGATTTTTTCGATATACTGGTCCCGCAGATCACGCGGCAATGTGCTCGGCCGGCTGGCGGTTACTCCGCGCCGGATCCGGCGGACCTTCCCGCCGGAACGGGTAAACGCGCGGGTCATATCGGCAATGGCTTCGGATGTCAGCTCGGTCATACGCGCCCCCTCGCCTTCTGCACCAGTGACCCGCGCACCCGCGCGGCGACCTCGATCAGCTCGTCCATTTCCTTCAGCGCCGCCCGCGCCTCCTCGACCGTGTAATCGTCCGGATTCTTCGACCGGCTCGACATGGCCTCGGCATGGACCGCCAGCACATCGGCGAACTCGGCCGTCAGCTGGCTCATATCGGCCCCGAGCGCACCGTCGACCTTCAGCGGCTGGAAAACACCGCCCGCCATGTGCCCGAAATGCTGCGCCAGCGGCACCACCGCATCCGGAACGATACGGCCCAGCCGGTCGAAATGGTTGATCCCCAGACCGCCGGGGCGATCATCGTCGCAGGCGGTCGCGCGGGACAGGTTCGTGACAGACACGCCGATATCGGCACTGACACACTCCAGCCCGCCGGCACGGGTGATAACCTCGCGGATCGCGGCCTGTATCGAGCCTGGGCGGACGTTACGCATGGGCAAATCCCCCGTCCGCTTTCCCGTGTGCCGGAAATCCTGCTGTGACAGGATCGACTTGAAAGGAGGATTCCCGCATCACGCCGCCTCCCCGCTCTGCTCTACCCAGCTCGAGGCCGGAACAGCACCATCGGTCAGGCGCTCGATGCGGACAGCGAGGTCGAGGGATGGTTTCTTCTTCCCGTTTTCCAACAACGATAAGTATGAAGGACTTATCCGAAGTCTCCGCGACAGATCGCGGCGAGATGAATCGGTGCGTTTGATATATGATTTCAACATATCGAATAGTTACTATTGGTAAGGATTTCCCGTCAAGGGGGTATTTTACCATTAGTCACTTTTTACCGTGGGTAAGTCGACAAACCCTTACAAAATCTGGCACCTTTACCCGATGAAACTCAGAATTCGAGAACTTCGCAAACAACGCGGCCTAACGATTGCCGATCTAGCCGATATGATCGACAAAACCCCAGGCTACATTTCTATGTTGGAACGTGGGGCAAACCAAAAAAAGCCCAGCACGACTCTGCTTGAAGAGATCGCGCGTGCCTTAGACGTTCCTGTGCATGCGCTCATTTCGGATAACCGCCCGGTTGCTGTTGCCGGTCGCGTTGGCGCTGGCGCAACGGTCGAGCTGGTCGACGCCTACGCCAAGGGTGACGGCCTCTATCACGTCGCCTGCCCCGACGACCTCCCCGCCAGCGGTATCGTCGCGGTCGAGGTGCAGGGCGACTCCATGTCCCCGATCATCCAGAATGGCGACGTCCTGTTTTTCACCCGCCACTTTGTCGGCATCGATGAAAATGCCATCAACCGTGTAGGAATCTGCGAAACCGCCGACGGCCGCGCACTGGTGAAATATATACGCCCGGGGCGCGAACCGCACACTTTTGACTTGCATAGCGCCAACAATTCGAACCAGACTGAATACTCCGTCCCCCTGAAATGGGCAGCCCCGCTGCGCAGGCACATCTCGCAACAGGACATACAGAGACTCTAACAACGGCTGCCAACATGGTTATCTTTATTATCTGGATCGCCCTTGCTGTAATTACCGCCCTTGCCGCCACCGAATCACTCCCTTTGCCAAACAGAACTCATGTTTAGAATTGCTGAAATTCGCAAAAAGGCTGGGATGAAGGCCCGCGATCTGGCCGATGCTATCGACATCAGTCAGCCCTATTTGTCACAGATAGAAACCGGAAAGCGCCGACCGAGCGCTGCCTTGCTTCAGGATATAGCAACGGTCCTCGATGTGCCTGTCGCCGCTCTTTATGCAAATGATCGCCCCGTTGCTGTTGCCGGTCGCGTTGGCGCTGGCGCAACGGTCGAGCTGGTCGACGCCTACGCCAAGGGCGACGGCCTCTATCACGTCGCCTGCCCCGACGACCTCCCCGCCAGCGGCATCGTCGCGGTCGAGGTGCAGGGCGACTCCATGTCGCCGATCATCCAGAGTGGCGACATCCTGTTTTTCACCCGCCATTTTGTCGGCGTCGATGAAAATGCCATCAACCATGTCGGGATCTGCGAAACCACCGACGGCCGCGCACTGGTGAAATATATACGCCCGGGGCGCGAACCGCACACTTTTGACTTGCATAGTGCCAACAATTCGAACCAGACTGAATACGCGGTCCACCTGAAGTGGGCCGCCCCTTTGCGTAGGCACATCGCACAACAGGACATACAGACACTATAAACCGGAGCCCCCGATGAATTTTATTGCCAACGCATTCAAATCGCTCATTTCCCTCCTGATCCTTGCCGCCCTGATCAGCACTGCCGTCGGCGCGGTCGTGATTGCCGGCGCCGACGGTGCTGTCATGGGGCTGCTGGCAGCGGCCGGTGGGCTGCTGGCGACAATCGTTGTTTTCGGCATCCTGGCGATCACCATTCAAAACAACCTGTATCTCGAACGGATTACCCGCGCACTGGAGGATACAACAACCGCACCGGCGGCCAACCGCCGGAATGGCGCGCCCGCACAGTCATCCAGCACACTGGCTGACGACGATTTTCTTTCGCGCTTTCCGGTCAGGAAGGATCCCCCCGTCACCTGACAACCGCGCCGGCGTCACACAAACAACCAGACCACAAAACCCGCCGGAAAAATAACGCCTCCGGTCCTTTAATACCACAGGCCGCGCACCCGTTGCGCGGCCTTTCGTTTATGCGCACGACGCACCGCGCTGTCAATTATTATTACTATTAGTAATTTTTTGATTGACACGTCACCATTACCATTAGTAACTATTCTCCATCGACTCAACCGATGGAGGCACCACATGCCGATCAGAACAGCACGATTTTCCGGTGACGCCACGGCGCCTCTCGCCGTTTTCGCCATCGAGGCCCTGCGCCTCGTGCTGGTTCTGGCCTGCATCGCCGCCATCGGCGTCGTGTTTTACGGAATGTCTCATCCGTAGAAACCTCCCTGGACGGGTGCCGCGTAACCAGTAACCGCGTATCGACCGGCACCTTCAACTCCCCTCCGGCACGGCGAACAGGCCGGAGGGGTTTTTTGAAAGGACAGCCGATGCACCGCGCTTCGAATACTGAAAAAGAAAGCCGCCATATCGACGCCCTCGCGCTCGACCGCCTGTCGGACGACCAGCTGCTGCGCGAAATCCGCTTCCGCATCAACAAGGGGATGGCCGTAATGCAGCGCGTCACGGGCGGCGACTGGATTTTCATGATGTCCGGCCGCCGCGCCACCTCGACCATGAACGAGCTGCGCGCCGTCCGCAACTGGATCAAGGCCGCCATCGAAAGGGACGCGCCGGAATGACCGATGTTTTTCTGACAATGCCGGAAAGCGGGATTATCCGTGACGCCCGCCGCGTGGCGGCCAATCCGGGCGAGCATACTGCCAGCCCGCAAATATTCACTACCTGCTGGCTGATCCTGAAATCCGCGCAGGGCCATCCGGTGCGCCAGTCCAGGCAGCGCCGCCTCGCCTTCGCCGCATCGGAAATGCCGCAAATCATGGAAAGCCGCCACAAAAGGAGCCGCGCATGCCGGAACTGACCAAAATCACCCCGATCGCCAGCCTGCTCGAATTCTCGGCGACCTGCCTGCCGGCCGCCGAAGGGCTGGCGCTCCCCGACCTGCTGTGGATCGACACGGATAATCTGCTGCTCGACCCGTCGTACCAGCGCGGGATCTCGCGCATCGGCCAGCGCACAATCAAAAAAATCATCGGACAATTCGACTGGATGAAATTCGGCGCGCTGATCGTGGCAAAGTCCGGCACGGACTTCGCTGTGATCGACGGCCAGCACCGCGCTATCGCCGCGATCCACCTGCAACTGCCGAAAGTCCCCGCACTGGTTGGAAGCAGCGACCACATCGCACAGGCCGACGCTTTCGTCGGCATCAACAAGAACCGCACACGTGTCGGCCCGCTGGATGAATACCGCGCCGCACTGGTTGCCGGGGCACCGGACGCACTGGCGGTCCAGAGCATCCTCGACAGGCTCGGCATACAGCTCGAGGCCGAAACCGGCGAGATCCGCCCGGGACGCACACGGGCAATAACCACGTTACTGACCCTCACAAAAAACATGGGGGCGGACCGGCTCGAACATGTGCTCGAGATGCTGACCGACACACATCCGGATACCAGAAACCTGCTGAGCGCCAGCAACGTCACCGGGGTTGCCGAAGCATACCGCCGCGCGGCGCGGGCCGGTATCGACCCGGCCAGCCTGAAACCCGCTCTGGCGATGATCGATTTCGAGCAGATCGACAGCCGCGCCCGCGAACTTGTCCGGCTGATCGGCGGCAACAAGAAAACACACTTCACGGGCCAGCTCGTCAAGGCCCTGAACAAGATACTGCCGAATAAAATTCCGGAGAAAACAAAATGATAGAAGCAACCAGACTCTCAGCATTCACGACCTATCTGCGCTGCCTCTCCGCGACAGAACGCGCCGACGCCATTGCGGGCGCGATCATGGAAAGCGGCGGCACATTTTCCGGCGGCGCCATGAGCGTTTTCAACAGCGACACCGAACAGCCGTGCGACAGCATGATCGAGATATCGCTCCACGGCGCGACAGCATGGGGCACCACCATCGACAGCGCGGTATCCAACTGGATCACAGCCGCTACCCGCCTGCTGGAAGAAAGCGCTGCAGCATGACCGCATACCGCCATCCGGACGCAGTGCTCCTTGAAATACTCGAACGCATTGACGCTGGTGAAACCGCAGCCTCAATCGCCGCGCGGCTGACCCGAAAAACCGGCCACCCGTATTCGAAAGGGACAGTCATCGGGCTTAACTACCGCATCCGGCAGGCCGATGCCGCTGTGCCGGACCACACCAACACCGATGCGCAGCTCGGGCCCGGGTGGAAGCGCCTCGGCCTCGCCAGACAACAACGAAGGAACGCAGCATGAACAACCTGAAAGCCATCCCGATCGCCACGGCCCGCGCCGCCGGCCAAAAAGCCAACGCCAGCCGCATCGCGATCATCGCCGTCAACGAGGACGGCCATTTCTGCGTCACTTCATGGGGCAAAACCCGCGCCGACTGTCGCGCCGCCGCGAAATTCGCCGAAGGCCGCATCGCCGACCTCGCGATCGAGGCTCTGGCAGGTCGCGACGCCACCAGCGGCATCCGCGACGTTGCTCTTGATCCGTCCTTGGGGACATCACCAGATCTGCGCCTTCCGATCGATGCCTGCCGACGGTTCTATGTTGGACATAACGGCGGCGAAACCTTCATGGACGGTGATGATTATGACGGCTGGGCCCTTACCGTCGAGCTGCTGGATGAACAGGAAGCCGACACCGTGCGGGATGCTATCGGGCGGATCGGCGGTAAAACTGACGGATCGGATCGAAATTCGACGGATCCGGCATGATACATCAGAAGCAATTTTCGGATGCGGATATTCTCGGCCACCGATGGAACCAGATCATGCAGGTGATCAATTCCAACCTGCATCATCCGGATCTGGAGAACCGGATACGGGAGGCAGAGGCATTGCGCCTCGCATGGCACCGGGCACTGCGCGCGGAAACGCAACGACAGAACCGGAAGCGTCTGGAAGGGGTAACGACCGATGACCATTAAGCCCATACTATTTAAACCTGAAATGGTCCGTGCGATATGTTTGGGCCGGAAGACCCAAACGCGCCGCGTAGTTTGCTCCGCTCACGAGGACCCGATCATCAAATACCGTCAGGGCGATCTGCTGTGGGTGCGCGAAACATTCTGCTGGGGGTCCGATGGAGAGCCGGGCGCGCAGGATTTTGTCATTTACCGCGCGAACTACGCGGGGCCTGAGGAAAAATTGTTCCGGCCGTGGACACCATCGATTTTTATGCCTCGCCGTGCCAGCCGGATAACGTTGGAGGTAACAAACGTGCGGGCGCAACGCCTGCAGCAAATATCACCTATCGATAGCATCGCTGAAGGCGTGGAATGCGCGATATGTGCGGACACCGGGATGAAGAACTGCAAGAACGGTTGCTTCGCCGCGGTCGCGTCTTTTCGCGACCTCTGGGACAGTATCAATGCCAAACGCGGGTTCGGCTGGGAGTCAAACCCGTGGGTGGCCGCACTGGAATTCAGGGCACATGCAACCAACGTGGATACGTTGAACACTGAATCGTGAAAACAGAAAGGCGCCGTGCAATGACAGGGCAAGGATATCCGCTCGGCAAGCAGCATCGAAACGGGCCGGCAAAAGGCGTCAAACTGTATGGCGGCCGCCGCCAGGTCGTCATCAAAATGGACAGTGACCAGTTTGACTTTATCTACCAGCGCGCGCTGCGCGAAAACACCAGCGTCGCTGAACAAATCCGAAACCTCATTGAATGGGGCATCGAAGCTACTGGAGAGGAGGTCGAACAATGACCCACCCGAACACACCAATCGAAATCACCGCTATTGGCGCGAGCGCAGAAGCCGAGGTTCTTGCCGACGCCCTGGCGGATGACGTCTCGCTTATGGGCATCGACGGACGCCCGTCGGCAAAGGGCACAAACCTCGTATTCATCGAGGACGGCCGGGTATCCACCCTGTCGGTCACGGACACCCTGCGACTGGCCGCTTTGATCCGCGAGCTACCGACATGGCGGGGATGAGCGCTCTTGCAGAACGTGTGGCACGAAAACTGCGGGACGATCGCGGCCCGCCGGAACACTGCGCGTGGTGCACACTGGACGCGGCCACGCGTGATCGCCTGACAACCGAGGCTGCGCTTTACATACGCGCCATCGGGAAACTGTTGGCTGGTGATTGATATGGTTGTATCGCTACTCACCCCGCAACAGGCGGCCGAACGCCTCCAGATCAGCACCAGAACGCTGGGACGCCTTCGCCGTTCCGGCTTGAAACATGTTCGCCTTCGCGGCGTTGTCCGCTATCGTGAGGACGATTTGCAGAATTTCATCGATTCACATACGGAGGATTCCCCATGCCGTTCCGGAAAAAGGACAGCCCGTTCTGGCAGTATGACCGCACGATCACGGTCGGCGGGGAACGTTATCGGATTCGAGGAAGCACTGGCGAAAGAAACAAATCGGCAGCGCGGGAAGTAGAAGAGGCCGAGGTCCGCGCCGCGCGCATCCGGTTGATGCACGGCGACACATCGCGGCAGCTCACCCTGGACGAAGCGATCGGCACGTACTGCGCCAACGTGGCGATGCACCAACCGTCATGGCGCACTACGAAATACCAGGCGAAGATACTGCTATCCTGCCTCCGGAAAAAAACCGCGCTGGCAACAATCGACAACCAGACACTCACCGCACATATCACCCGCCGCCGGGCGACAGTCAGCAACGCCACCGTCAACCGCGAACTCCAGCTCCTTCGCCGGGTGATCACCTATGCCGACCGCAACCTGAACGCCAGGGTTCCGGCCATCGACTGGAGAGCGCTGCACCTGTCGGAGCCGAAGGGCCGGGTGCGGGAAATGACCGCCGAAGAAGAGGTCCGCCTTTTTCAGCACCTGCGCGAAGACATGAAACCGCTCGTCCGGTTCTGCCTCGCAACCGGCTGCCGCGTCGGCAGCGCCATCGCGCTGGAATGGCGCGACGTGGATTTCAGCAACCGCATGATCGTCTTTCGAACAATGAAGGGCGGCGAACACCATGCCGTCCCGATGACCGACGCACTTCTCGTCCTGCTCGCCAACCAGCCACATGTAACCGCGATACCGCAGGTGTTCACCTATCTTTTCAGAAACAACAAACGCGGCAAGCGCCGGCCGTTCACCCAATCCGGCTGGAACAAGCCGTGGAAGAAGGCACTGGCGAACGCCGGAATCCCAGACTTCCGGTTCCACGACCTGCGCCATACAGCCCTATCGCGCATCACCAGAACCAACGGGATCGTCGCGGCGCAGGCGCTGGCCGGCCACGCGGATATCTCGACGACCGCGCGCTATGCCCACGTCCAGATGGATGACCTGCGAAAAGCCATGGAAACCGCCGAGTCGTCCCACACTGAACCCACTCGAAAGATTTCAAAATAGGTAACCATCTGATTTAATATGTTTATTTCGCGTAATACCTAAGCTTCCCAAGCTGGTTGTCGCGGGTTCGAACCCCGTCGCCCGCTCCAGTTTTCCCCTCCTCACGCCTTCGTGCCTGTCCGTTACATATCGGCCCTTGACCTTCCTGCACGGGAAGGGGAATCTGCGTGGCAGAAAAAGGACCGCGTTTATGAATGACCAAAGCCCCTCGCTGAACAAGTTTTCCCACCCCGATATTACCGCCAAGGGGGAGGCGCGGGCCTCGGTCGCGCTGACGGGGGCGAAAACGTTGTGGTTCAACACCGGCACGCTGTGCAACATCACCTGTGTGAACTGCTATATCGAGAGCAGCCCGGAAAACGACCGGCTGGTCTATATCACGCCGCAGGAGGTCGCGGGGTTTCTGGACCAGATCGGCGAGCGGGACTGGCCGGTGACGGAGATCGGCTTTACCGGTGGCGAGCCGTTCATGAACCCGCAGATTATCGAAATGCTGCGCCTGTCGCTGGAACGCGGGTTCGAGGTGCTGGTGCTGACCAATGCCATGAAACCGATGATGCGGCCACGGGTGCTGGCGGGCTTGCTGGCGTTGCGGGCGGAATTCGGCGACCGGCTGACCCTGCGGGTGTCGCTGGACCATTACAAGCGCGCGCTGCATGACGAAGAGCGCGGCGCGGGGGCCTATGACATCACGCTGGAGGGCATGCGCTGGCTGCGCGACAACGGGTTCCGCATGGCGGTGGCGGGGCGGACCCTCTGGGGCGAAACGGATGCGGACAGCCGCGCGGGGTATGGTGCCCTGTTCACGGCCGAGGGGTTCGATATCGACCCGTTCAATCCGGCCATGACCGTATTGTTCCCCGAGATGGACGAAACCGTCGATGTGCCGGAAATCACCACCGCCTGCTGGGGGATTCTGGACAAGCGGCCCGACGATGTGATGTGCGCCAGTTCCCGCATGGTGGTGAAACGCAAGGGGGCGGAAAAGCCGGTGGTGCTGGCCTGCACCCTGCTGGCCTACACGCCGGAATTCGAGATGGGCGAAACACTGGCCGAGGCGGAGCGCGATGTGAAGCTCAACCACCGCCATTGCGCCAAGTTCTGCGTGCTGGGCGGGGCGAGTTGTAGCGTGTGACGGTATGGTGGTGCGTGGAGACCGCGCACCCTACGAGTCAGCGTGCCGCAAGCGCATCGTTCAGAACCGCACGCACCGCGTCCATATCGACGTCGCGGGCCACGAAAGCCTCGCCAATGCCGCGCGCGAGGATGAAGGCGATCCTGCCGTCCACCACCTTTTTGTCCTGTCCCATCAGGGCGATCAGGCCGTCGGCATCGGGTAAATCCCCTGCAATATCGGCGAGGTCCTTTTTCATACCCATCGCGGCGAGGTGCTGGCGCACGCGGCTCGGGGCCTCCTGCGAACACAGGCCGAGACGTTGTGACAGTTCGAAGGCCAGCGCGCAACCGATGGCGACGCCCTCGCCGTGCAGCAGACGGTCGGAGTAGCCGGTCGCGGCCTCCAATGCGTGGCCGAAGGTGTGGCCGAGGTTGAGGAGCGCGCGATCGCCACGTTCCTTTTCGTCGCGGGCAACGATCTCGGCCTTCATCTCGCAGGAGCGGCGCACGGCACGGATGCGGTTCTGCATGTCACCGGCGGCGAGCGACGGGCCGTTCTGTTCCAGCCATTCGAAAAACTCCGCATCGCCGAGCAAGCCGTATTTCACCACCTCGCCATAGCCGGAAACGAACTCCCGCGGGTCGAGTGTGTTCAGCACATCGGTATCCGCCAGCACCAGTTTCGGCTGGTGGAAGGCGCCGATCAGGTTTTTGCCCTGTTTTGAGTTTATGCCGGTCTTGCCGCCGACCGAGCTGTCCACCTGTGCCAGCAGACTGGTCGGGATCTGGATGAAATCGACCCCGCGCCGCAGGATGGCGGCAGCAAAGCCCGCAAGGTCGCCGATCACACCGCCGCCGAAGGCGATAACGATATCGTCGCGCTCCACCTTTTGTTCGATCAGCCACTCGACCGCCTGTTCCAGCCCGGGCCAGCCCTTGGTTTTCTCGCCGGGGGTCAGAGCCAGCGCCGTGCTGTCGATACCGGCGGCGGACAAGCCGTTTTGCAGGGTTTCCAGATGCAGGGCGGCGACGTTTTCGTCCGTCAGGATGGCCACGCGGGGGCGTTTCAGAAACGGTTCCACGCGCACACCCGCACTGGCGAGCAGGCCCGGTCCGATCACGATGTCATAGCGGCGGCCCGGCAGGTCCACATTCAGGGTCTCAATAGTCATGGGGTTTCCTCGTTTGATCCGGCATGTGCGCGCAAGGCAGCGATGATGTCGGCAACAACGTCCTCGTGCAGGGCACCGGCGTGGCTCTCGACGGTCAGGTCGGCCTCGGCATAAACCGGATAGCGGGCCTCCAACAGCGTGGCGAGGACCTCTTTGGCGTTTTCCTGTTGCAACAACGGGCGGCCCGGCTTGCCCTTGACGCGGTTCCAGAGGGTTTCCAGATCGGCCTTGATCCAGACCGACAGGCCCCGTTCATGGATCAGGGCGCGGATGTCCGGCGACATGAAAGCGCCGCCGCCGGTGGCAAGGATGCAAGGCTCTCCTTCCAGCAAGCGGGCGATGACCCTGCTTTCGCCGTCGCGGAAATACTGCTCGCCGAAACGCTCGAAAATCTCGGGGATCGACAGGTTGGCGGCGGTTTCGATCTCGTGATCGGAATCGACGAACGGCACGCCGAGAGCATCGGCCAGCCGCCGCCCCACCGTCGATTTGCCGGCCCCCATCAGCCCGACCAGAACCACCGTCCGGTCGAGTTTCAAAGGAGGCAGGTTTTCGCCGTGTTCCGCCATTTCCAGAACTTCCCCAATTGGGTGATTGCCCATAAGCGCCAGTTGCACTAGGTTCTCTATGCACGATTTGCACGAGGTTTAAAACACCGGTAATGTCAAAAGACGCCGGAGGAGCAGGTTCTATGTTTCGACTGATCAAATTTCTGTTCTATCTCGCCGTTATCGGAGGGATCGGTATTGTCGGCTATGCCCTGTTTTTCGAATTGCCGGCACCGCAAAGCGAGTTGACGGTGCCGATCGAACCCCGGCTGGATTGATCCATGCGGAGGTTTCTTGCTCTTGCGGTGGCTGGCGGAGTGCTCGGGCTGCCTGCTTACGGGCAGGAACCGGTCAGTGCCATCGGCTGGCTGAGCGAGAGCCTGCGCAACCCGCCGCCGTTCGAAATAACGCCGGAAGCTCCGCCGCTGGTGCCGGAAACGGGCCTTGGCATCATAGAAAAAAAAGGGCTCGGCGGGATTAGCCCCGACGCAATCGGCTTGCTGGCACCCTCGGTCACCGGATTTCCGGTCGGTATGTGGGGGGATCTGGACGTTGACGAGGCCGTCCGGCTCGTCCGCGACTTTCCGGAATCGGATGTGCCCACCGTGCGCGAGATGTTCCACCGGATATTGCTGGCACAGGCCAATCCGCCGCAGGGCAGCAACCATACCGGCCCGCTTTTGCAGGCCCGCATCGACCGCCTGTTTGAAATGGGCGCGCTGGATGCGGCCGAGGCGCTGGTCAATCTGGACACCCCGGCCAGTCCGGAAATGTTTGACCGGGCTTTCGACATTGCCATTCTGACCGATCGCACACTGAAGGTTTGCGAAACTCTGGCCAATGCGCCAGCGCTGACCGACGATTTGTCGAAACGGGTTTATTGTCTGGCGCGCAGCGGGGACTGGAACGCGGCGGCGATCACGCTTTCGCTCGGCGCGAGTATCGGGGCGATACCGCGGGAACGGGAGCTTCTGCTGATCCGCTTCCTCGATCCGCAGATGTTCGAGGGCGCGCCCGACCCCGCAGTGCCGGACCCGCTGGAACCGATGGATTTCGTATTGCGCGAAGCGGTGTTTCTGCCCCGGCCGAGCGGGCCGCTGCCCCTGCCCTATCTGTATCGCGATACGGAAGCACGCGCACCGTTGCGGGCACGGATCGAAGCGTCGGAGCGGCTGGTGAAATCTGGAGCCTTGCCGTCATCCATCCTGTTCGAGGCCTATCGCACCGGCAATCCGGCAGCCTCGGGCGGTGTCTGGGGACGGCAGCGGGCCATTCAGGATATGGACAGGGCGCTGGAAAGCCGTGATCCGGCGCGAATAGCAGCGGCGACGCAGGTAGCCATACAGGTGATGGGCGATGCCGGATTGCTGGAGGCATTTGCGGCAGAGTTCGGCGAGACGCTGTCAAGGCTGCCCTACGCGCCGGCCTATGCGCCTGTTGTCGGGCCGGTTCTGGATGTTGTCCATCTCGCAGGGCTGACAGCGCCGGACTGGGAAGAAAATGCAACGCCCGATCCGCGCCGGGACCTGGCCCGCGCGCTCGTCCGGAAGCAACCGCCCGCCAGCCTGCCGGAAGGCGATGCGCTGGTGCAGGCTATCACGGCAGCGATGGCCGGAGGGGCGCCGGACAGTCCGCAGAGCAACCGCCTGCACGAGGCGCTGGACAGAGGTAACACCGCACAGGCGTTGCTGGGGGCGATGCGCCTGCTGTCCGATGGTGCGGCAGCCGATCCCGGAAGGGTCGGTGCAGGGCTGTATATCCTGCGCGCTGCCGGACAGGAGGCCGCGGCGCGGCGGATTGCCGTGCAGATACTGTTGCTGCCCGGGGCCTTGTAAATGGCGCACCCGTGGCTCCCTGTTTTTCTGGAGGCAATGCAGGCCGAGCAGGATGCAGCGGTGAATACGCTCAAGGCCTATGCCCGCGATCTGGCGGATTTTTGTGACTGGCTGGAACGACAGGGGAAGATGCCGGAAACGGCGCAGCGCGACGATATCGAGGACTACCTGGTGCAGCTGGAGGCGCAGGGGCTGGCGACGGCGACACGGGCGCGGCGGTTGTCGGCGGTGCGGCAGCTATACCGTTTTGCCTTTCTGGAAGGCTGGCGCTCCGACGATCCGGCGGCACAGATACGCGGGCCGAAACGCGGGCGCAAGTTGCCGCAGGCCCTGAGCGAGGCGGATGTGAATGCCTTGCTGGATGTG
>Ga0256839_1001468_pt1 | contig 28554 bp, 20 predicted proteins | sample 354166metaG_FD_185968 | JGI IMG/M metagenome (GOLD analysis project Ga0256839, IMG submission 185968) | Hydrothermal vent microbial communities from Mid Atlantic Ridge, Atlantic Ocean - 354-166 | ecosystem: Environmental > Aquatic > Marine > Hydrothermal vents | place: Atlantic Ocean: Mid... | reverse complement strand
ACGGCAATACGCCCTGACAGGTGCTTCGTCCGAAAAAAGCGGGCTACGGGGCGGCAGCCATTCTATCTTTGTTATAAACGGGCCATGTAAATCAATGACTTGGGGCTTAACTTAATGGCATTGCCCCGCGTGGCCATGACATCGCTGTGGTCGCCGAAAATCGACAAGGCCTGCGCCGCCAGTGAACGCGAAGCGACATGAATGACCGATGGCGACAACTCACCGGCAATCTTGTACATGTTCGGAATCATCAGCAGCAGCCCCTGCGAGGCGGTGAAGGTCGTCGTCAGCGCACCGCTCTGGAGTGCGCCATGGACTGTGCCAGCCGCACCGCCTTCGCTCTGCATCTCGATAATATCGGGAATATTTCCCCAGATGTTTTGCCGTCCCCGCGCCGACCACTCATCGGCCAGTTCACCCATGGGTGATGCTGGCGTGATCGGGTAGATCGCAATCACCTCATTGATCTTGTGAGCAATAAAGGCAGCTGCCTCATTGCCGTCGATGGTAATCATCTTCTGCGTGTGCGTACTCATCTGCGACCGTTCTCCATGCTGACAGGCGCCAACCGTATAATCCAAGAATAGTCGCCGTGACCAGCTTGTGATTGATGTGGATCAAGAAGCACAATCTTGCCACACCGGCCGCAGAGGAAAGCTGTCATAATCCAAGTGTATTCCCGTATGTGCAGGGAATGTATCGTCAACCGTGGGAAATAGCAGAAATGTACAGCGATATTGAGCAGGAATTGCGCGAGTTGGAGCAATCGCTGGAGCAGCGCCTCTCTGACGTCAAGGCGGGGTTGGTGCAGCAGCATAGCGCCGATAGCAAGGAGCAGGCGATCGAACGGGAAAATGACGAGGTGCTGCAGAAAATCGAGGAATCGATCATGGCTGAGTTATCGCAGGTTAAGCAGGCGCTGCGACGGCTGAGTTCGGGAGAGTACGGGATTTGTGAGGAATGCGGTGACGAGATAGCGGTAGAGCGGCTCAAGGCCATGCCGTTTGCGACGCTTTGTGTGGCTTGCGCCGAAGCGAGGGAATAAAGAGGGTGCAGTTGCTTGCTGCGATCCTGCCGGTAACGTAGCTGGTCAGCGTCTGCTTCCAATTAACTTCCCACCAAACCGGTCGCCTGGCAACCCACCCCTTTGCCCGCCCGAGCATCGCAGGCGCAGCCGGGATCAGCCCGAAGGGGCAGGCCATGGATGGCCTGCGTCGGCCGTCACGAAGGGACGTGTCGGCCGACCCCCGGCTGAGCCGAGAAGCGCAGGAAACAGCGGGGAATTGGGGCGGCATTGATGTACAGGGATGTACTGAATGCTGCGATTGTAGGATGCAAGAGAGCAGCGCTTTGGTACCTTTTTGTTGCTGTTGACAAAAAGGTACTCGGGGCCGTGGTAGAGGGCTGGAACAGAAGCACCACCGCTTGATTGGCCACGAAGCAATACCACCATGATTTCCAGGTGGCGATTGGACGAAAGAGCTATTCTCCCACTGTTCGTCCTCGCCGATCATATCGAGTGGCGGTGGTATGGGTTTCGCGCTCACCAACACTACGATTCTTCCGATCCATTCTCGCACAGCGCGAGTTCCATTTTTTGCTCGTCCAAAAAACGGAACCCAAAACACCGCTCCATTGCATCCTGCAATCGCGGTATTCGTACATCCCTGTACATCAAGGACGCCCCACACACGCTTGATTCCGCTGCCGGGCACGCCTTCCGGGGCCAGCTTGAGCGGCTTCCTGCCGCGCAAGCTTCAACCGGCCATCCATGGCCGGTTGCCCCCTCCAGTCGCACCCGACAGCGGCGCGTGTGAAGGGGAAAGAAAACCAAGTGGCCGAGTGGCTATTGAATGGCTGGCTCAGTATCATTTCGTTACTTTTCGATGTGTGCCCGCGCAGCGGGCTGGGGCGCTGAGTAGTTACGTTCAGTTTTACTCTGGGTCGCCGATGAACAAGGGCGTGCAATCAACAGGTCAGGGCGACTTGTCTGATTGCCGGGTAGATAAAGAGCAGTGATTTACGCGCTTTCTTTTGTGACGGCTTGATAGAGCGACACGATATTGCGGCCGTTTTTCTTCGACTCATATAATGCCTGGTCCCCCTGTTCGATAAAGGCATCGAGGGAAGCGACGCCGGGCGTGAGTATGCTGACACCAAAACTCGATGTCAGCTTCAGGCCGGGAACGCTTTTCACGGCAGGACCGGCATGCTGTTCTATTTTCGCACGAAGATTCTCGGCAAATGCAACTGCATCCCCCGCTGTCAGACCGGGAACGAGAACGCAGAACTCTTCACCCCCATAGCGCCCGACGATATCGACATCGCGGACGTTGTCCCGCAGCAGGGAGGTGACCGCCCTGATTGCTTCGTCTCCCACCGGGTGGCCATAGTTGTCGTTGACCGACTTGAAATGGTCGATGTCGCACATCACGAAGGCCAGCGGTTTTCCGGTGCGTTTGTGGCGGCTGAACATTTCCTCGCCGCGTTCATAGAAGGCGCGGCGATTGAGTAACTGTGTCAATTGGTCGTAATTGGCAAGATGCTGCAAGGCCTCGTTTTGTGCCTGAATCTTTTGTTGTGACTCACGTAGCTTTGCCATGATCTGTTCCTGCCGGGTGACATCCTGAAAAGTCACCAGACAGCCGCGAATTTTCTGTTCGCCATCATGAATTGGGGAGGCATTGACGATGAATTTCTTGAAGCGTTCGTTACCCTGCGGCAGCAGCATCGGCTCGCCAGTGATCTTCCTGCCGGTTTGCAGTACCCGTTTCCATGGTGGCATGGTGCCGCTATTGCGATAGCCGGCGCAAAGCCATTCCAGCGTGTCGCTTTTCTGGCCGACACGAATCGATTTGGCTTGTGGATGGATGGCCTTGATCGATTCGTTGACGAGCATGATCCGTCCCCGCGTATCGAAAATGATGACCCCCTCGGTCAGTGTATCCAACGCCGTGCTGACGCGGCCTGGGATGACTTTGCTGGGGTCGAGGTGCTGCAATACCCGGCGTAGATAAAGATAGAACGCAATAAAGCCTCCGAACAGGAGGCTGAGTGGCATGGCAACGGAAGGGCGTTGCAGCAGTTCGAGCGCTGAGCCGTTGCTGTGTGGCCGAAAGTTGACCTCCACGTTGATCCAGGGTTTGTGATCCCGGTCGTATAACGGCACCTGGACGTTGTTCAGCGTCGAGCGGTTTTCCGGCGGGGGTGTCCACAGCTTCCAGTGCAGACCGCTTTGTGCCAGCAACTTGCCCTGTGTGTCGCGAATGCCGATGGAAATAATCGAGTCGTCGTGTTTCTGGATATTGCGCATCACGCGCTGCAGCATCTCCGTATCACCGGCGCGCAGCAGTGTCCCTAGTTGCAGCGCAAGGTTGCTGCTGACCTGGTCGCGGCTTTGTTTCAGAGACTGTTCCTCGTTCGGCACGATACCGACGAAAACGTCCAGAAACAGATACAGCACCAGGGTCAGCGAGACCAGGCCGAGCGTGATGCTGATGCTGGGGCTGAGTCTCACGGCTGACATGATGCTCTCTGCCGGGCGGAAATGTGGGAATGGCTGTGCATTGTTTCAGGCGTTTTTCTTATTCTTCTCGTTAGCGGATGAAAGGGTTGCTTGCGGGATCGTACTCCTTGTCGTCGACAATCAGTTGAATCACTTTTTGCGGTTGGGCCGGTTGATGGGTTGCGACGATCACCGGGCTGTTTCGAGGCTGTTCATCACCCAGGGATGTGTGCCGCTGCGTGGTTTCCGGTTTGGTGCTAACAGGCGTTTCTGTGGGTAGTAGTCGTGCGCTGCAGCGAGCGCCGGGAGGAATGCGCTTTTCCGGGTTGGGTAGTTCCAGCGTGACACGAAAGGTGTTGCTGGCGGCGTCGATATAGCGGTCGATGATACTGATGCTGGCCGTCTGTTCAGCGAGTCCGGCAAGTTCAGGTTTGATCTGCATGGTCTGCCCTCGCGTGAGTTGGCTGAAATAGGTTGCCGGCACGACGACATCGACTTTCAGCGGGTCGATGGCGACAATCTTCATGATCGGCGCATCTTGCACGCGCTGGCCAGGGGACATGTAGCGCTCGGTGACGATGCCGTCGATCGGGCTGCGAATGGTGCGTTGTTGTAGCTGCGCGCGGGCCAGCTGGAGTTCTTTCTTCGCCTGGCTGCGATTGGCGCGGGCTTGTTCCAGCTTCTGTGCCGCCAGGGTGTATTCGGTCACTGCCTTGTCAAGGAACTGGCGTGACACGAGCTGTTTTTGGTACAGCGTCACCGCCCGTTCCTTTTCCCGTTTGGCATGCTCCATGGCGGCGCTGGCTGCGGCGATCTCCGCGTCGTCGGATGCGCGCAGCGCGGCAAGGTCGACGGATCTGAGTTCTACCGCCGATTTCAGGCGGGCGACGATCTGCCCCTTGCTGACTTCGTCGCTGCGTTCGACCTCGATGGAGCCGATGACACCTGTCACCGGCGAGCCGATCTCGACTTCGCTGGAGGCCTCGATCAGGCAAGGGAAGGTCTCGGTTTGCGCGCCCGCACGCGCCGCCCAGCAGACGGTGAGAATGGTGATAATGGCTTTCAGCCTTATTGTCTTTTTCATATCCATATCGATGGTATTGCCCTGGGGCACCGGTTTTCCGAACCCACATTTCAGCGGAGTCGGCTACATGAGGCAATCATGTGACAACGGCGGCGAGACCCTTTTCCTGCCGCCGTGGCGTGTTTGCGACGACAGGTGCCTTGTTGGGGATGAGCGTGGGGAACAGGACGCCCCAGAATGGGGCGTCACTCGCCTCCCGCCACCCCCAGCAGACGTCGGTTCTGCTCGTCAGAGCGGCGCAGTTGGCTGCGGATTCGCCGTTGCATGCGTTCGTGGCGATATCTCACGATGGCTGGCAGCAGGTGTGCCAGCCACGACGGCAGCGGTGCTTTTCGGTTTTGCTGGCTGCGCATCAGCCAGCGGTACAACCAGCCTGGAAGCTGCTGCCGGAATAGCGGTTCCTGCAACGACAAAATGGTATCGACACTGCCGGGTTTCCCCTGCCGCGCGCTGCGGCCGTGCAGTTGTCTTTCGATTCTGCGTGCGCCATTGAGCTGACAGGAAGTGACATGCAGACCACCGCGCTTCACCACTTCGCTGTCGATGCTGATGTCGGTACCGCGTCCTGCCATATTGGTGGCCACGGTCACCGCGCCGGCTCGACCCGCCCGGGCCACGATGCTGGCTTCCTCCGCATCCTGCCGGGCATTGAGGACGACGTGCTCGATGTCGGCGGCATCGAGCAGGGTGGATAGCGTCTCAGAGTCGGCAACTGACTCGGTCGCCACCAGTACCGGGCGGCCCACTGCGCGCAGGTGCCGGATCTGCTCGATGACCACCGCCCACTTCTGCGCTGCATCGGGATAGATGCGGGTTGCGCTGATTTGGCGCTGGCTGGGACGATGGAGTGGCACGGGTACCACCGCCAAGCCATAAAGTGACAACAGCTCGCCGCGTGCCTCGCGTAACGTCGCGCTGGTGCCGCCAAGCTGAAGATAGCGTGGAAAGAAGCGCTGATAAGTGATTCTGGCCATGGGCTGGAAGCTGTCACTGAGGGGGACGCCTTCCTTCAGCTCGATGAATTGGTGCAAGCCTCTGGACCACTGCCGGCCTTCAGCGATGCGGCCCGTGGTTGGATCGATGATATGCACCTTGTCGTCACGCACCAGGTAATCGTGATCGCGACGATACCGATGCAGTGCCACCAGTGCCTGAGTCACTGTGCTGCGCTGGAAGCGGCCGATGCGCCACAGTCCTGGCAGGTGGTGACAGCGTGTTTTTATCGTCGCCCGGCCCAGCGCGGTGAGTTCGATCTCCTTGCTGTCGTGAAGGCTGGTGAAATGCAGCCCTTCGTCGAGATGTCGCGCGATTTTCAATGCCTGGTGATAATGGGCTTCGGCCATCCCTGAGACGCCCTGGCGTGACAGGATCAGAGGCGTCGTCGCTTCGTCGAGCAGAATGCTGTCGGCCTCGTCGATCAGGGCCAGACAGAGCCCGCGCAATACGGGGGTCGATTGGCGACCGAAGCGGGACAGGCGATGGTGCAGGTCGTGGCGATTGTCCTGCTGGCCCAGACGATCGCGCAGGTAGTCGAACACCAGTTCCTTGCCGGTGCAGTAGACGATGTCGCAGGCATATTGTTGCCGGCGTCCGTCCGGATCGAGTTCGGTGATCACGGCGCCGGTGCTGAGGCCGATTCGTGCCGCGATCGCACGCAGTTGTGCCGCGTCACGGCTGACGAGAAAGTCGTTGGCGGTGATGACATGCACCGGAATACCCGCGATGGCCGCAGCCAGCGCCGCCATGAAGGTGGCGAGTGTCTTGCCCTCGCCGGTGTGCATTTCGGCGAGGCGGCGATCGAGCATGACCAGCGTGGCGCAGACCTGAACCCGGTAGGCGAGCAGGCCGGTTTCCCGGTGCACGAGTTCACGGCTGATGGCGACCGCATCGAGCAAAGCCGAATGATGTAAGCCATGGCGTTGTAGCAGGGTGCCCGTCCGTTCGGCTTCCCGTCGCAGTTGCTGGTCAGCGAGGCGACGGTATTTGTCGTGTCGTTTCAGGACCGCATCCGCACGCCGCAGGTAGTGGCGCGTGCCCTTGCCGCCAACGCTGTCGAGCAGCTTCAGGCCAGCCGTTCGCAAGTGAGCGTGAAAACCGCTCTCGGGATCTTTCTTCTGTGGATAGATACCGTGGACGAGTCCCGGTGCTGGTATGGCCGAGCTGCTCATCCGCTGCTGCTGAGGTAATTCAGAAACAGTTGCTTCCAGCGCAGCATCCACTGTGTCAGCAAGGGCTCATGGCCGTGGTCGAAACGCAACCAGGCGCGTTCGCCGACACGGTTGACATGCGTGGCCGACAGCCGGACATCGACGATGAAGACTGGCTCCAGCGTGGTGAGGTTGTCCGGATCCGCCGGGTCGGTGATGACCGGGCCACCAGCGGTGTAGGCCAGCGCCGGGCTGGGTAGTCGATTGGTGGCCGATGGGGTTTCGGTGATCAGCGTTGCTGCCAGCGGGGTGGCTCCCGATTCGGTCAGACGCACCGAGATGCCGTTGGTCCGTGACTTGACCAGTGCTGCATCGGCCTGGGGAATGACTGCGCGCAGCTGTGTTGCGTCGTTCTGCAAAACATGGGCCAGCACGACGCCTTTGCCGATGAAGGTGCCGAGCAGATCCTCTGGATGTGAGATCACGATACGGCCGCTGACCGGTGCCCTGACTGTCAGGGCGGCGATTTCCCGTTCGGTTTCATCCTTCTCCGCCTGTTTGCTGCGGATGGCTTCTTCGATCTGTTGCAGCTTCGCCGAGTCGGTATTGATGACGGCATTGTACTGCGCATCGAGTGCTTTCAGTTCCGCTTCGAGCTGCTGCTTGCGCGCGGGCAGCAGTGGGTTGTCCAGCAGAAACAGTGGCTGATCCAGTGCTACCAGCTCACCATCCTTGACGAGGACCTGCTGTAGCGTGCCTTTGCTCGCGGTTCGCACACGCGCCTCATCACCAACCCAGACGACGCCCTGTGCCAGGGTTGCATACGGCATTGGCAAGGCCACGACACCCAGTAGGAGTGCGGCGGCAGATAGCGCGGTGATGGTCCAGGCGCGGGCACGATGGCGCTGGATTTCGGCAGATTGAGACAGGTAGACAAAGATCTCCCAGCCCGGCTTCAGCAACAGTGCGTAGAGAAACAGCAGGCCAACCGCCGCGGCGAGCAGCAAAGAGACACTGCTGAACCAGCCTACCAGCACCACCATGATGCCGAGCCGGTAGAGCCATGAGACGGGGCCATAGCTGGCGAGCCAGCGGGCTTCACCCGGTGCCAGATCCATCGGCGTCTGGATCTGCGCGCGCAGCAATTTACGCCGCGCCAGATGAGCCCAGAAGACTTTGCTGCGGGCGGCCAGATTGGGAATCTCCAGCCAGTCGGCAAGCATGTGGTAGCCGTCGAACTTGACCAGTGGGTTGGCATTGAACATCACCGTTGAAATACCGGCAATGGCGGTGGTGACGAAGGCCATGTCGCGAACCAGCCCATCGCTGACGTTGAGCCAGATGAACAGTGCAATGGCGGCAATGAAGACTTCGGCCATGATGCCAGCAGCGCTGACGAGAATGCGGTGGTACTTGTTGTTGAAGGCGGTGGCGGCCGAGGCATCCATATAGGGAATCGGCATCATCACCAGTAGTGTCACCCCCATTTCGTGTACTGCACCGCCCCAGCGTCGTACCGCCAGTGCATGAGCCATTTCGTGCAGTGTTTTGATGACCGGATAACAGAACCACGCCAGCAGCCAATAGCGCGATGAAGGCAGACTGCGGACGGCGTGTTCCGCGATCATGCCCCAGTGCTGCGCCAGCAGCACACTGGCCCAAGCGACGGTGCCGAGCCAGATGAAGAAAAAACCGCGGCTGAAAATCCACTGGGTTTTGGGTGCCAGTTTGTCGAGAATCCGCGTTGGGTCGAGCAGGCGCAGGCGGAAAGCCAGCGGGTTGATCGCGCCCATGCGCCGCTTCTTGTCGCGGCGTTCCTGGCGCTGGAACAGCTCCTCGACATCTGGTGCGATATCGCACTGGATCAGGTCGGACTGATGCAGCAAGCCGATCAGGCGGACGATATCATCCTGGGAAGGGGCATCGTCCTCGAGTTCTTCGAGCATCTGTTCCCAGTGGTACTCGACCGTGTGTTCACCGTCGAGACGACCGATAAAGGCGTAAGCGATGGGGTCGAGGCGATGGTGCCGCCCATTGGATTCGTCTTCCAGCACGTACCAGGTCTTGCCGCGCTGCACCTGCCGATGCACCTTGAGATGCTTGCGGATGCGGGCGTGCAGGTCGGCCACGCGGTACCACTGGTCGCTGAAGATGTGCTCGTTCATCATGGTTGGCCTAACCGAACCAGACCCAGAGGCGGAATCTCAGCCAGTCGATGCTGCGGCGCAGGGTGGTCCACAGCAGGGAGCGTTCTCCCACATCGATTCGGGAGACGCCCTCCATGCCCGGGCGCAGCAGCTGGGTCGGGCCAGCGACGATAGCTGCCTCGGCGGGGAAGACGTTGGCACCGTTGCTGACCTGGGCCATTGGCGTGATTTGGCGAATGTCGATGTCGAACTGGTCCTGCGGGCTGGCGGTCAAGGTCAGCTTGCCGTGGTGACCGGGTTCGAGGAAGCGAATGTCACGCTCGTCGATATCGACGATAACGCGAAAATCGCTCTGCGGTGCCAGGGTCAGTAACTTGTCGCCCTCGTTGATGGGGGCGCCGAGCGCCTGGGTCAGATCACCGTCGATGACCAGCGCATCGAATGGCGCCACCAGGTGAACTTTGGCGAGTCGCTGTTTGATCAGCGCCAGACGCGCCTCGGCTTCCTCGATCTGCGCCAGCACGACGGAGAGTTCGCCGCGATCACGGCTGGCCAGCGCGGCGCCATAGGCGCTGCGCAGCTGTGCAAGCTCTCCCTCAAGTTTGCGCTGCTCCAGTTGCAGTGCATCGTCTTCCAGTTCGATCAGCACCTGCCCTTTGCTGACGCGGTCGCCGGGTCGGACATGGACTGCTTCGATATAGCCGTCGGTCGGCGCGCTGATGATGCGTTGAATGGCGCCTTCGATGCGTGCCGGGGCATGCAACTGGAAAGGCACGGTGATGAGTGACCCGGCCCCAGCCAGCAACAAGATACTGAGCGGAACCACTTTATAGAGCAGGTCGCCCCTGCTGAACAGTTTGCCGCCAAGTTGCTTGAATGCTCGCCAGTTGCGTTTCAGCCAGCTCTGGCTGATGTCGTGCTGCATTTTCAGTACGGGTGCGAGGAAGCTGGCAAGGTTTTCGCAAAGCGCCACATCCCGGTGGCTGAAGATGCGGTCGGCAGGCCGCTCCAGTAACAGTGCGCCAACGGCTTCGCCGCCGGCAAACAGTGGTACGGTACAGATGGCACCGCCCTGGTGGCGTTCTGCCAGCTGCCGATGCAGCAGGTGGATGCGACCGCGCTGCTCGGCCGGTGGCGGGAATTCGACCGTTGCGTGCTGATCAATGGCCTCGTCCATCGCGGCCTCCAGCGCTTCGACCAAGGCCTGTCGGGGTTTGTGTTCGGCGCTGTTCGACAGACCAACCAGCTGACTTTCCTTGCCATCGCGGTAGCCGAGGGCGACGCGGTCACAGTGTATCAGCGTGGCGATTTCAGTCGTCAGAGTGGTTGCCAGTGCCTTGAAGCTGTCCTGAGACAGCGCCGTTGCCAGCAGTCGGGTGAGAATTTCCAAGTCACCGCTGATTTGTTGATCATCTTTCGCACGTTCGAACAGTTCGGTCAGCGAGTCGAGACCCTGCTGTAGTGAGTTGATGATTTGCTGGCTGATGGCGGGGTCGTCGCTGATGTAGCTGAAGGCAATCGACAAGGCCGGGTCGCTGTCGAGTGCCACGGGCAGGGCGACAATCCCGGCGGTATCAGGGTGCTGGCGATCTTCCGGATCCTTCTGCACCAGCGGGCGGCGGTGGGCGACCGAGAGTTGCGCGGCCTTGACCAATTGTGCAAGCCGTGGGGCCTGGGTGGGCCACTGCACGATAGAACGTTTTCCGGCCCTGGTGGTCAGATGCAGCAATCCGGCACGTACACCCGGAATACGGGCGCACTGCGCTTCTAGCCATTGGTGTAGGATTGCTTCTGACATCCCTGTGTGATCCCTCTCGATGGGTCCTGTTATTGTTGTTGACCACGCTGGCACTCGATGCCGGGCGGGTTTGTGACCTGCAGTGAGGATATCGTCCGATGCGCGATTGTCATTAGGCAGTCAGTAGCAGAACTGCTGTCGCCGGCGGGAGATTCAGGATGGAATGGCGTTTTTGCGGGATGAGATGCCAATTGGACAGTTGGCACAGTCCTGATAGGATTGCGTACACACTAATATACTAATATTGATGGCGGACGATTGAACAAAACGAGCTTGAAAAAGTCTGCATTGCGATTTCTGCTGTGGCTAGTGCTGGTTACGATTGTTGCCGCTCCCGCGCAAGCGCGAGTCTATGTCTATACCGGCAATAATCCGATGGCCAAGATGATGCTGGATTTCATGGAGGTGATGGGCTTCATCCGTCGCCTTCCAGACCAGTATGCGGCAAACCTCGTTGCCCGCAACCGGGGCTGGAGCGGGTTCCCGACCAGCAATCTCTGGGGTGTTTCTCCCTATACCGGCCTAGCATCGCTGGCTGCGCCAATGGCCATGAGTTCCATGTTGTCACAGCCGGGGATGGGCGGCTGGCCGACCATGGGTAACATGGCGACAATGCCCTGGTCTGGGAATTCGATGGGGGCGATGCCGTATGCTGGCTTGAATAACATGACGCAACCACTGGCTTCGCTTTCGCCCCCCGCCGACAACGGCAAGATCGAGATGACGGTCGAGGAGTTGCAGCGGCTGTTGGGCGAGCGCAGGCAAGGCAGCGGTATCAGCACTCAGGACACGAGCCAATCGCAGCCAGACATTCATGCCGGAACGGGCAAGGCTGTCAGTGACAATCGACCGAAGGCAGCACCGACACCACGCCTCAAGATGGATGCGCTGACCGGGCTATGGATGGGCAAGAATCGTGATGTCCTGACGATTACCGGGAACCGTTTCATCTGGACGGATCCAAAGGGCCGAATCACGAAAGGGACGTTCCGTCTCAATGGCGATACCATGCTGGTGCAGGCTGAAGGTGCCAAGACGCCAGCGGTCTATAAGGTGCGTTATCTCGGTGATCGTATGGTCGCCACCAATAAGGCGGGATTCAACTATGAATTTACCCGCTCGCGGGTGAAGCAGCCCCGCTGAGCAGGCCCCGGTGCTACCCGGGGCCTGAGTGGGGTGGTATGGGCTATTTCAAACGGTAGCGCACGCCGAGAAAGGTCGATACATCCACGTCATCGTTGCCATTGTTGTCAATGTCATCTTCGAAGTGGTTTAGCGCCAGCGTCGCATCGACACTGATGATATTGGTCAGGTAATAGCGGAAGGTGCTCGACAGGTTGTTGGTGATGGTGTCGTTGCCAGAGCCGCCAGCCTTGTCATACTGAATCTTCCAGCGATTGACCCAGTCGATGCGATCAGACAGCTCATAGGAATAGCTCATGTTGTTGCTGACGACGTGACCGGTATCGTCGGCCAGAATGGCTGAATAACGCAACAGGTTGATGAACTGGCCGCGGTAACCATAGGGCTTGGCGTATTCGAATTCGATATCGAGTGAAGGGTCGCCCTTGTTGCCATTGAAGTCCTGCACCACCAGGCCAACACCGCCGCGAACCAGCCAACCGTGTTTGCGGATGCTGATCGGCTCGTCGAACATGACCCGATCCATGTGCAGCGTACCCGCCGCCCCCAGCTTGCCGCCTTTGAGCACACCTTCCAGGCGTAGCAGTTCTTCCATGGCAATAAACCAGTAGGCCTTGTATTCCTGATCGCCATAGCGGCTGCGAAATTCCTGCTGCTTGTCGACGATGCGGGCCAGTGCGATATAGGTGGCTTCGGATATCTTGCCGGTGATCAGGCCATGTTCGCGCAGTTCTTCTTCGAACCGCAGCACCTTGGCCAGCGGGGTTGCATTGATGACGCGACCGTAGCCAACACCACCGCCGATTTTGGCGTAGATATCATCCTTGTCGTCCTGGTACCCGAGGTTGGCAGAGCCATACCAGAAGGTTTTGTCTTTCTCGTTAAAATAGTTGTCGACCGTGCCGTTGATATTGGCTTGCGTGGCATTGATGGACTCATCGCCATCGTTTGGCCCGCGTGAGACATTGCTGTTGCCATCGAGGTCGATTTTCCACACGCGCATCAACGAGCTGTAATTGTTCAGGTAATTGGCATCGAGGTTGAGGTTGTAGCTCAGCTGATCCTGGTTGCCGGACTTGGTATTGAACTGGCCGAGCACGAAGGCCTCTTCCCAGTGACTTTCGGGATCGAGATAGTCCGTCAGCTCGATCGCCGATGCTGGTAGGGATGTTGCGAGTGTGGCGGCAATGGCGATTGCCAGATGGTTCGTGTTCTTCATGATCGTGGCTCCTTGAAGTATAAAATTATTGGGTAGCGTGTTGTCGTGCCGTGAGTCTAAGGCAATTGCGTTTGTTTTCGTTAGCCAGTGTTAATTGTTCATAATGTTTTTCATCCTGACGACTTTTCCCGTTGTGTCTTGGTGCTGACCAGCTTCTTTCTTCTGCGCCATGCTCTCCATTCTCTTGACCATTCGCATGCGCCTTTCAATGATATGTTCCATTTCATTGGCGAGGTCGGGGAAGTGATCCATCAGTTGGTGAGTGGCTGCTTCGGGAATGGCAATTACTTGCATATCACTGACTGCCCTGACGGTAATGTCACTACCTTCCTGTCGGATCAGCGAGCCCAGGCCAAAAAAATCACCATAGCCGATGTCATCAATTACATGATCCTGACCTGCGCTATCCTGGTGTATTTCCTGAGCTTTCCCGCTGACAATGAGATATAGCGCCGTTGAAGTGCTTCCCTGTGCAATCACTACCTCTCCACGGCCAAATTCGAGCACGCTAGCGCTTGCAGCAATGTTTTCCAGTTCCTTACCACAGTTGCGTAAGAATGAAAAATGACGCAGCAGATCGAGTGTTGCACTGTTGTCGTCAGCCTGGGTTGTATTGAGGGAGGGCATGACGACCACTTCATGCGCTCTGGTGGGAAAGGTAATGCCGTGACGTTTTGCGACATACCAGATTCGCGACATGAAATCGTCTCGTATGCGAGGCTGATCATCATAGTGTGCGATAAAATAGCGAACCTCGTGGCGTACTGAAAACTCGTCGTATGATTGCAGCGCTACCGCGGGGGCAGGGTCATGCAAAATCCCCGGGGTAGCCAGTGCCGCTTCGATCAACGCATCTTTGACCTTGTGGGGTGAATCATCGAATGAAAAGTCGAAGGGCAATCGCTCCATATGCCGGGGGTATGGATGAGAGAAATTGGTGTAGGTGCTTTTTGCCAGGTCGGCGTTGGGCACGATCAGGATGTCCTCATCGCGGGTCAATAGTGTCACAGTACGCCAGTTCATGCTGATGACTTTGCCGATCCGGTTGTCGGGCAGGCTAAGCCAGTCGCCGATTCTGAATTGTCGTGACGACAGCAATGCAAACCCGGAAAACAGCGAGCTGAGCGTGTCTTGAAGTGCCAGCCCGAGGACGATCGAGCCAACCCCCAGCGCGGTCAGCAGTTTGCCCAGCGGCAGATCCCAGACGTAGGCGAGTACCAGCGAAGCGCCAATGAGGACGAGAAATGCACGGGTAAAATCGAGCACCAGCTTGGGAATTTTAGTGCGCCAGTCGCTGTCTGTCGCAGTTGTGGAAAAGAGCAACTCATTCACAATCGCGAGGGTGGTGTGAATAACGAAAATCCAGAGAAAAGTTTCAACGACTTTGACGGCGATATGTGATCGATCCAGGCCGAGCACCGTGGTCAGAATCAGCAGAAAAACGAGCTGCGGAAGAATTTGTTGCTTGATGTTGCGGAGAATCGCAATCCACCCTTTCTGGCTGGCGGGTAGGCGCTGAATCAGCTCGCCGAGCAAAATCAGCGCCAGTGGAAATACCAGGATAAGCAGTATGCCGGTATAGAGCCATTGCTGGGAGGTCATCCAGCTCAACCATGCCAGATCCATCGTCTTCAGGCCTCCGTCTTGTGACTGGAAGTTGCCGGCAGATCCATCATCACCGTTTCGGCATCTTCATCGATTGCCCATTCCGGCTGCCAGCACCAAACACGCAACTGGCCATGTGCGGCGCTGGCGATGTCGTCGACTGGGTGGAAGTCGTCCTGGTTTCCGAGGCGGTCGAATACGGCATCCGTGACCAGGATCGAGTTGGGTACGGTATCGAAACGCAGTCGGCTGGCGATGTTGACGGTGTCACCCCAGACATCAAAAACAAAATGCCTTTTGCCAACGATACCGGCGAATGCCTGACCGGTATGGATGCCGATTCTGATGCTCAGGTCAATCCCTTTTTCGTGGTTGAAGTGGCGTATGATCTCGAGCATTTCACGGGCAAATTTCATGCATCGCCTGCTATGATCCAGTCTGGAAATCGTAATACCACTGGCGGCCATGTAACTGTCGCCGACGGTCTGGATTTTCTCTACGCCAAGTCGTTCGGCTGCGTGATCGAAATTGTTGATCAGTTCGTTCAACTCGTCGATTGCCTGTAGTGCATCGAGTGATTCGGCATAGTCGGTGAAACCATTCAGCGTCGAAAACATGATCGTCGTATTGCTGACCCGTTCGGCATAGTGTGGTGCCCCGCCATCCGCCAGGCTGGTTTCGTCGAGTTTGTTGACCACCGCCTCTGGAAGAATATTCAACAGCAATTCCCGGTTTTTATGTTGCTGTATGCTGATCTCCTGCTGCTGCGCTTGTATCACCTCGACGGTGTGGTTGAATGCGTCGGCCAGCTCGCCGAATTCGTCATGCCTGTTGAGCGTGATCGGCTGCATTTGCTTGCCTTCGCGCAACCGGTGTACACCATCGACTAGCTGTTCCACCGGCCGGGTAAAGGCATAGGCGATCCACATTGCGCCGAAAGTGATGAGGCTGGAGAGTATGACGGCAGCGGTCAGCAGAGCTTTCTGGAAATTGAAGATCGGCGCATAGGCTTCATCCTGATCCATGTTGGCGAGAATGGCCCACTGAAGTTGTCCTGCATGCAGTGGTTCGTAGGCGCTAATCGTCTTCCCCTGGCCGTTGTAGGAAGGCGTCAGATGGATGCCCGACTCTCCGGCCAGTGCAGCCTTGGCCGCGGGCGTGTCGACGCTCTGCAACAGAACGGTGGTGCCGAGTCGGCAGGCTTTATCATTTTGGTCGCAGTCCGTTTTGGTACTGAACTTGCGGGCGTTGGAGCGCATTTTGAGGTCGCTGCCAACCAGGATGACTTCTCCCGTCTCGCCGAGTCCTGAACTTTCCCAATCCCCGTTGTTGCTCAAGATGGCGTCGATTTTGTCGATGGAAATCTGAATGGCCAGAATGCCAATGGGCTGCCGCTCTTCATCGAATATGGTTGCGCCAACGAAAGCGGCCGGCGCACCATAGGATGGGCGGTAGAATGCAAAGTCCACTAGTTGCGATTCTCCCGGATTGGGTGAATTCCGCACGCTGTCGTACAGCTTGGCGAAGGCGCTGGTGCGGTAGGGGCCGGCATTGAGTGAAGTCGCGAAATCAGTTTCCTTGGCCACCGAGTAAATGATATTGCCGCTGTCGAAGTTGATCAGAAACAGGTCGTAATAGCCAAAGCTTTCAACCTTGTTGCGGAACACTGGATGGTAGTGCGCGTGGACGCCGCTGTAATAGCTGCGGTCGGCGGCACTGTCGAGATTGGCCTTTTGTCCCAGCGGGTTGTCGTTGCTGGCGATGTAGTAGTACTGCAAATACCGCGCGGCAGGTTGCAGTGGCAGCAAGTAGTCGATATCAGAGTTGCCCTCGATGTTTTCATTGAGGCGGGGTATGAAAATGTTGCTGTAGTAGGCTGTCAGCGAATCAAGTTGATCATTGCTCAGAACGGCTTTCTGCAGTCGCTGGTAGGCAGACGAGAACTCCTTGGTGGCGGTCATCACTGTTGGATCGGACGCCATTGAAAGCAGCTCGCTGCGCAGATTGTCGAAAAAGCTCGAAATATGCGTCTTCTGGTTGGTGCGGATACTGGTCAGTTGCGCGTTTATCCTCTCTGCCAGTGTATTCTTGCCGATGTGCAACCCCTGATACCCAATGACGAGGATAGAGACAAAGGCTACGGTGAGTAGAACGATGATCAGCTTCGACTTGATGGTGAGGCTAGGCACTGTCATTGCTTGACGCTCCTGAAATTGAATCGTGGTAATAACTCGGACCAGCGCTGAAATGAGACGGCCGTTAAGGTACTTAAGCATTTACATATCGGCAGACACAGATATCCAAACCCTATCTGGCAGTGCCGGGGTGTATTGAGTCGTTGTGGCTTGTCAGCAAGTGCGTTCCGCCCGATTCCGAGAATCAGGCCTGCCGGGGCGCAAAGAATACGCAGCCCTGCCACCCGCTTGGTTTACGAAGCGGGCGAGATCCATCCTGGAAAGCTGAGGGGTTTCTCTGAAGTCGGGCAGTCAATACCCGTGAGCGGAAACTGCTTGCGGTATTTCCTGAGTTGGCAGGTGAAAGTCTGCTGCGCTGTATGACATGCTGCTTACGCAGTCCTTCGGTTGCTTGTCATTGTTATCGTCCGGCCTCGCCGGTCTGGCACGTCTATGGTGTGTTCCCATGATCTGTCTGCCAGAAACGATGTGAACTCTATCACATTTCTACGTAAGATAGTTTGCCTTCCAAGTCCTGTCTCGGATGTGAAAATGAAAAATACTGTTAACGGTTTCGGGCTGGTTGCCCGCAGCCGCTGGCTGTTCGCTGGGTTGTTACTGTTCCTGTCAACATGGAGTGGAGCCGTTTTGGCGTCACAGGGTAAATTGGTGATTCTCACTTCGTTTCCGCAGGAGATGACTGAGCCACTACGGCGGGCATTCCTCAAAGAACACCCCGATATCAGCATCGAGATCCAGCGTCGCGGCGACTCTGATGCGGTAAAGCTGATTCATGGCATGGAAGGAAGCCCGACCGTGGATCTGTATTGGAGCGCCGTACCGGATGGCTTTGAGTTATTGAAGCAGGGTGGCTACCTGCAACGCTACAAGTCGGCTGTCGATGCGGTACCAGCGTACCTCGGCACCATGCCCATCAGCGATCCGGATGGCTACTACACCGGGTTTTCCGTGTCCGGCTATGGCTTTATGCGAAATATCCGTTATCTCGATGCAAAACGTCTGCCTGAGCCGCGGGACTGGTCGGCGCTGGCTGATCCCGTCTATTTTGGTCATGTCGGCATGACATCGGCTTTTCGTTCCGGGCCAACCCACCTCGTCATTGAACATATCTTGCAAAGTCGTGGATGGGAAGCGGGTTGGCGTTTGATCCAGCGGGTAGGCGGTAACCTGAAAACGGTGACGCGCACCGGCTATGATGTTGCCGAAGGGGTGCGTGATGGTGAGTTTGGTATCGGTGTCGTCATCGACAGCTATGCCATCTCGGCAAAGGCGAGCGCCTACCCGGTTGCCTTCAGATACCCGGGAGAACTGGTGATGCTGCCAGCGAGTATTGCATTGTTGAAGAATGCGCCGAACCCGGCGGCGGCCCGGTTGTTCGTCGACTTTCTGTTATCGGAGACGGCGCAGTACTTGCTGCTGGACAAGCGTATTGCGCGACTGCCGATCAAGCCCGAAGTCTACGATTCGGCAGCTGATGATTTTCCGAACCCGTTCAAAGCGGCCATTATCAATCGCAGCGTGCCGTTTGATCTGAGTACCTCCATCAAGCGCTATGCACTGGTCAATTCGCTGTTCGATGTCATGGTGACGTTTAATCTGGCATCACTTCGGCGGGTTACCTCTTTGTTGCATGCTGTCGAAACGCGTCTGGCAATCGACGACGACGCCAAGGCGAGGGCGCTGTTACAGCAGGCGCGTGATGAGATCGAATTTGTTCCTGTGCTGGAACAAAAGTCAAGAGACTCTGCTTTTGTCGCGCAGTTTTCTCAGGCAAGGGCTGACACGGATGATGCGATCAGGCAGCGCGGAATTGCTCTGGAGAACCAATGGACCGATTTGTTCCACGAGCGTTACCACAAGGCTTACCTGCTGGCTGAAAAGGCGTTGTCAGTGCTTGTTGCGGATGCAAAAAAGGGGCGTCAGTTTGTCAGCGCTCAATCTGGTAAATAAGGTCGATCGACTGGCGTTTGTCGCTGGATTCCGCCTTGAGTTGCAGGTAGCGATTCAGCTTGTAACGCATTGACAATACACTGGTGTCCTCGAACAAGCTGGTGGTGTATTCAAGGTAGAAGCGGGGTGATAGGTATTTGCCGATCACCAGTGCGCTTTGCTCCAGCTCTTCGCCGGGTTGAATGGCGAGTACGTCGAGGCCGGCCCGGCGGCGCAGGTCGTCGACCAGACTCGCGCTGCCTTTCAGACCGAGTCGGGCGACGGCGGTCAGGAGCATATTGGAATCACGCTGGTTCGATGCGCCAAAGGGTTTTCCTGTCAGCAGGTAGGCCAAGGCGTTGGTCTCGTCCATGACGGGGTTGGAAAATATTCTGCTTTCCGGATGATGGATGGGGCCGCTGATTTCGAGACCGGTGGTAATGCCGTCGATTTTTCTTACCGCGCGCAGATTCAGGCCGGGCGAATTCAGCGGCCCGTTCCAGTAGATTTCGCCGCGTTCGATATCGAGTTTCTGGCCCAGTGCTTCGTAGTAGCCGTTGACCACGGTCAGCGATCCATCGCCAGAGATGGCCTGGCCGGGCGCTTCGGTGATCCTGAGTTTTCCGCGCAGATCGGCATTGAGGCCGAAGCCGGACAGATGCACTTTGTCGCCGAGCCGGATGGCAATCTTGCTGTAGACGTTGAGCCGCGCGCTGCGCTGCTGTGCTTCGATATCGGTGAAGTACACATCATCCGAAGGCGTTATCGCTGTTTCCGGAATCCGTTTGAAGCGAATATTGGCCTCGGGAATCAGGACCTCGCCATTGACATCGATTCTCGCGGGGATGGCGGCGATGTTCAATGTTGGTGAAATCCAGACTTTGGCCATCGGCAGGCTGGTGGCGAGGAAGCGTTTGCCGGTCAGATCGATATTGGCCTTCCATTGCTTGATCGTAGGCCAGGCGATATTCCCTGATACTGCGATTTGGCCGTCTCCTGATGTCAGGCTGCCGTCGATGATGGCACTTTTTGCATCCGTGGTCGTGGCGGAGATGTCGATATTCTCTATTTTTATTCCCGCCGCAGGCAGGCGCACGGATGCGTTGTTCAATGTCAGCTTGCCGTTCATTTCGGGATGAGAAAGCGTGCCACCCAGCCGTACAGCGAGGTTGATTTTCCCGGCCGGATCCATAATGCCTTCGGATATCGGTTCTATCCATTTGAGGTGGTCGAAGCGGCCCCTGATGCTACCAGCAAGTGCGCGGTTATTGGTGTCGACAGAAATTGTCGCCGCCAGTTGGTTATTGTGGTCGAGTTCTGCGGATGCAGTGGCCCTGATTTGTTCGCTGATCTTGGAAATATCAAAATGTGCATTGATTGTGTCGTTGAGGTATTTTGTCAATGGCAGCCATTGCTTGAGGTGTTTGAGCGGAAAAGCTTCCAGTTGGGCGCTAAGGGTCGAGGATTGCCCTTTGCTCAAGCTGGCTTCAAGGCACAGCCGGTCTTGCCGGTTGTTGAGACAGATTTGCTCCAGTGTCAACGCCGTTGGCGTGATTTCCAGGGTCGCGGGTTCCCGTTGGCGGTAGCTGGGTAAGCCGAGCGCTGTCAGCATCATCTTGTCGATGGTCCCATTCCAGCGTTTCAGGTCTCGGTCGTGGTGACCATCAAAGCTGAGGTGGGCCTGCAATTCCCGCTTGGGATCACTGATATTCAGCGTGCCTCGTTGCCTGGACTCATCCGCATGACCCGTCAGCCCGATCTCAGCCAGGCTGAGTTTGTCCCGGCGAAGGCCCTTTGCGGTTAATTTGAAATCGGCGGCCAGCGCCTGCCCGGTCGATTGTAAGTTCAGGTTCAGTGCATCCAGCGCAATCGTTTCCCAGTGCAGCGATTTTGCGTTGAGTTGTAATCCGACGCTCGGTGATAACCACTTGCCGTCGATATTACCGTGTCCTGTGATCGTCCCACGCAGGGGAGGATAGAGTGCCGAGAGCTTCGGCATGTCTGCTTCAAAGCGAATACGTTTTGCTGCCTGACGGTCGGCTTCGCCCGAGAATTTCATTAGATTCGAACTCATCAGCAGGCGGCCCTGCCGAACCGAGATCGCCTGCTTTTTGATATTCACGTCCGCATCGGTTTCTATCTGAAAAGGGAAGCCCTGCATCTTTCCCAGCATGGCGAGCTGTGTCTTCAATTGCCCTTGCGAAAAATACGCCTGACCACCAAAGTTGATGTTGCCGCTGTAATAGGGATCAATTTCCCCGGGATCGATGTTGTTGCCGCTGAATGATGCCTCGACTTCAACACCCCGCTGCCATCGGAGTTTGCCGTTGGCTACGATGTTGCCGTGCAGCGTATTTGCCTTCAGCTGCTGAACTTTCAGTTCGCTGAGGTCACCGTTTGCGTTGAACGAGATGGTTGCCTCGGGAATGTATTGGCGTGAGACGGAATTGATCGTGCCGGATAGCGCGTATTGCTGTAGCCGTCCTTGCAGATGCAATAGCGCCTCGTCACCGGTGTTGGCGGTGATCCTGCCGTCGAGTATGGCTTGGGGGGGAGCTGAAAAGTCGATGTTGCCCCGAAGTGTATTCGTGAACATTCCATAGTCGAAGCTGAGCTGATCGAGCGTCATGGTGTTACGCTGGAATCCGCCCTGGAGGCCGATGTTTTTTATTGTGATGGGGTTCTTGTCTGGCTGCTCGATGCGTATTTCACCAATATCAAGATCCTCAATGGTCACGTTGAAAGGGAGTTGGAGTGTCGGCAGTTCGATATTGGGCGACGCCGGTTTGGCATTTTTTTCGCGCGCCGGGCGTTGCCATATCATTCGCTCGATGGTCAGTTTTTTGATATGCAGCTGTTTGTTACGCAGTGGCGCCAGTTGATAATCGATGCTGATGCCTTCGATGATGACCCGTTGCCCATTGTTAGCCGCAAAGCGCAATCGATCGATGCTTGGGCCCCGAACCAGGCTGTGTTGAATACCGGATATTTCCACCATGCCGGGTTTGAGCGCCTGTACTTTTTCCAGCAGCCATACGGTGCCGCGCTCGCTGCTGATGCTCCACAGCGAGAGGGCAACAATACCCGCCAGTAGCAGGAACAGCAGCCAATAAAGCGGCGTGAACAGCTGCCTCATAAATCAGGCCCCATGCTGAGGTGGAGACGGTAGTTGCGGTCCTCGTCGAACGGGAAAGCGAGGTCGATGCGGATCGGGCCGATAATCGAGTGGTAGCGGATACCAAAACCGACACTCTTGTGAAGATCATATTCGTTGAAGCTGTCGAAGGCATTGCCGGCATCGGCGAACAGCGCCAATCCCCATTTTTCCCGCACCGGGTATTCCACTTCGGCGCTGCCGGTCAGCAGATTGCGTCCGCCGTTGACCTCACCGTCTGCGTTTATTGGCCCTAGTGTCTTGTAGCCATAGCCGCGCACGCTGGCATCGCCGCCAGCGTAAAAGCGCAGAGTCGCTGGTAATTTGCCGAAATCGCTGGTCGAGGTTGATCCCGCGCTACCACGAAAAAGCAGGCGAGCGCGGTTCCATGGGCGAACCAGTTTTGCCTGTGCGGAAAATTGCAGCATGTCGATGTCTGACAGTAGCCACGACTGACGGCTGCCCTTGAGTTGTGCTGACAAGCGCCAACCGGAACGGGGATACAGCGGGTTATCAGCCACGGTCTTGCTGATGGACAAGCCCGGAATCAGCAGCAACGTTGTTTCCTCATTGTCGACTGTGGTGAAGGATTCCCGGAATGCGCGGATGCTGGCGTTCCTTTTCCAGCCGTCGCCCAGGGTGCGTGAAAAGGTCAGACCGTATTGGCTTGTGCTGCTACTGCTGGTGTCGGTGTCCTCGCTTTGCGAGCCAAAGGAGAGGTCGAGCCGATGCGTGCCCTGTTCGCCGATCGGAATGCCATAGTTGAAGGTCGTATTGCGGGTGACCTGTGACCAGTTTGTGGTGATGTCATAGCGATGTCCACGGCGGTTGAGATAGCGGTTCTCGAAGCCGAAGGATAGCCGCGCCCCGGTGTCGGTGGAGTAACCGATACCGAATCGGTAGGCGTGGCGTTTGCGTGCTTTCAGTTTGATCGTCACCGGGACGATGTTGCCGCTGTTGCCACGGCGTAACGGAATCACCTCCACTGCTGAAAAATAATTGCTGTCGTAGAGGACTTGTTGTTGCCGCGTCAGTTGTTCACTGTCGAAAGGGTCGCCCTGGTGGATGATAAGAAACTGTTGCAGGAATTTTGGCCCGAGGCGGTCGCTTTCAATACGGATCTCGCCAAAGCGGTAGCGGGGCCCGCTTTTCATAAAGAGCTGTATTTCCGCCGTGTTGTTTTTCCGGTTGATAGCCAGGCTGCGGCGGGAAAATTCAGAGGAGAAGAACCCGAAGCGGCTGGCGAACAGTTCAAGTTGGGTTTTGGCGTCTTCATACGCCTTGTGGTTCAGGGGGGTTCCTTGCAGTGACAAAATCTGTTTTTTCAGCTCACCGAAGCCGCCGAGATTTTCCATGCCGCCAGTGACTCGAAGGTCCACCTTGCTGATGATGACTCGCGGACCCTGTTCGATGTCGAGCCGTATCGACCAGCAAGCCCCAGCATCGCTCAAGGTAGCTTCGATGTGGGCGTGATAGTAACCGAGTGCTTCCAGCGCTTTTTTCGCTTTTTTGTGGGAAGATCGCCTGAGGTGTTCACGCAACCACGCCTCCTCGTCGCAGCGATAGGCCGAGAGGTCGATGAAGGCGGTAATATTCTTGCGCGCTGCCTTGCTGGCGCCATCGATGATCAGTGAAGGCCGCTCCGCGGCGACAGCCGGTGTCAGCAACCACGGTAACAGCAGTGCGAGGTGAACGATCCATGTCCCGACCAATACGGATTGTGTTACTGCACTACGGAGCACTGACTGATTCCCTGTTGTAGTGTGTATGGATGCGTATACTCGGAGGATACAGGAGAGATTGATATGTCATTGATTATAAAACCCATCCGCGCATTTTCCGACAACTATATCTGGGTTTTGGCTGCGGCCAGCAGTGATCTGGTTGCTGTTGTGGACCCGGGGGACGCGCGTCCGGTGCTGGAGTGGCTACAGCGCAGCGGCAAGCACCTTGGCGCGATCATGATCACTCACTTCCACAGTGATCATACCGGCGGCATTGCCGGGTTGCTGGAGGCATTTCCGGAGATTCCTGTTTATGGCCCTGCCAGAGAGCAAATTGCTGGCATTACACATCGCCTGTCTGAAGGCGATGAAGTAGAACTGGGCTTTCTGTCGGCCGCGTTTTCCGTACTCGATGTTCCCGGGCATACGGCAGGGCATATCGCCTATCTTGGCCATGATGTCCTGTTTTGTGGCGATACGGTATTTGCCGCCGGATGTGGCAGGGTCTTCACCGGTACCTTCGAGCAATTGGCAAATTCACTGCTGCGTATCTCACGGTTGCCGCCTGAGACGCGCCTGTACTGTGCACACGAATACACGCTGGACAATATCGGTTTCGCCAAGTGGGTGGAAGCTGATAACCCGGCATTGTTGCAGCGTGAATCCGAGGTGCTGGCGAAAGCAGAAAAGGGAATACCGACGGTACCATCGACGTTGGCGATCGAGCTTGAGACCAACCCTTTTCTACGGCTGACTGAACAAACAGTTGTTGCGGCGGCACAGCAGCACATGGCCGAGCTTTCTGATGATCCGGTTGCGGTGTTTACTGCGCTGCGGCAGTGGAAAGATCGGGAGTATGATTGACGGAGGGTGAGTGCCGTCAGGTGCTCACCAATATGCGTCCAATGGTGGGTACCTCGATGGCGCCCAGCCTCAAGACTTTTGGGGAACTGATGGCATGAAGAGTGAATAAAACGAAAAAAGGGCAGAAGCTGTAAAGCTTCCGCCCTTTTTTACCTGTAACCCGTGTGTCGGTTACTTGGCTGTTGGTGCCTGAGCAGGTGCTGCAGGTGCTGGTGCAGCCGGCATTGGCGCCATGCCTGGAGGTGCATACATTGGCATGCCCTGAGGTGGGCCGTATGGTCCTACCGGGGGACGACCATAGGGTGCCGGGCCGCCGTAAGGGCGTGGTGGAGCAAAGCCAGGACCGCGTGGTGGTGGTGGCATGTAGCCGCGTGGACCGCCACCCCAGCGTGGGCCGCTACCAAAGGAAGGGCCGAAAGATGGGCCGTTGAAGTTAGGCGCCCAGCCAAAGCCTGGGCCGCTGCCCCAGCGTGGGCCGCCCCAGTTCGGACCACCGCCCCAACGTGGGCCACCGTAATAGTCATCGTCGTCGTCCCACTCGTCCATGAACTCTTCCATCCAGTACATGGGGGTCCATTCGGGCCAGTCGTTGTCGTCCCACGGGCCGTCGTCGTTTTTAAAAAAACCGGCGTTTGCAGTTGAGGTTAGTGCCAACAACGCTGCCGCAACAGCGCTGCGCATCAATAGTTTTTTCATGTGCTGATTCTCCTGGATAGGGTGAAGGTCGATAGTGCAAGTGATTCGATGATCGATTGCTTTGTGAATGATGTCAAGATTGTTCACAACCAAGCTTGATTCGGGTCAATCCCGATAACGCTGGAGGACGAGGCTCGCGTTGGTGCCGCCGAAGCCGAAACTGTTGGACATGACCCGATCAAGCGCCACGTTGTCGTGACGTTGGCTCGCGATGGGCATGCCCTCTGCTTCCGGGTCGAGGTTGTCGATATTGGCGGATTCGGCAATGAAGCCTTCTTGCTGCATCAGTAGCGAATAGATGGCTTCTTGCACACCGGCGGCGCCCAGCGAATGCCCCGACAGAGACTTGGTCGAGCCGATGACAGGGATATTGTCGCCAAAGACCTCCTTGACGGCGGCAAGCTCACGCACATCGCCGACCGGGGTGCTGGTGCCGTGGGCATTGATGTAATCGATGGAGCCGTCGACGGTCGACAAGGCCTGCTGCATGCAGCGTACTGCGCCTTCGCCGGATGGTGCCACCATGTCGTAGCCGTCGGAGGTGGCGCCATAGCCGACGATCTCGGCATAGATTTTTGCGCCGCGTGCCTTGGCGTGCTCCAGTTCTTCGATCACCAGCATGCCGCCACCGCCGGCGATGACAAAGCCGTCGCGATCAGCATCGTAGGCGCGGGAGGCTTTTTCAGGCGTTTCGTTGTATTTGGTCGACAATGCACCCATGGCATCGAACAGCGAGCTGAGCGTCCAGTGAACCTCTTCGCCACCACCGGCGAATACGATGTCCTGTTTGCCCCACTGGATCAGTTCGCAGGCATTGCCGATGCAATGTGCGCTGGTGGAGCAGGCCGAGGAGATTGAGTAGTTGACGCCCCTGATCTTGAACGGCGTTGCGAGACAGGCGGAAACCGTGCTGGCCATCGTCTGGGTGACGCGATAGGGGCCAACCCGGCGGATACCTTTTTCGCGCAGAATATCGGCTGCCTCGACCTGGCTGGCAGATGAGGCGCCACCCGAACCGGCGATGATGCCGGTACGATCATTGGACACGTCGTCCGCTTCGAGCCCTGCATCAGCGATGGCCTGATCCATGGCGATATAGGCATAGGCAGCGGCATGCCCCATGAAGCGTAGCTGCTTGCGGTCGATCAGTGCCTTGAGGTCGATGTCCGGCACGCCGGCGACCTGGCTGCGCATGCCGATTTCCTGATAGTCGGGCTGGAAGGTGATACCCGATTTGGCTTCGTAGAGGGATTGGGTGACGGCTTCCTTGTCGTTTCCCAGACAGGAAACGATACCGATGCCGGTAACGACGACTCGACGCATGCTCAATATCCGGTTAGAAGTTTTCAGTTGAGGTGAACAGACCCACTTTCAGGTCCTTGGCAGAATAGATTTCACGGCCATCGACCGACACGGTGGCGTCGGCGATGCCCATCACCAGGCGGCGCTGGATCAAACGGGTGATATCGAGGTGATAGGTAACGAGTCGGCTGTCCGGCAGAATCTGGCCAAAGAACTTGACCTCGCCCGCGCCCAGCGCTCTGCCGCGGCCTGGATTACCGTTCCAGCCAAGGAAAAAGCCCACCAGTTGCCATAGCGCGTCCAGCCCGAGACAGCCGGGCATGACCGGATCGCCTTCGAAATGGCAGGCGAAGAACCAGAGGTCAGGGTGGATGTCCAGCTCGGCAATGATCTCGCCCTTGCCATGGGAACCGCCAGTGTCGCTGATGTGGGTAATGCGATCCATCATCAGCATATTGGGCAATGGCAGGCGTGCATTGCCGGGGCCGAACAGTTCGCCGTGCCCGCAGGCGAGCAGTTCTTCGCGCGTGTAGGAATTCTGTTTTTCCATGAGGTGACCGGTTGAGGACTGTTACAGGAGCGCAACTCTATTACATTTAGTTCACGAATTCATCCGTGTCTGCCCGAACCGCCGCCACCGTCTGGTGGGGCTGGCTGCGTATCTACTGCCCCTGCTGTTGCGGCTGTTTGCTCTGCTGGAGCTCCTTGTCGAGTTCTTCCAGCCCCTTGGAGAACTCCTGCATGGCTTCGCGCAGCCCTCGTGAGAACAGCGCGCCGAGTTCCTGGCCAAGATCGCGGGCTTTGTCTTCGTCGGTGAGTTTGCCCAGCTCCTGCTTGATGTCGGGAACACTCTGTTGCAGCGAGCCAAGAAATTCCCGCAGTCCGGTGGTGATGGTCTTGTTGAGGGCGCCGCCAATCTCGGTCAGATCTCCGGTGAGATTCTGCAGCATCGATTCCAGGCTGGAGGTCATCAAGGCGTTGACCGTTTTATCGCCCTCGACCTTCCAGGCATCCTCTTCTTTGAGCAGATAGGTGGTCAGTTCGATGCGTGTCTCGTCGCCGTCGCGATCGCCGATCAATGTGGTTGGCACGGTGGATACGTCGCCAGTGATCGTCGCGGTACCGACCTCGACTGCCTTGAGCTTTTTCTCCTGATTGTCGAGCAAGTGCAGATCTTTGCCCGAATTCTCTGTTGTGAGCTTGCTCGCCGTTTCCAGGTCGTTATTGACGACGGCCTGCCAGAAGCCGTGGGCGACTTCTTCGGGTGTCTGTTTCTGGGCGCAGCCGCCGACAATCAGCAAGGCAATGAGGGGAATGATGATCCTGAGCAGTTTCATTGGTTTGACTCCATTTTGAGCGTACTTGACCCCATTATGCGCGTAGCCCTTGGGGCTGCCAATCACGCCGCTGATCGTGGTCGTAAACTAATGTATCGCGTTAGCCTGGGCGTTGCTGCGACAGTGGTTGCTGGCAGCGCCGGCAAACATAGCGCACGCCATCGCGCTGAATGCGGTTGTGGCGTGTGCTGCTGAGCATTACCTCGCCGCAGGCGCAGTAATAGCTGTGGCGTTGCTGGCGTCGGATGCGCAGTCCGTCCAGGCTGGTGTTGTGCGTGGCGCGCGGATTGTCGATGCCAAACGTCGCCATCACGTCGCGCCATTCGGGACCATGTGGTTTGCAGCGGCGGCGTGGATAGAGGCGATCGACGACATAGTGGGCGACTTCGTGTGGGATGGTGTCTTGCAGGCCTTCATCGAAATGCAGCGCGAACAGTTGCGGATTGAAGCGGAACCAGCGCTGCGCGCCTTTTTTGACGTAGTAACCCCAGGCCGCGCCTGTCACGTCGAAGTGAATATCGAGTGCCGGCAAGGTCAACTGATAGTGCTGTTGCGCCTGGGCAATGCGCTGATGGGTCGCGGCGATGATGACATCGCGCCGGGTGCTGTCGAGATGGTTGCTCATGGTGTGCCGGAATAGCGTACCAGCCCGTCGCCGGTGTCGATGACGAGCCCATCGGCGGTGATTTCCACGATCCGCAGCGT
>Ga0256839_1001467_pt1 | contig 28559 bp, 21 predicted proteins | sample 354166metaG_FD_185968 | JGI IMG/M metagenome (GOLD analysis project Ga0256839, IMG submission 185968) | Hydrothermal vent microbial communities from Mid Atlantic Ridge, Atlantic Ocean - 354-166 | ecosystem: Environmental > Aquatic > Marine > Hydrothermal vents | place: Atlantic Ocean: Mid... | reverse complement strand
TGACAGGGGCAGTGTCGTTTCGACCGAAGGGGGAAATGACAAAGAGTTGTCATTTCGACTGAAGGGAGAAATCCTGTGCCAGCGGTCCCGGGTTCCTCGCTGCGCTCGGAATGACAGGGGCAGTGTCGTTTCGACCGAAGGGGGAAATGACAAAGCAGTGTCGCTTCGACCGAAGGGGGAAATGACAAAGAGTTGTCATTTCGACTGAAGGGAGAAATCCTGTGCCAGCGGTCCGGATTCCTCGCTGCGCTCGGAATGACAGGGGCAGTGTCGTTTCGACCGAAGGGGGAAATGACAAAGCAGTGTCGCTTCGACCGAAGGGGGAAATGACAAAGAGTTGTCATTTCGACCGAAGGGAGAAATCTTGTGTCAGCGGCTTCAGATTCCTCGCTGCGCTCGGAATGACATGCGTCACCTGGGCAAACGATACCGCGCTGCCCCGGCCCAGACGGCGCCTGTCCCATGGCTTGCCCGAAGCGAGGTCTCTTCCAGCAGATCACACCAAGGCAGCACGTCCGCATCACCCCATCCACCCGGCCCGGTGGCGGCGTGCCTGCACCTGTCTTTCTGCAGGTGCGCACCCCGGCCGCGAATACTCTCCACCACCTCAAGTACCGCCACGCCCTTACCGATAAGGGATACTGGAGGATGTCCCTGAGCCTGAGAACAAAACGAAGAGACCATCATGTATTACAAGACCCGACTGACGCTGCAGCAGAAGACCCGCATCACGCTGATCCTCACCCTCTCCATTGCCAGCATCATCGCCGTGCTGGTCTACGTGCGCGCCTTGATGATGAACAGCGAGTTCCTCCATGCCGGCGAGGAATCCCAGGTGACGGTCTCCCTGAGCAACAGCATCCACCACGATTTCGAGGAAGCGGCTGCCTTCCTCATGGAACTTGCCCTGACCGGCAAGGATGACAGCCGCAAATCTTTTGCGGAACACATCGCCCTCATGGAGAAAAAACTCGACTTCCTGAAAAGCAGGCTGCCACAGAAACTGCACGCCAAGGCAGATGCCCTCCTAGAGGGCATCGAAACCTTGAAAGCCTTCCCGGACGAGCTGCGCCGGCCAGGCGACATTGCGGCCCTGCGCCACAACCAGCAATTCATCAAGGAACGGGTGAGACCGCTCCTCAACCGCCTGGACAGGATCAGTGACGAGCTGGACGATGCGGCATGGAACATCAAGGAGTCCGCCTCCATCGCACTGCAGGAAGAAGGCAGCCGCGGCGCGCTGATCCTGGCGCTGCTGATCATGGCCGGCGCAATCTTTGTGGTATCTATCAATATCCCGATCAACCGCAATATCATCGGCCGGGTCCGCGAGGTCATCACGGCCATGGAGGGCATGGCCACGGGCACGGGACAGCTCTCCCACCGCCTCGATGCCAGCGGCAAGGATGAGATCGCTCAACTGGCCCGCGCCTTCAACCGGTTTGCCGACAAGATCCAGAGTGTCATCAACCTGGTGATGGAATCCTCCACGGTACTGGCCAGGGAAGCGGAGAGCATGTCCAGCGCGAGCCAGGAAAACAAGGAAGGGGCCGAACGCCAGCAGCGTGAAATCAACGACATCGCCTCCGCGGTGAGCGCCATGGCCAATTCGGTCGAAGACGTGGCGCAAAGCGCCACCGCCGCGGCCCAGGCCACCCGGGATGCCAGCAAGGAAGCGGGCACGGGGCGCGACATCGTGGGCCATACCATCGCCTCCATCGAGGGTCTGGCAAGCGACATCAACCGCGCCGCGGATTCCATCCGCACCCTGGTGCGCGAGAGCGAAAACATCGACAGCGTCCTTGCGGTGATCAACGAGATCGCCGATCAGACCAACCTGCTCGCCCTCAATGCCGCCATCGAGGCCGCGCGCGCGGGAGAACAGGGCAGGGGCTTTGCCGTGGTCGCCGACGAAGTCCGCACCCTCGCCATCCGCACCCAGGAAGGGACGGTGGACATCAAGAACAAGATCAACCAGTTCCGCAACAGCGCCGCCAGCGTGGCGGAGATCATGAATCAGGGCTGCGAGAAAACCCAGGACGTGGTGCAGCAGGCCGCCCAGGCGGGCGACGCCCTGCAGGCCATCAACGAATCCGTGGCCACCATCGCGGAGATGAACAGCACTATCGCCAGCGCCACCGACCAACAGCTCTCCATGGTGGGCGAGATCAAGCAGAACATCGCGAGCATCAGCCAGATCGCCTCGGAAACCGCGGACAAGGCCATCCGCACCTCGGCCTCGAACCGCGAGCTGAGTCTCATGGCCATGCAACTGCGTACCCTGGTGGAACAGTTCCTCCTCGACACCACGCAGGCGCCCTCTTCGTCGGGTGGCGAGGAAAGTGGAAACGAAACAACCGGCCAGGAACAGGCCGATCAGGCGAGACAGGCTTCCCCCGCGCACGAGGCCGCGGGCGAGGTCACCCTGTTCTGAGCGCAGGCGCCTTCTCGAGAGAAAGAAAAACCCGCCCGTCCTCCTGGCGCACAGGATAAGTCCTGGCACAGCCCACGTCGGGCGCCACGGCCTGGCCGTCGGCGAGTTCCAGGACCCAGTTGTGCAGGGGACAGGTGACCCGCCGACCATGCACGATGCCCTGGGACAGGGGCCCTCCCTTGTGGGGACAGCGGTCCTGCAGGGCAAACAAGCCGTCGTCCGCGGTGCGAAACACCGCGATGTCACCCGCAGCGGTACGAATCACCCGCGCACCCTGGCGGGGAATATCTTCCAGCCGGCCGATCTCGATCCATTCACTCACTTCCATCTCCTCGATTCTCACCCCACCTGTTTCAGGGGGATGAACTCGTGTGCCTGCACGCCTTCGCGGGCGCGTTCCGCCCAGGGATCCTTCTGGGCATGCCGCTGGGATTCCAGGAAACGCGCATACAGGGCCCGCCGCCCCTCGGCATCCTCCACAATACGCTGCTTGACATGACCCAGGCCCACCCGCTCGATCCAGGGCGCGGTCCGTTCCAGATAATGGGCCTCCTCGCGGTAGAGCTGGAGAAATGCCCCGCAGTATTCCTTGACCTCTTCTTCCGTATCCACCTTGCACAGGAGATCCGTGGCCCGCACCTTGACGCCTCCGTTGCCGCCGACGTGCAATTCATAACCGGATTCGACGCACACCACGCCGAAATCCTTGATGGTGGCCTCGGCGCAGTTGCGGGGACAACCCGAGACGGCGAGCTTCACCTTGTGGGGCGTCCAGGAACCCCAGCACATCTTCTCCAGCTTGATGCCCAGGCCGGTGGAATCCTGCGTACCGAAGCGGCACCATTCGGATCCCACGCAGGTCTTCACGGTGCGCAATGCCTTGCCATAGGCGTGGCCCGAGACGAAACCCGCCTTGTTCAATTCATGCCACATGGCGGGCAGGTCCTCTTTTTTCACCCCCAGCAGATCGATGCGCTGGCCGCCGGTGATCTTCACCGTGGGCACGCGGAAGCGCTCGGCGACATCGGCGATGGCGCGAAGCTCCGCCGGCGAGGTGACCCCTCCCCAGATGCGGGGCACCACGGAATAGGTACCGTCCTTCTGGATGTTGGCATGGGCCCGCTCGTTGATGAAACGTGACTGGGGATCGTCCTGCGCCTCGCCGGGCCAGGTGGAAAGGAGATAATAATTGAGCGCCGGGCGGCAGACATGGCAACCATCAGGCGTGCGCCATTCCATGTAGTCCATCACCGCGCGGATGGACGTGAGGTGCTGCTCGCGTATGACCCGGCGCACTTCGTCGTGGGTATGGTCGGTGCACTTGCACAGGGGTTTCTCGCTGGGCGTCTGGGAATAGTCGTTGCCCAGGGTGTTCATGAGGATCTGCTCCACCAGGCCCGTGCAGGAACCGCAGGAAGAGGAGGCCTTGGTATGGGCCCGCACGTCGTCCAGGGTGAACAGGCCCTTCTCGGTGATGGCCTTGACGATGTCGCCCTTGCACACACCGTTGCAGCCGCACACTTCCATGTCGTCGCTCATGGCGCTGGCGGCATTCTGCCCCCCATGGCCGGAATCGCCCAGGTGCGCCTGGCCGAAGAGCAGCTGGTCACGGATGTCGGCGATGCTGGTCCCGTCGCGCATGAGCTGGAAATACCAGCTTCCGTCAACGGTGTCGCCATACAGCACCGCGCCCTGGATGCGGTCGTCCTTGAGCACCAGTTTCTTGTAGATGCCCTGGCTGGCATCCCGCAGGACGATCTCCTCGCTGGCCTCGTCGCCATGGAAATCGCCCGCCGAGAAAAGATCGATGCCCGTCACCTTGAGCTTGGTGGAAGTCACCGTCCCCTCGTAACGGGCATAACCGAGGCGGGCCAGATGATTGGCGCAGACCTTGGCCATGTCGAACAGGGGCGCCACCAGGCCGTAGGTCCGGCCCCGGTGCTGCACGCATTCCCCCACGGCATAGATGCGGGGATCGAAGGTCTGCAGGGTGTCACTGACCAGCACGCCCCGTTCGCAATACAGTCCCGCGGCCCTGGCCAGCTCGATGTTGGGGCGGATCCCCACGGCCATGACCACGAGATCCGCGGGAATCTCCGTCCCGTCCTTGAGACGCACGGCGCGGACCCGCTCCTCGCCCAGAATGGCCTCCGTCTGGGCCTCCATGAGAAAGGTCAGGCCCTTCTCCTCCAGGGCCCGTTTCAGCAGCTCGCCGGCGGGCTTGTCGAGCTGGCGTTCCATGAGCGTGTCCATGAGGTGCACGACGGTCACCGTCATGCCCCGTTCCCTGAGACCGTTGGCCGCCTCCAGCCCCAGGAGACCGCCACCGATCACCACCGCGCGCCGGCAATGCCGGCTGGCCTCCAGCATGGCATTGACATCGTGGATGTCGCGGAAGGTGATGACCCCCTCCAGGTCCTTGCCCGGCACGGGAATGATGACGGGACTTGAGCCCGTGGCCAGGATCAGGCGGTCATAAGAGGCCTCGGTACCGTCTTCTGCCACCACACGGCGGTGGCAGCGGTCGATCTCCACCACCTTCTTGCCGGCATGGAGGGTGATGCCGTTCGCCTCGTACCACTGGAGATCGTTGAGCATGATGTCGTCCAGGGTCTTTTCGCCTGCCAGCACGGGCGAGAGCAGGATGCGGTTGTAGTTGCCGAAGGGCTCGGCGCCAAATACCGTGATGTCGTACAGGTCCGGCGCCAGCTTGAGCAGTTCCTCCAGCGCCCGGACGCCCGCCATCCCGTTGCCGATCATGACCAGCTTTTCTTTTTTCATGACTTGCTTGCTCCACGCGTTTGCCGCGATTCATCCATACTTTACCGCCTATATAGCAAAACTCGTGCCACAAAACAAAATATGCTATAAACAACTGATTATAATTATATTTTTTACACGTTCCGGCGGATTTTCATTCTCCGACCCAGGATAAACGCACCAATATGGGGCAGATCCTGTAGCATGAGGCGGCTCTTGCCGGACCCGGACTGTCACCGTCGCGCCTTTTCAGGGCCAGCGCGAACCCGCCCCCCGTCCCAACCATGCGCACCCTTTATGCACGCTCCTGGTGCACGGATGCCCGGCGAGGCTTAAAAATCTCAATTGAATCAGACATATAAATATTGGCACATTAATTGCTTAAACCTCGATAGGCGGCCTGCATCACGGCCCTCTCCATCCAATCGAGGTAAGCGACATGCCCCGGGCAACCCCGAACAAACTCAATCTGCTTTCCTTCACCGGCAGGGTGCGCATTCTGCACCTGACCTGGTTTGCCTTCTTTCTCAGTTTCTTCGTCTGGTTCAACCATGCCCCCCTGCTGGGCGCCATCCGCGATGCCCTGGATCTCACCGAGCAGGAGGTCAAGGCCCTGCTGATTCTCAATGTCGCCCTCACCATCCCCGCCCGTATCGTGGTGGGCATGCTGGTGGACCGTTTCGGACCCCGCATCATGTTCGCCGCCCTGCTGAGCATCGCCGCCGTGATCTGCTTCGGTTTCGCCTTTGCCGAAGACTACGAACAGATGGCGCTGTTGCGCTTCCTGCTGGGCTTCGTGGGCGCGGGTTTCGTCATCGGCATCCGGCTCATCGCCGAATGGTTTCCGGCCCGCGAGGTGGGGCTTGCGGAAGGCATCTACGGCGGCTGGGGCAACTTCGGCTCCGCCGCCGCGGCCCTGACCCTGCCCACCCTGGCCCTGGTCTTCGGCGGCGAGGACGGCTGGCGCTATGCCATCGCCACCACCGGCGCCATCGCGCTCGCCTACGCCTTCGTGTTCTATCGCCTCGCACGCAACACACCCAAGGGTTCCACGTATTTCAAGCCCAGGAAGAGCGGCGCCATGGAGGTGACCAGCCGCGGGGATTTCGTCCTCTACATCATCATGAACATTCCCCTCTACCTCACCCTGGGGCTGCTGGCCTGGAAGCTGGGGCCGGGCAACCTGGAAATGCTGGGCACCGCCGTCACCAACACGATCTACGGCCTGCTGGGCGTGCTGTTTCTCTACCAGGTCATGCACATCCACCGGGTCAACCGGCACATCTTCGAGAAACCCGTCCCCGAACTGGAGCGCTACCGCTTCAGGCAGGTCGCCGTGCTGAACCTGGCCTACCTGGTGACCTTCGGCTCGGAGCTGGCGGTGGTCTCCATGCTGCCGCTCTTCTTCCAGGACACCTTCGGGCTGTCCCTGGTCATGGCGGGCCTGCTCGCCTCGGCCTACGCCTTCATGAACCTGGTCTCCCGCCCTACGGGGGGGCTGTGGAGCGACCGCTTCGGCAGGCGCCGCACCCTGGCCCTGCTCCTGGGGGGGCTGGTGGCGGGCTATTTCCTCATGAGCCAGATTCACAGCGGCTGGCCCCTGTGGCTGGCCGTGGGGGCGGCCATGCTCTGCTCCTTCTTCGTCCAGGCCGGCGAGGGCGCCGTGTTCGCCATGGTGCCCCTGGTGAAGCGCCGCCTCACGGGCCAGATCGCGGGCATAACCGGCGCCTATGGCAACGTCGGCGCCGTGGTCTTCCTCACCGTACTTTCCTTCGTCTCGCCCCAGGTCTTTTTCCTGGTGATCGCGGGCACCGCCCTGACCGTCCTGCTCATCGTGCTGCTGTTTCTCGACGAACCCAGGGGACACATGGTGGAGACCCTGCCCGACGGCACGGTGCAGATGATCGAAGTAGGGAACAGATGACAGCATTTCGGATGCCAGGCCCCGGCAGCCCGCCCGGGTGGACGGGAAACGGAATCCGGGGGGGGCCGGCGTCGGGGTGTTTTCCCGGCTCACGGCCCTGCGGACCGCCCTTCTGATACCATGCGCCCATGACCGCCCCTCTCGCCATCAGCGCCGGCCAGTACAGCAGCGCGGGCCTCAAGGAAAGCAACGAGGATGCCTGCGGCATCCGCATCCCCGACGAGCCCTTGCTCACCACCAAGGGCATTGCGGCGGTGATCGCCGACGGGGTCAGCAGCAGCGCCGGCGGCCGCGAGGCCAGCGAATGCTGTGTGCAGGGCTTTCTCAACGACTATTTCAGCACGCCGGAATCCTGGGTCGCCAGGACCTCGGGGCAGCGCGTCCTGGGCGCGCTCAACCGCTGGCTGCACGGCCAGGGCCAGCACAAGTACGGCTCGGCCCACGGCATGATCACCACCTTGAGCGCGGTGGTCGTCAAGTCCTGCACCGCCCATCTCTTCCACGTGGGCGATACCCGCATCTACCGCCTGCGCGGGGGCGAGCTGGAATGCCTCACCCGGGACCACCAGGTCTGGTCCGCCGGCGAAAAGACCTTCCTCAGCCGCGCCATGGGTGCCGACACCCACGTGGAGATCGACTACCGCAGCCTGCCCGTGGAAAAAGGCGATCTGTTCCTGCTCACCACCGACGGCGTCCATGGCTGGCTGTCCCCGCGCGACATGCAGGCGCTGCTGGAGAAGCATGCCGGCCAGCCGGAGCAGGCGGCGCGCGCCCTCGTCGAGGCGGCACTGGCCCGGGGCAGCACCGACAACGCCACCTGCCAGGTCTTCACCATCGACAGGCTGCCGGAAATCGACGAAGAGACCTTCTACCGCCAGCTCGTGGAACTGCCCTTTCCCCCGCCGCTGGAAAACGGCATGGTGCTGGACGGTTACCGCATCCTGCGGGAACTGCACGCCAGCAGCCGCAGCCAGGTCTACCTGGCCCTGGACACGGAAACGAACGAACGGGTGGTCCTGAAGACCCCCTCCGTGAACTACGAGGACGACGCCGGCTACATCGACCGCTTCCTCCACGAGGAATGGGCCGGACGCCGCCTCAACAATCCCCATGTGCTGCGGGTACTGAAACCACGGCGGCGGCGCCGTTTCCTCTATTACGTCACGGAATATCTGGAAGGCCAGACCCTGCGCCAATGGATGCACGATCATCCCCTGCCCTCCCCGGCGGCGGTGCGCCCCCTGGTATCGCAGATCGCCGCCGGCATCCGGGCCTTCCACCGCCAGGAGATGATCCATCAGGACCTGAAACCGGAAAACATCATGATCGACAGCCATGGCACCGTGAAGATCGTGGACTTCGGCTCCACCCGCATCGCCGGTATCCAGGAAATCGCGGCACCCCTGCGCCACGAGCATCCCCTGGGCACCCTCGACTACGCCGCGCCCGAATACTTTCTCGGTTACGCGGGCACCTCCCAGTCCGACCTCTATGCCCTGGGCGTCATCGCCTATGAAATGCTCACCGGACACCTGCCCTATGGCGGCCCCCTCTCGGCCCGCAGCCTGAAGCGCGTCCGCTACCGGCCCGCCCAGGACCACAACCCGGAAGTCCCCCTGTGGGTGGACAAGGCCCTGCAGAAGGCCGTGCACATCCAGCCCCAGCGGCGATACGAGAGCCTGTCCGAATTCGTCTACGACCTGGCCCACCCCAATCCCGCCTTTCTCGAAGAGGACGTGCCCCTGCTGGAACGCAATCCGCTGGCCTTCTGGCGCGGCCTGGCCCTGCTGGAGGCCCTGCTGCTGTTATTGCTGCTGGCGTATCTCGCCCGGTGACAATCCCGGTGACGATGCCTCCACGCCACGAACAGCCTGCCGCCGGTATCCCCCTTCGCACCGGGCCCTCCCCCACCCTCCAGGCCGCACGCATTGTCCAACACCCCGATAAACCCGACAATAAATCCGGCAATAGATCCGGCAACAAATTTTCCCTGACCCCTTGACTCTCGCATTTTCACCCCTATCATAATTGGCACTCGCACGCCCGGAGTGCTAAAGGAAGGGCTATGGCCTTTCACACGGGCGGAAATTCAACAAGTTATCCATCAGGCACGTAAACCACACTCAGTGACTTTGATATCTAGGGAGGCTGCATACCAATGAACATCAGACCCTTACATGACCGTGTCATCATCCGCCGCAAAGAGGAGGAGCACACCAGCCCGGGCGGTATCGTGATTCCGGACACCGCCGCTGAAAAGCCCATCCGCGGCGAGGTGATCGCTGTCGGCAACGGCAAGCTGCTGGACAACGGCGATGTCCGTCCCCTGGATGTCCAGGTCGGCGACGAAGTGCTGTTCGGCAAGTACTCCGGCACGGAAGTCAAGGTCGATGGCGAAGAACTGGTCGTGATGCGCGAAGACGACATCATGGCCGTGATCGAGAATTGATCCACCTTACACGAGAAGAATCGAGAGGGAATCCAACATGACTGCGAAAGAAGTGAAATTCAGCACTGAAGCCCATCAGCGCATGCTGGCCGGGGTCAACATCCTGGCCGATGCCGTCAAGGTCACCCTGGGGCCCAAGGGCCGCAACGTGGTGCTTGAGAAGAGCTTTGGCGCACCCACCATCACCAAGGACGGCGTCTCTGTCGCCAAGGAGATCGAACTCTCCGACAAGTTCGAGAACATGGGCGCCCAGATGGTGAAGGAGGTCGCATCCCAGACCTCCGACGTGGCCGGCGACGGCACCACCACCGCCACCGTGCTGGCGCAGGCCATGCTCCGCGAGGGCATGAAGGCCGTGGCCTCCGGCATGAATCCCATGGACCTGAAGCGGGGCATCGACAAGGCCATCCACGTGGCCGTCGAAGAGCTGAAGAAGATCTCCAAGCCCTGCGCCGACGACAAGTCCATCGCCCAGGTGGGCACTATCTCCGCCAACTCCGACGAGGCCATCGGCCGCATCATCGCCGATGCCATGGACAAGGTGGGCAAGGAAGGCGTCATCACCGTGGAGGAGGGCTCCGGCCTTGAGAACGAGCTGGAGGTCGTGGAGGGCATGCAGTTCGACCGCGGCTATCTCTCCCCCTACTTCATCAACAACCAGCAGAACATGAGCGTGGAGCTGGAAAACCCCTACATCCTGCTCCATGACAAGAAGATCTCCAACATCCGCGACCTGCTGCCCCTCCTGGAGGGCGTGGCCAAGTCCGGCAAGCCCCTGCTCATCGTCGCCGAGGATGTCGAGGGCGAGGCCCTGGCCACCCTGGTGGTGAACAACATCCGCGGCATCGTCAAGGTGGCCGCCGTCAAGGCCCCCGGCTTCGGCGACCGCCGCAAGGCCATGCTGGAAGACATCGCCATCCTCACCGGTGGCCAGGTCATCTCCGAGGAGCTGGGCCTGTCCCTGGAGAAGGCCCGCCCCGAGGAACACCTGGGCACGGCCAAGAAGGTGATCGTCACCAAGGACAACACCACCATCATCGACGGTGCCGGCAAGACCAGCGACATCGAGGCCCGGGTGAAGCAGATCCGCGCCCAGATCGAGGAGTCCACCTCCGATTACGACAAGGAGAAGCTCCAGGAGCGTGTCGCCAAGCTGGCCGGCGGCGTGGCCGTGATCAAGGTGGGTGCCGCCACCGAGATCGAGATGAAGGAAAAGAAAGCCCGCGTGGAGGATGCCCTGCATGCCACCCGCGCCGCCGTCGAGGAGGGCGTGGTGCCGGGCGGTGGCGTGGCCCTGCTGCGCGCCCTGCCGGCGGTGAAGAAACTCACCGGCGCCAACCACGACCAGGACGTGGGCATCAAGATCGCCGCCCGCGCCATGGAGGAGCCCTTGCGCCAGATCGTGGACAACGCCGGCGAGGAGCCCTCTGTGATCCTCAACAAGGTCCTGGAAGGCAAGGACAGCTACGGGTACAACGCGGCCACGGGCGAATTCGGCGACCTGCTGGAATTCGGCATCCTGGACCCCACCAAAGTGACCCGCAGCGCCCTGCAGAACGCGGCCTCCGTGGCCGGCCTCATGATCACCACCGAGGCCATGGTGGCGGAGATCCCGCAGGAAGACAAGGGCGGTGCCGGCGCCGGCGGCGGCATGGGCGACATGGGCGGCATGATGTAAGCCCTGCCGGCCTCTGCTGGCTGGCATCGGCCAGCCGCCTCTGCAAAAAACCCCGCGGGCTCATGCCTGCGGGGTTTTTTATTGCTTCCTCATCTGCAAGATTTCTCGCTACGCTCGAAATGACATTGGTTACTCGAAACGACACTGGACGCCCGGAATGACAAACAGAAGTGTCATTTCGACCGAAGAGAGAAATCCTGCGCCAGCGGTCCCGGATTCCCCGCTGCGCTTGGAATGACAGGGGCAGTGTCGCTTCGACCGCAGGGGAAAATGACAAAGCAGTGTCATTTCGACCGAAGGGAGAAATCCTGTGCCACTGCTTCCAGATTTCTCGCTACGCTCGAAATGACAAGGAACTCGGGTCTCACGGGCAAATGGCACGAGAAAGTTGCAGGTGAGCCAGCATGACAGCCCGATGAGATGCAGCTCTAAGAACCGGCATCCGGGAACACGGGTCGGAAAAAGATCATACCTTCCTGGCCTTCCTGGCCTTCCTGGCCCTCCTGGATTTCCTTCCGCTCTATCCCCGCTACCTATTGTCCTCTGTCATCCGTAACTCAGCGGCCGGCTACGGGGATCCTCGTCTTCCTCGTCCTGCAGGCTGAAGCCCGTGCCCTGGGCGTCGGCGTCTTTCTCTTCCAGGTCGATGCGCAGGCGCAGGTTGTTCTGGGAATCGGCATTGCGCAGCGCCTCTTCGTAGGAAATCCGGCCCGCCTTGTAGAGCCGGTACAGGGCCGCGTCGAAGGTCTGCATGCCCACGTTCTCGGAACGCTCCATGATGTCCTTGAGCTTGTGAATTTCCCCTTTGAGTATGAGATCGCTCACCGCCGGTGTGCCCAGCAGGATCTCGAAGGCGGCGACCCGCTTGCCGTCCAGCGTGGGCACCAGGCGCTGGGAAACGATGCCGCGCACGTTGAGCGAGAGATCCATCAGCAACTGGCGCTGGCGATCCTCGGGAAAGAAGTTGATGATGCGGTCGAAGGCCTGGTTGGCGTTGTTGGCATGGAGCGTGGAGATGGCGAGATGGCCGGTCTCGGCAAAGGCGATGGCATGCTCCATGGTCTCGCGGTCGCGGATCTCGCCGATGAGGATCACGTCGGGCGCCTGGCGCAGAGTGTTCTTCAAGGCCTCCGCGTAACTCAGGGTGTCATCGCCCACCTCGCGCTGGTTGATGATGGATTTCTTGTGCCGGTGCACGTATTCGATGGGGTCCTCGATGGTGATGATGTGGCCGGCGCTGTGGCTGTTGCGATAGTCGATGAGGGCGGCGAGCGAAGTGGACTTGCCCGAACCGGTGGCACCCACGAAGAGGATCAACCCCCGCTTCTGCATCACCAGCTTCTGCAGGATGGGCGGCAGGCCCAGTTCTTCCATGCTGGGAATCCTGGTCTTGATGTTGCGGATCACCAGGCCGATCTGTCCCCGCTGCTTGAAGATGTTGACGCGAAAACGTCCGATCTTGGAATCGGACAGCGCGAGATTCATCTCCGGGTTCTTCTCGAAGGCGGCGATCTGGTCCTTGTTCATGATCTTGTAGGCGATCGCCTTGGTCGATCCGGGCGGCAGGGGCGACTGCTCCACCGGCATGAGCTGTCCCTGGATGCGCATGCTGGGGGGTGCACCCACGGTGAAATAGAGGTCGGAGGCATCCTTGGCCACCATCAACTTGAGATAGTCGACGAACTCCATGGGCATTTCCTGGCTGGGGTGTACACCTCCCTGTATCGACCACGCCGGCCCGGCCCTTGAGCAACCCCCCAGCGCCGCCCGCCGCCTTGCGGCGACCGCAACCAGCCTTTACCCTGTGGCCATGCCCCACGCGTCCCTACCGGCCATCGGCCGGCTGCTCGAGGACTTTCCGCCTGCCGTCGTGTCCGGGGTGGAACAGGCCTGGGATCAATACCTGGCCGCCGCCCGGGAAGCCGGCATGCCGCCCGTCGGGCATGCCGGCTTCCTGCCGGTCCTCTGGCGGGTGTGGGCCTGCAGTGCCTTCATCGCCCGCGCCTGCGCCGCCCGACCGGCGCTGCTGCACGACCTGCTGCGCAGCGGTGACCTGCTGCGCGACTATCGCCCCCTCACTTACGAACGCCTGGTGGAGACGGCCCTGGCCGGTGTGCGGGACGAAACCGCGCTGGCGCAGGCCCTGCGCCGGCTGCGTCTGCGGGAGATGGTACGCATCGCCTGGCGCGACCTGGCGGGATGGGCAGACCTGGCGGAGACCCTGCGCGATCTCTCCTGCCTGGCCGAGGTGCTCATCGACGCCGCCCTGGCACGTCTTCATGCCTGGCAATGCCGGGAGCTGGGCACGCCCCATGACGCGGCGGGCCGCACTGCCCAGGGACTGGTCGTCCTCGCCATGGGCAAGCTGGGTGCGGGAGAACTCAATTTTTCCTCGGACGTGGACCTGGTCTTCGCCTTCCCGGAAGAGGGCGAGACGCGCGGCCGGCGCCCCCGCCTCGACAACGAGTCATTCTTCCTGCGCCTGGGCCAGCGCCTCATCGGGGTGCTGGACGAACCCACGCCGGAGGGACGCGTCTACCGCGTGGACATGCGCCTGCGGCCTTACGGCAGCAGCGGCCCCCTGGTGATGAGCTTCGATGCCATGGAGGACTATTACCAGTCCCAGGGGCGGGAATGGGAACGCTACGCGCTCATCAAGGCCCGTCCCGTCGCCGGCGACCGGGCGGCGGGGGAGACGCTCCTGGCGCGCCTGCGCCCCTTCGTCTATCGCCGTTACCTGGATTACAACGCCTTTGCCGCATTGCGGGAGATGAAGACCCTCATCGATCGGGAAGTGGCGCGCAAATCCCTGCAGGACAACATCAAGCTGGGCGCCGGTGGCATCCGCGAGATCGAATTCATCGGCCAGGCCTTCCAGCTCATCCGCGGCGGCCGGGAACCGGCACTGCAGGCGCGCGCCATCCTCACCGTCCTGGAACGCCTGGCCGGCCACGGCCACCTGCCCCGCCACGCCGCCGAGGATCTCACCCGCGCCTATGTCTTTCTGCGCCGCACCGAGAACCGTCTCCAGGCCCATGAGGACCGCCAGACCCACACCCTCCCCGCGGAGGCGGACCAGCGCCAGGTGCTGGCGCTGAGCATGGGCTTTCGCTCCTGGGCGGACTTTCATGCATGCCTCGAACAACATCGCCGGCGCGTCCACGAACACTTCGAGGCCGTGTTCGCCACGCCCCAGAGCGAAACAGGCGCCACGGGAAACGGGGCAGCGGCAGCCGATCCCTGGCGGGAGATCTGGCTGGGAGAAGATCATGGCATGCTGCGCCCGGATCAGGCCCGCGCCCATCTCGCAGCGGCGGGCTTCGAGGACGCCGGCGAGGCCCTGCGCCGGCTCGCGCTGCTGCGGGAAGGCCATGCCTGCCGGGCCCTGAGCGCCGAGGGCCGTCAGCGTCTGGACCGTCTCATGCCCCTGCTCCTGGCCGCGGTGGCCACCACCCCGCACCCGGACGAGACCCTTTCCCGCATCCTGGACCTCGTCGAGGCCGTTGCGCGCCGCACCGCCTACCTGGCCCTGCTGGAAGAGCACCCCATGGCCCTCTCCCAGCTGGTGCGCCTGTGCGCCGCCAGCCCCTGGATCGCCCAGATGCTGCGGGACCACCCCCTGCTGCTGGACGAACTGCTGGATCCCCGCAGCCTTTATGCCCCCCTGGATCCGGCGGCCCTGGCACGCGAACTGGACGCCCGGCTCGCCGCCATCCCCGCCGGCGACGAGGAACAGCAGATGGAAGCGCTGCGCCACTTCAAGCAGGCCCAGGTGCTGCGCGTGGCCGCCGCCGACCTCATGGAGGTCCTGCCGCTGATGGTGGTCAGCGACCATCTCACCGCCATCGCCGAGGTCTGCCTGGACCAGGTCCTGCGCCTGGCCCTGGAACAACTGCAACGGCGCCGCAAGGCGCCGCAGTTCCCGGAAGGCGACTGGCGGCGGTGTGGCTTTGCCATCATCGGCTACGGCAAGCTGGGCGGCATCGAGCTGGGTTACGGCTCCGACCTGGACCTGGTCTTTCTCCATGCCGACAGGCCCGCCAGCCGCCAGGCCTTCTATTTCCGCCTGGGCCAGCGCATCATCCACATGCTCAATGCCCATCTCCCCGGGGGCATCCTCTACGAAGTGGACATGCGCCTGCGCCCCAGCGGGGCCTCGGGACTGCTGGTGAGCCCCCTCGCGGCCTTTGCCGAATACCAGGCCCGCGAGGCCTGGACCTGGGAACACCAGGCGCTGGTGCGGGCGCGCTTCATCTGCGGCGACCCCGCCGTGGGCGAGCGCTTTGCGGCCATCCGTCACGAGATCCTCACCCGGGAACGGGACCCGGAGGCACTGCGCCGTGAGGTGGCGGACATGCGCCAGCGCATGCGTCAGGAACTGCTCCGCCCCAGGCCCGGCTGCTTCGATCTCAAGCAGGGGCGCGGCGGCATCACCGACATCGAGTTCATCGTCCAGTACGGCGTCCTGCGCTGGGCCTGTGAATATCCCGAGCTGACACGCTGGACCGACAACGTCCGCATCCTGGAAGACCTCGCGCGGCTGCGCCTGCTGCCCGGGCGCGACGCCCGCGCCCTGGCCGACGCCTACCGCGCCTATCGCCAGGCGCTGCACCGCCTGGCCCTGCAGGAACGGCCGGCCCTCGTCGCAGAGCATGAATTCCGGGACCATCGCCAGCGGGTGACAAATGCCTGGGACACGCTGCTGGGCCGGCCGGATCATTCGCGATGATGACGGCCTGCTTCCTTTCCTCGTCCACGCATCACTCATGACGCATCCCCCGCTGTTTTGCTACAATTTCACCTTTCGGCGTCCCTGGACGCCTTTTTTGAACACGAAATCAAAGCGGGAGATGGACAGGCCATGAGCATGGTGGGGATGGAAGACCGTGATGGTGTGATCTGGCTGGACGGTGAGCTGCTGCCCTGGCGCGAGGCACGCGTGCATGTGCTGACCCACACCTTCCATTATGGCCTGGGCGTCTTCGAGGGCATCCGCGCCTATCGTACCGGGCGGGGCACGGCGATCTTCCGCCTCCAGGCCCATACCGACCGGCTGTTCCGCTCCGCGCACATCCTCAACATGCCCATGCCCTACGACAAGGACACCATCAACGCCGCCATCTGCACCGCGGTACGGGAGAACGAGATGGAATTCGGCTACATCCGTCCCATGTGTTTCTTCGGCTCCGAGGGCATGGGACTGCGCGCCGACAATCTCAAGACCCACGTCATGGTGGCGGCCTGGCCGTGGGGCTCCTACATGGGGGAAGAGAACCTGGAACGCGGCATCCGCGTGCGGACCTCATCGTACACCCGCCACCACGTCAACATCGCCATGTGCAAGGCCAAGGCCAACGGCAACTACATCAACTCCATCCTTGCCCTCAACGAGGCCCTGGCCTGTGGCTGCGACGAGGCCCTGCTGCTGGACGCCGAGGGCTACGTGGCCGAGGGCAGCGGCGAGAACATCTTCATCGTCCGCGACGACGTCATCTACACCCCCCACCTCACCTCGGCGCTGGACGGCATCACCCGCGACACCATCATCGTCCTCGCCGCGGAGCTGGGCATCCCGGTGAAGGAAAAACTCATCACCCGCGACGAGGTCTATATCGCGGACGAGGCCTTTTTCACCGGCACCGCGGCCGAAGTGACGCCCATCCGCGAGGTGGACGGCCGTGCCATCGGCAGCGGCCGCCGGGGCCCCATCACCGAGCGCCTGCAGGCCCTGTACTTCGACCAGGTCCACGGCCGCCGTGACGCCCATCCCGAATGGCTCACCTTCGTCGAATAGAATCGAACCGATCTTGCCCAAGGGAGAAACGAGAGGGAACCATGAACGAAACCAGCACCCGCAGCCAAGGCACCGCCGGCAACCCTCCGAAGCGTTATGAAATCACCCGGGACCAGCTGCCCCTGCACTGTCCCCTGGACGAGCACAGCCTGTGGAACACCCATCCCCGGGTCTTCCTGCCCATCGAGGAGACGGGCGAGGCAGTGTGTCCCTATTGCGGGGCAGAATACGTGCTCAAGGATTGAAACGCGTTGGGATTGAACCGCCCGGGATCGCCGGGTTGCACCCGGGAGGGGGGATGCGTAATGCATGATGGAAAACGCCTTGCCCCATCACGCATCACTGTTTACTCTTTGAAGCCAGCCACTCGTTGATCTCCTCCAGGTCCGCCATGGTAAGCGCGCCCGCCGCCTCTTTCAGGCGCAGCAGGTCCAGGATGTAGGTATAGCGCGAGCTGGCATAGTCGCGCTCGCTGCGAAACAGGTTGCGCCGCACGTTGAGCACGTCGACGGTGGTGCGTGTGCCTACTTCCAGTCCCGCCTCGGTGGCCTCCAGGGCGCTCTGCGCCGAGACCACGGCCTGCTTGCGGGCCTTCACCGTCTCGATGCCCGAAAGGATGCTGAGATAGGCATCGCGGGCCTGGCGCAATACCTCGCGGCGCTGCTGCTCCAGCTCTTCCTTGGCCTGTTCCAGGCGCTGCACCGCCTCGCGCACCCCGGCGCTCACGCCGCCACCCTGGTAAAGCGGCAGGTTCAGCACCAGGCCGATGCTGCTGTCCTCGGTCTCGCGGCCGCCGAAGAAGCCGTCGTCCACGTCCTGGTAGTTGTGCCTGCCCGCGATGTCCAGGGTGGGATAGTGGCCGCTGCGGCGCCGCTCCACTTCCTTGCGCGCCACCTCGACCTGGTATTCTGCGGCGATGACGCCGAAATTCTGGGTCATGGCCCGCTGCGCCCAGGCCTCGATGTCCCGGGGCGCGGGCGTCACCAGCGGGATGTCCTCGGCCAGTGTGGCGAGCGTCTCGTGATAGCGCCCGGTGATCACCCTCAAGGCCTCGCGGGCGCTGGAGAGCTGGTTGCGGGCCTCGATCTCCAGGGCGCGGGCGGCATCGAAGGCCGCCTGGGATTCGTGGACATCGGTGATGGCGATGAGCCCCACCTCGAAGCGCTGCCGGGCCTGTTCCAGCTGGCGCAGGTTGGCGTTTTTCTCGGCCTCGGCAAAGGCCAGGTTGTCCATGGCCGCGAGCACGTTGAAATAGCCCTCCGCCACGCGCCGGATGAGCGCCTGTTGCGCCGCGGCAAAGCGGGCGTCGGCGCCCTTGACGATGGCGTCCGCCTGCTTGAGCCGGGCGAGGAACTCGCGGTTGTACACGGGCTGGTTCAGGGTGAGCGTGAAACCGCGGGTCCAGAATTCGACGGTCTGGGGCTGAAAGAAAGGACTGTCGGAACTGATGACCTTGTTGCGGCCGCGGCTGTAATCGGCGGACAGGGAAAACGTGGGCAGCAGCAGGGCACGCGCCTGGGGCCGGCTCTCCAGGGTGGCGCGGCGCTCCGCGGCCGCGGCGCGGATCACGGCATCGTTTTCCAGCGAGAGCCGGTAGACGGAGACGAGATCCTCGGCCTGCAGGGGCGCGGCGGCCAACAGCACGAGGACCGCGAGCACGCGTCCCGCGCCGAAGGAGCGCCGGCATCCGGGCCGCGTCACGCCCAACCCTGCCCGGCTACGCGCGGACGAACCGGCATCAGAAGACGAAACGGCGTGGCCTGGGCGCATTGCGCAGCGGCGGCACTTCGGTCTCGAACAGGGCCTCGCGGCTGAAATCGTGGGCATGGGGGCCTTCCCGGCGCACCAGCACGGCTTCCATCACCGGCGCCTCCCCCACCACTGCGAACAGGCGTCCGCCGCGGTTGAGCTTGTTCTGGAAGGATGCCGGCAGTTGCGGCAGGGAGCCGGTGATGACGATGACGTCGTAACGCCGGTCCCCCCCGTCCCAGCCCCGCGAGGCATCGCCGACCTCCAGGGTGACGTTCTCCAGTCCCCGCGCCGCCAGGCGCGCCGCCGCGGTCTCCGACAGCGCCGGATGGATTTCCACGCTGTAGACGTGGCGCGTCATGGTGGCCAGCAGGGCCGTGACATAACCGCTGCCCGTGCCGATCTCCAGCACCACGTCGGTGGGATGGAGATCCACGGCCTGCAGCATGCGCGCCTCCAGCTTGGGATGCATCATCACCTCTCCCTCATCGAGCGGGATGGCGATGTCGGCATAGGCCAGGCGGCGGTATGCCTCCGGCACGAAATCCTCGCGGGGCACGCTGGCCAGCAGATCCAGTACCCGCTGATCCAGCACATCCCAGGGCCGGATCTGCTGCTCGATCATGTTGAAACGCGCCTGTTCCAGTTCCATGTCTCTCCCCACCTGAATCTTCAGCAAACGAATCAACAGGGTATGCATTTTGCCGTTCGAAGGCAACCTCAGCCACCCCATTCAGGACCCAGGGACGGCGCGGGGCAAACGACGGTCTTCCCGCAGCCATTGCCACGGAATGTGCCGTCAAAACACCGCAAGCTCACGGGGGAAACGGGCTTGCGCCCGCGCTACGGCCTGCCAGGACAATAATGCTAATATAGGCGCTTCTCCCGTAAGCGCTTCTCCCGCACCGGAGATCCACAGAACAGAGGAAGCACGAGCATGAACGCCATTCCCGACGAGATTTCCCCGCGCAGCGCCCGGCTGGACGAGGCGATGCGCCGTCCTTTCCCCGGCTCCCGCAAGATCTATGTGACGGGCAGCCGGCCCGACATTCGGGTTCCCATGCGCGAAATCCGCCTCGCCGATACCCGCAGCCGGGAGGGCAGGGTGGCCAACCCGCCTCTCACCGTCTACGACACTTCCGGTCCCTACACCGATCCCGAGGCGGACATCGATCTGCAACGCGGACTGCCGGCGCTGCGGGAATCCTGGATCGAGGAGCGCGGCGACACCGAGCGCCTGCCCGATTTCAGCGCCGCCTATGCCCGTGCGCGCAACCGCGATCCGTCCCTCGCGGCGGTGCGCTTTCCCCGCCTGCGGGCGCCGCGCCGCGCCCGTGCCGGCGCCAATGTCACCCAGATGCACTACGCCCGGCGCGGCATCATCACGCCCGAAATGGAATACGTGGCGATCCGCGAAAACCAGCGCCTGGACGCCCTGCGTGACATTCTCGAGGAAGCCGGCCTGCGCCACCGCCACGCCGGCGAGAATTTCGGCGCCGCCATCCCGGAAGTCATCACGCCCGAATTCGTGCGCGACGAGGTGGCGCGCGGGCGGGCCATCATCCCCGCCAACATCAATCACCCCGAGCTGGAACCCATGATCATCGGGCGCAACTTCCTGGTGAAGATCAACGCCAACATCGGCAACTCGGCGCTGGGCTCCTCCATCGCGGAGGAAGTGGAAAAGATGGTATGGGGGATCCGCTGGGGCGCGGACACGGTCATGGACCTGTCCACGGGGCGCAACATCCACGAGACCCGCGAGTGGATCATCCGCAATGCCCCCGTGCCCATCGGCACCGTGCCCATCTACCAGGCCCTGGAGAAGGTGGGCGGGCGTGCCGAGGAACTGAGCTGGGAGATTTTCCGCGACACCCTCATCGAGCAGGCGGAGCAGGGCGTGGACTACTTCACCATCCATGCCGGCGTACGCCTCGCCTATATCCCGCTGACCGCCAGGCGGGTCACGGGCATCGTCTCCCGCGGCGGCTCCATCATGGCCAAGTGGTGCCTGGCCCATCACCAGGAAAACTTCCTCTATACCCATTTCGAGGAGATCTGCGAGATCATGAAGGCCTACGACGTGGCCTTCTCCCTGGGAGACGGCCTGCGCCCGGGCGCCATCGCCGATGCCAACGACGCCGCCCAGTTCGCCGAGCTGGAGACCCTGGGCGAACTTACCCGCATCGCCTGGTCCCACGACGTGCAGACCATGATCGAGGGCCCGGGCCACGTCCCCATGCACCTCATCAAGGAGAACATGGACAAACAGCTCCAGGCATGCGGCGAGGCGCCCTTCTACACCCTGGGGCCGCTCACCACCGACATCGCGCCGGGCTACGACCACATCACCTCCGGGATCGGGGCGGCCATGATCGGCTGGTACGGCACCGCCATGCTCTGTTACGTCACCCCCAAGGAACACCTGGGGCTGCCCGACAAGGACGACGTGCGCGAGGGCATCGTCACCTACAAGCTGGCCGCCCACGCCGCCGACCTGGCCAAGGGTCATCCCGGCGCGCAGGTCCGCGACAACGCCCTCAGCAAGGCACGCTTCGAGTTCCGCTGGGAAGACCAGTTCAACCTCTCCCTGGATCCGGAGCGGGCGCGCGACTTCCACGACCAGACCCTGCCCAAGGAAGGCCACAAGCTGGCCCATTTCTGCTCCATGTGCGGCCCCAAGTTCTGTTCCATGCAGATCACCCAGGAGGTACGGGACTACGCCCGCCGGGAAGGCATCGGCATCGAGGTCGCCGTGGAAAAGGGCATGGCGGAACAGGCCCGTCAATTCCGCGAAGAGGGCGCCGAAGTCTACAAAGAGATCTGAACATGAAACTGGACAAACACTGGTTCACGGAGATCTGCGAGGAAGGCGGCAGTGCCTTCTCCCTCAAGATCAGGGGCAAGCTGCACGAGGAACGCACGCCCTACCAGACCATCGCCATCTACGAGACCGAGGACTTCGGCAATCTCATGGTGATCGACGGCTTCATCATGCTCAGCAGCCGCGACAATTTCCTCTATCACGAGATGATGGCACATCCCGCCCTGTTCACCCACGACCGTCCCCGGCGGGTGCTCATCATCGGCGGCGGCGATTGCGGCACCCTGCGGGAAGTCCTGCGTCACGCGGAGGTGGAGCAGGTCTGGCAGGTGGAGATCGACGAGCGGGTGACGCGGCTGGCGGAGACCTATTTCCCGGAATTGTGCGAGGCCAATGACGACCCGCGCGCGCATTTTCACTTCGGCGACGGCATTCAATGGGTCAGGGACGCCGCAGCGGAGCATTACGACGTGATCATCGTGGACAGCACCGATCCCATCGGACCGGCGGAGGGCCTGTTCACCGAACCTTTCTACCGCGACTGCCACCGCGCGCTGGCCCCCGGGGGCGTGCTGGTGCAACAGAGCGAATCCCCCCTCTACCACCTGGACATCATCCGCGGCATGCGCCGCGCCATGGCGGGGGCGGGCTTCGATGACCAGCTCACGCTCACCTTTCCGCAGTGCGTCTACCCCTCCGGCTGGTGGACGGCGACCATGGCCGGCAAGGGACGGTCCCTGACACGCTTCCGCGAGGACGATGCCGCCCGGCGCCCCTTTCCCACCCGCTACTACAACGAGGCAACCCACCGCGCCGCGCTGGCGCAGCCGCCCTTTCTCAGCGAAGCCCTTGCCCGGGAGTGACGCCCTCCTTATTGCGGCTTTCTTTGCAGGCTGACAGTGTCGCTGTAACCGGATTCAGGAAGAAGGCCTCATACCGAAGTCGCATCGCAGTACCCAGGCTGCATCAAGATCAGCCGCAGTGGGCAATCAACCCCGCAAACCGCCTCTCCTCACTTGCCGCACCACTTCTTCACCTCTCTGCGGCCCTTCTCTATGACCGCATCGCGCTCGGCCTCGGTGAGCCAGATGCGCTCGCCGTCCGCGCCCACGCGGTACATGCGCGAGATGCGCTCGTCGCGCGCCAGGTTCTCGCGGGCGATGCGGCAGTTCCTGCGTCGCAGCTTGCGCTTCTCCTTCGCCGCGCGCCGTGCCTCGGCGGGTGAAGGCGTCTGCGCCTTGGCCGGGCCGGTCTGCCCGGCGGCCGCCGGCTCCGGCCCGGATTCCGTGGCCTTCTTTTGCGGCGCTTCATTTCCATAACGGGCGCCGCTGCGCACCTGGAGGGTCTCGATGAAGTTCCCCTGCGGCTGGTCGCTGAAATGGACACGCCCGTGCTCGTCCACCCACTTGTAGACCGTCACTGCGTGGGCGTGGGAAGCGACGATCAGCAGACACGCCAGCCACCACGGGCGGCCACGGCCGGCCCTGCGCTGTCCTTTTCCAGTCATGGTTCTGTGCGCCTCTTTTTTCCTGTCATTCCGGCTCATGCTTTTTATATCGGCAGCCGTCCAAGGATCTTCGCCATGTCGTGTGAAACAATCGACATTTTCCATGCCCGCCCTTACTTCCCCCTTCTGTCTCAGAGACGGCAAATTCCTGCCAAAGGGGCCCGAGACGGGCAGGCCATGCGTCCTTTTTCACCTATGGAGAATTGATCTCATAATTGTCCATATCAAAATGTGTAGCCCGATGGAGTGGAACGTAATCCGGTGCGGGGGGTTTGCCGTCTGGTTTCCTGGATTCCGCGCTTGCAGCGCTTCATCCAGGCTACCGGACCGGCGCACCAATAGCCCCGACCCTGTCTATTCAACTACGAGACCGTCAGTAAATGCATGACATGAGCAACCCGACGAGATGGAGCGAAGCGCAATCCGGGATAAATGGTGCCTGACCCTGGATTCCAGCCCTCGGGGCCGGCGTTCAAGCCGCACGACTGCCATCAGTCATCACTGTAAGGCTCGATCGTTGAGGTTTGTGGTTCCAGGTGATGCCTGTCATCCAAGTGAGGCCTGTCATTCAGTCAACGCCTGTCATTTCGAGCGCAGCGAGAAACGGCAAGAAAGTGAGGTCGCAATAACAAGGCAGCGTGGCGGCAATGGCAAGAAGGCGCGGCGGGAATGAAACTGTCCCTGTCGTTTCGAGCGTAGCGAGAAATCTTGGGGGCAGTGGAACAGGATTTCTCCCTGCGGTCAAATGACACTTCTTTGCCATTCCGAGCGCAGCGAGGAATTCGGGGGCAACAGCATAAGATTCCTCCCTCCGGTCGGAATGACAGCGCCCTTGTGTCATTCCGAGCGCAGCGAGGAATCCAAGGGCAGTGGGACAGGATTTCTCCCTTCGGTCGAAATGACAAATAAGGTGGGGTCGTAATGACAAAGAAGTGAGGACGAAATAACAAGGAGCGGACTCGAAATGATGAAGAGGCGTGATGGACAACCAAGAAACAGAGTGGCAATGATAAGGAGGGACCGTGGATGGCCAAGCATTCGAGGTAAATCACAATAGTGCTACACTAAAAGCCTGCCGAAAAAGAGGAGGTCATCATGTCCAATCCCGTCGTCGCACAGAAATTTCCCTATGTACTCAACCTCGAGGCGGGCACCTATTATTGGTGCAGCTGCGGGCGTTCCGCCAATCAGCCCTTCTGTGACGGCTCCCACAAGGGCACCGATTTCACACCCCGGGAGTTCACCCTGGACAGCCCGGGCACCGTCGCCCTGTGCGGCTGCAAGCACACCCAGGATCCGCCCTTCTGCGACGGCTCCCACAGCGGCCTGGATTGATCCTGAATTGATCCATAAAAAACGGGCGCCCGTCCCAAAACGGGCGCCCGCCCCCTTTCCATGGAATGACAGAAGGGGAAATCAGAGGCCGGAACCGCGCGTCCCCGTGAATTCCGGATAGGCCTCCAGGCCGCACTCGGCCAGATCCACGCCCTCGAACTCTTCCTCTTCGCTGACGCGGATACCCATGATGGCCTTGAGGATGGCCCACACCGCCAGGCTGGTGCCGAAGACCCAGGCGAAGATGGCCCCGATGCCGAGGAGCTGCGCGCCCAGGGTGGCCTCCGGATTGGTGATGACCACCGCCAGGAGGCCCCAGATGCCCACCACCCCGTGCACGGAGATGGCACCCACCGGATCGTCGATCTTGAGCTTGTCCAGGGCGACGATGGAGTAGACCACCAGCACCCCGCCGATGGCGCCGATGAGGGTCGCCCACAGGGGCGTGGGGGTCAGCGGCTCGGCGGTGATGGAGACCAGACCCGCCAGGGCGCCGTTGAGCGCCATGGTGAGATCGGCCTTGCCGAACATGAGACGCGCCGTGATCAGGGCAGCCACCACGCCACCGGCCGCAGCCATGTTGGTGTTGACGAAGATCGCCGCCACCGCGTTGGCCTCCACCACGTTGGAGAGGACCAGTTCGGAACCGCCGTTGAAGCCGAACCAGCCCAGCCACAGGACGAAGGTACCCAGCGTGGCCAGGGGCATGTTGGCGCCGGGGATGGGGTTGATCTCGCCATTGGGGCCGTACTTGCCCTTGCGCGCCCCCAGCAGGAGCACGCCCGCCAGGGCCGCCGCAGCGCCGGTCATGTGCACGATGCCGGAACCGGCGAAATCCAGGAAGCCGGCCTCGTCGAGGAAGCCGCCGCCCCACTTCCAGAAGCCCTGCACGGGATAGATGAACCCGGTCATCACCACCGCGAAGGCGAGAAAGGCCCAGAGCTTCATGCGCTCGGCCACGGCCCCCGAGACGATGGACATGGCGGTGGCCACGAACACCATCTGGAAGAAGAAGTCGGCCAGCCCCGAGTAATAGGTTCCGTCATACCAGGCACCCGCATCCTGCGCGAGCACCGCCGCCGGGTCGTTGTCCGCCCCCAGCAGGAAGGAGATGCCGGGAATGAAACCGCCGGCATACTCGTCGCCCGGATACATGATGTTGTAGCCCACCACCATGTACATGATGCAGGCGATGGCGAACAGGGCAATGTTCTTGGTCAGGATCTCCGCCGTGTTCTTGGAACGCACCATACCGGCCTCCAGCATGGCAAAACCGGCGGCCATCCACATCACAAGGGCGCCGGTCACCAGGAAATAGAAGGTGTCCAGCGCATATTTGGTTTCCAGAATCGCTTCCACTGTAAAATCCTCCGCAACTTCTCAATTGAACTCTCGGAATCAAAGGGCATCGCTGCCGGTTTCCCCGGTGCGGATGCGAATGGCCTGCTGCAGATCGAAGACGAAGATCTTGCCGTCGCCGATCTTGCCGGTCTGGGCGGCCTTGGTGATGGCCTCCACCACCTGGTCCAGCAGCCCGTCGTCCACCGCCACTTCCAGCTTGACCTTGGGCAGGAAATCCACCACGTACTCCGCCCCGCGGTACAGCTCGGTGTGGCCCTTCTGGCGGCCGAATCCCTTCACCTCCGTCACCGTGATGCCCTGCACGCCGATCTCCGACAGGGCCTCGCGGACATCGTCCAGCTTGAATGGTTTGATGATTGCACTTACCAGTTTCATAGAATTGTCCTCATTCAATGCCGCGTCCCCTTGGGGGGCGCTTACCCATACCAGAATGCCTTGAACACCCTCCTATAGCATCATCCGTGCCACCCCGTTTTCATATTAATTATCAATAGCTTATCTATAATCTTGTGTACGACCGTCCGCCCCCGCGCACCAAATGGGGCATCCCGCCCCAGGATTGCACTGGATTGGTGCACCAAATCTGTGCAACAACGATGGAGCTGCATACCCCCAGCGGCACCTCAAGCAAGGCAGTTCAACGGTATAGGCGGAGCACGGCCGGCTGGTGTAATATGGCCCGTCTCACATTGGCCACAGGAGGATGCCCATGGCCCTGGACCCCAAGCTCTTCGACGATCTCAGCCAGCGCCTGAGCGAAGTGCTGCCGGACAGCGCCCGGCTGCTGCAGCAGGACGTGGAAAAGAACCTGCGCGCGCTGCTCACCAGCACCTTCGATCGCCTGGACCTGGTGACGCGGGAGGAATTCGAGGTGCAAAAGGGCGTGCTGGAGCGCACCCGGCACAAGATAGGAATGCTGGAAAAACAGGTGGCCGAGCTGGAAAATCTGGCGCTGGGCAAGTTACCTCGTGATGACCTACACGGGCTTTAAGCGCTTCGCCACTGCACGTGCGCTCCGGTTGACACTGGCTGGAGCAACTTCTGCCGGACAGGAATCCAACCCGTTACTGAACCGAGGTTTTGCCTTATTTTATTGGCGAAATATTCGGGTTAGGGGCTTTCGTTGGAGCAGTAATAGTCGCACTTGGAGCAGATAGTTTTGGAAAAGCAGTAGTGGTGACTGGCATTCTCGCAGGCGTGGCGGGCTTGGGTTATCACTTCTACTGATGATTCTTTGGTTCACCAAAGGGAGAACGGGTCGGAGATAAAGGTCTTTTTAGCAGCAAACACCCCACCCACCCCCCGCCGTCGCGGGGCTTGCTGCTTTAGCCGCCTGACCGTGTCGGCTTACCGCGCCGCCATCTCCGGCTGCAGATCTCTTCGCTTGTGAATCACCGCCAGCACGACCACATCCGGTTCCCGGATCTCGTAGAGGATGCGGTAGGAATACAGTGATAACTCCCTGATCGCTTCGTCATTCAGTTCTGCCACTTTCTTCCCAGCCTTCGGCAACTCATCCAGGATATCCGTTTTCTCCCGGATATCTTGAGTGACCTTCCTGGCATAGTGCTTTGAGTCGTGAGCGATAAAATCATGGATGGATCGCAAATCGGCCCTGGCTGTCAGCACCGATGCGCATGCCCCGCCCTGCATGAACGACGATCCCCAGCGGCGACTGCTGGCCGCAACCCGGGGCTGCGCATCGACCACATCCTGGCGAGCCCCGAACTGTGCGCGCGGTGCCGGGACTGCCGCATCGACAAGGCACCGCGCGGCTGGCAGCGCCCCTCCGACCATGCACCCGTGCTGGCCGAATTCGAGGCGTAACAGCCGGCCGCATGCAAGCCCGCACCCGCCATTCTTGAGACTTACTAAGACAATCGATAGTAAAGCAACCTTCAGAGCGACCCAGGCGTTCCGGATCAAGGCGCGGCCCGCAGGGAATGGCTGGCCCTTTCCAAGGGTCGCAACGCCGAGCCGGGATGCCTGGGCCGCTCCCTCCGGGCGGGCGGTCGGGCGGCCATTCGCGGTGTTGCGGCGGCTTGTCATAGGCGCGCTATGGCGGCGCCACCGCGCCTTGCGACTGACCGCCCAGCCACCCGCTGAAGGTCGCTTTACTATCGATTGTCTTAGTACATTATTGACTCACAGGCGTTCACTTCTTTGTCCTTTCCATCGCGCCTCCCTGTCATTTCGACACCACTTCCTCTTCATTCACACCACACTTCCTTGTTGTCATTTCGACCTCACTTTCCTGTCATTTCGACCGCAGGGAGGTATCCCGTGTCAGTGGTATCGGATTTCTCGCTATGCTCGGAATGACGAAGAAGTGTCATTCCGACCGAAGGGAGAAATCTTGTACCACTGCCCCCCCGGATTTCTCGCTGCGCTCGAAATGACGGCATCACTTGGATGACAGGCGTCACCTGGCACGACGGAGCCCAACCGGAGCCCGTAGACCTCGGCTGTCGAAACTTACATTGATGACTGACGGCCGTGGTGCAGGCTGGAAAAGGCGCCGCTCCACCCGGATCTCGCCTCGCTTCATCGGGCCAGGCATGACAGGTATTCAGGCAATTCTCAATAACCCCGCGACAATCATACTAAGACAATCGACAATAAACCTGATCATTGCATAAATTCCCTCTCCCCCAGGGTTAGGGTGAGGGGATCGCATAGACGAGAAAATCGCCTGGATCCTGTCCCCTCACCCCGGCCCTTGCCGCCGGGAGAGGGGGGATTT
>Ga0256839_1001466_pt1 | contig 28566 bp, 26 predicted proteins | sample 354166metaG_FD_185968 | JGI IMG/M metagenome (GOLD analysis project Ga0256839, IMG submission 185968) | Hydrothermal vent microbial communities from Mid Atlantic Ridge, Atlantic Ocean - 354-166 | ecosystem: Environmental > Aquatic > Marine > Hydrothermal vents | place: Atlantic Ocean: Mid... | reverse complement strand
ACTGGGCCAGCCAAGGATGCCTCATCTGGCAGCCCTACAACACCGAGGTGGGCGCCGGCACCATGAACCCGGCCACCTTCCTGCGCGTGCTAGGCCCGGAGCCGTGGAACGTGGGCTACGTGGAACCCAGCGTCCGCCCCGACGACAGCCGCTACGGGGAAAACCCCAACCGAATGCAGATGCACACTCAATACCAGGTGATCCTCAAGCCAGACCCCGGCAACCCCCAGGAGCTCTACTTGGGCAGCCTGGAGGCGCTGGGCATCGACCGCGCCGCCCACGACATCCGGTTCGTGGAGGACAACTGGGAATCGCCGGCCCTTGGCGCCTGGGGGCTCGGGTGGGAGGTGTGGCTCGACGGCCTGGAGATCACCCAGTTCACCTACTTCCAGCAGGCGGGCGGCTTCACCCTGGACCCCGTGGCCGTGGAAATCACCTACGGGCTTGAGCGCATCCTGATGGCCCTCCAAGGCGTGACCCACTTCAAGGACATTCTCTACGCGCCGGGGCTCACGTACGGCGAAGTGCTCGGCGAAAACGAGTACGAGATGAGCGTCTACAACTTGGACGCGGCTGACGTGGAGCGGGTGGCCCAGCTCTTCGACCTCTACGAGGCCGAGGCGCGCATGTTGTTGGCCCAGGGGCTCCCCATTCCCGCCTACGCCTACGTGCTCAAGACCTCCCACACCTTCAACATCCTGGACGCCAGAGGCGCCATCGGCGTGACCGAGCGAGCGCGCTACTTCGCGCGGATGCGCGCCCTGGCCCGCGACGTGGCCGCCCTCTGGCTCCAGAAGCGGGAGGAGGCCGGCTTTCCCCTGGGCACGGTGGCGGTGCCCGACGTGACCCCGCCCCCGGCACCCGCGTGGCCGGCCGACGCCGAGCGCACGTTCGTGCTCGAGATCGGCACCGAGGAGCTGCCGGCCGACGACGTGACCCTGGCCGTGACCCAACTCCGCGAGCGGGTGCCGGCCCTCTTCGACGAGCTGCGGCTGGCCCACGGCCCCATCACCGTGGAGGGCACGCCGCGCCGGCTGGCAATCATCGTGGAGGCCGTCGCCCCCCGGCAGCGCGACGAGGAACGCATCGTGCGCGGCCCGCCGGCCCACATCGCCTTCGACGAGCGGGGAGAGCCCACGCAGGCTGCTCTGGGGTTCGCGCGCGCCCAAGGCGTGGACGTGTCCCGGCTCCAGCGCCAGACCGTGAACGGCGGCGAGTACGTAGTGGCCGTGGTCCGCGAGAAGGGCCGGCCTGCCGGAGAGGTCCTGTCGGAGGCCCTGCCCAAGCTGCTGGACGCCATTACCTTCCCCAAATCCATGCGCTGGAACCGCACCAACGTGGCCTTCAGCCGGCCCATCCGCTGGCTGATGGCCCTGCTCGGCGACGAGGTTGTCCCCTTCGCCTACGCCGGGCTCGTCAGCGGGCGCACCGGCCGCGGCCTGCGTCACGTTGCCCCCGAAGAGTTCGAGGTGCCCTCGGCCGAAGCCTACGCCGAGCTCATCGCCCAGCAGGGCATCGTGCTCTCCATTGATAAGCGCCGGGAACAGATCTGGGAGGCGGCCCAAGCGCTGGCCGCCGAAGTGGGCGGCCGGGTGCCGGAGGAGGCCCGTGGCGCGCTGCTGGCCGAGGTGGCCAACCTGGTGGAGGCGCCCACGCCCCTGCGGGGCCGCTTCGAGGAGCGTTACCTGAGCTTGCCCCGCGAAGTGCTGGTGACGGTCATGCGCAAGCACCAGCGCTACTTTCCCGTCGAGGACCGAAAGGGCAAGCTGCTCCCCTATTTCGTGACCGTGGCCAACGGCCCAGTGGACGTGGAGGCCGTGCGGCAGGGCAACGAAGCCGTGATCCGCGCCCGCTACGCCGACGCTGAGTTCTTCTGGAAACAGGACACGTCTCGGCCGCTGGAGAGCTTCCGCCCGGCCTTGGCCGGCCTGGTCTTCCAGGAACGGCTCGGCTCCATGTTGGAGAAGAACGAGCGCCTGGAACAGTTGGCCCTTCAGTTGGCCTCGTGGCTGGAGCTCTCGGATGAGGAGCGGGCCGTCGTGGAGCGGGCCGCCCACTTGGCCAAGGCCGACTTGGTCACCGACATGGTGGTGGAGTTCACGGGCCTGGCGGGCATCATGGGGCGCTACTACGCCCTGCACAGCGGCGAGCGCCCCGAGGTGGCCCAGGCCATCTTCGAGCACGTGCTGCCGCGGCACGCCGGCGACCACCTGCCCGAGAGCCGTCCCGGCATTGTGCTCGCCCTGGCCGACCGGCTCGACAGCCTGGTGGGGCTCTTCGGCGTGGGGCTCCAGCCCAAAGCAACGGCCGACCCCTTCGCCCTGCGGCGGGCTGCGCTGGGCCTCGTCCAGATCCTAGTCACCCGTGACGTGGAGCTCGACTTGAGGCCGGCTGTGGAGGCGGCCGCCGTCCTCCAGCCGGTCCCCGTGGACGACGAGGTACAACAGGAGGTGGTGGCCTTCGTCGGCCGGCGCCTGGAGCAGTGGCTCCTGGAACAGGGGCTCCCCCACGACGCCATCCGCGCCGCGCTGGCCGCGCGCGGCCACACGCCGGCGATGGCCGCGCGCACGGCCCGCGAGCTGGCCGAGCTCGCTGACTCGGAGTCGTTCCGGCGGGTGCTCACCGCCTACGCCCGCGCCAAGCGCATCGTGCGGGGGCAGCCCTCCCAGGGGACCGTTGACCCCGCCCTCTTCGAGCAGGAGGAGGAGCGCCGCCTGTGGGCCGCGTACCGGGAGGCGGCCGGGCGCATTCACCCCTCGATGAGCGTGGCCGAGTTCGTGGAGGCGTTCGAGCCCCTGGTCAAGCCCATCGACGCCTTCTTCGATCACGTCTTCGTCATGGTGGACGACGAGCGGGTACGCGCGAACCGCTTGAGCCTGCTGGCCGAGATCGCCAAGCTGGCCGAGGGCATCGCGGACTTGAGCCGGCTGGAGGGGTTCTAGGGGTTCCGCTTACGCGAGCTGCCGCACGACAAGGATCACGCGGCCGTGAATTTCCACAGCATCGGCCGGCACCTCGATGGGCTCATAGGCCGGGTTGGCCGGCACGAGCCGCACAATGGCTTGAGCCGCCAGGTCGTCGGGATCAGGCTGGGCGATCTCGTCGGGTTCGGCCAAGGCGCCGACCACGCGCGGGGAAGGCGGGGGAATGAAGTAGTAATACTTCAACGTGACCTCGTTGCGCTCGGGAAGCCATGCCGCCACCATCTGGCCGTTGTGGGCGCTGTCGGCCCGCAGGCAGATGACCAAGTCGCCGTCACTCACCAGAGCGTCGATCATCGAATCGCCCTTGACGCGCAGCGCGAAGAGGTCCTGAAGCCGGTCGTCGGGCACTGAGGCGAGCAAGTCCCGCCAGATGTGAACGTCCTCATCGGCGTCGCGGTCCTCCGCCGTGGGCATGGGCCGGCCGGCCGCGATGTGGCCGTAGAAGGGAACGCGCACCGTCGGCCGGGAGCTGTCCCCGTTGGGTGTGGTGGAGCGCAGCACAATGCCCCGTGCGCTGCGGTGCATTCGCTCAATGTAGCCTTTCTCCTCCAGGCGCCTGAGGTGATAGTAAACCAACGACGTCGAGGAGAGGCGACATCCGCGCTGAATTTCCCGCACCGTTGGCGACACGCCGCGTTGACGGTGATATTCGGCGATGAAGCGCAGGATGTTCGCCTGTGGTTTGGACAGCTCCGCAGAGCCCCGTTTGGCCATTTTCGCTCCCCTCGTTCGCCAAGCACGTTTTCCTTCGCAAAGGCGCCAGGAACACCGACAACAAGGGCGTCATGCGCTCTTTCGGTTGCTCATGAATAGCACATTTGTGCTACAATTGTATCAGGCGTCCACGATTTCGTCAATTTCATCCAAGCGCTCGCCCCGCATCAGGCGGAGGGCCAAGGTGTATGTCTGGTGTTGGGCGCGCGACGTGGGGGAGTGGGCCGCCAAGTAGCGCGCGGCGGCAATGAGGCAGTGATCGCCTTCGGGGCCCGGGCCCCACTCGGCCGCCTGGCGGAAGGCGGCCTCCACGGCCTGGATCGTGTGGAAGTCGCGGTCCTCCCGCAACAGAAAATGGCCCAGCCGCGCCTGAAGTTTGGCCCTGGAACCGCCGGCGGCCAGGTAGGCGGCCACGAGCGTGCCGGCTTCGTCCACGTGGTCCCGCTGGTCGAAGACCTCCTCCAAATCGGCCAAGGCGCGGTCGGGGTTTGGAGCCGGTTCCGGAGAGGGCAGTGGTGTCGGCGGCACGTTGAGGAAACGGTCCAAGTAGACGCTCACGGCCGCGTCGAAGAGAGCGCGCACCAGCTCGGCCGACGGAAAGCGCTTGAGCCCCTGGTGAACGGCGTTGGCAAAGGTCCACGTGTGGAGGGCCGTGTCCCAGTCGGTGAACTGGTTGGTCGTGCCGAAGTGAACCAGCCGCCGTGCGGCCGCGTAGGCCACCACTTGGGCCAGCTTCGCCGGCGGACAGCCGTCGGCGAGGGCGTCGAGCAGGCCGTCCACGATGGCCTGTGGGTTCTCGCCCAAGAGCACTTCAGTGAGCGCTTGCACGTCATCCCACCGGGAGTTCTCGGGCGAGTCGGCCAGGAGCGCCGGCAGACGCTCGAAGGCTGTCTCCAACATGGCCACTAAGTCCACGGGAGCACGCCAGGCGTTGTGTTCTTCCATGCGCACGCCCCTGGCGTAGCCGGGCACGAGGCTGGTGAGCACCGGGGCCACGTCCTCGGGCGGCATTGTGGAGAGAGCTTCCAGGGCCTTGTTGGTGAAGTCCAGGGGGTGGCCCACGCTGACGTACCTGTGGTCGGTGATGGCGGCGAAGAGCATGTCGGCCAGCAGGTTCAGGGGAGCTCCGGCCTCCACGGCCGAGACGAGACAACGCTCGGCCCCTTCGGCGTCCCGCACTTCGATGAACCGGCGGAACCATGCCTTGAGCGTTGGCCAATGTGGGGTGCTTTCGGGCAACGGCTCGACGGTGAAGCGAGGGGGCTGCCCGTCGCAATCTTCGGCCACGGCGGCCAAGCCGTGGTAGAGTGCCAGGGGGCGGTCCTCTTCGTCCAGCAAGTCCTGCATGTTGTGAAAACAAGTGAGCATGGTCAGCCCGGGGCCCCAGCCGGCCGCGCGGTAGCGCACTCCAAAGCGCACGCCCTCGCGGAACGCCTCCCCAAGCGGCACGGAGAGGGCGTGGAGGGCGATGGTCCCCTTGGCCAGGAGCAAGTCCAAGTTGCGCTCGAGCCCCCGGCGAAGGCGACCATGCGCCTGACGGCGGGCGTCGAGGCGGGGCGTGGGGTTCACCCACACCTCGTTGCCGCGAACTTCGACGGGGAAGGTGGGCACGTCGTCGGCCCACAGGTCGAACGTGCCGCCACTGCACACGTCGAAGCGGGCGTGATGCCAGTGGCACGTCAGCAGGCCATCCTCGAGCGTGCCACGGTGGAGGGGAAACCCCATGTGAGGACACCTGTTGTCCAAGGCGTAGACTTGTTCACCGGTGAACACCAACAGGATCACCCGGGAGCCCACACGGCGCGAGAGCAACGGCTGCGCGCGCAGTTCGTCCAAGGTTGCCACTCTGATGAAAGGATCTCCCATCTCATTCCTCCACGTGTTCGAGATCAGGAACTGTGGGCCGTCCGTCCTACAGGCGGCTTGTTCCCGGCCGGCTCGCCCGGGGCAAGGGAACGGGTGTAGCACTGCACGGCCACGCCGGGGCCACCCCTATCCTGGCCGGCTCTGTGTACCACAGTGATCATGGTAGGCAGTGACCACAAGCCTATCGCTCACCCGTAAGAGCCTTCTCGGGGAACGTCCTGAGAAACTTGGCCACCTTGGGGGCAATGATGAGGCGGCAGTAGGGGTGGTCGGGGTGTTGGCGGAAGTAGTCGTGGTGATAGGGCTCTGCCTCGTAGAAGGCCGTCAGGGGCACGATCTCGGTCACGAAGGGTGCCGGCCACAGCCCAGAGGCTTCGGCTTCGGCCTTGGATGCTTCGGCCTCACGGCGCTGTTCTTCGTCGTGGTAGAGGATAATGGAGCGGTATTGGGGCCCCACGTCGTTGCCCTGGCGGTTGGGCGTGGTGGGATCGTGGATGTGCCAGAAGATGGTGAGCAAGTCGCGGTAGGTAATCACACGGGGATCGAAGGTAATCTGCACTACTTCGGCGTGGCCGGTGGTTCCGGTGCAGACCTGTTCATACGAGGGATTGGGCACGTGGCCGCCGGCGTATCCGGGGACGACACTCACCACTCCCCGCACGCGCTGGTAGACAGCCTCCAGACACCAGAAACATCCTCCCCCCAACGTGGCCTGCCGGTACGTCTCCTTGCCCATCGGCCTTCGCCCCGACCACATGACATTGCTCCCTTCCGCCGTCTTCGCCCTCACACACAGGTTAAGTATACTTACTCCCGCGCAGGCGTGAAAAACAGACGCGCTTTCAGGGGGACGACATGGGGTTCCTGGCACCGGCCGCGTTGGCCCTGTCGGCGTTGGCCTTGCCCATTGTGCTCATGTATCTTCTCAAGCGACGCCGCGAGGAGGTGGTGGTCTCCAGCACCCTGCTCTGGGACCACCTGATTCGCGACTTGGAGGCCAACGCCCCCTGGCAACGCCTGCGCCCCCACATCCTGCTCTTCCTCCAACTGCTGGCCCTCCTGGCCTTGGTGCTGGCAGCCGCCCGCCCCTTTGTGGCTGTGCCCACAGTCAGCGGCCGCCACCTCGTCGTGATCGTGGACACCTCCATCAGCATGGCCGCCCGGGAGGAGGGAGGAGCAACGCGGCTGGACGTGGCCCGCCGGCGCGCCCTGGAGCTCTTCGACGCCCTGCCCGCCGGCGGGCGCATGACGCTCGTCCGGGGCGGTGGCAGCGCTGACGTGCTGGTCGCCCAAGCGGAGGAGCGCGCGCTCCTGGAGGAGGCCCTTCGCGGGCTCACCCCCTCAGCAGCCGACAGCGACATGACCACAGCCCTCCACTTGGCCGCGGCCCTGGCATCCCGCGACGCCAACGCCCACGTGCTTCTCCTGAGCGACGGCGACGTGCAGGCGGACCCCACGGCCCGCCGCGTCGTGGCGGACGTGCCCTTCACGTTCGAGCCGGTGGGCACGCCGGTCGAGAACAGTGCCATCAGCGGCCTGACCGTGCGGCCACAGGGGCAAGGGTTCGCCCTCTTCGTCCAAGTCACCCACTACGGCCGGTCACCTGCCACCCGCCGGCTCGTCGTGGACGTGAACGGCCGGCCCTTTACGGCCTTGGACCTCTCCGTGAGCCCCGGCGCGCCCGCCAACCGCATCTTTGACTTGCCCCCAGAAGCCCGCATTGTGCGCGTGCGCCTCGTGCCGGACGATGCCCTGCCGGAGGACGACGTGGCCTGGGGCACCGCCACTCCGCCCGAGCCGCGCACCGTGCGCGTCGTCTCGGCCGGCAACCGGTTCCTCCAGGCGGCCTTGGCCCTTCTGCCCAACGTCACCCTTCTGTTGGACCCGCCTTCTGCGCCTCCCCCGGCGGAGCCGCCGGCGCTGACCGTCCTCGACGCGGGCTGGTCGGGCGACGAGCTGCCGGAGGGCAACGTCTGGCTGATCGCGCCCTCCACGTCGGCCGGTGGGATTGAAGTGACCGGCGTGATCAGTGCGCCCGTGCCCGTGGCCGCCACGGCCGACGATCCGCTGCTCCGCTTCGTGGACCTGAGCGACGTGGCCATCCTGGACGCCGTGCGCACCGAGCTGCCTGACTGGGCCCGCCCGGTCATCGTGGACGCCACCACCGGTGCGCCCCTCCTCTGGGCGGGCGAACAAGGTGGCCGGCGTGTGGCCCTGCTGGCCTTCGACCTCCACCGAAGCGACCTGCCCCTGCGGGTGGCCTTCCCCGTGCTCGTGGCCAACTTGGTAAACGAGCTGACCGGGCCGGACGCGCTCCAAGGCGTCACCGCGCGCGTGGGCGAGCCCGTGCGCCTGCTGCCGCCAGCCCCTGCGGAGCGAGCTGTCGTCCTTGCGCCCGACGGCCGCCGGCTCGAGCTCGCCGAGGAGGAGCGCACGTTCTCCTTCGTGCCCACGCGCCCGGGGCTCTACACCGTCACGTGGCAGGGAGACGAGGATCGCGCCACCCAAGTGGCCGTGAGCGTGCTCAACCCGGCCGAGAGCCGCGCCGGCGTGGGCGACCCGGCCCTCTCAGGAAGAGCGGTCACGCCAACAGAGCAGGTCACAGCGGGGCAGCGGGAGCTGTGGCGCTGGGCGGCCGGCCTCGCCCTCATCGCGCTGCTGTTGGAGTGGCTCATCGCCTACCGGCCTCACCTGTACGCCACGACGCCGAAGGCACGGGGGCGCTGAAGCACGCGCCGGAAGCCCGCCTCCCGCAGCCGGCGCACCACGCCGCGCGTTACCCGGCGTCCCGAGGGGCTGTGGGGGTCGCCCACGTAGTGGAAAAGCCGGCCGCCCGGCCTGAGGATGCGGTGCAGATGGCGGTAGAAGGCCGTGGAGTAGAGCTCGCCGGCCAGGCGAAAGGCCGGCGGATCGTGGATGATGCGCGCGAAGCCGGCCTCCTCGAACTCCGCGACCAGCTCGGCCACATCGCCCACGAGTTGTCGGATGTGGGGTGTCTCGAAGAGAGGGCGTGACCACGGGTTGAGCCTGGCCACCTCCAGCACGGCCGGGTCGAGTTCCACAGTGACCACCTCGCGGGCTGTGGCCGCGGCCTGAATGGCCGTGTAGCCCAGGCCCGTGGCCGTGTCGAGCACCCGTCCCCGCAGGGGAGCCAGTGTCCTCACCTTCAGGCGCGTGTCCTCCCACGGGTCCACGCCTTTGATGCGGTGCATGGGAATGCCGGAGAGGAGCAAGGTGGGAGCTCGCGCCGTGGGCATGAGGGCACAAAGGCGGTTCGTCACCTCGGAGAAGCGCTGCACCTTGTGGAGCACGCCCTCCGCGTCCGCCCAGAAGCAAGCCGTCTCGTGGGACGCCACCTCCTCCACGTGTTCCCACCGCACCAACACGCCCGAGGGGAAACGGGCGCCGGCCGGCTCCAACTCGACCTCCACCTGACTGAGCCCCAGGTCGGGCGAAGAGCGGGCGCGCCGCTCGCCCCGACGCCTCGCTTCCAGGAGCGGGCGCGCCTGGTAGTGGGAGAGCACCAGGGACGAGGCCATCATTCCCATGAAACCTCCAACCCCAGCGGCACAATCTCGACCCAGATGGGGCCGGGCTTGAAGGGCACGATGTGGCCTTCGGCGTCCACCGGGCGGATCATCACGTTCTCCCCCTCGCGCCGCCACGTCACCTCGTAGGCGAGCCCATCGCGCACCACCAGGGCCGGCCCCTCACCGTACACCTTGAAGTGGAGCGAGCGGCTTCCCAAGCTGTCCTCCACGATCTCCGTGACCGTCATCTCGGCGAAGACCACAAAGACTGTGGCCGCCCGCAGCGGCTCGCCGGTGAGCCGGTCCACGTGGGGCGCTTCCCCCTGGTAGCGCACGTAGGTGCCGCTGGCCTCGTCGTAGCGGAAGCGGACCACCGAGCTCGCCAGTTGGGAGAAGGGGATGAGGAGCTCGACGGCGGGCTGTCCCCCTTCCGGCGGGGGGGTCTGGTCGAAACGCCAGCCACGCAGCGTGCGCGACGGCCGCTGCTGGCCCATTGCCTCCACCGCCTCCCAGAGCAACCCCGTGCCGGTGTAGGTGCGCAACCAGCTTACCGGGGCTTCGGGAATTCGGTAGAACCCGGGGGCACCCAAGTACTCGTCCAAATTGGCCTCGGCCCAAGGGGAGGAGAGAATCATGTCCATCACCGGCTGGCTGGCGCCCACGTGGACGAGCACGGCGTCCAACATGGGCCAGAGTTGCAGGTCGATGAGCCGCGCGCTGCGCACGGGCCCAATGGTCTCCGCGTCCTGGCAGAGGTAAGTGGCGGTGAAACGGGTGATCCCCCCCTCGGCCAGGGTTTCCCACACCACGTCGGCGAAGGCGAGCCCGGCCTGGGGCCTGGCCGGCTCCGAGTTGTCCACGCGCACGTTGAGGGGCCGGCGCTGCAGGACGGCGGGGTTCTCGACGGGCAGGCCGGTGAGAGGGCACACCCCATCGGGCACGGCCGGCAGGCCGGCCACAAACTCGTCCGGAACCCGAGCCGGCGGAGGGGGCACGCTGAACTGGGTGTGGATGAACTCGAAGGCCCCCGGAGGATAGGTTCTTCCCCCCGCCGTGCGGGCCGGGCTGGGTGGACGGGTTGGAGGATTCGCGATAAAATCAGGAGTTGCCGTGGGCTGGGGCGTGGCCGTGGGCCGCGGGGTGGCCGTCGGCTCGGGCGTGGGGGTGGGCGAGGCCGTGGGCGAGGGGCCCGCTGCCAGCGAGGTGCGCACGGCTTCACGCACGCCCTCGTCCGTGCCTCCCCGTTGGCCGCCGCTACAGGCGACGGCCACTGTGGCCAACACGAGGAGGAGCCCCGCCCACCGCCAACGCACACGCATGTGAATGTGGTTCATCATGGACCTGCTCCGCGCACTCCGGTGTAGAGTGAGGGGAATTGTAGGGCGTCCCCGGAGAAAGGGCAAGTGACATTTCCACAAAGGCTTCGACACGGCACAGGAGGAGGTCATCATGAAGCTCAGTGTCTGCCCCCACGACATCGTGAAACAAATGAAGACGTGGCTGGCCTTCGCCACCTACTTACAGCGGGCCCTGGACATGCCCGTGACCTTGGAGCCCGTGACCGACTTCGCCGTCTTCTACCGCGAGTCACTCCCCCACGCGGAGCTGGCCTTCGTAAACCCCATGGACGCCTGGAAGCTGGTCAACGAGCGCGGCTTCCGCCCCCTCTTTCGCACGGAGCTGTACGATGAGGTGGTCTTCATCACCGGGCCGGAGAACACGGACGCCACCCTGGCGGAACTACGAGGGCCAAGTTGTGGCCGCCGTGGACAGCCAGTTCGCCACCTATTTGGGCCTGTACGTCCTCCAGGAGCAGGGCATCCGCGTGGCGGGCATGGCCTGGCAACCCTCATGGCTCCAAGTCATCCGGGCTATCATGAAGGGTGACGTTCAGTACGGCTTCCTCTACCAGGACTTTTACGCGAGCCTTAACGCCCTCTCCCGGGAGCAATTCCACGTCATTCACGAGAGCCACACCCGATACGCCACTCACATGATGCTCATCCACCCCGAGAGGGAGGCGTGGCAGGAGCCTGTGCGGCAGGTGCTCGCCTCCATGCACGAGGATCGCGAGGGCGCGGCGCTCCTGGAGACGTTGCGGTTGCGGCGGTGGGTGCCCATCGAGGATCTCGGCCCCATCGAGCCCATTGTGACGCTTCCGGTACCCTCGTGACGGGCATCTGACACATCCTGGTGTGCAAAGGCAGGTCTTTCACAAGAGCGGCCGGGAGAGAGAAATCGTGCGGAGAAATTGACCATGATGTCCATCAAACCGGACCACTGGATTCGCCGAATGGCCCGTGAGCACGGCATGATCGAGCCCTTCGTGGACCGCCAGGTGCGCGAAGGGGTCATCAGCTACGGCCTGAGCTCCTTCGGGTACGACATTCGCATTGCGGATGAGTTTTTGATTTTCACGCCAAACCCCTACAATACCGTCGTGGACCCCAAGGCCATTGACAAGCGGGCGTTCACCCGCTTCCAGGGCGAAGTGTGTATCATTCCGCCCAATTCTTACGCCTTGGGCCGCTCCGTGGAGTACTTCCGCATCCCGCGCAACGTGATCTGCGTCGTGTTGGGCAAGAGCACCTACGCGCGCTCGGGCATTATCGTCAACGTGACGCCCGGCGAGCCCGGCTGGGAGGGCCACTGGACTATCGAGATCAGCAATGCCACGCCGCTGCCGGCCAAGATCTACGCCAACGAGGGCATCGCTCAGGTGCTCTTCTTCGAGGGCGAGCCGCCGGAGGTCTCCTACGCCGACAAGCAGGGAAAGTATCAAGCGCAGACAGGCATCACCTTGCCCAAACTTTGAGGAGGTTGACGTGACGTTCCACAAACACCACGGTTTTCGCCAACCCCCTTGGGGAGTGATGGTGGGAAGCATTTTGGCCCTCTTGATGATCCTCGCGCTCGGCTGTCAGGCTGCCCGCGGCACCCCGACGCCCTCTGCGCCAGCAGGAGAGCCGGCAGAGGTCACAGCTCAGCCCACTGCAACGGCCCGGCCCGGCACGTCTCCCGTGGCCGAGGCGGCTCCCACCCCCACGCCGGCGCCGCCTTCCCCCACAGCTCCCCCGCCGTCGGCAACGCCAACACTGCCCGGAGACCCCTCTCCCACGCCGGCCGTGCTGCCGGCCGTGCGCTCACCCGAGGAAGTCATTACGCCGGGGCCGCCCAGATTTCCCTTCACCATCACCCTCGAGCTCTTCGTGTCCATGCCCGAGCCCCCCACCTACGTGACCCACGCCGGCGACGGCAGCGGCCGGCTCTTCGTGGTCACCAAGCCAGGACGCATTTGGGTTGTGGAAAATGGCACGCTGCGGCTCCAGCCCTTTTTGGACATTTCCAACTTGGTGAAGTCGGACGCCTACGAACAAGGGCTCTTCAGCGTGGCCTTCGCCCCCGATTACGCCCAGAGCGGGGAATTTTACGTCAACTACACCGCCCGCGCAGGCGACGGGGACACGGTCGTGGCCCGCTACCGGGTGAGCACTGACCCCAACGTGGCCGACCCAACCTCGGCCGAGACGGTGTTGGTCATCGACCAGCCGGCGGCCAACCACAACGGAGGCCAGCTCCAGTTCGGCCCCGACGGGTACCTCTACATCGGAACCGGCGATGGGGGGCGGGCCGGTGACCCGTGGGACAACGCGGAGAACTTGGGCGTCCTGTTGGGCAAGATGTTGCGGATCGACGTGAAGGGAACTCCGACCTACACCGTGCCGGCGGACAACCCCTTCGTGGGCCAAGCGGGCGTCCGGCCCGAGATTTGGGCCTACGGCCTCCGCAACCCGTGGCGCTTCTCCTTCGACAGGCAAACGGGCGACCTCTACATCGCCGACGTTGGCCAGGGCAAGTGGGAGGAAGTCCACGTCCAGCCGGCCAGCAGCCGGGGCGGGGAACATTACGGCTGGGACACGATGGAGGGCGCCCACTGCTTCGAGCCCGAAACGGGCTGTGACATGAGCGGCAAGGAGCTGCCGGTGGTCGAGTACGACCACTCCTTGGGGTGTTCCATCACCGGGGGATATGTCTACCGGGGCAGCCAGTACCCCCAACTGGCCGGCACGTACTTCTTCGCCGACTTCTGCTCCGGGCGCATCTGGGGACTGCGCCCGGAGAACGGCACCTGGCGCGCGGCCGAGTTGCTGAGCACCTCCTACAACATCGCCTCTTTCGGCGAGGATGAGGCCGGCGAGCTCTACGTCGTGGACCTCAACGGCGCCATCCTGCGCATTACGTCGGCGCCGGCGGCTGATCAGGTCTACCTGCCCTTGGTGGTCCAAGCCCAAGGTGCCGACAGCCGCGTGGCCGTCTCCGGCCGGCGCGCCGGCGGCGGGTAGGTGTTGCCACTCGGGAGCGTGATGGGCCAACGGCGTGCAGACCTGTCAATTGACAACACTGAGGAGGGTCTCCTATGGCCGGCAAGAACGTGGAAGCCATCCGTCAGGAACGCGCCCGCTGGGAAGAAGAGGTGTTGGCCCCTTTTCTCCAGAAAGCGCCCGAGCGACGCGAAACATTCGAGACGCCCTCCCACATTCCCGTCCAGCGCCTCTACACGCCCGCCGACGTGGAGGCATTGGACTACGCGCGCGACCTCGGCTTTCCCGGCGAATATCCCTTCACCCGGGGCGTCTACCCGACCATGTACCGCGGCCGCTTCTGGACGATGCGCCAGTACGCGGGGTACGCCACGGCCGAGGAGTCCAACCGGCGGTACAAGTACCTGTTGGCCCAAGGGCAAATGGGGCTCTCGGTGGCCTTCGACCTGCCCACCCAGCTCGGCCTGGACGCCGACGACCCCTTGGCCGAGGGCGAAGTGGGCAAGGTGGGCGTCTCCATCTCGTCGCTCCGGGACATGGAAGTGCTCTTCGATGGCATCCCCCTGGAGCGGGTGAGCACGTCCATGACCATCAACGCGCCGGCGGCCATCCTCTGGGCCATGTACATCGCTGTGGCCAAAAAGCAGGGGGCGGACATCCGCAAGCTGCGGGGCACGATCCAGAACGACATCCTGAAGGAGTACCTGGCACGGGGCACCTACATCTTCCCCCCTCATCCCTCCATGCGCCTGGTGACGGACACGTTCGCCTTCGCCAAGGACCAGACGCCCAAGTGGAACCCCATCTCCATTTCCGGCTACCACATCCGCGAGGCCGGCTCGACTGCCGTACAGGAGGTGGCCTTCACCTTTGCCAACGCCATCGCCTACGTGCAGGCAGCCCTGCGGGCCGGCCTGCACATCGACGACTTCGCCCCCCGGCTCACCTTCTTCTTCAACGCCCACAACAACCTCTTCGAGGAAGTGGCCAAGTTCCGGGCCGCCCGCCGCCTCTGGGCGCGCCTGATGCGCGAGCGCTTCGGCGCCCGGAACCCCCGCTCCTGGATGCTGCGCTTCCACACGCAGACGGCCGGCTCCACCCTGACAGCCCAACAGCCTGAGAACAACGTGGTGCGCGTGACTCTTCAGGCCCTGGCCGCCGTCCTGGGGGGCACCCAGAGCCTCCACACCAACGCCATGGACGAGGCCCTGGCCCTGCCCACGGAGAAATCGGCCCGGATCGCCCTGCGCACCCAGCAGATCATCGCCCACGAAAGCGGCGTGGCCGACACTGTGGACCCCTTGGCCGGCAGCTTCTACGTGGAGCACCTGACGGACGAGATCGAACGCCGTGCTCAGGCGTACATCGAGCGCATCGATGCCCTGGGAGGTGCCTTGGCCGCCATCGAGGGAGGGTACATGCAGGCCGAGATTCAACAGGCGGCCTACGAGGCGCAGATGGCCGTGGAGCGGGGTGAGCAGATCATCGTGGGCGTAAACGCCTTCACAGCCGACGAGGCGCCGGACGTGGAGTTGCTGGAGGTGGACGAACGTGTGCGCGAGGTCCAGATCCGCCGCCTCCGCGAGGTGAGGGCCACCCGAGACAGCCGTGCCGTGCAGAAGGCCCTGGCTGCCATCCGCGAGGCCGCCCGGCGGGAGGAGGTCAACCTGATGCCCCTCTTCATCGAGGCCGTGGAGGCATACGCCACGGTGGGAGAAATTTGCCACGTCCTCCGCGAAGTGTGGGGCGAGTACCGTCCCGAGGTCATCGTCTAGGAAAAAGGCGCTTCCGGTTATGGATGCACGAGAGACGCGCCATTCCCTCACCATTATCGCCAACAGCCCCGAGGACACCCGGCTCGTCGGCGTCCTGGTGGGCCAACTGGCCCGGCCGGGCCACACCGTGCTCCTCAGCGGCCCGCTGGGCGCCGGCAAGACGCTCTTCGTGCAGGGCGTGGCCGACGGGCTCGGCGTCCGGGAAGCCGTGCGCAGTCCCACGTTCGCCCTGGTGAACGAGTATCACAGCGGCAGGCTTCCCCTGTATCACGTGGACCTCTACCGCCTGGCCAATTCAGACGAGGTGGCCACAGTGGGGGTAGAGGAATACTTGGAGCGCCACGACGGGGTCATAGCGGTGGAGTGGCCCGAACGGGCACCGGGGCTGTGGCCGGAGGAGGCGCTCCACGTGCGCCTGGAGCCGTTGAGCGACGCCGAAAGTCGCCTGATCACGCTCCAAGCGGCGGGCGCCGCCCACAGGGCGCTGCTCGAGGAGCTTCGCGATCGGCTTGCGGCCCACACGGTGGTGTCGGCCGACGCCTCCGGACAAGGGGGGAAAGGTGCTGCTGGCCATTGACACGGCAACCCAATACGCCGGCGTGGCCCTGCACGACGGGGACCACGTCGTGGTGGAGATGATGTGGCGGGCCGGCCGGCATCACACCCGCCAGGTGCCTTCGGCCGTCGAGGAAGCGCTGCGCCGCGCCGACATTGCTCCCGCCGACCTGACGGCCGTCGGCGTGGCCGTGGGGCCGGGGTCGTTCACCGGCCTGCGCATCGGGCTGAGCCTCGCCAAGGGGTTCGCCGTGGCGCTGGGCATTCCTCTCGTGGGCGTGCCCACGTTGGACATTACGGCAGCCCCACACGCCGGCCAAGAGCCCATTTGCGCCCTCATTCAAGCCGGACGGGGCCGGGTGGCGTTCGCCTTCTACGCCCCCGTCGAGGGAGCAGTCGCGTGGCGGCGCTTGGGGGAATACCGGTTGGGCACACTGGAGGAGGTGGCAGAGGCTGCCCGAGGGCCCACGCGCTTCGTGGGCGAACTCTCCTCCCAGGAACGCGCCCGTCTGCACGAGCGCCTTGGGGAGCGTGCCCGCTTCGCTTCCCCGGCTCAGAACGTCCGACGGCCGGCCGTCTTGGCCGAGCTGGCGTGGCAACGCCTGCGAAACGGCGAGTCCGACGACCCGGCTACGCTCGCCCCAATCTACCTCCACGTGCCGGGAACGTGAGGAGGGGTGGAGATGTCCGCGCATCACCCGGGCGTCACGCCGGCCACACGCCCTCGCTTGATCGTGGATACCATGCGCCTGGCCGACATACCGGAGGTCATGGCCATCGAGCGGGCCTCGTTCCCCGTGCCCTGGTCGGAGCAGGGCTACCAGCACGAGCTGCTCCACAACGAGCTCGCCCACTACTTGGTGCTCCGGCTGACCTCCGAGCGTCCCGCCGGCACGCGGCGCTGGCTTCCCCGCCTGGTTGTGGGTTCTCCTCCTACTGAGATCATCGGCTATGCCGGGTACTGGCTCATCGTGGACGAAGCCCACATCACGACAATCGCCGTGGCGCCGTCGTGGCGCCGGCGGGGATTGGGCGAATGGCTGCTCGTTCACCTCCTGGCCCACGCGGCGGCCCACGGTGCCCGCACGGCCACGCTGGAAGTGCGAGTGAGCAACCGGGGGGCTCAGAAGCTCTACGAGAAATACCGCTTTCAGGTGGTGGGCGAGCGCAAACGGTACTACTCCGACGGCGAGGACGCCATTCTCATGACCTTGTGGGACGTGCGGAGCCCCACGTACCAGCACTTTCTGGCCCAGCGACGTCGTGCGCTGCTCGAACGGTTGGAAGGGCTCTTTGCCCTACAGCAGCCCGACGAGAAAGGCGAGAAGGACCGCCGCTAAGCTTCCCGTCACCGAGGTCACGGCGTTGACAACATCGTTATCGAGCCACGACCAGCCTCGGAGGCGGTGGGTGGCCGTACCACAGATGTGCGGGTCTTGTTCGGTTTCCTCGCGACACAGGGGACACCACCGCACGGCCTGTACGGTGGCGCCCAACAGGCTGTCCACGACTGTGCCCACGAGACCACTGGCCACGGTCACCCCTGCCAGCCGCCCGGGCCCCAGCCCGGCCGGCACATCTCCCGCCAGGATCAGCAGGCCGGCCACGAACCCCATGAGGGAAGCGCCGGTGGCCGCGCCCAAGAGGCCGAGGAGCGTCACCCCGCCGTTGGTGCCCGGCGGCACGGGCCGGCCTGTGGTGATCCGGCGCGGGGGTGTGGTGCTCAGCAGGCCGAATTCCGTGGACCACGTGTCGGCCATCACGGCGGCCAAGGCGCCCACCGCGGCCAGGAAGACCCACGGGGCTGGCTGCCGCGCGTGCCAGAGGGCCAGCAGGGCCAGCCACCCCCCATTGGCGAGGACTTGACCTGCATCCCGTGGGCCGCCTTTGGCCATGCGGCCCTCTGCCACTTGCTTCTGCACAGCGCCGTACCGGGAGAGCAAAGAAGAGGTCACGAAGAAGAGGATCAGCAGCACGGCCCACTCCCACCCGCCGAAGGCGAAGACCAGCGTGCCCACGAGGGTGGCCGCCAGCCCACCGTCCCGGCGCAGCCACCCCCGCCACACGCCTAGTCCGCCCATCCCCCCTGCCAGCACGAGGCCGAGCAGCAGGCGGCCTCCAAGCGTTTCGGGGTAGAGCAGAAGCCACCCCATCACGACTGTGACTCCCTGAGCAGGAGGAACAGCTCGGCGGACGTCACGATAGCCAACAGAATGGCAGCCATTAGCGGAGAGAGCACGTTCAGGAGGGAGAGCCAAGCGTAGAGCACGAGCAACAACCCCAGCCACATGCCCTGGCGCACAAAGCGCACGGGAGAGCCGGAAGTGCGGCGCAGGCGAGCGTGCAACACCCAACTCCCCATCGCCCCGGTGGAGGTGGTCGCCAGGAAGAGCAACACGAAGGCCAAGACGACGTGGACGGTAGTCGGAGGAGTTCGGGTGATCAGGCGGTAGAGCTGCCACCAGAGGAAGATGCCGACGCCGCCCAAGGCAGTCAGGTACAGAGTTGGCCCAGAAGACCTTCGCCTGCGCGCCATGTCCCTTCCTCACCGCACCACCCGGCCCCCCGGCTCAAGGAGCCGGCGTCTGTGTGGCCACAACTCGCCGTGTCTTCACATACCACGCCGAGAGGGAACGAAAGCGTTCGGCCGGGTCGAAGAGTGGGCCCACTTGCACGTCGCGCACCTGTTGGTCCACCGCGTAGGTGTAGACCGGGTGGTAGAGGAGCAAGGAGGGCACCTCTTCGGAGAAGAGCTCTTGAAAGGCGGCGTAAATTTGGCGCCGCGTGTTGTGGTCGAGCACGCGCCGGCCTTCGACGAGCAGCTCGTCAGCTTCTGGGTGTTTCCAGCCGGCCCAATTCTGGCCCTCGTCCACGGCTTGGGTGGAATGCCAGAGGGAATACAAGTCCGGATCAGGCCCCTGAGGGGAGACGGCCAACAGCACCGCGTCGAACTGTCTGGGACGCAGGAAGTCCTGGGTGAGCCCGGAGAAGCCCACGGCTTGGGGTTCGGCTCGCACGCCGATGCGCGCCCACTGGCGGCTGATCTCGTTGATCAGTTCGATCTGGAGCGGGTCTTCCATGTTCGTCAACAGGGCGAAGCTGAGGACAAGGTCTCCCTTTTCGCGCACGCCGTCGTTGTCCCGGTCCACCCAGCCGGCCTCCTCGAGCACCTGGCGCGCGCGCTGTGGGTTGTAGGCGTAGGTGCGCACGTTGGGCGCATAGGCCCAGTGGGAGGGCAGGAAAAACGTGTCCGCCACAATGCCCTGGCCGTTGAGCACGTTGGTGATCAGGCGTTCCCGGTCGAGGCCGTAGAGCAAGGCGCGGCGCACGGCCTTTTCGGCGAAGATGGGTCGCTCCAAGTTGAGGACCACCATCGTGTACGCGGCCATCGGCGCGCTGTAGAAGTTGAGGGACTCCAACGAGGCAATTTCCAACACATCTTCGGGGTTGACGGACGCGATGCCCATGATCTCGCCCCGACGGTAGGCGCTGTAGACGGCCTCGTCAGAGGAGTAGACGAGAAATGAGACTTGGCCCAACATCGGCTTGGAGCCATAGTACTCATCGAAGGGGACAAGGGTGATCTCGCCCCCTTGGTTCTTGACCACACGCCAGGGGCCGGTGCCCACCGGACGCCGACTGAAAAGGGTGTCCGGAATCTGCTCAACGGGCACGCCCTGGAGAAGGTGGGCCGGGAGAATGCCCAAGGTGGTGAAACTGAGGAAAGGGGCAAAGGGCTGAGAAAGGGTGAAGCGCACGGTGTAGGGGTCGAGCACGTCCACTTGGACATCACGCCACAGTTCCACCAGTTCCGGCCGGCCGGTAAAAGCTTGGTCTTGGATCAGTCGGACGGTGAAGGCCACGTCCTCGGCTGTGAAGGGTTGGCCGTCATGCCAACGGACATCGTCCCGCAGGGTGAAGGTGTAGGCCAGATCATCGGGGCTGATCTCCCACGAACGGGCCAAGTCGGGCACGACGACGCCGCTTTCCGAAAGGCGGGTCAGCCCCCGGAAGACGAGGGCACCGATGTCACGGTCGGTCTGGTTCTGGTAGTAGAGGGGATTGATGACGGCCGGGGGGCCAACGATCCCTTCCACATACGTGCCCCCAGGCTCGGGCACGAAGGTGACTTCCAGAGTGCTGGAGACGGCGTACAGGGCTAGGAAAAGGGAAAGGATGCCCGCTATTGTGACGGCAACTTGCCACCGGATGTGCTGGAAGACCATAGGCTAAGAACGCGAGGAGCGCACGCCTTTTCCCGCCGAGGAGCCCGTCACTGCCGCCCGCACGCGGGGGAAGGCACGCTGTCTGCCCGAACGTCAGCCGGACGCCAGCACCACGATGAGATCAAGCAGGAAGAAGAGGACGGCCAAGACGATGGTGAGCTGGAAGATGGTCTTTTCCACGCCCCGGCGCGTTCTCGTCACGCCCGCGTCGCCGCCGAACGCGCTCCCCAAGCCGGAGTGCTTGCCCTGGAGCAGCACCACGGCGATGAGGCCGATGGAGAGCAAAATCAGCGCAGTGTACAGGGCTGCAAGCACGGCATCCTCCTCGTTGATCACATGTACGTTGGTGCTTCGAGCTTCACAGGCACATATGCCGTGAGATTATAGGCCAATTCACTCAACGTGCAAGTCAACTCTCAAAACAAACGCTGCGCGCGTCCACAAGGGCCACGCGCAGCGCGTCGGGACAGAACAAGAGTGCCGTTGAAAGGGGGGGTTACTTGCCCTTCACCTTGATCTTTTTGGCACGCACTTTCTGGGCCTTGGGAAAGCGCAGGGTGAGGATGCCATCCTCAAAGGCAGCTTCGGCCTTGTCCGCGTTGACATCGGCCGGCAATGTGATCTGGCGGTAGAAGCGCCCCACACGGTATTCGCGCAGGTGGTACGTGGCCTCCTTCTCCTCGTGCTCCTCCTGGCGTTCGGCCTTGATGGTGAGAACACCGTTCTGGAATTCGATGTCCACGTCATCGGGCTTGAAGCCGGGCAGAGGCGCCTTCACCACGACTTCTTTGTCCGTCTCGTACATGTCAACGGGCAAGCCGGCATATTCCCCGCGGGAGAACCAAGGCCGCACGAAGGATTCCTCGAAGAGACGGTCCATGGCCTCACGCAAGCTCATCACCTCGCGGAACGGATCCCAGCGGCTCAGGGTCATTGGTCCACCTCCCTGATGATTTGTCCGGTTGACTCTCTCCACTTTCTGATTAGGGCAGGGAGCTGTTAGAAAGCCACTAATGGAGCGCTAGAAGGCCGTTAGAAGCGGAACGGTGTGGAGTTCTCTTCTTCACCGAGGAGGCTGAGGAGGCGGTAGACACGGCGCTGTCGCGCCTGGTAGTACGCCTCAAGCGAGTCCATCTCGGCACGCAGGGCTTCTACTTCACGCTGCAGGGCGATCACCTGCCGTCGCAGACGCAAGGCCACCACGACGCCGGCCCGGTTGAGCCCCAGGGCAAAAAGGCGACGAGCCCGGCGCAATTCCCGAAGTTGTTCGCCGGTGATCTTGCCCTCGTAGACCGGCCCAATCACGCTCTCCTCGACGAGGGCCATCACCAGGCGCAGCGGCAGGTCACACAGGTGAGCGGCTTCTTCGAGAGAGTACCAACGCCTGCTCATGGAGATGCTCCACGGTCAGTTTCCACGATTGTGAGTCCCGGTCTTCAGTGTGAGGGTAGCGCGTTAGAGGGACGCTATACGCCCGTTAGAAGGGTGTTAGAGGAGGCGCCCTAATGACGGCGCTCCAAGAAGGCGCGCACTGCCCCCATCATGCCAAGCCACAGGCCGGCCACGGAGCTCCCATAGGCGAGAAAACTCAGGAAGAACGAGGCCGGCAGGAGTTGAATGACCATCAGAAAGGGCAGCACCGCGCCCAGGAGGGCGAGAATGAACCCTAAGGCGATAAGTTGCTTCCAGCTCAACACCTCCATGTCGCCGCGCCTCCCGGTCTCCCTTGAGGGCCCGCTCCCCTTTGGCACGAGGTTCACACAATTGTGCGCGACGTCGATGGGAACAGCTTGTGATGCCGGCCGATCCTCAACCGTTGGGCGGGTCAGGGGAGACCGCTGGGTCGTACAGCCAACACTGCACGATGTGGTTGGGCGTTACTTCCAACTCCGGCGGCACCCGTGCCTCACATGTTCCCTGGATGATCTTGGCACATCGGGGGTGGAACCGACAGCCGGACGGTGGCGTGATGAGGCTAGGGGGTTCGCCCGGAGGCACCTCGCGGAACACGTGGGCGTTCCTGGGATCGGGCTCCGGCGTGGCTGCCAGGAGGGCCCACGTATACGGGTGTTTAGGACGCTCCAAGATCTCGTCCACCGGCCCTTTCTCCACGATTTTGCCCGCGTACATCACGAAAATGCGCTCGGAGAAATAGCGCACCGTGGAGAGGTCATGGGTGATGTAAATGACGGAGAGCCGGTGGTCTTCTTGGAGTTGTCGTAACAGGGTGAGAATCTCCACGCGCACGGAGGCGTCCAGCATGGACACCGGCTCGTCGGCGACCAGCAGGCGGGGCTCCAACAGGATGGCCCGGGCAATGACGATACGCTGCTGTTGGCCCCCGCTCAACTGGTGGGGGAACTTGCCTAGGAAGTCGTCCACAGGGGTCATCTTGACTTCCTGCATGGCCTTGCGGATGCGCTCCAAGCGCTCCTTGCGGTCTTTGATGCCTGCCACGATGAGGGGCTCCTCCAGAATAGAGCGCACTGTCATGAAGGGGGGCAGAGCACCATACGGGTCTTGTTGGACGTATCCCACGCGGGTGCGATACCAGCGCAGCTCCTCCCGCGTGAAGCGCGAGATGTCACGGCCGTCGAAGATGATGCGCCCCTCACGCGGGCGGTTGAGGCCCAAAATCGTGCGCATCAAGCTGGACTTGCCACACCCGCTTTCGCCCACGATGGCAATGGCCTCCCCTTCGTAAAGATCGAAACTCACGTCGTCCACGGCGCGCACGTACCCGGCCACTCCCAAGCCAAAGCGGCGCAGCTCAAACCAGACGCGCAAATCTCGCACGGAGAGCAGAGGTTCCCCCGATGCTGTGTGGGCGTGAGTGGTCACAGGTGCCGGCTCTGTCAGGGTCATGGGGAAATTTCCTCCTGGTCGAAAATCAGATCAGTTCGCTCCCTACCTCTGGGCCAAATAGCCGAGCCAAGCGATGAGCAACGCCAGCACGGTAAACCCCAGGCTCATCACGCGGAACAACATATCCAAGCGCTTGTCCACGGCCTCGAAGCGCTTGTCCATCTCCCGCAGCACGGCCTCGAAACGTTTGTCCATGGCCTCGAAGCGCCTGTCCACGGCCTCGAAGCGCTTGTCCATCTCCCGCAGCACGGCCTCGAAACGTTTGTCCATGGCCTCAGACAGAGCCTCGAAGCGCCTGTCCATCTCCTCAGACAGAGCCTCGAAGCGCTTGTCCACGGCCTCGAAGCGCCTGTCCATGGCCTCAGACAGAGCCTCGAAGCGCTTGTCCATGGCCTCGAAGCGCCTGTCCATGGCCTCAGACAGAGCCTCGAAGCGCTTGTCCACGGCCTCGAAGCGCCTGTCCATCTCCTCGAACAGAGCCTCAAAGCGCTTGTCCATGGCCTCAGACAGGGCCTGGAAGTGTTGCTCCATAAGAGCGAGGCGCTGTTCGACGAACCCGAAGTGCTGTTCGATGAGCTCAAAGCGCTTCTGGTTCCGCCTATCGTGATGCTCCAACTGGCGGAACATGTCTTCCCGCAGGGCTTTGAGCTCTTCTTCCACGCGCAACAAACGGTCCACCAGAACCATCTGGTGGGCCTGTTGCTCGTACTTGCGGGCGAACTCGTTGAGGAACTGCTCGACGATGGCTCTGACCCGGTCCTCTTGTTCGGGTGTCAGGGTCGTTTCCTGCACCATGAGTTACATTTCCGGTGATGGTTGTCAAAACGCTCCCGCGGCCAACGGCACCACACGGTGGACATTAGCTCCGCGCCGATTTTGTCTGTGCGACGTTTCCCGAGCCGGGCACGATCATCTCGCCTTCCTGCTCGTAGAGCCAACATTTGACCGTGCTGCCATCGAGCCGAAATGTGGGCGGGTCCTGGTCGCATTTGTCGAAACGCAGTGGACACCGGGAGGCAAAACGGCAGCCAGTGGGCGGATTGAGCAGGCTCGGCGGCCGCCCGGGGATGAACTCCAGCGTCTGCTTGCCGTGCAAGCGGGGCACAGAGGCCATCAGCTTCTGGGAGTAGGGGTGCAGGGGCTGGGAGAAGAAGCTGGCGGCGCTGCTCATCTCCACAATCTGGCCGGCGTACATCACCGCCACGTACTCGGCCAAGTCGCTGGACGTGGCGATGTCGTGGGTAATGAGAATGTAGCTGGTGCCCGTTTCCTGTTTGATGCGCTTGAGGGTGTTCATGATGTTGGCCTGCGTGAGCACATCAAGGGCTGAGGTCGGCTCGTCCAGGATGATGAGGCTCGGAGAGGTGACCAAAGCCATGGCAATGGCCACGCGCTGGCGCATTCCGCCGCTGAGCTCGAAGGGGTAGCGGTTGAGGAATCCCTCGGGCACCCCCACGTAGCGGAACATGCGCCGGGCCATCTCCCATCCCTCCTCCTTGGTGACGCCCAAGTGGACGATGGCCGGCTCGGCCACTTGGTCGCCCACGCGGAGCACGGGGTTGAGAGCGTTCATGGCGGCTTGGGGCACCATGGAAATGCGCACCCAGCGGATCTGATCGCGGAAGGACTCCTCGTCGAGGGCCATCACGTCTTGGCCGTCGAGCACGATCTTCCCCGTGTACTTGTGGACGTTTCGGGGCAGGAGCCGCAAGATCGCACGGGCCAGCGAGCTCTTCCCGCACCCCGACTCGCCCAGGATGACGGTGGCCGAGTTGCGGGGCAACGAGAGGCTAACGCCGTCAACCGCCTGCACGATCCCCTTCTTGGTCACGAAATAGAGATACAGGTCTTCAACGTGCAACACATGTTCGTTCTTCATCTAAACCTCTCGCAGACGTGGATTGAAGATGCGGTCGAGCGTGAAGCCGAGCATGGCGAAACCCAGGCCGGTGACCATGAGCAGGGCCGAAGGTTCCAGAACCCAGTAGTACAGCCCCTTGTAGAGGGCCCCGTTGGCTAGGGAATCCTGGATGAGCTTGCCCCACGTGGGCAGGATAGGGTCGCCCAACCCCAACACGGCCAAGGACGCCTCCAGGAAAACGAAGGAGGGAATCAAGGTGACCAGGTTGGGGATGAGCACCGGCAGGATGCGGGGAATCAGATAGCGGAAAATGATGCGCACATCGCTGGCCCCATACGCTTGGGCGGCCTCGATGTAGGGGGACTCGCGCACTTGGAGGAAGATGGCCCGATAGGTCTTGATGCCGGCGCCGAAGATGCTCAACACAATCGTGGCGCCCAAGATCACCCAGATGCTCCTGGAATAGAAGGTGCCGATCATGATGAGAATGGGCAACAGGGGCAACATCAGGTTCACTTCAGTCACCCGCTGGATGATCTCGTCCACGATACCGCCGAACCAGACGCCGATGGCCGCGATGATCATCGTGGTGACCGTGGTGCCCACGGCGGCCAACAGCCCAAAGGCCAGGGCCACGGGCGCCCCCCACATGAGGGCGATTTTGAGGTCACGCCGCAGGTGATCGGTGCCGGCAATGCCGTAGACTTGGCCGTACACGATCAGTTCGCTTTCCACGTTGGCATCGGGCTCGAACGTGGTGGCCACCACTTCCAGGCGGTACGTGCCCTTCAGGGGCGTCGGCTCCCCTCCGTCCTCCACGGAGGCCGGGTCGAGGAAAAGGGCCACGTTGGCCGGATAGTCACCGATCTTCCGCCGAATGCGGCGCGCCAGCTTCTCATCCTGAACGAAGCGGAAAGCTCCCCCGCGCTTGACGGCCACGTCGGTCACCCGCAGCTCTCGCCCATCTGGCGTAAACCAGGTGACGGAGACAAAAGGCGCTTTCTTGTCATAGGAAGGGTAGAAGTAGAGCGCCAAGTCGTCGGGAAAAGCATCGTACTGGAAGTCGAACTCGAAGTTCATCGTGATCTGCTTGCCGTCGGAAAGGGGCTTCTCCGACCGTTGTGCTTTGCCCTCGCGGGAATCGAGAATCAAACTCTCGGGCAGCTTCTTGGTGCGGAACAGATTGGTCCACGCCGGGGGCGCTGTGCGCGGCAGGCGGTACCAGACGTTCTCACCACCTCGCCACAGGGTAATGGCCTCCTCGTATGGAATGGCAATCACCGTGTAAACCGAGAAGAGGGCCAACAGGCCGATGATGATGAGCCCAACGACAGCCGAAGGATAATAGCGCAGTTCGCGCAGCGTGTCTCGCAAAAGCTCCATCTGTACTCACCTCTCGCAAGAAACATTCACATCCACAGGAAATCAGCTTAGAACCACGCGGGGACGGGGAGAGGAAGCACTTCCAGGTGTGCGGAGTCCATCCTTCCCCCTCCAACCGGAACCGGCGCGTTGACAGCACTTCCCTGAGCCTTCGCCTCTCGGGCCAATCCGCTCTCCTTACCGGCCACCGCCACCAATGCGCACACGGGGGTCCACCAGCGCGTAGAAAATGTCCAGCAAGAAGACGGTGATGGCCAACAGGTAGGCGAAAATCACCGTTGACCCCACAATTACCGGGATGTCGAAGAGCCCAATGGCTTGGAAGAGCGTGCGCCCCAGGCCGGGCCAGTTGAAGACCGTCTCGAAGATGGGCGCTCCCGTCCAGAGGCCGATGACCATGAGGGCAAAGCTCGTGATGATTGTGGGCAAGGTGGGGCGGAGAATGTACCGCCGCTCGATCGCGCGACCGGAGAGCCCTTTGGCCCGGGCCAGTTCCACGTAGTCCTCGCTGGAGTAGATGAGGAAAAAGGTGCGCCAACTGTAGACGCTGATGAAGATCGCACTGAGGATGATGGCCATTGTGGGCAAGATCATGTGTTTGAGCACGCTCAGGGCGTAGAGCAGGCGCGATTCAGGGGGTGGCACGTCCACCAGGTCGCCGAAGGGCAGAATGCGCAGCCAAGAGGCGAAGATGAGGATCAGGAAAATGCCGTAGAACCACCCCGGCGCAGCCGACGTGGGCGAAAGCGCCACGAAAACGCGGTCCCAGAAGCTCCCATATTGGCGCGAGAGCACGAGGGCCACAAACACGCTGAGGAAGAAGAGGAGGAGGTCGGCTGTGCCGAAGAGGAGCAGTGTGGTGGGCAGCCGCTCCAAAATGATGAGCCGCACCTGTCGGGAGCCCGTGTCACTCACCATGCGCTCGGCAAAGCCCAGCTGCAACGTCAGGGCATTGCGCAGGAAGAAGAAACTGCGCACCACGAAGGGCCTGTCGAGGCCGAGACGTTTCTCCTCCAAGCGCACCCGTTCCTCGATGATCTGTCGCTTCTGTTCGATGGTGTAGCTCTTCAGGCCGGGGTCGTTCATCACCTGAATGGAGACCATCTCGCGGATTTCGTTCCGCCGAATTTGGTCCACGTAGCCCCCCATGTTGGCCACCAACACGGTGAGGTAGACGCCCACGATCACGGTGAAGAAGAGGATCACACCCCGCACCACCGTGTACTTGGCCAGGCGCAACAACGTGCTCTCACCGGCAGGCGCCGCGACTCCCTGTTCGACCGGCAACGCTTGTTCAGCCATACCTTCTTCTCCTCAATGTGTTCTCAGGTGGTTCGCCACCCCCGTGCGTCTGCCAGGCGCGTTCTTGTTGGATTCACCTGCAGGAGGTCACCAAACAGAAAAAAATGGAGACACACCCCGTTATTCTCGAACGTTCATTCTCTACCATTCGCCCCCGGAGTACCCGGCGAGCACGGACAACACTCAAAGGGTCCCAAGGATGTCACGCCTTTCACAAGCAAAGGAGACCAGCCACAGCGAGACACAGCACCCCTGAACATTCCCACCGCTGAGGGAAGCCATCCAACCGCCTTTGGGCAGACACACCCCTGAGCTTCACCCCATGACATTCTTCCCAAGGGGGGCGGGCAAACATGCCCGCCCCCCGAGACGGCGTTGTTACGGTGCCACAGCCACGAACTCGAAGCTGCCGAAGCTGGGCACACTGACCATCTTGGACGTGACGGCCACCTCGATCTTGGCGGCGCCGGCGGGGATGTTCTGGGTGTCGTCGCCGGTGAGGACCACTTCGTACAAGCCGTCCTCGACCAGTTCGGCCTCGCCGCTGACCACCAAGTTGCCGGCGTCGTCGAAGATCAAGTACTTGACCGTCTCGATCTCGTCGGCCGGGTAGGGCTCGTCGCGGAACGTGACGTAGATCTCGAAGGTGGCCTCCTCGCCGGTCGTCACCTGGCCGGGGCCGTCCACCTCGACGTCGGCGATCTTGGGCTCGCCGAAGCCGGCCCACTTGGTCGCCGGGTCGGGGTAGTTCTCGTTGCGGTCGATGACGACCACTTGGGCCGTGGTGTCCACGCGGCTCAGGTAGAAGGGACCGGTGCCGACCCAGAAGTGACCCATCTCGTCGTACCAGTTGGCCAGGTTCTCGTAGCGGGCCTGGGCCTCCTCAGCCGTGATGTACTCGCCCAGCGTGGGCTCGTAGGGGATGAACCCTTCCTCCATCGCCTGGTCCAAGTACTTCTTGAGGATCTCCAGGCTGGGCCCGGCGATGAAGTTCATCCACTCCACGCCGGCGGCCTCGGACTTGTCGGAGGTGAAGGCCAGCTCGCCGTTCGCCTCAGCCAGGTAGCCGACGGCCAGCGAGTGCCACGGGGCCTGGCCCTGGTCGTAGTAGGGCCACCAGGTGGAGACCGTGTTCTCCGCGTCCAAGCTGTAGCTGTCGGAGTAGGTCTCGATCACCAGCGGG
>Ga0256839_1001465_pt1 | contig 28567 bp, 25 predicted proteins | sample 354166metaG_FD_185968 | JGI IMG/M metagenome (GOLD analysis project Ga0256839, IMG submission 185968) | Hydrothermal vent microbial communities from Mid Atlantic Ridge, Atlantic Ocean - 354-166 | ecosystem: Environmental > Aquatic > Marine > Hydrothermal vents | place: Atlantic Ocean: Mid... | reverse complement strand
GGCAGCGAACTGCTCCCACAGCTTCGCGCGGGGCTTGTTGTCGACGCGCCAGCGGCGCTCCTCCTTGACCACCTCCACCTCCTTGGCGAATTCCTCGGGCAGGAACACCACATTGCGCATGCGGTCGGCCTCGAGCTTGAGGCAAATCTCCAGCCGGTCACTGGCGATGCGCTGGAAATAGGCGGTGTAATCCCGGGAGGTAAAGGCGTTTTCCTTTCCGCCGTTGGCGGCAATGATTTCGGAAAACTCGCCCGGCTTCAGGGACTTCGTCCCCTTGAACATCATGTGTTCCAGGGTATGGGACACGCCGGTGATACCGTCGTGCTCGTAGGTCGAGCCGATGCGGTACCACACCTGGGAGACCACCACCGGCGCGCGGTGATCCTCGTGCACGATCACCTTCATGCCGTTGGAGAGGGTCTTCTCGAAGGTGGTTTCGGCGAGGCTGCGGTCGGTTCTTGCCTGCAACGGCAGGGCCACGAGGGCCAGCGCAAACAACAGGAATCGGGTCATGGATTGTGCTCTCATAATTGAACAGGGCAGGTCGAATTTTGCTAGCATAGCGTGATTGAGCCCCATAAGACACGCCATTCCATGTTCGGTTTCAAAAAAAGCAAACCCCGTGACCCAGTGCCGCCACAGACGGCAGACCGGCCGCAAAAGACCGGGAAGAAAGGCCTTCTGGCCAGCCTCAAGTCCCGCCTTGCCAAGACCCGTTCCGGCCTGACCACGGGCATTGCCCGCATTTTCTCCGGCGGCCGGCGCATCGACGATGAACTGCTCGAGGAACTCGAGGACCAGCTGCTGATGGCCGATGTCGGCATCGAGGCCACACAACAGATCATCGAGCGGCTACAGCAGAGCGTGCGCCGCGACCCGGAGGCCGATGTCTATGAGGCCCTGAAGCAGGCGATGATCGAGATCCTCGAGCCGGTACAGCAACCGCTGGTCATCGACGCAAGCCGCAAGCCCTTCGTGATCCTGATGTGCGGCATCAACGGCGCAGGCAAAACCACCACCATCGGCAAGCTGGCACAGAAATTCCGCGGCGAGGGCAAGAGCGTACTGCTCGCCGCCGGCGACACCTTCCGCGCGGCGGCAGTGGAGCAGCTGCAGGCCTGGGGCCAGCGGCTGGACATCCCCGTCATCGCCCAGGGCAGCGGCGCCGACTCCGCATCGGTCATCTACGACGCCCTGCAGGCCGCGCGCTCGCGTGGCATCGATGTGCTGATCGCCGATACCGCCGGGCGACTGCACACCCAGGACAACCTGATGAACGAGCTGGAAAAGATCCAGCGCGTGATGAAGAAGCTGGATCCCGACGCCCCCCACGAGGTGCTGCTGGTGCTCGACGCCGGCACCGGACAGAACGCCCTGGCCCAGGCCAGGAGCTTCAACCGGACCCTCGGCGTCAGCGGCATCGTGCTGACCAAGCTCGACGGCACCGCCAAGGGCGGCATTGTGTTCACCATTGCCAAGCAGGTGGGACTGCCGATCCGCTATATCGGTGTCGGCGAAACCGCCGACGACCTGCGTGAATTCGATGCCCGCGCCTTCGTCGAAGCGCTGCTGGAACGCGACGAGGACGCCTGATCCCCGCCGATGATCCAGTTTCACCATGTCACCAAACGCTATCCGGGCGGTTTCGAGGCGCTGTCCAATGTCAGCCTGCACCTGCCGAAGGGCGAGATGGCCTTCCTCACCGGCCATTCGGGCGCCGGCAAGAGCACGCTGCTCAAGATCGTATCGCTGATCGAAAAACCGACCCGCGGCCAGGCCATTCTCAACCGGATCAACCTGGGCACCCTGCCGCGCAAGCGGGTGCCCTACATCCGCCGCCACATCGGCTTCATCTTCCAGGACCACCAGCTGCTGTTCGACCGGCCGGTGTTCGACAATGTGGCGATGCCGCTGATCATCCTCGGCTACCCGCGCAACGAGATCGCACGTCGCACCCGCGCCGCCCTCGACAAGGTCGGCCTGCTGAGCAAGGAAAAGGCCATGCCGATCACCCTCTCCGGCGGCGAGCAGCAGCGGGTCGGGATTGCGCGCGCCGTGGTCCACAAGCCGATGCTGCTGCTGGCCGACGAGCCCACCGGCAACCTGGATCCGGTGCTGTCGCGGGAAATCATGCAGATCTTCCTGGATTTTCACCAGGTCGGGGTCACCGTGCTGGTGGCCAGCCACGATCTGGGCCTGATCGAGGAACTGGGCAAGCCGGTGATCACCCTCAACCAGGGCAAGGTCATCCACGACGATTTCGGCGGCCTCGATGACGGATAGACACCAGCCCCCTCGCCCCGGACTGTTGCAGCGGCTCAGCGCCTGGCTCGGTCATCATGCCCGGTCGATGGTGTTCAGCCTCGGCAAGCTCTACCGCGCCCCCGCCTCGACGCTGATGACCGTCGCCGTCATCGCCATCACACTGACCCTGCCGGCCGGTTTCTACCTGTTCATGAAGAACATCGAGAACATCTCCGGCGACCTGCGCTCGACCACCCGCATCTCGCTGTTCCTGAAGCTGGATGTGGGGGAGCAGGCGGCGGCAGGGCTGCGCGACCGCCTCCAACGGCAGCAGGGGGTGGCCGATGTACGCCTGATCTCCCGCGATGAGGCACTGGAGGAATTCCGCGCCAGTTCCGGGCTCGGCGACAGCCTGGATTACCTGAAGGAAAACCCCCTGCCCCACACGCTGCTGGTCGAACCGGCCAGCGAACTCGACAGTCCGGCAATACGCCAATTACTGAAACGCCTGCAACAGCAGCCCGAGGTGGACACCGCGCAACTGGACACAGAGTGGCTGGAGCGGCTGTACACGCTGCTCGATATCGCCCGCCGCGCGGTGATCATCATCAGCCTGCTGTTCAGCTTCGCGGTACTGCTGATCGTCGGCAACACCATCCGCCTCGACATCCAGAGCCGATACCAGGAGATCGTCGTCACCAAGCTGATCGGCGCTACCGACGCCTTCATCCGGCGTCCTTTCCTCTACAGCGGGGTCTGGTACGGTCTGTTCGGCGGCCTGCTGGCCTGGATCATCGTCGAGCTGTCGGCGATGGCCATCGCCGGCCCCTATCAGAAGCTGGGGCAACTCTACCGCAGTGACCTGTCGCTGGTGACATTCTCGATGGGCGACTTTATGATACTGATCGGCGCCAGCACGGCACTCGGCCTGATCGGCTCCTGGCTGGCCGTGGCCCGCCACCTCAGCGAGATCGAGCCGCAGTGAACCCGCGCAACCGGAATCAGGGAGCCTGACCGCCCATGTTGTACAAGAGACGCATCCTCATCGTCGACGCCTCCAGTTCCACGCGCAGCATCCTGTTCAAGGAATTGCAATCGCGGCTGGCCGATATCGACATCATCGCCTGCGGCACCGCCCGCGAAGCCATCACCGCCTGCCGCCGCTTCGAATTCGAAGTCATCACCACCGGACTCAGCCTGCCCGACGCCGACGGCTATGCGATGATCGACGACATCCGCGAACACGGCAAGAACACCCGTTCGCCCATTTTCGTGGTCTCCGGAGACACCCCCACCCGCATCGACGACATCGATGACTACACCCACGCCATCACCGCCTTCTTCGACAAGGGCGAAGGGCACAAGGCGCTGGTCGACTTCATCTGTGATTTTCTGCGCAAGGACATCACCTTCAACGCGCGCATTCTCTATGTGGATCCCAGCGCCACCTCGGCGGCGATCACCACATCGATACTGGAAAAGAACCAGTTCAACTTCGACTATTACAAGGATCCGCAGGCCGCGCTCGACATGCTGCGCGGGGATCTGGCCACCCACGGACGCTGTTCCTACGATGTGCTGATCACCGACAGCACCCTGGATCAGGAGATGAGCGGCTACGACCTGATCCAGACCGTGCGCAACGACATCGGTCTGGACTACCTGCAGTTGCCGGTGCTACTGATGACGGTCGAACCCGGCAGCGAAGAGAAAACCGATTTCACCGGCATCTTTGGCGCCGGAAGCAACGATTTCATCACCAAGCCGGTCACCGACGAGCGGCTCACCGAACGGCTCATCAACCTGGTCAATATCAAGCGCCAGAACGAAGCCCTGCAGGGCTGAAACCCGCAACCGCATTGAACTTTGCGCCCGATTCATGCTCTAATGTCTGGCACTCGCACAGAGTGAGTGCAAAGGCATCGACCGGGCTGTGCCGATTCCTGCCGACAGACACCTGACCGTTCCCGATTGCAACCTGTGTGACAGACAGCAACAGGGCGGCCTGCGACACTGTATCCAGAAACATCAAGAGCGCCGACTCGATCGGCCCTGAACAACAAACATTCTATGCGAGGAATATAATGGGTACTCAACTGGCCAATTCAATGAACACCATGCCGGTACTGACCGGCTCGGCCGCCAGTCTCGAAGCCTATATCGCGGCGGCTCACAGCATCCCGATCCTGAGCCCCGAGAAGGAACACGAACTGGCGGTACGCTATCAGCAGACGGGCGACATCAAGGCGGCGGAGCAGCTGGTACTGCCGCATCTGCGCTTCGTCATCAAGATCGCCAACAACTACGCCGGCTACGGCCTGGCGCTGGCCGACCTGATCCAGGAAGGCAACATCGGCCTGATGAAGGCCGTCAAGCGCTTCGACCCGAGTGTGGGCGTGCGTCTGGTGTCCTTCGCCGTGCACTGGATCAAGGCGGAAATCCACGAGTTCATCCTGAAGAACTGGCGCATCGTCAAGATCGCCACCACCAAGGCACAGCGCAAGCTGTTCTTCAAGCTGCGCAGCCAGAAGAAGCGCCTGGGCTGGTTCAAGCACGAGGAAGTGCTGGATGTGGCCGAAACCCTTGGCGTCTCGCCCGAGAATGTGCTGGAGATGGAGAACCGCCTCAACAACTACGACATGGCCTTCGACATCGGCAACGACGAGGACGATGACCATGCCTGGCAGTCTCCGTCCCTGACCCTGGCCTCGGCCACCCCGTCGCCGGAACTGCTGCTGGAGCACGACGACGAGGAACAGCACAATTCCGAAGTGCTGATGGAAGCGCTTGAAGGCCTGGACGAACGCAGCCGCCAGATCGTCAGCCGCCGCTGGCTCACCGACAACAAGGCGACGCTGCACGAGCTGGCCGAGGAATACGGCGTCTCCGCGGAGCGCATCCGCCAGATCGAAAACAATGCCTTCAAGAAGATCAAGGCGAAGTTCGCCGCCTGATTCGCCCGGAATACCGGCACGATGAACAGCCCCGCCTTGGCGGGGCTTTTTCGTGCAACCGCACCCAGAGCTTCCTCAGAACCAGGCGTGCCCGTAGACCACCTCGTAACTGGCGCGGTAACGCCCGTCGGCAAAGCCCTGCTCACGGTAGGCCGACTCCAGCGCCCGCAGGCGCCCCGGCGTGAGCAGGCCGCGCCCACGGCCGACATCGGCATTGGTGGCGCCGATCCCCTTGAGATCGCGCAACAGGTCGGCGAACCGCCGGTATTCCAGGGTGATGGTTTCCACATCCACCACCGGCTCGCGCAGACCCGCTCCCACCATCATGTCGCCGATATCGTGCAGATCGGGAAAGCCGTGCACATGGGGCCGGTCATCCACTGCGGCCCAGGCGGCGCGCAATTCCTTCAGGGTGTCCACGCCTAAGGTGGTGAACTGGAGCAGGCCGCCTTCGCGACCCACCCGCCGCAGTTCACGCAGCACCGCGGGCAGGTCGTTGCTCCACTGCAAGGCCAGGCTGGAGAACAGCAGGTCGATGCTGCCGTCTCGGATCGGCAGCGCCTCGAAATCGGCATTCAACAGCCATTTGCGGCCCAGCAGGCCGTAGCGCCGGCGGGCATGGGCGAGCATGCGCTCGGCCAGATCCAGCGCGATCACCCGGGCACCCCGGTAACGCTTCTGCAGCGCCGGAATCGCCTGCCCGGTGCCACAGCCCAGATCGAGGACATGCCGCGGCTGCAGACGCACCCAGTCCAGTCGCTCCAGCAGACGGGCAAGCACCTCGGCCTGCAGCGCGGCCAGACGATCGTAGTCATCGGCGCAGCGATTGAAGGACTTGCGCACCGCCGCCTTGTCCAGACGCGGCGGGTTGAGCAGATTGACGGATCCAGGCGGCAAAGGCATCGGGGTCGGACAGAAACGGCGCATGAGCGGAACGGGGCCAGCATTCTACACCAATCGACGCCGCCAGCCGGGGCAATTCACCGGCCAGAACGGGCGGCACCAGCCGGTCCAGGCCGCCCAGCAGCACCCGTACCTGTACGCCCTGTTCGGGCAGGCAACTCAGCGCCGCACGGGCATCATGCCGCTTCAGCAGCTCGAGACCGGCCTGCAGCGCCTCCGGCTGTGGCGCGCCGCCCTCGCGCAAGGCCGTCGTTACCTGGCGAATCAGCGTCCGCTGTCCCCGATCGCCCTGCAGTTGCAGGCCGATGAAACGGCGGATGGTGGCCTGCCAGTCGCTGACCAGTTCCCCGGCAAAGGCGTCAAAAAGACCGGCATCGACCGCGCAGGGCCAGTCCGGCCGCTGCACGAAGCAGGGGTTGCTCGCCACCAGCAACAACCGCGGAAAGCGTTGCGGATGACGCCGTGCCAGTTCGATGGCATACAGCCCGCCCATCGACCAGCCCAGCAGGTCACCGTCGGGCAATGCCCGCTGCAGACACTGGATCTGGACCTCGAAGGACTCGCCTCGCCAGGGGCTCTGTCCGTGTCCGGGCAGATCGAAGGCCAACGCTTCGACACCCTGCGGCAACACTTCTGCAAGACCGTCGAAAACGCGCCGGTTGAGTCCCCAGCCATGGAGCATCAGCAGTCGCCGGACCCCACTGTCGCCCGCTGCTGTCATCGAGCCTCCCGAGCTGTTAAAGTGCGCGTTTTCATTTGCCGCTTGCCGCTCATCGTGGATTCTTCCGCCGTTGTTGCCGTCCTGTTGATCATTACTGCCTACCTGATCGGTTCGTTCTCATCGGCCATCACGCTGAGCCGGCTGATGGGCTTCGAGGATCCCCGCAGCCAGGGCTCGCGCAACCCCGGGGCCACCAATGTCCTGCGCATCGCCGGCAAGAAGGCCGCCGCGCTGACCCTGTTTGGTGACCTGCTCAAGGGTCTGCTGCCCGTGCTGGCCGCGCGCGCGCTGGGTGGCAGCGACCTTGCCGTGGCACTGGTCGGCTTCGCGGCCTTCATCGGTCACTGCTATCCGCTCTGGTACCGCTTCGAGGGCGGCAAGGGCGTGGCCACGGCCATCGGCTTTCTGCTCGGCTATGCGCCGCTGCTGGGCCTGGTCATCGTGGCCCTCTGGCTGATCATCGCCAAGCTGTTCCGCCTCTCCTCACTGGCGGCACTGATCGCCTTCGCCGCCCTGCCCGCATTGCATGCCTGGCTGGATGGCGATGCGCGTGTCACCGCCCTGTTCATCTTGCTCGATCTGATCCTGATCTGGCGTCATCGCGGCAACATCCGCCGGCTGGTCCGCGGCGAGGAGCCGGCCAGCCGGCTGTAGAGCCAGGGAAGCCTATTTCAGCGGCGTGAGTTCTTCCAGCGACCAGCGCGGCCGCACATCGAACACCCCTTCATCGCGCTGGCCGGCCGCCAGCCGCCGGGCGCCGGCATAGGCGATCATGGCCCCGTTGTCGGTGCAGTATTCCGGTTCCGGAAAGAACAGCTCGGCACCTTCGGCATCCGCCATTTCGCCCAGCGCCTCGCGCAAACGGCGATTGGCGCCGACGCCGCCGGCCACCACCAGACGGCCGCGCCCGGCCTGACGCAAGGCCCGCCGGCACTTGATGCCCAGGGTTTCGACCACCGCGGTCTCGAAGGCATGGGCGATCTCTGCGCGGCTGCGGTCATCGAGCGGTGACAGCTGCTGCATGGTGTTGAGGGCGAAGGTCTTGAGACCGCTGAAGCTGAAGTCCAGGCCCGGCCGGTCGACCATCGGCCGTGGAAAAGTCAGGGGGCTGTGGTCGACGGTAGCAGCCAGGGCGGCCAGTTCAGGCCCGCCCGGATAGGGCAGGCCGAGCAGTTTGGCCGTCTTGTCGAAGGCCTCGCCGACGGCATCGTCGAGGGATTCTCCGAGCAACCGGTAACGGCCAATCGCAGCCACATCCACCAGCATCGTGTGACCGCCCGACACCAGCAGCGCGACAAAGGGGAACTCGGGTGGCCGCTCGGAGAGCATCGGCGCCAGCAGGTGCCCTTCCATGTGGTGCACGCCCAGCAGCGGCCGCTGCAGCGCCCAGGCCAGCCCGCGCGCCAGCGAAGCACCCACCATCAGCGCGCCCATCAGTCCCGGACCTCGGGTATAGACGATGCCATCAATGGCCGCCACCCCGCCCGCCTCATCGAGCAGTTCACGGAGCATGGGAGCGGCCTTGGCCACATGATCGCGCGAGGCCAGCTCCGGCACCACGCCACCGTATTCGCGGTGGCGCTCGATCTGGCTGTAGAGACGCTGGCGCAGGCCTCCGCTGTCGAGGTCATAGAGCGCCAGACCCGTCTCGTCGCAGGAGGTTTCGATGCCGAGCACATTCATGAAGCGCCTCCGGGACAGCAAATGCAGGTATTTGATTGAATTTTCAGGCCGCCTCCTTATAATTGCCCGGCTCAAAAGCGCGGCGCCTGTTGGGCCGCGTTTTGTCTGATTGATCAACGAACCGGATATTCTCAATATGCCCACTGTAAAAGTAAAGGACAACGAGCCTTTCGATTTCGCCCTGCGCCGTTTCAAGCGTGCCTGTGAAAAGGCCGGCGTGCTGACCGAGACCCATCGCCGTCAGTACTACGAAAAGCCCACCGCGGTACGCAAGCGCAAGGCCGCCGCCGCCGTCAAGCGCAACTTCAAGCGTCTGGCCAAGGAAGTCGGCAACCGGCGCCGTCTGTACTGAGCCGGAACGGCAGTACCGTGAGCACTTCCAACCTCAAGCCACACCTGGTGGCGGACATGAAGAGCACCATGAAGTCGGGTGACAAGGCCCGCCTCAAGGTGATCCGCATGATTCTCGCCGCCATCAAGCAGGTCGAGGTCGATGAGCGCATCGAACTCGACGATGCGCGGGTGATCGCGGTACTCGACAAGATGGCCAAGCAGCGCCGCGAATCGATCAGCCAGTTCGAGCAGGCCGGTCGCGACGATCTGGCCGATGTCGAAAAGGCCGAGCTGGAGGTGATCCAGCATTATCTGCCCGAGGCCCTGACGGAAGACGAAATCAACCGTCTCATCGATGCCGCCATCGCCGAAACCGGCGCCAGCGACATGAAACAGATGGGCCAGGTAATGGGCACGCTCAAGCCCCGGTTGCAGGGACGCGCGGACATGGGCCAGGTCAGCCAGCTGATCAAGGCCCGACTGGGCGCTCACTGACCGACTGACCCATGACCAACATCTTCCAGTTTCTCGATGTGCAACGCCACGATCCGGCCAAGAAGCCGGCGCCGGAGCGTTCGCGCGAGTTTGCCGAAATCTACCAGGAATTCAGCCCCCACGAGGCGGCCGAACAGGCCGATCGTTGCCTCGAATGCGGCAACCCCTATTGCGAATGGAAATGCCCGGTGCACAATTTCATTCCCAACTGGCTCAAGCTGGTGGCCGAGGGCAATCTGGAAGAAGCGGTGGAGATGTCGCACAAGACCAACAGCCTGCCCGAGGTCTGTGGCCGCGTCTGTCCACAGGACCGGCTGTGCGAGGGCGCCTGCACCCTGAACACCGGCTTTGGCGCGGTCACCATCGGCTCGGTGGAGAAGTACATCACCGATACCATGCTGGAGCGCGGCTGGAAGCCCGACCTCAGCCAGGTCACGGATACCGGCAAGCGCGTGGCCATCATTGGCGCCGGGCCGGCCGGCCTCGGCTGCGCCGATGTGCTGATCCGCAATGGCGTGACCCCGGTGCTGTTCGATCGCCATCCCGAAATCGGCGGCCTGCTGACCTTCGGCATCCCGCCGTTCAAGCTGGAGAAAGAGGTCATCGCCCGTCGCCGCGCCCTGTTCGAGGACATGGGCATGGAGTTTCGCCTCAACACCGAAGTCGGCCGCGATGTCTCCGCCCGGCAACTGCTTGACGAATACGATGCCGTGTTCCTCGGCATGGGCACCTACAGTTACATGAAGGGCGGATTCCCCGGCGAGGACACTCCCGGCGTCCATGCCGCCCTCGATTACCTGATCGCCAACATCCATCACCTGATCGACTTCGAGGGCGCTGAAAAACCCGAATTCATCGACATGAAGGGCAAGAATGTGGTGGTACTCGGCGGCGGCGACACCGCCATGGACTGCAACCGCACCGCCATCCGCCAGGGCGCCAACAAGGTCACCTGCGTCTACCGACGTGACGAGGAGAACATGCCCGGCTCCCGCCGCGAGGTCGCCAACGCGAAGGAGGAAGGCGTGCAGTTCCTGTTCAACCGGCAACCGGTCGAGGTCGTCGGCGAGGACCGGGTCGAGGGCATCAAGGTCGTCTCCACCCGTCTCGGCGAGCCTGATGAACGCGGACGCCGCCGCCCCGAAGTGATCGAAGGCTCGGAAGAGATCATCCCCGCTGACGCCGTCATCGTCGCCTTCGGCTTCCGGCCGAGTCCGGCCGACTGGCTCTGCGACCTGGGCGTCAACATCGACGAGGGCGGCCGCGTGATCGCCCCCGAACAGGCCGAGTTCGCTTTCCAGACCAGCAACCCCAAGGTATTCGCCGGCGGTGACATGGTGCGCGGATCGGATCTGGTGGTCACCGCCATCTATGAAGGCCGCGAAGCGGCCGGCGGCATCCTCGATTTTCTGGAAGTCTGACCGTGGGCTTCCCCGAACTGCGCAACGACCGCTACCTCAGGGCACTGCTGCGTCAGGACACCGATACCACTCCGGTCTGGATCATGCGCCAGGCCGGCCGCTACCTGCCGGAATACCGCGCCACCCGCGAGCAGGCCGGCGATTTCCTCACCCTGTGCAAGAATCCGGAACTGGCCTGCGAGGTGACACTGCAGCCCCTGCGCCGTTTCGACCTGGATGCGGCGATTCTGTTCTCCGACATCCTCACCATCCCCGATGCTATGGATCTGGGCCTGTACTTCAGCACCGGCGAAGGCCCGCGTTTCGAGCGGCCGGTGCGCAGCGAAGCCGATGTGGACCGATTGTTCGTACCCGACCCCTCCGAACGCCTGCGCTATGTCACCGACGCGGTGACACTGATCCGCAACGAGCTTGGCGGTCAGGTACCGCTGATCGGCTTTTCCGGCAGCCCCTGGACCCTGGCCACCTACATGATCGAGGGCGGCGGTTCCAAGGAGTACCGCTACGCCAAGGGCATGCTCTATGGGGAGCCGAAACGGCTGCACCGCATTCTCGATGTCACCGCCCGCGCGGTGGCCGCCTACCTCAACGCGCAGATCGAGGCCGGCGCCCAGGCGCTGATGATCTTCGATACCTGGGGAGGCGTACTGTCGCCACAGGCCTATGAGGAATTCTCGCTGCGCTACATGCAGCAGGTACTGGATCTGCTCGACAACCGGCGCGACGACGGCACGGTCCCGGTCACCCTGTTCACCAAGGGCGGTGGCCAGTGGCTGGAAAAGATCGCCGCTACCGGCTGTCAGGCGGTGGGGCTGGACTGGACGACACCGATCGACGAGGCCCGTTCACGCGTCGGCGAGAAGGTTGCCTTGCAGGGCAATCTGGACCCGAATGTGCTGTACGCCGATCCGCACACCATCCGCCAGCAAGTCCGGCAACTGATCGAGCAGTTCGGGCCCCACAATGGCCACATATTCAACCTCGGACACGGCATTCACCAGACCGTGGATCCGGACCACCTCAAGGTGCTGGTGGACGCGGTGCACGAATACGGCCGAGAGATCCGCGCCTGAGGGCATCCTCCTGCGCGCATCCGCGAGAACAGGCGGGCGCTCCGCCGTCAGAACAGCTCTTCAACGGCTTCTTCCTCACTGACCGGCGCTTCGCCAGCGACTCCGGAACCCAGGCCACCTTCGCCGGCGATGCCGCTGCCCAGGTCTTCCGGCGGTTGCGGTTCCGTCCCCACCACGAAGAACTCGAAACGGGTATTGGTACTGCGCGCCGTGGCACGCTCTCCCGTATCCGCATCGATGCGCACGCTGATGACCTTGTCCGGCTGCGTGTCGCGGCTTTCCGGCTGTCCATCGAGGGCAACGCGCATGAAATCGATCCACATCGGCAGCGCCGCCTTGCCGCCCGTCTCGCGGCTGCCCAGGGGCTTCTGGTCATCGAAGCCGACCCAGGCCGTGGTCACGATGCCGTCGGCGAACCCGCTGAACCAGGCGTCCTTCTGGTCGTTGGTGGTCCCGGTCTTGCCGGCCAGATCCGATCGCCCCAGCACCTTGGCACGCACGGCGGTGCCGCGCTGCACCACCTCGCGCAGCATGGAACGCATGATGAAGGCATTTTCCTCGCTGATCACCCGCGGTGCCGGACGCGGCGGACGCGGTTGTTCCTCCTCAGCCGGTTCGGCCGAGCCGTCGTCCTCGGGCGTCTGGGCGGGATCACTGGCCTCTGTCTGCTCCACTTTCTCCATCGCTTCCCCGTTCGCTGCGCTGTCTTCTGCCGAAGGGCAGCCGTTTTCGCAGACCACCAGAGGATCGGCGCGAAACAGCACTTCGCCGTCGTTGCTCTCGATGCGTTCGATGAAATAGGGATCGGTGCGGTAACCGCGGCTGGCAAACACCGCATAACCGCGAACGATCTCCAGCGGCGCAAAGGCACCACTGCCCAGCGCCAGCGACAGATCATAGGGCATGTCGGCGCGTTTGAACCCGAAGCGCTGGGCATAGCGGACCGCATATTTCAGCCCGATCGACTGCAGGATGCGGATCGACACCAGGTTTCGCGACTTGACCAGCGCCTCGCGCAGGCGGGTGGGGCCATAGACCCGACCGGAGTAGTTTTCGGGTCGCCAGGTGGATTCCAGTGAATCATCATCGAACACCACCGGTGCATCGTTGATCAGCGTGGCCGGAGTGAACCCCTTTTCCAGCGCTGCCGAATAGATGAAGGGCTTGAAATTCGAACCGGGCTGACGCCGCGCCTGGGTGGCACGGTTGAACTTGTTTCTAAAGAAGTCGAAACCGCCGACCAAGGCACGGATGGCGCCGTTCTGCGGGTCCAGGGACACCAGTGCGCCTTCCACATCCGGCACCTGGGCCAACAGCCAATCCTTCCCGCGCTGTTCCACCCAGATCACATCACCCGCCTGCAGGCGATCGGTAGGGGCCTTCAGCTCCGGTCCCCGCCGGTTCTCGCTGATGTAGTCACGCGCCCAGTCTATACCCCCCTCGAAGGGAATCTCGACCGTTTGAAAGTCGGGCAACACGACGATTGCCTTGTCCTTTTCCACGGACTTGACCACGCCCTTGATCAGGTTGCCCACCCGCTCGGCCTCAACCAGACCGTCCTCAAAGGGATCGACATCGACCTCTTTCCAGTCGATGCGCCCGGCATGGCCGCGATAGCCGTGCCTGCGGTCATAGTCCAGCAATGCGGTACGCAGGGCGCGGTTGGCCGCCACCTGCAGCGTATCGTCGATGGTGGTATACACCTTGAGTCCCGAGGCATAGATATCGTTGCCATACTGCTCATAGAGCCTGGCGCGCACCATCTCGGTGACATAACGGGCGTCGGCACTGACCTTGCTGCCATGCAACTCGGCAGTCACCGGCTCGGCGCGCGCCTGCTGGTATTCCTCTTCCGTGATGTACCCCAGCTGCCGCATGCGACGGATGATGTGGTCACGACGGATCAGTGCACGCTCCGGATTGATGATCGGGTTGTAGCGGGAGGGCGCCTTGGGCAGGCCGGCGATCATCGCCGCCTGGGCCAGGGTCAGCTCATCCAGCGTCTTGCCATAATAAACCTGTGCTGCCGCCACCACGCCATAGGCCCGGTTGCCAAGATAGATCTTGTTGAGATAGAGTTCTAGTATGGTCTTCTTGTCCAGCTCCTTCTCGATCTTCAGGGCCAGCAGGATCTCGTTGAGCTTGCGGGTGTAGGTCTTTTCCGAACTGAGAAAGAAGTTGCGCGCCACCTGCATGGTGATGGTGCTTCCGCCCCGGGTCTTGGTGCCGGTGGTCACCAGCTCGTAGACGGCCGCCATCAGGGCCAGCGGGTCGACGCCGTAGTGGTTCCAGAACTGGTCGTCCTCTGCGGCGAGAAAGGCCTGCTCGATTTTTTTCGGAATCGCCTCGTACTTTACCGGAATTCTTCTATGCTCACCGTATTCGGCCAGCAACAGGCCGTTGCGGTCGTAGACGCGCATCGGTACCTGGTACTCCGTGTCCTCGAGCTGCCTCACTTCGGGCAGCTGGGGGACCAGAACGAAGTAGACATACCCCGCGGCAGCCAGTGACACAAGGAAACCGGCCGCGGCCAGAGCCGACAGTATTTTTACAAAGCGTTTCATTGGCTTACGGGGTATATATGAACAATTGCATGAAAATTATCGACAAGCAGAAATTCTTCAACTAGACTTCGACAGGCAGTCAAAAGAAGAATTTAACAATTATACACTTATCAGGGCTTGTTAATGTAATTTGTGAGTTGACAGCCTGAAGCACAGTCACAACCGAGGGATTCCTGTGTTTTTCGCAAGCAAAAAGCCGCCACTCATCGGACTGGACATCAGCTCGACATCGGTCAAGTTGCTCGAGCTCGGAAAGAGCGGTTCCAGCTACCGGATCGAAGGCATAGCCGTCGAACCCCTGCCACCGAACTCCATGACGGAGAAGAATGTGGTGGAGGTCGAAGCCGTGGGCGAGAGTGTAAAGCGCGCCCTGCACAAGTCAAAGATCAAATCCAAATTCTGCGCCATCGCCGTTGCCGGGTCCTCGGTCATCACCAAGAAGATCACGATGCCGGCCAACCTCAACGAGGACGAGATGGAAGGGCAGATCCAGATGGAAGCCGATCAGTACATCCCCTATCCGCTGGAAGAGGTCAATCTCGACTTCCAGATCCTCGGCCCCACCGAGAACAACCCGGAGACGGTCGATGTACTCCTCGCAGCCTGCCGCAGCGAAAACATCGACGACCGCGTTGCCGCGGTCGAACTGGCCGGGCTGACACCCAAGATCGTCGACATCGAAGCCTATACCGTGGAAACGGCCTTCCAGACCCTGGCCCCGCACCTGCCGGATCAGGGCCACGGCCAGACCATCGCCATCGTCGACATCGGGGCCACCATGACCAGCCTCAACGTGATCCACGACCATGGCCTGATCTATACCCGTGAGCAGAACTTCGGCGGCAAGCAGCTCACCGAGGAGATCATGAAACGCTACGGACTCTCCTACGAGGAAGCCGGTCTGGCCAAACGCCAGGGCGGCCTGCCCGAAAACTATGAGCCGGAAGTGTTCGAACCCTTCAAGGAGACCACGGTGCAGCAGATCAGCCGATTCCTGCAGTTCTTCTACTCCGCCGGCGGCGACATCAGCAGCATCGACCATCTGGTGCTGGCGGGCGGTACCTCCTGCATGCCCGGCCTGACCGAGCTGGCGGAAACCCAGATCGGGGTGCCGACCACCCTGGCCAACCCGTTCCAGGACATGGCCACGGCCGGCAAGATCAACAAGGCCAACCTTCAGGCGGACGCTCCCGCCTTCCTGATCGCCACCGGCCTCGCCATTCGGGGGGTTGAAAACTCATGACCCGTATCAATCTGCTGCCCTGGCGCGAGGAACTGCGCCAGGAACGACAAAAACAGTTCATCTCGCTGCTGGTCCTGACGGTGATCCTGGCGGCCGCCATCGTTGGCCTGATCCACTTCCAGCTCAGCGCCAAGATCGACTACCAGAACGCACGCAACCGCTATCTGCAAACCGAGATCGCCAAGCTTGATGACGAAATCAAGGAGATCCGGGAACTGCGCAAGGTGCGCAAGAGCCTGATTGAGCGCATGGAGGTCATCCAGGATCTGCAGGCCAGCCGTCCGTCGATCGTGCATCTGTTCAGCGAACTGGTCACCACGGTACCCAACGGCGTCTACCTCAAGACCCTGACCCAGACCAACGACCAGTTGCGCATCACCGGCGAGGCGGAGTCCAACGCCCGCGTCTCCAGCTACATGCGCAACCTCAACAATTCGGAGTGGCTCAAGGATCCGAATCTCGATGTAATCGAGATCGAGGACAAGAAGGTCCAGCGCATCAGCACCTTCATATTGACGGTCAAGCAGACCTCGCCCAATGCCGAACAGGCCAATGAAGAAGAAGCCATGGGAGGTCCGGCACAATGACCTTTGACGAGCTGCAACATCATCTCGATTTCAACAACATCGGCAATGCGCCGAACGGCGTAAAGTTCGGCGTGCTCGCGGTGGTTTTCGCCGCAGTGATTGCCGCCGGGCTCTACTTCGACACCCGGGAACAGCTGCGCCAGCTGGAAACCGTCGAGCGCAAGGAAGTCGACCTGCGCAACGAGTTCAAGATCAAGGCCGACCAGGCCGCCAAGCTGGAGCTTTACAAGGAACAACTGGCCGAGATGCAGGCCTCCTTCCAGGCCATCCTGCGCCAGCTGCCGGAAAAAACCGATGTCGAATCCCTGCTGATCGACATCTCGCAAACCGCACTGGCCAACGGGCTGGAGATCAAGAAGTTCAAGCCCAGCGACGAAGTCAAAAAGGGCTTCTACGCGGAACTGCCCATCGAACTGGAGGTCTCCGGCCGTTTCCATGACCTCGCTTCCTTCATCTCCGGCGTCGCCGCGTTGCCCCGCATCGTGACCCTGCACAACATCAAGCTGGAGCGCAAGGAAACCAAGAAGGGCGAACCGGACGACGGCAAGCTCGTGATGAAGGCGACGGCCAAGACCTACCGCTACCTGAAGGAGGACGAGCAATGATCCGGTTGCAACGCGCTTCCTGGAAGATCGGGCTGATTGCGCTGTCCACGCTGGGGCTCGCCGCCTGTCAACAGGACATGAACGACCTGCGCCAGTTCGTCGAGACCACCAAGGCCAAGCCGCCGGGGCGTGTCGAGCCGATTCCGCCGTTCATTCCCTATCAAAGTTTCGAATACACGGTACAGAATCTGCGCGATCCCTTCGAGCAGATCGACCTCCGCCGCAAGGAAGAGACGGTGGGCGAAATCAGCGAAAATGCCACCGGGCCGCGCCCGGACATGGACCGCATCCGCGAACCGCTGGAAGACTTCCCGCTCGACACCCTGCGCTTCAAGGGCACCATCACCAAAAACGGCGAGAAATGGGGCCTGATCTTCGCGCCCGACAACACCATTCACCGGGTTCAGGTCGGCAACTACATGGGACAGAACCATGGCCGAATCATCGAGTTGAGCGACACCGAGATCAAGCTCACCGAGATCGTACCCGATGGCCTGGGCAACTATATCGAGCGTCAAGCAGCCATCGCGCTGATTGAATAACGAGGGTAGATTCCAATGACACACACCGACTTCACAACCATCAAGATCAAGACGATGAACAAATTTCTGCTGGGGCTGGCCCTCCTTGTATCCCTCGGCGCCGCCCAGGCCCGTCAACTGACCGACCTGGACTACTCGGTGATGACCGGCAACACCGTACAGCTGACCTTCACCTTCGACCAGCCTGCGGCGGAACCCCGTTCCTTCACCATCGATCAGCCGGCACGCATCGCTCTTGACTTCCCCGACACCGAAAACGGTCTCAAGAAGCGCGCCATGCGCGTCGGCGTCGGCGCCGTGGAGAGCATCATCTCCGCCGCTGCCAAGGGACGCACCCGTATCGTGCTCAATCTCGCCCATCCCACCGAGTACAGCACCCGGGTCAATGGCAACCAGGTGATCCTCACCCTGGCCGGTCCGGACAGCGCATCGGCACCCGTGCCGGTCGCGGGCAACACCCCGGTCGCCCTGCAGCCGGCAGACGCCTCCCAGGCACTGTCCCGAGGCATCACCAACATCGACTTCAAGCGTGGCCCGAACGGCGAAGGCCGGGTCGTCATCGACCTGACCACCCCGGCCATCACCACCGATGTCTGGCGTGAAGGCAACACGGTACAGGTCGAGTTCGTTGGGTCTCGCCTGCCGGCCAAGCTGCAGCGCCGCCTCGATGTCAGCGATTTCGCCACCCCGATCACCTTCATCGACACCGTCCAGGATGGCTCCAACATCAAGATGAAAATCACCGCCAACGGTGAATTCGACCACCTGGCCTATCAGACCGACAAGGTCTACACCATCGAAGTGGCCCCGATCACCAAGGAAGAAGAGGAAAAACGCAAGAAAGACAAGTTCGGCTACACCGGCGAGCGTTTGTCGCTGAACTTCCAGGATATCGAGGTGCGTTCGGTGCTGCAGCTGCTGGCCGACTTCACCGGACTCAACCTGGTGGTTTCCGACTCGGTCGAAGGCAACCTGACCCTGCGTCTGAAGAATGTCCCCTGGGATCAGGCCATGGACATCATCCTCAAGACCAAGGGGCTGGCCCAGCGCCGCGCAGGCAATGTCATCCTGGTTGCGCCCACCGATGAAATCGCCGCACGGGAAAAGCTCGAACTGGAGGCCCGCAAGCAGGTCGAGGAGCTGGAGCAGTTGCGTACCGAATTCATCAAGGTCAACTACGCCAAGGCAAAGGACATCGCCGAACTGCTCAACCAGGAGGAGAATTCCATTCTGTCTCCGCGCGGCTCGGTCAGTGTTGACGAGCGCACCAACACCCTGCTGGTCAAGGACACCAACGCCAGCCTGAGCAATGTCCGTCAGCTGCTGGCCGAACTGGACATTCCGATCCGCCAGGTGCTGATCGAGTCCCGAGTTGTCATCGCCAATGACGACTTCAGCAAGGAACTGGGTGTGCGTTTTGGCGTCACCAATGACAGCACCGCCATCGGCGGGACCAGCAATGCCGCAGTAACCACCGGTTCGCTCGGCTTCGGTTCCCAGGCCACGAACATCGGTGCCGGCAACCCGTCCAACCTGAATGTGAACATGCCGGTTCAGAACCCAACCGGTTCCATCGCGCTGGCACTGGCCAAGCTGCCGCTCGGCACACTGCTCGAACTGGAACTCTCGGCCGCACAGACCGAAGGCCGGGGTGAAGTGGTATCCAGCCCGCGCGTGATCACCGCCGACTCCCACAAGGCCCTGATCGAACAGGGTGTGGAGATCCCCTATCTGGAGCTGAAGGATGGCGATGCCACCCTCAAGTTCCGCAAGGCGGTACTGTCTCTGGAAGCCACGCCGCAGATCACACCCGATGACCGCATCATCATGGATCTCGAAGTGCGCAAGGATTCCCGTGGAGAGGATGTGTCCTTCGGCGAAGGTCTGTTCGCTCCGACCATCGATACCCGCAAGGTCAAGTCACAACTGCTGATCGACAACGGCCAGACGGTCGTACTCGGCGGCATCTACGAAACGGTACAGAGCAAGCAGGTCCGCCGGGTACCCTTCTTCAGCGATCTTCCGCTGATCGGGGGGCTGTTCAAGACCACCGTGGCCCGCGACGACCGTTCCGAGCTGCTGATCTTCATCACGCCCAAGATCCTGCAGGGGACGAACCTCGAAGTACGGTGATCCCCGCACACCGTACAGAACCCCGCCTGCCTCACGGTCGCGCGGGGTTTTTCATGCCCGAAAGGGCGATCACGGCCGTTCACTCGGCTGTCAAACCGCGCTAGAATCTGCCATCGGCAGGCAGCACGAACCCCATGAGCGCCCAGAACATCATTCTCATCGGCCCCATGGGCTCCGGCAAATCCACCATCGGCCAGCTGCTGGCCCAGCGCCTGGGCCGTGAGTTTCGAGACAGCGACCATTACATCGAGGAACGCACGGGTGTCGACATCCCGCGCATCTTCGACATCGAGGGCGAAGAAGGCTTTCGTCTGCGCGAGACCCGCGCGCTGCAGGACCTGACCCGCCTCGGCAACCTGGTACTGGCCACCGGAGGCGGATCGGTATTGCGCGAGGAAAACCGCCAGCTGCTCCGTAACAGCGGCTTCATCATCTTCCTCGACACCTCGGTGGACCAGCAGATGGAACGCCTGCGCCATGACAAGAAGCGGCCATTGCTGCAAACACCCAACCCGCGCGAACGGTTGGAAAAGCTGCTCGAAGAACGCCGGCCGATCTATCTCGAACTGGCCGACCTGCACCTGCGCACCGACCGCAAGTACGCGCGCAAGGTGGCGGCCGAAATCATCCCGCTGTTACCCGAACCCCTGAGAACACATGCCTGAAGACATCCAGACCCTGACCGTCGACCTGGGCGAGCGCAGCTACCCCATCCACATCGGACGCGGCCTGCTCGACCGACCCGACCTGCTGAACGACGCCATCGCAGGCAGCAGCGCCGTCATCGTCAGCAACACCACCGTGGCGCCCCTCTACCTGGAGCGTGTCCGTGATTCACTGCGGCAGACGGGGCTGCGCCATGACAGCGTGATCCTCGCGGACGGTGAGGAATACAAGACCCTGTCCGCGGTCGAATCCATCATCGATGTCCTCATCGAGCGCCGTCACGATCGCCAGACCACGCTGATCGCACTCGGTGGCGGCGTTGTCGGAGACATCACCGGTTTCGCCGCCGCCATCTACCAGCGCGGCGTGCCCTTCATCCAGATCCCCACCACCCTGCTGTCTCAGGTGGACTCCTCGGTGGGCGGCAAAACCGGTGTCAACCACCCTTCCGGCAAAAACATGATCGGCGCCTTCCATCAACCGCGCTGCGTCATTGCCGACACCGACAGCCTTGATACGCTGCCTGACCGCGAATTGTCGGCGGGCATGGCCGAGGTCATCAAATACGGCCTGATCCACGACGCCGGATTCTTCGGCTGGCTGGAGCAGAACATCGACGGCCTGATGGCACGCGACAAGGGGCTGCTGGCCGAAGCGATCCGCATCTCCTGTCAGACCAAGGCGGATATCGTGGCCGCCGACGAACGCGAAGCCGGAATGCGCGCCATCCTCAACCTGGGTCACACCTTCGGTCATGCCATCGAATCCGCAATGGGCTATGGCCACTGGCTGCACGGTGAAGCCGTCGCCGCGGGCATGGTCATGGCGGCCGACCTGTCACTGCGCCAGGGCTGGGTCGATGCCACGGTCAAGGCGCGCAGCATCGAACTGCTGCGCCGTGCCGGACTGCCCACCGCCGCGCCCGAGGAGATGACGCCCGAGCAATTCCTCGACATCATGGCCATCGACAAGAAGGTGGACGCCGGCGTCATCAAGCTGGTCCTGCTCAAGGCCCTGGGCCAGGCATTCGTCAGTGCCGACTATGACCCACAGCTGTTGCAGAAAACCCTGGAGCACAGCGCCGACCACGGATGACGGAACTGCCCGACTGGAAACGGCTGCCGATGCTGCCCCGTATCGCCGGCGGGGATCACGACAGTCGGGTACGCGCTGGCCACTGATGCGGGATGACCCGCTGCTGGCTGCATTCGACATCCCGGCCCCCTTCCATCACATCGGACTGCACGGCTTTGAATGGCTGCAGCGGCATCCCGCCCGGAGAACCTGACCCGCTTCTGCGGAAAACATGGGCTTTGCGGCTCCTCTGCGGTCATCAGTACCCGCCTCAACGGGCACAAGGTTTGGCGCCTGATCACCGGAAACTTCCCCGACCGCCTTTCGGCGCAAGAGGCGGCGCGCCGTCTGCCCGCCCACCTGCGGGCCCTGAAACCCTGGCCCTGAAGCTACGACAGCCTGAGAACCACCGCTGCCAGCCCCTGAAAGGCTCCCTCAGGCTGCACCCCTCCAGGCCGGGCAGCATTGAACACAACCGCATGCAGCGCGTATAATGACCGGCCTTTTGCCCGCCGGGCGGGCCCTGCCGTGGCCTGTTCCGGTGCTCCCAGTCATTGAACCGGTTATCAGTTATGAGCAAGCAGCCCCCCGTTTCCGGCCTCTACCGCCCCAGTTTCGAGAAAGACAGTTGTGGATTCGGCCTGATCGCCCATCTCGACAACGAACCCAGCCACTGGCTCATCGAAACCTCGATCTCGGCGCTTGCCCGACTCACCCACCGTGGCGCCATCGCTGCCGACGGCAAGACCGGCGACGGTTGCGGGCTGTTGCTGCAAAAACCCGACTCCTTCCTGCGCGCCCGTGCTCATGAACTGGGCATCGAACTGGCCGAGCGCTACGCGGTGGCGATGGTGTTCATGCGCCCGGACCCGTCCGTCATCGCCGACGAGCAGCGCCTGTTCGAGGAACAGGTGGCCGCCCAGGGTCTGCAACTGGCCGGCTGGCGTGAGGTGCCGACCGACCCCTCTGCCTGTGGCGAAGAGGCCCTTCAGACCCTGCCCGCCATCTGGCAAGCCTTCATCAACGCCCCTGAAGACAGCGACCGCGCCGGCTTCGAGCGGTCGCTGTTCATCGCCCGGCGCATGATCGAAAAACAGCACGACGAAGACGACCCGTTCTTCTACATTCCCAGCATGTCCTCGCAGGTACTGTCCTACAAGGGCCTGGTGATGCCAGCCAACCTGCCGGTGTTCTATCCGGACCTCAACGACAGCGGCATGGAAAGCGCCATCTGCGTGTTCCATCAGCGCTTCTCGACCAACACCTGGCCGCAGTGGAAACTGGCCCAGCCCTTCCGCTACCTCGCCCACAACGGCGAAATCAACACCATCCAGGGCAACCGCAACTGGGCCAATGCCCGTGCCAGCAAGCTGCAATCGGACCTGATTCCCGACATGGAAGCGGTCAAACCGCTGGTCAACATGTCCGGATCCGACTCCAGCTCGCTGGACAACATGCTCGATGTGCTGCTCTCCGGCGGACTCGATGTGTTCCACGCCATGCGTCTGCTGGTTCCACCCGCCTGGCAGAATGTGGACCACATGGATTCCGCGCTGAAGGCCTTCTACGAATTCAACTCCATGCACATGGAGCCCTGGGACGGCCCTGCCGGCATCGTGCTCACCGACGGCCGCCATGCCTGCTGCGTGACCGACCGCAACGGCCTGCGCCCGGCGCGTTGGGTCGTCACCAAGGACCGCCACATCACGCTGGCCTCCGAGGTCGGCGTCTGGGACTATGACCCGGAACAGGTGCAGGCCAAGGGGCGCCTCAAGCCGGGGCAGATGATCGCGGTCGACACCGAAACCAGCCGCTTGCTGCTGTCCGAGGACATCGACGAAATGCTCTCCAGCCGGCAACCCTACGAACAATGGCTGCAACAGGGCCTCAAGCACCTGACCGCCAGCCGCGATCATGCGCCCCTGTCCGAGGAGTCGATGGACGAGGCCACGCTGAGCCGCTACGAAAAGCTGTTCCAGGTCAGCTTCGAGGAACGCGACCAGGTGTTGCGCGTGCTCGCCAGCGACGGTCAGGAAGCCACCGGATCGATGGGCGACGACACGCCGCTGCCGGTGCTCTCGCACAAGATCCGTTCGCTCTACGACAACTTCCGCCAGTCCTTCGCCCAGGTCACCAATCCGCCCATCGACCCGCTGCGCGAAAAGATCGTGATGTCACTGGAAACCTGCTTCGGTCGCGAACACAACCTGTTCCGAGAAGGCCCGGAGCATGCCGAACGGCTGGTGGTCAATTCGCCGATTCTCTCCGATCACAAGTTCCAGGCCCTGCTCGACCATCCGGATCAGGAACGCTACGGCCATCAGCGCATCCGCATGGCCTATGACCCGGACAAAACGAACCTGCGCGAAGCCATCGTCGCCATCGCCGACCAGGCCGAGCAGGCGGTCCGCGACGGCAAGGTGGTACTGGTGCTCAGCGATCACGGCACCGAACGCCACGAACTGCCGGTCCATGCCGCACTGGCCACCGGCGCCGTGCACCACCGCCTGAGCCGCACCGGCCTGCGCTGCGACGCCAACATCGTCGTCCACACCGGCACCGTGCGCGACTCGCACCATGCCGCGGTGCTGATCGGCTATGGCGCCACCGCCATCCACCCCTACCTGGCCTATGCCAGCCTGCTGGACATGGTCTGCTCCGGCGAGATCCGCGACATGGAGTTTTCGCGCATCGGCGCCAACTACCGCAAGGGCATCAACAAGGGCCTGTACAAGATCATCTCCAAGATGGGCATCTCCACCATCGCCAGCTACCGCGGTTCGCAACTGTTCGAGATCGTCGGCCTGCACCGCGACGTGGTGGACCTGTGCTTCACCGGCACCACCTGCCGCATCGACGGCATGAGTTTCGAGGACATCGAGGCCGGCGCCCGCGCCATCAACAAGCTGGCCTGGAACCCGCGCAAGACCATCGCCCAGGGCGGACTGCTCAAATATGTCCACGGCGGCGAATACCACGCCTACAACCCGGATGTGGTGCAGACCCTACAGAAGGCCGTCATCACCGGCGATTATGACGACTGGAAGCGCCACGCAGAGCTGGTCAACAACCGCCCGCCGGTAGCGCTGCGCGATCTGTTGCGCCTCAAGCCCGCCGCCGAGCCGATTGCGGTGGACGAGGTGGAGCCGCTGGAAGACATCCTGATGCGCTTCGATTCCGCCGGCATGTCCCTCGGCGCACTGTCGCCCGAAGCCCACGAAACCCTGGCCCGCGCCATGAACCAGCTGGGCGGCCGCTCCAATTCCGGCGAGGGCGGCGAGGACAAGTCCCGCTACGGCACCGACCGCATGTCGAAGATCAAGCAGATCGCCTCCGGACGCTTCGGCGTCACGCCCCACTATCTGGTCAATGCCGAGGTATTGCAGATCAAGATCGCCCAGGGTGCCAAGCCCGGCGAGGGCGGCCAGTTGCCGGGCAAGAAGGTCAACAAGCTGATCGCCACGCTGCGCCATTCCCGTCCCGGCGTAACCCTGATCTCACCGCCGCCGCACCACGACATCTACTCGATCGAGGACCTGGCGCAGCTGATCTTCGACCTCAAACAGGTCAACCCGCAGGCTCTGATCTCGGTCAAGCTGGTGGCCGAGGCCGGCGTCGGCACCATCGCCGCCGGCGTGGCCAAGGCCTACGCCGATCTGATCACCATCGCCGGTTACGACGGCGGCACCGGCGCCAGCCCGCTGACCTCGGTCAAGTACGCAGGATCTCCCTGGGAACTGGGCCTGACCGAAACCCACCAGGTGCTGCGCGCCAACAATCTGCGCGACAAGGTACGGGTGCAGACCGACGGCGGTCTGAAGACCGGTCTCGATGTGGTCAAGGCCGCCATGCTCGGCGCCGAGAGCTTCGGCTTCGGCACGGGTCCGATGGTCGCCATGGGCTGCAAGTACCTGCGCATCTGCCACCTCAACAACTGCGCCACCGGCGTCGCCACCCAGAACTCGGTGCTGCGCGAGATGCATTTCGACGGCAATGTGGAAAAGGTCAAGAACTACTTCCGCTTCATCGCCCGCGATGTGCGCGAGATCCTCGCCAGCCTCGGTGTCCGCCGGCTGGCCGATGTCATCGGCCGTACCGACCTGCTGGAAGTGCTCGAGGGCGACAGCGACAAAACGCGCAAGCTCGACCTGTCTCCGCTGCTCTCCGACGGCGGACTGTCCAGAGACCTGCCGCAATACTGCATCGAGCCGCACAACCAGCCCTTCGACAAGGGCGAACTGGCCGAGCAAATGGTGCGCGACTGCCGCCAGGCCATCGACAGCCGCGAAGGCGGCGAATTCAGCTACCGGCTGAAGAACACCGACCGCTCCATCGGCGCGCGGCTGTCCGGCGAAATCGCCCGCGCCCACGGCGACGAAGGCATGGGCGACAACCCGATCGTGCTGCGCCTGACCGGCACCGCCGGACAAAGCCTCGGCGTGTGGAACGCCAAGGGACTGCACATGTACCTGCGCGGCGACGCCAACGACTATGTCTGCAAGGGCATGGCCGGCGGCAAGGTCGTCATTGCACCGCCCGAAGGCAGCAGCTTCAAGACCCAGGAATCCACCATCGTCGGCAACACCTGCCTCTACGGCGCCACCGGCGGCGAACTCTATGCCGCGGGACTGGCGGGCGAACGCTTCGGCGTACGCAATTCCGGCGCCACCGCGGTGGTCGAGGGCATTGGCGATCACGGTTGCGAGTACATGACCGGCGGCATCATCACCGTGCTCGGCGCCACCGGTGTCAACTTCGGTGCCGGCATGACCGGCGGCATCGCCTATGTACTGGATCTGGAGAAGGATTTCGTCGACCGCATCAACCACGAGCTGATCGACATCCATCGCATCTCATCCGAGAGCATGGAGATCTACCGCACCCACCTCAGGGGACTGATCGAAAAGCATGTGGAAGAAACCGGCAGCGAATGGGGGCAGTACATCCTCGACAACTTCCTGCATTACCTGCGCAAGTTCTGGATGGTCAAGCCCAAGGCCGACGATGTGAACTCCCTGCTGGAGACGCTCAAGCAAGAAGCCGCCTGATGCGTCTCCACCTCGCCTGAACCGGGTCGAACAGCCGTGGCGCGGATCCCCCGCAGCTTCATCGACGACCTGCTCAACCGCGTGGACATCGTGGAGATCATCGACGCCCGCGTGCCGCTGAAGAAGAAGGGCCGTGAATACTGGGCCTGCTGCCCCTTCCACGGCGAGAAGACGCCCTCCTTCTCGGTCAGCCCGAGCAAGCAGTTCTACCACTGCTTCGGCTGCCAGCAGCACGGCAATGCCATCGGCTTCCTGATGGACTACGACCACCTCGACTTCGTCGAAGCCATCGAGACCCTCGCCCAGCATATCGGCGTCGAGGTACCCTACGAGCAGGGCAGCGCGCCGCAGCGTGCCGAACAGAACGCCAGTGAACCCCTGTACCAGGCGCTACAGGCCAGCAGTGACTACTACCGACAGCAACTGCGCGCCCAGCCCCAGGCCATCGACTACCTGAAGCAACGCGGCATCTCCGGTGCCACCGCCCAGGCCTACGGCATCGGCTATGCCCCGCCCGGCTGGGACAACCTGCCCGGCGACCGCAGCGCCCTGCTCGCCGCCGGCATGCTGATCCAGAACGACCAGGGGCGGGTCTACGACCGCTTCCGCAACCGGCTGATGTTCCCGATCCGCGACCGCCGCGGCCGCGTGATCGCCTTCGGCGGCCGCGTCATCGACCCGGAAGACAGCCCCAAGTACCTCAACTCGCCGGAAACGGCCGTGTTCCACAAGGGCGAGGAGATCTATGGCCTGTGGGAATTGAAACAGGCCAACACCCGGATCGAACGGATCTTCGTCACCGAGGGTTACATGGATGTGGTGGCGCTGGCCGAACAGGGCGTCACCACCGCCGTCGCCACCCTCGGCACCGCGATCAACGGCGGCCAGGTGGAAAAGCTGTTCCGCCTGTGCCGACAGCTGGTGTTCTGCTTCGATGCCGACGCCGCCGGCCGCAAGGCCGCCTGGCGGGCGCTGGAAGCCAGCCTTCCAAACCTGCGTGAGGGCAGGATTGCGCGGTTCCTGTTCCTGCCGGAGGGCCAGGATCCGGACAGCTATATCCGCGAGCACGGGCGCGAGGCCTTTCTGGAGCAGGCCGCAACCGCCGACAGCCTGACTCAGTTCCTGATCGACGAACTGCTGTCCCGCTGCGATGGCGCCACCCCCGAGGGCCGTGCACGCTTCCTCGACCTGCTGCGTCCCTACTATGGCCAGATCCCCCTCGACAGCCTCAAACACCAGGTACTGCAGGAACTTGAAAAACGCCTCGGCATCGAACTCGATGCCCGCCTGTTCCAGGTCATCGGTGGCGCGCCACACACCGCGCCCGCGCGGACCCGTGCGCCGGAACAGCACTGGACACCGACCCGCCTCGCCATCAACCTGCTGCTGCAGAAACCCGCCCTGGCAGGTCGTGCCGGCAACCTCGACGACCTGCTCGACAGCGGCATTCCCGGCGTGGAACTTCTGCTGCAGTTACTGGATCGAATCCACGAGGAACCGGACATCACCCCGCAGAACCTGCTGGCGCGTTTCGAAGGGCATCCCAACGAAGCGCACCTGTACCGCATCGCCGCGATGACGCCGGCCATGCAGGACGAGGACAGCGACATCCCGCGCATGTTCGACGATGCCCTGCAACAACTGCGGCAGCAGCAGTCACGCGCCCGTCTGCAGGCGCTGCAACGCCGCCTGCAGCAAGGCCACCGACTGGAAGAACACGAAATGCAGGAATACCTGCAGTTGCTTTCCGAACGGGGCCGAGGCCGATGACAGGCCCCGGCGCGTGACGGGGTTTTCGAACCTCAATCCCTTTGGAAACTTCAGCGAAACCTTATATACTACGCAGTTCACTTTTAACCCGTTCTTTGTCTGTTGAGGCAGTATGGATAAAAACCAGAAATCCAGTTTGAAAGAATTGATCGCCAAGGGTAAGGAACAGGGTTTCCTGACCTATGCCGAGGTCAACGATCACCTCCCCGACGGCATCGTCGATCCGGAGCAGATCGAAGACATCATCCGCATGATCAACGACATGGGCATCAAGGTCCATGAAGCCCCGCCCGCGGAAGATGTGGACAGCCTGCTCGGCGACTCCGTACCGGCCGAACCGGACGAGGACGCGGTCGAAGAGGCCGCCGCCGCGCTGGCCTCGCTGGACAGCGAGTTCGGCCGCACCACCGACCCGGTGCGCATGTACATGCGCGAAATGGGCACCGTCGAGCTGCTGACCCGCGAAGGCGAGATCAAGATCGCCCGCCGCATCGAGGAAGGCCTGGGC
>Ga0256839_1001464_pt1 | contig 28570 bp, 28 predicted proteins | sample 354166metaG_FD_185968 | JGI IMG/M metagenome (GOLD analysis project Ga0256839, IMG submission 185968) | Hydrothermal vent microbial communities from Mid Atlantic Ridge, Atlantic Ocean - 354-166 | ecosystem: Environmental > Aquatic > Marine > Hydrothermal vents | place: Atlantic Ocean: Mid... | reverse complement strand
GTATACGCCGACTCAACATCAGCCTGGACAGCCTGGATGCAAAACGCTTTCAGAAAATCACTGGCGGTAAACTGGAAAAAGTCATCGATGGATTAATGGCCGCCAAAACTGCTGGCTTCGCCCCCATCAAAATCAACATGGTGGTCATGAAGGATGTTAACGAAGATGAAGTTGAAGCCATGGTGGACTTTTGCATCAAGCACGATTTCACCCTGCGTTTCATCGAAACCATGCCCATGGGAGCCACCGGCCAGAATGCCGTTGACCATTATGTGGATTTGCAAACGGTACGCACCCGACTGGAACAACGTTTCGAGTTAACCCCCAGTGTCATGTCCGGCGGCGGGCCTGCACGTTACCTGCGGGTGGCAGACACGGACTTGCGCATTGGTTTTATCACACCCATTTCTCAACACTTTTGTGAAACCTGCAACCGGGTTCGGTTATCGGTAGATGGCACGCTTTATCTGTGCCTGGGGCAGGACAACAAATTTGAATTGCGCCCCTTGCTACGTGCAGGCATTTCCGATGGTGAATTACAGATGGCCATTCGACATGCCATCACATTAAAACCGGAACGCCATGAATTTAACGAAAAACCTTCACAAGTGGTTCGTTTTATGTCGGCAACAGGTGGATAAAGAGCGGACACACATACCCGTTCCCGATCATCACCTGGGATATATTCGGGCTTTATTCTGTGCTTGCAAATAGTCTATGACACTGTCAGCGGTTAGCGTAAAAACGGTTCCAATATCCATTCCTGCGCTTTTTAAACCTTTCGCAGTCCACTTATTGCACGTATTCATTAAAAAATAATCACCCTCACCAACATAAAACTGGCTATCACCATACAACCCTTTTTCAAGCTCGATTATTTCCTCTTTTTCGTTCCGGCGAAAACTGTTGGAAATATATGTTAAGAGCGAGGCATATTCCTCATCACTAAGATAAGCCGGTTCTATTTCACTGCCTGAAAAAAACCTGTGAGAGTTTCCCGATACAGCAACAACATGAACAACCGAGTCTGTTGGCCAGAATAGGGCTCTGAGAACCAGGCCAACGGTCATTTCCCTGGACTGGTAAAAACCTTTATCACCCCAGCCAAACTCAAGAAGCTCAGTATGACCAAACCGTTTTTCCAGTGAGGGCAGAAGGTGTTTAATTTTTTTTGACGGTATGACGAACCCCGTATGCCAATCATGACTGACGACATAAATTTTATTGGGTTTTTCTGAAGATATATTCTCAGCAGGCTTTATTACATGAGGCTTTGTTGAGCAGGCGACGCTCAACAACACTAAAACCCCAAGCATTAATTTTGAACAGCGTGTCATCTTTGTCACAAACATGCCGGTGATATTTTATATTGAAACTTTGTACTGCGCATCATATCCATTTTAATGCTGCTATGAAATGAAGAAGGGGGATTTCTGCAGGCACAAGAAAATGCTCTTGCTTTACAGCATTTTTAAATGCTGACTTGGTTAATACCGGTAGCTTCGAGCAGGCACTCAATAAGGAATAATAATCCCCATGACAGCCACTGGTGTTTTCCCAACAGCTGTGCAGATCAACCGTTTCTGAAAAACTGTCCCGGCACCCTCAGCTGAATGAGGTATTGGTATCAGGATGGCCCGGTCAACGGAGGAATCTAGGATTATGTCAAAAAGTATCGCAACGGTCCGGGTGATGCGCCACATAGGCATAGGCCGTATCATAAAGACGTTCTTTGCCGCGACGACTGCATTCCACATATACCATGTCCAGTGCCTCGCGGGAATCATCTGCGGCATCACCTACACCCGGCAGGGTTCGGCATACACAACGTTTCACAAACTTCATCAACGCCTTGTTCGACATATGGCGTAATGCGCGCTCCAGTTTTTCCAGTTTCATCATGATATCTCCATGTATGTTTGCTGCAATCCGTACTCTATAGACGTTATTTTCTAATATTCGGGTTCCGCTACCAGGACATCCTTTTCACCTTTTCTATCGGCTGATCATAAAGCCTGCGTATGACAGAAATGTGAACTTCATCACAAAATAATAGACAAAATATTTGTCGATTTATGCTTGCGAAGAGGCGAGAGTGCATTCACAATCCAGAGGAAAATGTTGATTAGTTTTATCGGTTTTTTTACATTTCCAACAACACACCCACAGGAGAACTTAGTCATGTATCAACAAAATATATTGAGCGGCATTTTGTTAGCAGGTGCTCTGTTCGCTTCCAGCGCAGCACTGGCTTGCGAATCCATGGGGCCAGCCACTCACATGGGCCAGCTCATGTCGGTAGATGCTGCCAAACACACTTTCACCATTCGTGATGCAGAGTCCAGCAGCCCCATTACCTTCATCGCCACGCAAGAAATCATCACTGGCCTGAAAGGTTTTGCTGGCAGCCTGATGGTGAACTACGAAGAAAATGATGACGGTGATTTAAGTGCGGTAGGCGTTACCTTCTAAGCCTTTTCTGCCAACACAACAAAAAAGGCGGGGCACCTTCATTGGGTGCCCCGCCTTTTTTATGTCCGGATTCTGCATGAGGGAGGTAGGTAAATACCCTGATATACACCTACCGCAGCAGTGATATTCGAGATAGACTTCTGGAATTCATCCCCTCGGGACCAGCAACGCACAACTATATGCCCCAATTGCCTCCCCTTCCACACTGGTTTGCCCGGCAAACCGATCTCACCCACAAAAGTATCCTGCTTTCAGCGAGCGCGGCTCTGGTCGCCATCGCCTTAGTGGGCCTGGCCAGCCGGCTGATCCTCAGTGGCTACGACCTGCCCATCATGGTGGCCTCCATGGGTGCCGCTGCGGTGTTGTTGTTTGTTGTACCCAGCAGCAAGCTGTCTACCCCCTGGGCCTTTGCAGGCGGCCATCTGGTATCGGCATTAATCGGTGTCACCTGCGCCCTGTGGATACCGCATATCGCATTGGCAACCGCGGTGGCTGCGGCTGCGGCCATCCTCGCCATGCATTATTTGCGCTGCCTGCATCCACCCGGTGGAGCCGCAGCACTGATGGCTGTACTGGGTGGCGAATCCATACAGTCACTGGGATATCAGTATGTGCTTACCCCGGTATTACTCAATGTGGTGATCATGCTCGCCGTAACGCTCGTCTACTGGCGCTTGGCGGGCATTAATCAACAACGCACAGGCCATCAGCAGCCCCTGGATCACAATTGGCAACGCAGCGACGAGGAATGGTTAGCCAGCACCGCACCTTTTGATCAGGATGACCTCAGCCGCGCGATTTCCGAAATGGATACTTTTATCGATATCAGCCAGCAGGATTTGCAGGAAATTTACGCGCGAGCCCTGCAACAAGCCCACGGCCAGGGTTTTGGCGATATGCGTTGTGCCGAGATCATGTCGCAGCCCGCCTTATCCGTGCAATACGGCAGCGAACTGGAGGAAGTATGGCAATTGTTTGAACAACACAATATTCGCGGCGTGCCGGTGGTGGATAATTTTCAACACGTTCTTGGCATCGTCACGGTAAGCAATTTCGTGCATCTGGCCAGCGACAGCACCGACACACCCCTGCCTGACTCGCACAGCATGGCTGAGCGTCTTGCCCGGTTGCGTCAACGTACGCCAGGATTTGAATCAAACAAGGCGGAGGTGGTGGGGCAAATCATGAACAGCCCGGCAATTACCGCCCGGCAGGACGAACGTATTGCCGACAAGATCGACCTGTTTAATCAACACCACATTCATCACCTGCCAGTGGTGGATGACAAACGCAAACTCGTGGGAATGTTAACCCGGGAAGATATTATGGCCGCACGGGCCAGTCTGAAATACTGAGTGGAAAAACCAGCATTCGCCACCCTGAAAAGTAAAGCAGCCCTTAACAAAAACCCAAACCACAGCTTTCTGATGCGGCACACATATTCCCGCAACTTCCGCAATTCTCATCGTCCCTCACCAAGTCCACTTCACAACCATTGGCCACCTGCCCGTCACAATCACTGTATCCGTCTAAGCACTGCGTAATTGATATCTTGCCAGCATCGCAGGCACCCATGCCATGTTTTACCAACACCGAGACATTGTCATCTGCGGCACCACTGCAATTGTTGTCAACACCATCACAGACTTCGATAGCACCTGGATAAATATTGGCATTGTCATCATCACAATCCAGTGCAGCGACCACACCATCACCATCGGCGTCTTTGCATTGCGGATCATTACTGGATGCTGTGCATAATGGCTGCGCAGGTGTGACCGCAGTCGATACACGTCCTCCTCTGGAAACCATCCCATTGCGATCACAAAAAGCAATAACGCCCAGCTCTGAGGTTTGCCCTGCCAGCACCTGAACACCTCGATTCTGATTCAACAAACGGTCACCTTTACGGTAGAACAAGGTATAACTTCCTGCACCTAAACCGTCGAAATGAAACTGCCCGCTCTCATCCGTAATGACGGCAAACATTTTTCCTGGTACATAAACCTGCATGCCATCCAATCCGCCCAGGCCACAATAATTCACCGTACCACGAATCCCCCCTTGCGTTTCGTCTGCCGATACCGCCGCAACGAAAAACAAAAACAACATGGCAATGCAAAACCGTTGAAAAAGTAAACGCATAAAATTGACCTTCCTGAACCATTTGAAAAAGGGGTGAAATACGCCGGGCCAGACACCAAACCACGACCGCCGGACTATAACAAACTCGCTGGATACTGTCTTGCGTCTCAACATTCAACCCGCATTTTGGCTATACTTGGCCATATCATTCAAACCGGCAAGGGGGTTCACATGACCTCGGTAACCATGGTGACTAACGACAGCGCAGCCCTTCACACCACCAAAACCAACAACCGCAACGTTAAGGAAACACAGGCTTACCCGGCCACACCAGCGGTGAAAACGCACGAAAAAGCGGTTCCTGCGCCCCAACAAAACGTAAAACGGAACCAGCGCCAGAGAAGAAAACAGGAGCGTCGTCAACAACAAAAACCTGTATTGCTTGATACACGCAGCGGTCATGATCGACGCAATATGGTCAACGCCCAAACAGAGATAACCGATACAACTGAAAACGAACAACCTGTTACTCACATTGATGTTTATATTTGATCAGCAGCATCAAATATACCGCAAAAAGAGCTTTTTCTTATTTTTTGCGTGTTGAAACATACAAACCCGGAATCCAGGTTTTATGAATTTTAGTGGTAGCCGCCAGATCATCATTTGCATCATCAACAAAACGAAAATGATTAATGCCAAAACGGACCACATCGTTATTCTTTAGCTGGCAGACATCAATACGTTGGTCATTGACAAATGTGCCATTGGTACTGCCGCAGTCTTCAATAAAATACTCAAACATATTTGTCTGCTCAGCAACATGCCGCGCCTCAATCTGCGCATGATGCTTACTGACCAGTTCATCATGAATCGTAATGTCGTTTTCCGTGCCACGGCCTATGCGCGACACAAGATTTTCCAAACGCAGTATCACACCTTGCGCATTGCCCTTGAATTGTATGAGCGCCGCCATATCATTGCCCCCTTGGATCAGTCCACAAGGCTACACGCAATATCAACAAATTTCACGTCAATGCTGATGACATTAATACCGAAGCAACCGAAACTCGACAACAGGAGCAACTCATGTCAAACCACACTTATAAACTTATCGAACTGGTCGGCTCATCCCCCAAGAGCAGCGATGATGCCATTCACAATGCCATTGAACGCGCCGCCAAAACATTGCGTAACATGGATTGGTTCGAGGTCACCGAAACCCGCGGCCATTTGCAGAATGGCAAGATTGCCCACTTCCAGGTCAAACTGAAAGTAGGCATTCGGCTGGATGATTGACCTTTTGCATTTCCGCGATGTATCGTCCGACAGCGCCCTTCCCTGTTCCCGGTTTTTCCCCACCGCTCGTCCGCTTTTCCATAGCCACTGAATGAGTGTGGCCATGAAATAAATGGCATCGAAATCTTAAAAATATTGTCATACTGCCGAACTTCCCCACTTGACAGCAGGGGGAAACTCCAAGTATTCCTAATAAAGGGCTGCTGCCAAATCATCAAAAATACATTAACTTACTGAAAGAAAAAGAAATTATGGGAAAATCACTGGTCATCGTCGAATCACCGGCCAAGGCAAAAACTATCAACAAGTACCTGGGCAAGGATTTTATTGTGAAATCCAGCGTGGGTCATATTCGTGATTTGCCCACCAGCGGCAGCGCTGCCAACAAGTCAAAAATGGACCCGAAGGCGCGCGGTAAACTCGCTGCCGAGTCACGCAAGCTGCCCCCGGAAGAACGTGAAAAGCGCAAACGTGAACGTGCCGCTAAAACGCTGGTGAATCGCATGGGCGTCGATCCGGAAAATGGCTGGGATGCGCATTATGAAATCATGCCCGGCAAAGAAAAAGTCGTGGCAGAATTACAAAAACTGGCAAAAAATGCCGACACTATTTATCTCGCCACTGACCGGGATCGCGAAGGAGAAGCCATTGCCTGGCATCTGACCCAGGCCATCGGCGACAAAATACCGTTCAAGCGCGTGGTGTTCAACGAAATCACCCAAAATGCCATTCAGGCGGCCTTTGCCAACCCTTCCACGCTGGATTTCGATCAAGTCCATGCCCAGCAAGCCCGGCGCTTTCTCGACCGTGTGGTAGGTTACATGTTATCGCCCCTGCTGTGGAAAAAACTGGCACGGGGTCTTTCCGCCGGACGTGTGCAATCCGTAGCCACCCGACTGGTGGTGGAACGGGAACGGGAAATTCACGCCTTCGACCCGGAAGAATACTGGGAAGTCTTTGCCAACTTGCGCACCACCAAGAGCGAAGCGCTGCGCATGCAGGTGGTCAAACAAAACAACCACAATTTCCGTCCACCGAACAAAGGGCTCACCGATGCGGCCCTGGCCATTCTGGAACGCGCTGATTACAACGTCGTAAAGCGTGAAGTCCGGCCATCCTCAAGCAAACCCAAAGCACCTTTTATCACCTCTACTTTGCAACAGGCGGCCAGCACACGACTGGGTTTCGGTGTGAAAAAAACCATGATGATGGCGCAGCGGCTTTACGAAGCGGGTTACATCACTTACATGCGAACCGACTCCACCAACCTCAGCAATGAGGCCGTAGCAGCCGTGCGTGACTACATCGGCAACAAATACGGTAAAAAATATTTACCGGAAAAAGCCCTTTCTTACAGCAGCCGTGAAGGTGCTCAAGAGGCCCACGAGGCCATTCGCCCCTCCAATGTACACACCATGATGTCTGACCTGAAAAATGTCGATAAAGATGCTGTGCGCTTGTACGAACTGATCTGGCGGCAGTTTGTCGCCTGCCAGATGCCGCCTGCAAAATTTGATGTCACCACACTCAAAGTGGATGCCGCCGGGTTTGAACTGCGCGCCAAAGGCCGCGTAGTGGTATTTGACGGCTGGACAAAAGTACAACCACCACAACAAAAGAACAGTGACGACATCCTTCTTCCCGCCGTTGCAGAAGGTGACGTGATGTCACTGGTGAAGCTCGATCCCTCCCAGCACTTTACCAAACCACCTGCACGATACAGTGAAGCCTCACTGGTAAAAGAACTGGAAAAACGTGGCATTGGTCGCCCCTCCACCTACGCCTCCATTATTTCCACTATTCAGGATCGAGGCTATGTCACGGTACAAAACCGGCGTTTTTATGCAGAAAAAATTGGTGATATCGTCACAGAACGGCTGACAGAAAACTTCAAAGACCTCATGGACTACAGTTTCACAGCCAACATGGAGCAGAAACTGGATTCCATTGCAGCCGGTGAAAGCAACTGGCTGAACGTGCTTGACGCCTTTTACGAGGACTTCAAATCCAAACTGGAAGCTGCCGATCAAGATGAAGGTGGCATGCGTGGCAACGACCCCATCACCACCGATATCCCCTGTACCAGCTGTGGTCGTCCCATGCAGATTCGCGCAGGCTCCACCGGTGTCTTTCTTGGCTGCTCCGGTTACGCACTGCCCCCTAAAGAACGCTGCAAATCCACCATGAATCTTATTCCCGGTGACGAAGCCGTCGATGTCGATACCGATGAAGAAAGCGAGGCACGCGCATTAATGCAACGTCGTCGCTGTCCGAAATGCAGCACCGCCATGGACAGCTACCTGATCGACGAACAGCGCAAATTCCATATTTGTGGCAATAGCCCCGACTGCACCGGTTACGAAGTGGAAACCGGAAAATTCCGCATCAAAGGTTACGATGGGCCGCTTATCGAGTGCGACAAGTGCGGAGCCAACATGCAGCTCAAAACGGGACGTTTTGGCAAATATTTCGGCTGTACCAACGAGGAATGCAAAAACACGCGCAAACTTTTACGCAACGGAGAAGTGGCCCCGCCCAAAGCCGACCCCGTACACATGAAAGAACTGCCTTGTGAAAAGTCCGACGGTTATTTTGTATTACGTGATGGCGCTGCGGGCATTTTCCTTGCCTCCAGCGCGTTCCCGCGCTCCCGTGAAACGCGCGCGCCACGGGTCAAAGAATTGATCCCTCACAAGTCTGAACTTGACCCCAAGCATCTGTACCTGTGCGACGCTCCGCAGGAAGACAACAACGGCAACGATACCATCATCCGCTTTAGCCGCAAAAATAAAGAGCAGTATGTAATGACCGAAGTCGATGGCAAGGCCACTGGCTGGACAGCCCATTACATCGACAACAACTGGGTGGTAAGCGAAGCGAAAAAAACGGTGAAAAAGAAGGCGGCGAAGAAAAAGAAAACCGCGAAGAAAAAAACAGTAAAAAAGAAAGCTGCCACATAACCGGCTACTTTTGCATTAAAAGCCGTGTTAAAAACTTCAGATATTCATCGTCATCCCAGGGGCGTCCGCCCAGCGCCTGGTATCGAACAATACCTGCGGGATCAACCAAGTATGTCGAAGGCAGCCCACGCGGCTGCCAGGCTTCGGTAACCTGACCATCAAGATCCATCAGCGACACAATGTCCGGCGCCAACAACCCCAGAAAAGTAAATACCGTATCCTCGTCTTCCGCCGTGTTTACGATGGCAAACACAAGTGACGATGTTTTAAGCTTTTCTACCATGTTCTGAATTGCCGGCATTTCACGGCGGCAGGGACCGCACCAGCTTGCCCAAAAATGCACAAAGACCCAGCGACCTTTTTTCTGTGCCAGACTGAAAGGGTTTCCATCAATATCATTTAATTCCAAAGGCGGGGAAGGATAAGCGGCTATGGATAAAATACCTTTGGGGACAACCGGCGTCGAAGGGCTCGCATCCGCCCATGTGAATCCGCTCATCAACATGCCTGCCAATACGCGAAAAACCATACCGGATATATCAGGCAGCATGTTCATAAGGGTTTTCCTGCCTCTGTAACATCTGCACATTGTAAGTTATCCACCGTTGCAGTCACCGGGTCAGTATTTTCCCCCAGTCCAAATCGTGCCCGTAATGAAAAGGCTGCCGTTGTTTTTTTCAGGACAACATTACCCCCCTCCTTTTCATGCGGATAAAAATGTAATGTCTCGGGTAACAACATCCAGCGAAATGTGGATTGAGAAGCCAGTGGAATACCCATTTTCTTCCATAACGGCGGCCATTGTGAGCGCGGTATTCTTTGGAGTTCGCCATCCTGAGACACAAAGCGCCAGTCGGCCAAATCCAGCTGTAAAACATCATTACGTTTATTTTTGATGGTGGCGGTAAAAAAACAGTACGCAGACAGTTTTTCAATCATGAGCACCGGAAAACCCCGCGCCTCAAAAAAAGCAGCCATTTGTTCTGTGCTCCAGGGAAACAACTGTAGCCGTAACTGCCCATTTTCAAAACCTGGCGGCGGCCTTTCATCCTCAGCATACAACACACCGATGGGGAATGAAGACAGACCAAAGGCCAGCGCCAGAAGTACCCTGATGATAACCTGCTGCGTAAAGCACGCCTGTTTTTGTTGATATTTACAATTATTATTCGCCATGGAACTCAGACTTCACCGGATGAGTCAAACCCTGTGGTTGATTGTAAACTGATCATAAGGAAATAACGCCAGTATAACGTCAAAATATCGCTTGGTTTGCCCGAATTTTGACAGTCTCTCTGCCCAAAAGGGCACGTTCGCGGCATATCCGGCACATAATATCTGGCATACGGCTTGCATCTTGCAATGGTGAATAAGATTCAACTTTATAAAAACTGACTCTATACTGAAAGCAGTGTTTTATAGTTTGTGGCGTATCGGATATGGCACATTCAACCCATAATCAGGCACGTTACCACACAAAGTATAGGTCCATAAAAAATCAACATTAATGCGGACTTTTAATAGTCCACTGGCGTCCGATACAAATAACGGACACTGCAATTTCTTGAGAGGACGAGATCATGCCTATTTTTGAGCACTACCAGTCCCGGTACGAGCAGGCACAGGAAGAGGAGATGTCACTTCAGGAATACCTGGACCTGTGCAAAAATGACCCGACAACCTATGCGACCGCTGCCGAGCGTATACTCACAGCCATTGGTGAGCCCGAAATGGTCGATACCCGGCAAGACCCGCGCCTGAGCCGCCTTTTCTTTAATAAACTCATCAAGATTTATCCTGCCTTTAAAGATTTTTATGGCATGGAAGATACCGTTGAACAAATCGTTTCGTTCTTTCGGCATGCGGCACAAGGGCTGGAAGAGAAAAAACAAATCCTGTATTTGCTGGGACCGGTAGGTGGCGGAAAATCGTCTTTAGCAGAAAAATTGAAATCGCTGATGGAGCAACAGCCTTTTTATGCCATAAAGAACTCACCCATTAACGAATCACCATTAGGGCTTTTTTCACCCGATGAAGATGCACGTATTCTGGAAGAAGACTACGGCATCGCAAAGCGTTATCTCAACGGCATCATGTCTCCCTGGGCCGTAAAACGCCTCCACGAATTTAATGGTGACATTACGCGATTCCGGGTTGTCAAACTGTACCCGTCGATACAACGTCAAATCGGTATTTCCAAAACCGAGCCAGGCGATGAAAATAATCAGGATATTTCTTCACTGGTGGGTAAAGTGGACATTCGTATGCTGGAAAAATTCAGCCAGGATGATCCGGATGCCTATTCCTACTCTGGCGGACTCTGTCAGGCTAACCAGGGACTCCTGGAATTTGTCGAAATGTTCAAGGCACCCATCAAAGTATTGCATCCCCTGCTCACGGCGACCCAGGAAGGTAACTACATGGGCACCGAGGGTATTTCCGCGCTGCCTTTTAATGGCATTATTCTCGCGCACTCCAATGAGTCTGAATGGCTCAGCTTCAAAAACAACCGAAACAACGAAGCCTTTCTTGATCGTATTTTTATCGTCAAAGTGCCTTATTGCCTGCGTGTTTCTGAAGAAATCAAAATTTACGAAAAACTGTTGGCCAACAGTTCACTCTCCGAGTCTGCCTGCGCACCCGGTACGTTGAACATGATGGCGCAGTTCGCCATTCTGTCACGATTGAAAGAACCGGAAAATTCAAACATTGAATCCAAAATGCGCATTTATGATGGCGAGACACTGAAAGACGTTGACCCCAAAGCAAAATCCTACCAGGAGTATCGTGACTTTGCTGGCGTCGATGAAGGCATGACTGGCTTATCCACCCGTTTTGCCTTTAAAATTCTTTCCCGTGTATTTAACTACGATCACACCGAAGTTGCCGCTAATCCCGTTCACTTGTTGTATGTGCTGGAGCAACAGATCGAACAGGAACAGTTTCCACCAGAGGTCGCGGAAAAATACATGTCATTCCTCAAAGGAATATTGGCATCACGTTACGCAGAATTTATTGGCAAGGAAATACAAACATCCTATCTGGAGTCCTATTCTGAATATGGCCAGAATATTTTTGACCGCTATGTGACCTATGCCGATTACTGGATTCAGAATGAAGAATATCGCGACCCGGATACCGGTGAAATTTTTGACCGTGCCGCACTCAATGAAGAACTGGAAAAAATTGAAAAACCTGCGGGCATCAGCAACCCTAAAGACTTCCGCAACGAGATTGTCACGTTTGTATTACGTGCCCGCGCCCGTAACAGTGGCAGCAATCCACACTGGACCAGTTATGAAAAACTGCGGGAAGTCATTGAGAAAAAAATGTTTTCCACTACCGAAGATCTACTCCCCGTTATTTCATTCAACGCCAAAGCCTCGAACGAAGAACAGGGAAAACACCAGGACTTTGTCAACCGCATGACTCAAAAAGGCTACACCGAAAAACAGGTTCGCCTGTTATCGGAATGGTATTTGCGCGTGCGTAAAGCATCCTGATCACAGTCACCAGAGGCGGGGTTTGAGGGGCCGGGTAGAAACACTCACCTGGGTACTCGACACTTGACACTGAATTTATGACCCAGATAATTGACAGAAGAATAAACGGTAAACACAAAAGCGCTGTCAATCGACAACGGTTCCTTCGCCGTTTTCGACAACAAATCAAAAAAGCGGTTTCTGACGCGATTGATTCACGCTCGATCACTGAAGTGGATCATGGTGAAAAAATCAACATTCCCAGTAAAGACACGCACGAGCCGGTATTTGGCCATGGTCCCGGTGGACGGCGTGATGCCGTTCATCCTGGCAATAAAGAATTTGTCAGTGGCGACCGTATTGCGCGCCCACCAAACAGTGGCGGCGGCGGTGGAAGCGAAGCTAGCGATCAAGGTGAGGGTGAAGATGAATTTGCCTTTCAACTGTCACGCGAAGAATTTTTAGAATTTTTCTTTGAAGACCTGGAGTTACCTGACCTGGTCAAAACCCAACTGACTAAAGTCACCAATTTCAAATCCGTTCGTGCCGGTTACAGCACCACGGGCGTGCCCTCCAATATTGATATTGTTCGTTCGTTGACTGGCGCGCTCGCACGTCGCATTGCACTTCGTGCCCCCTATTCTATCGAACTGAAAGAGGCCCAAACAGAACTATCCACACTACAAAATAAAGATGAACACATAACCCGCATCAAGGAACTGGAGGAAGAAATACGCCGACTGGAAGATAAAATTGCCACCATTCCTTTTGTTGATACATTTGACCTGCGTTACCGTAACCGTATTCAGAAACCCACACCTTCCACACAGGCCGTTATGTTTTGTCTGATGGATGTTTCCGGCTCCATGGATGAACTCCGCAAGGAAATGGCCAAACGGTTTTTCATTTTACTCTACCTGTTTTTAACCAAAACCTACGAAAATATTCAGGTGGTTTTTATCCGTCACCACACCACGGCAAAAGAGGTCAATGAAGAGGATTTTTTCTACTCGCGGGAAACCGGGGGTACTGTGGTATCCAGCGCACTGGAGTTAATGCTGAAAATCATTAAAGAACGCTTTCCAAGTGATGACTGGAATATTTATGCAGCACAGGCCTCCGACGGTGACAACTGGGATGGTGACTCCCCCAATTGCCGCACCCTGTTAAACGATAGCATCATGCCGCTACTACAGTATTTTGCCTATATAGAAATCATGCCTCATAACCACCAAAGCCTGTGGCGTCATTACGAAGGCGTAAAAGTACAAAATCGCAACTTCGACATGCAATCCATCGATAGCGTTAACGAAATTTATCCCGTATTTCGTCAATTATTTGCCCGGAAACCCGCATGAGCACCACTGAAAATAACATCATCAGCGACACTTCAGACTGGAGCAGCGAGCTTATCCAGCGCTACGATGCCGAAATTTCCCGTATCGCCGCTGACTATGGCCTCGACACCTATCCCAATCAGATTGAAATTATCAACAGCGAACAAATGATGGATGCCTATTCTTCGGTAGGTATGCCCCTGGGTTACCATCACTGGTCTTTTGGCAAGCAGTTTCTGGAAACTGAACAACGTTACCGCCGCGGACAAATGGGGCTGGCCTATGAGATCGTCATTAATTCCAATCCCTGTATTTCCTATTTAATGGAAGAAAACAGCATGCCTATGCAGGCGCTGGTTATCGCCCATGCCTGTTATGGCCATAATTCTTTTTTCAAAAACAATTACCTGTTCCAAACCTGGACCAATGCCGACGCAATCATTGACTATCTGTTATTTGCCAAAAAATATGTATCGGATTGCGAGCAACAACATGGCATTGAAGAAGTTGAAGCCGTACTGGACTCCTGTCATGCACTGATGAATTATGGCGTTGATCGTTATAAGCATCCACCCGGCCTGTCCGCACAGGAAGAAAGTGGCCGCCAAAAAGAACGGGAGGAATATTTGCAGACACAGGTCAATCACCTGTGGAGCACAATCCCCGTCAAAGAAAACGCAGACGACATACCTGAGGAAATCCGCTTCCCCACTGAACCCGAAGAAAACTTGCTGTATTTTATTGAAAAAAATGCACCGTTAATGGAATCATGGAAACGCGAACTGGTTCGTATCGTCAGAAAAGTTGCTCAGTATTTTTATCCGCAACGACAGACACAAGTGATGAATGAGGGCTGGGCAACATTTTGGCACTACACCATTTTAAATACGCTTTACGATGAGGGTTTTGTCACTGATGGCTTCATGATAGAGTTTTTGCAGTCCCACACCAATGTCATCGCCCAGCCTGCATTTGACAGCCCGTATTACTCCGGCATTAACCCATACACACTTGGCTTTAACATGTTCAAGGATTTGCGGCGTATTTGTGAAAAACCCACTGATGAAGACAAAGAATGGTTTCCGGATATTGCAGGCAGTGACTGGCGAAAAACGCTGGACTTTGCCATGCGCAATTTCAAGGACGAAAGTTTTATCCGTCAGTTTTTATCTCCCCAATTGATTCGTGAACTGAGATTGTTTTCCGTACTGGATGATGATGAGCAGGATAAACTTGAAATCAGCGCCATTCACGATGACCATGGTTATCGGCATATTCGTGCTGCACTTGCCAAGCAATATGATCTGTCCATGCGCGAACCCAATATTCAGATTTACAATGTGGACCTACGGGGAGATCGTTCGCTGACCTTGCGGCATATTCTGCACGCACGCCGCCCATTGAACAGGGATACCAACGAGGTCATACGACACTTGTCGCGCCTCTGGGGGTTCCCGGTACATATTGAAACAATAAATGAGGACGGGACAGAAAATATGACTGAATCTATTTAACACCCAATCTGGCTTCAAGTTTTTTAATCTTTCGCCCCATTTCCACCGAGATTTTTGCCAGCTCCTGGCGCAAAAATATATTTTCGATATTCATTTCCAGCTGAAAAGCCAGTCGTTCCAGAATATCACGATCAGCATCACTAAAATTGCCGTGCCCTTTGTTCAGCATTTGAATCGCACCCACTACCTTTTTGGTGGTAACGCCATGCACCGGTACACACAGGGCATTGCGTGTCACAAAACCCGTTTTTACCGCGACGATATCATGCACCCCCACCTGATCCTCCAGATCATCTTCAATAACAAATTCACCGCTGGACATTACCCGGCCGACAATGGAGTTCTTTGTGGGCACTTGTAATTGTTTTTCACTCAACCCCGTGCCGCATTGCAACCAGGCCTTTTCATCCACGGGGTCGAGAATGAAAATACTGCATCGTTCCGCACCCAGTGCCTTAGGCATAATATCGACAAAAAATTGCAGCAGCTGCCGGTTGCCTGCCTCACGCCAGGCCTTTTCCATAAGCTGTTGCTTTTTACGCAACTGCTCAAGCTTTTTTTCCATGAGTGCTTTATCCATTTTTACGTGCCTTCACCATTTTAAATAACCTCTGCTTAAACCCGGCGCGAAAAAATTATACCTGCCAGAATATATGCCTATCGGCAATATCAACCAACAACTAAAATATGAATCAAATGCTGGCAACGCACTACTTTTAAACATTCCCAGGCACTTCACACCACTGAGCAATTCCCAATGCATCGAACCTAAAGTCCGCAATTGAACGGCCTGTAGCGTGCGTTGAATACAGCGTCATGCAGCGCTTAATTCACCTTCTAATGATCAGTCATCTGTCAAAAAACGCAGCCCCACGCCATCAGGCTCAATACGCACCACTTCCATTCGTACCAAGGGTGGATCTTCCATTTCTCCCTGCACCTGACCTTCCACCACAGAGCCCACCGGAGGCAGGGCAGCCGTACCATCCGTTACCACAAAAACACCGCTTTCAGAAATGTCCCGCGTCAACAGCACCACAGACGCCATGGCCTGGTGGCTGATTTTTACTTCGAGAGCCAGTGCGGTACGCGGATGTTTGCGTTGTTCGTTCATTTATTTTTACTCCGTTTTTATTCCGGCAGCCGGATACCCCTGGTGTTCATAACACATCGTATGCATTGCCGGATATTCCCGCATACATCATGCATACCCGTCATAATACAAATTATCGCAACAGACAAACTATTACTCCAATAACGGCCCCTGTACCACCGGCACCATCCCCTAAAGTCTGCGCCTGTTTGCGCCGAAAGTTCCTGAAAGGCTCATCATTTCTGCTGAGCACACACAATGTAGAGAACAAGCCAAACCGTGAGCACCAATGCCGCCATTTCCATCGAGGAGCTGACTGCCCGGCCATTACCGATTTTTGAGCATTCAGCGCGCGCCTTTCGCAAAGTGGGCAGTCAGGGTGGCAGCACTTTTGAGGCTTATGGTGACATCATCCTCAAAGACCCGGGTCTGGCATTGCATACACTGAACCAGTTACAAACCACGGCAAACCAATCTCTGCACACAGAAATCTCCAGCATGGCGCAGGCAACAATGTTGCTGGGTATAGACCGTGCCAAACGACTCACTGTGGGACACCCCCAATTGGAGCGCACGCTCAGCGGCTTCGCAAAAACAGGCTATATCCGCACTGCCTGTCGCGCCTTTCATGCCGCCTTTCAAGCCTGGGACTGGGCGCATATCAAAAATGATCATGCTCCCGACGAAATATTACTGGCTACCCTGTTGCACGATGTGGCAGAAATGGCCCTGTGGGTCGCCGCACCGGAGCAAATGCACCAGTTTCGCAAACTGATGCTCAAGGACGGCCTGCCCACCGATGAGGCCCAATACATCGCCTTCGGTGAAAGCCTGGAACATTTCAGTCGTGAAATTGCCTCCCGCTGGCATTTGCCCGGACTGGTGAACGATGCGTTACGTCCGGAAAACGCCAACCAGCCACGGGTGCGCGGTGTCATGCTGGCCGTACAATTGGCCCGTAGCACTGAACGTGGCTGGTACTGGGAAAAAACCGAGCGCGTGTTACCGCAAATCGCTGATTATCTCGGCGCATCACTGGATGAAATCATCCCCCATATACACAAAAATGCCGTGCGTGCGGCCCGCGAGGCTCCATTTTACGATGCGCGCTACGCCGCCGCCCTGCTACCCATGCTACCCGGCGGGGAAGAACTCATCATTGAAGATGAATTCCCCGAGGCCGAAGCCGAAATTGAGGCAACAAAAAAACCTGCGGCACACAAAATTGCTGCATCACCTGCCACTGAAAAACCAGCACCGGCATCCAGCAACCGCCAAAACAACGTCCCTGCTGCGCCAGAACCTGCGGCACAGGTATGCCTGCTCCCACAGACCGATCTATTCACTCAAACCCTGCATGATTTGCATAAGGGCATAGGCAAAATGAAGCTCAGCGAATTAATGCGCAAAACCGTGCATGGCATGCACGACGGCATTGGGCTCAATCGAGTGGTATTCTGCATACTGGACCAAAAACGTGAAAAACTCGTTTCACGTTACATGCTGGGCAGTGATAATGACCCGGTCTTCAGTCGTTTTGAGATTTTGCTGGACAAGCCCCACCTGTTTACCCGGTTAATGGAAAAACAGGTCAGCCTGTGGATCAACGATGACAACCGCAAAAAATTCTGGCCGCTGATGCCCGATGATGTCAAAACACGGATAAAAACCAACAGTTTTTTCGCCATGTCCATCCATGTGCGCGATAAACCGGTTGGCCTGTTTTATGCCGACCGGCGCAGCCTGGACTGCAAATTGGACGCGCAAGCCTACAAACAATTCCGCCAAATATGCCAATTTGCAGCCAAAGGCCTTGCAAATCTCGCAAAATGAGGCATTTTTCAGAAATTAGCGCTATACTCCGGGCCAAGCAGTGGTAATGGTGCGGCATCGTATGATGCGTCTACACCGTACGATGCTTGGAAGGACGTTTAAAAGTACGTTTGAAATTTTGCAAGTACAGAGAAAACAAAGGTAAAAAGTTATGGCTACAGGCACAGTAAAATGGTTCAACGAAAGCAAGGGCTTCGGCTTTATCGCGCCCGATGACGGTGGTGACGACTTGTTCGTACACTTCAGCGCAATCCAGGGTGGCGGTTTCAAAACCCTGAACGAAGGCCAAAAGGTGAGCTTCGAAACCGAACAAGGCCCTAAAGGTCCCGCAGCAGGTAACGTTGTTCCCGAATAACGCCTGTCGCACAGTTGACCCAAGGAACCCTGCCTCTCGGCGGGGTTTTTTGTTTCTACGGCATGAGATTTACACAATATCCACTATGCCACTCAGTACAATCCCGCAACAAACACCCGAAGGAGATCATGTTGGATGTGAATGAATATTTTAATGGCAGGGTCAAATCCATTGCCTTTCAAACCGCAACGCTGCCTGCCACAGTAGGTGTCATGCAAGCAGGCGAGTACGAATTTAATACCGCAAAAAAAGAAACTGTGTCCGTTGTTTCCGGCGCACTCACGGTAAAATTACCCAATAGTGATCAATGGCGGACCGTTCTCCCCGGCGACAGCTTCATTGTCGATGCGCAGCAGCAATTTCAACTTAAGGTCGATATTGATACCGCCTATCTTTGCACCTATGAATAAACATTGCTGGATCTGTTGACTTTATCCTTCTTCCGGTTTGGCATTATCCTAAATTAATCCGTTAAACCTGCTGTGAGCGCTTAAGGCTGGCGACATAGTTCATCTGATCCGGGCGTGCTGCCACCCACATTTGTCACAGTATCAGTACATTCAAGTAATATGGAAAACTTTGCAGGGAAAGTTAAAAAGAATAATGCGCTAGTTGATCCGAAATCAATGCTGCCCGGGATAATATAATGAAGCTTAAACATTTCATCATCCCCTGTTTTATGTTTCTCCTGACATCATGTGTAACATCAAACATGGCATCCTCTTATCAAAGGCTGGTCTACAAGCAGCTCGACAAGTCCGACAGGGAGTATATATTTCCAACTGTAGAAAACTGTTCCCGTTTGTACACAAATGGAAAGTTCTCCATCCTGGAGGTTTACTGTTCACAAGACAATGATGGTTTATATCTCTATGGAAAAAATGGTCATGCCCGGTTTGACTGGTACGATAAAAAATTCAACGTGTAGGCGACATCAGAAGGTTGCAATAGTGAGGATGCCTGTTTTTACGAACTAAAAGTCGATAAAAAGGGCAGGGTACTGGAATTTGCGTATCATTTTTTTGTCAACCTCAGTGAAGGCATTTACAGAGTAAAGGTGACAGATAAAACCCTCAAGGTTATTGAGCAACAAATAGTTGATCAGCCTTCATAGATACTACTCCCGTTGTATCTGCGGCATTTCCTTGATGTAAACATCCTGTTTGCTGTATGGAATTTCGATGCCTTCAGCATTGAAACGCTTATAGACCGTGGTATTCAACGCATCCAGCACCCGGCCACGTACCTCGGGATTTTCCACCCAGCATAATAAATCCAGGTCCAGACTGGAGGCACCAAAAGCTTGAAAACGTACCCGTGGTTCAGGCTCATCACATACCTGTGTTTCATTGAGCGCGACATCCATTAACACGGCTTTCACCTGGTCAATGTCTGAACCATAGGCCACCCCGACACTGACGCGAATACGGAATTTTTCATACGGTCCGCCAGACTCATTGGTAATACGTGAATTGCCCATGATCGCATTGGGAATAGTGATTTCCACATCATCCCGTGTTTGCAGGCGTGTACTGCGAATACCGATGCGCGTTACCTTTCCGCGCTCGCCACTGTCTAACACCACGTAGTCCCCAATTTTGTACGGTGTATCCGCAAGAATAAATACACCGGAAAACAGGTTGGCCAGCGTATCCTTGGCGGCAAAACCGACAGCAATACCCACAATACCCGCCGATGCCAGCCAGGCTGTCATATCGATATCCCAGGAGCGGAATATCATATAAATAGCCACAGTAACAACGACCAGAAAGGCCATATTCTCAAACAATGGGCGGGTCTGTGGCCGTACCAGTGATTCTTTTTTCTGGCCCTGACTCATGGCCTGCAACACAATGCGTATCAGTTTTACAGCAAAACCGGACCAGACAATCACTAATACCGTGGCAACCAGTGATCTGAGTATCTTCGCAATCAGCTCAGGCAGTTCGAGTGGCAGTAACGCCAGCAATATCCCTATACACAATACCGTCCAGTACAGCGGACGATGAATCACGGCAACAATTTTGTTGTCCCACTGCACACGAGTGCGTTTAGCCACATAACCCACGACCCGGGTCACCAGCCAGACAACCACATTCGCCAATAACACGGCCAGTGCAAAAATAAGCACAGCCATAGCAACGGGGTAATCATCCAGAAAAGCGAAGGCTGGCTGCCACGAAACAAGGAGGTCTTTCATTATGTTTTCCATTTGCCCGAAAGGCACATAAAACTAACAGGGAACAATTTTAAATTCATACACATCATCCATATCCATCAGGCTTTGTGCCAATTGACGGAAGTCATTTTGATTTTTTGAGCGAATCGTCATCTCGTATTCGAAGTTTTTACCTTCATTGTCCAGTGTGTAGCTGGATTCAAAGGCAAGAATATTATGTCGGGAAATCAATTGACGCAATGCATCTTCATCCAGACGATGCTTTGAACGAATAAATCGCACCGTAAACTTGGCATATATTTGCGATGGCAGGCGATTTTCAACCCAGCGGAAAAACGACAAGGTCACTACCGTTATCAATACCGCCAAAAATGCCGGATAATAAAGCCCCATGCCAATCACGATACCAATGGAGGCTGTCATCCAGATTGATGCCGCTGTGGTCAGACCACGCACCGTCAGACCTTCCTTGATGATCACTCCGGCTCCCAGGAATCCGATACCGGTCATAATACCCTGTGCCATGCGCGAAGGATCAGCCCGTACCGTATCCAGAAATTGCGCGGGAACCAATTCCCACTGATACACCATTAAAATCATCAACAGGCTCGATGAAACACAGACCAGGGCATGCGTGCGAAAACCCGCTTCACGGCCATGCAATGCGCGTTCTATGCCGATAATACCGCCCGCCAGCAAGGCCAGCAGCAAACGTGATGTCATCAAGGTGTAATCGAATTCCATAAATGTACCTGCCCCTCTGGATGATTTCCCGATGGTCAACTCTAGTGAGCAACCCGATAGCGATGGCAAACATCGCCAAAAAAACAGTGGATAATGACAGCCATCAGACGAAATATTAGTATGTATGCTCACAACTGACCACAAAACCATGTTGACTCGATCATCTCACACGGCGAACATTATCTTTTGCGCATTAATGTTTGCCATTGTGCTTGGCGTGAGCGGATGCTCCTCGCCCCCCGTCAAGCACACACATGTTTCAGGCACAGCTGCCTTTGGCGAGCCAGGCAACCAGACCCGCCAACAAGCGGCATTATCCAGGCACTACTTTTCCTGGAAAAGTACACCCTATAAACTGGGTGGCCTCAGCAAAGCAGGCATTGATTGTTCCGGGTTTGTATACGTCACCTTTCGCGATATATTCAATAAAAAAACACCGCGTTCCACTAAACAGCTTGCCAAAACCGGCAAAGCCGTCACAAAAAAATCCCTGAAATTTGGCGACCTGGTTTTTTTCAAAACCGGGCGCAGGCAACGTCATGTCGGGATATATATCAGTAACGGGAAGTTTATTCACGCCTCAAGCTCCCAAGGCGTCACGCAATCATCACTTAACTCAACATACTGGTCACGGCATTACTGGAAAGCACAACGTATCGTTAAATGAGTCAATGCTCAGGAACACGCACATGCGCGGTTATTTTTTGGATTTCATATGTTCCCTGAATTGCTCACAAGGATCTGGACGATCAACCCGTGGCGTAAACCACACATAATCAAACGGCAATTTATGCGTGCCCCACTGTGCGGCATAGGATTCGACATCGGCAATATCCGCCTGCACTTCCATCCAGCCAATCACCAACAGGTCATTTTCCTGGTCCTGCGACGATAAATAAAACGGCACCCCTCGATCCTTGCGCACATGGCCTGATCCCGCCACCAGCACGCGCGTATCAACATTATCCTGACCCGCAAGTGCCAGTGCCATTTGCGCATCTTTGGCACGCTGCATCAACATCATGGATTCGGTCATTTTTTCGTTGATCATGCCACAATGTGAGCCCTCAATTTCCTTGCGTGAAGCAGCCACCTGGTCTGCCGGCAACGCATTGTCATCCAGTATGGTTTTGACGTCGGGTGACAATTCACTCTCACCTTCACGGATAATCCGCATAATTTTTGACCGGTCAAAATTGGCGGGCAATATGGCGTAATCCGCTTTTATAACCGCATCAAAAATTCCAGCGTAAAACTGTTGGTATCCCCAATTGGTTTTAATGTGGTCCAGGCCTGCAATCAATGATTTGCTGGTATCATATTTTTTGCCCGCAATAACCTGGCCCTGTTGCTGTGAAATCATTTCAAAAGCGACGACAGCTGAACGCTGATGGTCATGCAACACATTAATTGCCCAGGCCTGGCTTTGATGGTGTATTTGATTGTCATGGGTTTCACCCAACATCAAATGGTGACTTTTGACAATGCGCCCGGCAAGCTGTTGTTTATTGATAAACTGTGCGGCATTCACATCCCATATTTTTCCCGCCAATGGGTGGTCTGTTAACAGCATTTTGCTGGCTGTGTCAGGTTTCTTTTGCGACAGTTCCGGTGACAGACTGCATGCTGCCAGCATCAAGACACTGGGCATTATCAGTAAAAAACGTTTCGCATTCATGCTCATCAACATGCCATAACATACTGCAAAATTTCCACCACCTGCTCCGGTGTCCGGCATACGGCATTGGCCGCAGCATCCACCTCTTTAAGCGCGTGATTTATTTCAGGGTCATGCAAAGTAATAATCGACTTACCCAGTGCTGCCGCAAACCCTGCATCAAAAGCGGCATTCCACTGACGATATTTATCCCCAAAACGTACCACGACAATATCTGCACTTTCCATCAAGGTACGGGTACGAATGGCATTCATACGCGCACCTTTTTGGTCATGCCAAAAACTGTTTTCTTCTGCGCCAAGAATCTCTACGCCGCAATCATCACTTTTAGCATGATCAGTCACTGGCGCAACAAATGACACAGTCAAATTCGCTTGTTGTGCGCCCTTCTGAATGCGCTCACGCCAGTCACTGTGAATTTCACCGGAAAGATAGACGACCCATTGCTTTTGCTGATTTGCCATGGCTATTTCACCTTTTGATAAATTTCAACACCTGCGCCCACAAACTCCTGTGCTTTGTTTTTCATACCTTGTTCCAGCACAACTTCTACATCAACGCCCTTCTTTGCCGCAAAATCACGCACTTCCTGTGAGATTTTCATGGAGCAGAAATGCGGGCCGCACATGGAGCAAAAGTGCGCCACCTTGGAGGATTGTTTGGGCAGGGTTTCATCGTGAAAGGAGCGCGCTTTATCCGGATCCAGCCCAAGATTAAACTGGTCTTCCCAACGAAACTCAAAACGTGCTTTCGATAACGCATTATCGCGTAACTGCGCACCCGGCAGACCTTTGGCCAGATCTGCGGCATGAGCTGCCAGCTTGTAGGTAATGATGCCTTCGCGCACATCAGCCTTGTTGGGCAAACCCAAATGTTCTTTGGGCGTGACATAACACAGCATGGCACAACCGTACCAGCCAATTTGTGCGGCACCGATGCCGGAAGTGATGTGATCGTAACCTGGCGCAATGTCCGTGGTCAGTGGACCAAGCGTATAAAAGGGTGCTTCAAAGCAATCTTCCAGCTCCTTGTCCATGTTTTCCTTGATCATCTGCATGGGGACGTGGCCTGGACCTTCAATCATCACCTGCACATCATGTTTCCACGCAATTTTTGTGAGTTCACCCAGCGTTTCCAGCTCACCAAACTGTGCGGCATCATTGGCATCGGCCAGCGAACCAGGACGCAAGCCATCACCTAACGAGAAACTGACGTCATAGGCTTTCATGATTTCGCAAATGTCTTCAAAGTGTGTGTACAAGAAGTTTTCTTCGTGATGCGCCAGACACCATTTGGCCATGATGGAACCACCGCGCGAAACAATACCCGTGACCCGGTTTGCAGTGAGAGGCACATAACGCAATAACACACCGGCATGAATCGTAAAATAATCAACACCCTGCTCGGCCTGTTCGATAAGCGTGTCACGGAACAATTCCCAGGTTAAATCCTCGGACTTGCCATTGACCTTTTCCAGCGCCTGATAAATAGGCACAGTACCAATGGGCATGGGCGAATTGCGCAGCACCCATTCGCGGGTTTCATGAATGTTTTTGCCGGTAGACAGATCCATCAGCGTATCGCCACCCCAGCGTGCCGACCACGCCATTTTTTCCACTTCCTCTTCGATGGAAGAACTCACCGCAGAGTTACCAATGTTGGTATTGATTTTCACCCGGAAATTACGACCGATGATCATCGGTTCCAGCTCGGGATGATTGATATTGGCCGGAATAATTGCCCGGCCGGCGGCGACTTCATCACGCACAAACTCCGGTGTAATGTCTTGCGGCAAATTAGCACCGAAGTTTTCACCCGCATGCTGGCGCAGCAGTTTTTCGTAACGGGCATCCTTGCGTAATTCATCCATGCGTTGCATTTCGCGAATAGCCACATATTCCATTTCCGGTGTAATCATACCCTGGCGTGCATAATGCAGCTGACTGACATTGACACCTGACCTGGCACGGCGCGGCGCACGAATATGCTCGAAGCGCAATTGCGCCAGATCCGGGTCATTTTGGCGCTGATCACCGTATTCAGACGTAGGGCCGCTGAGGACTTCCGTGTCGCCACGCTCCTCGATCCAGGCACTGCGCACTTCAGGCATGCCTTTCATCAAATCAATATTCACGGTCGGGTCCGTAAACGGTCCTGACGTGTCATAAACAGTGATAGGCGGATTGCTTTCTGCTTCGCTGCCGTCCAGGTTGTGTGTCGGTGACTGGGCAATTTCACGCATAGGCACACGGATATCAGGCCGTGAGCCCTGTACATAAATCTTGGTTGAATTAGGAAAAGGTTGAGTCACCTCCGCAGACAATCGGGCGGTTTTTTGTAGAAACTCTTCGGGAATCGCGCTCATAGTGCATCCTCACATCAAATAAACATCAATCAAAAAAACAACAGGGATGCAGGGCAAAGCGACGAGGCACATGACTTGCTTCCCTACGCCGGTACAAACCGGATCAGGTTCAAAGGGTTAATCTCAGTTTTGTGCCGACAACAATTGCAAATTGCAAATCACACAAAACACCCCTAGCTCAGAAGGTCACAGTATACCGGCATTTGATACTGATCGCCCAGCGGAAGTATTAGCAAACCGATAATTGAGCTACACCCTGAATACGGCAAAAATTAATTCAGGTAATACAACCACTTGCTTGGCATTAACCAAACAATAGCATTAGAATGGCCCCATTAAAAACTGTGGATTTCATTATACGCTGAAAAATCAGTTTTAAATTTACGGATCAAATTCATAAACAATACGGAGTAAAAGTATGCTAAACCGTTATGGCTTAACCACAATCGTGCTAGGCACTGTACTGGCTATCAACACAGCAACCCATGCAGAAGAAACCGAAACTAATGAAGGACGGTGGTATATCAGCCCATCAATCAACTATATTTTCGCTGACGATGATCGTGTCGCAGATAACGACATCGGCCTGCAACTCGGCTTTGGCAAAGAGGTCTCGGAAAACTGGAATATTGAATTAAATCTCTTATCCGACCAACTTGATTTTGAAACAGGCTCAGGCAAATTCAAACAATATGGCCTGAGTGTAGATGCCTTGTATTTCCCTGATCGCAGCAGCCGTATCGCACCTTATGGCCTGCTTGGCCTGGGCGCTTTGCGCACCAAAGTGCCGGGAAACCGCAGCACTGATCCTATTGCTGAAATTGGTGTCGGCATCATGAGCCATCTGGATGACACGAATATGGCACTGCGCGCCGAAATTCGTTATCGGTATAACGATGACGATAGCAGCATCCCCTCGGAAGATAACTTCGGTGACTGGATTGTGGGTCTCGGGCTAGCCATTCCTTTCGGTGGCCACTCCACGCCCGCACCCGTCGCCACCCTCGACGATGATAAAGACGGCATCGGCAATGACACAGACCGTTGTGCCAATACCGTTCCAGGAGCCACCGTTAACGCCCTTGGTTGTGAACTGGACAACGATAACGACGGCGTTAAAAACAGCGCTGACAGTTGCCCCGATACTACTCAAGGCACCACAGTCGATGCTCGTGGCTGCAAACAGGACATGGACAGCGACAACGATGGCATCAAAAACAGCGCCGACAGTTGTCCCGATACGCCACAAGACAGTAAAGTTGATGCTCAAGGTTGTGAATTAGACAGTGACAACGACGGTGTCAAAAACAGCGCCGACAACTGCCCCGATACAGTTCCAAATGCCGGAGTCGATGCTCAGGGCTGCGAGCGGGATGATGATAATGACGGTATTAAAAACAGTGCCGACAACTGTCCTGATACTGCACAGAATGCCAAAACCGATAATCAAGGCTGCGAGCTAAAAAAAATCATCGCTCTTAAAGGCGTTACCTTTGCCAACAACTCAGCAGTGTTAACCGGAAATTCCGTAGAAGTGCTGGATGAAGCTGCTGCCACCCTGCGTCGTAATGCAGACCTCAACGTTGAAGTTGCTGGTTATACAGACAATAGGGGTTCAGCTACTTACAACGTCCGCCTCTCACAAAAGCGGGCCGAGACTGTTCGCGACTATCTGGTTACACAAGGTGTTTCAGCAGATATGTTAAGCGCCAAGGGTTACGGCCCGGAAAATCCGCTGGCCGACAATGCCACTGCGGATGGTCGTGCGGCCAACCGGCGCGTCGAATTGCGTATTCTGAAAAACTAAAGCAGCAACCTGTCCGTACAGCACATGCGACACAACCGTCATGTGCTGTACGGGACACATAAAAAACCAAAAAACCGGAGAGCAGTATGGATATCCTAAACAGCATCGACAACAACATGATCAATGAATATGTTATCCCCTGGTCTATCAGTCTTGTTTCTGCCCTGATTGTTTTCATCATCGGACGCTGGGCTGCAAAGCTGATTGTCAAAGGCATGAGGCGCGTACTTGAAAAGGCTGGAGTAGAAGCAACGCTGAGCAACTTCCTTGGCAACATTGTTTATGCTGCCTTGTTGATTGCCGTTATTATCGCCGCACTTAATCAACTGGGCGTAGATACCACATCAGTACTTGCCGTATTCGCCACCGCCGGCCTGGCCATTGGTCTGGCGCTGAAAGACTCACTGGGCAACTTTGCAGCAGGGGTTATGTTAATTCTCTTCAAACCCTTCAAAATAGGTGATTTTGTTGAGGCAGGCGGCTCCGCCGGAGTGATTGAAAACATTACCGTGTTTAATACCGTGATGCGCACGGGTGATAATCGCGAAGTCATCATACCCAATGGGCAGATTTATGCGGGCACGATTATCAATGTAAGCGCGCGTGATACGCGTCGTGTTGATCTGGTATTTGGCATCGGTTATGACGACAACATCAAGGAAGCAAAAAAAATCATTGAGCAGGTATTGGCTGCCGATGAGCGCATTCTCAAAAACCCGGCACCACTGATCGCTGTTGGTGAACTGGCAGACAGCAGCGTCAACCTCAATGTCCGCCCCTGGGTAAAGAGTGGCGACTACTGGGGTGTTTATTTCAGCCTGCTGGAAAATGTCAAAGAAGCCTTCGACGCCAAAGGCATCAGCATTCCCTACCCGCAAATGGATGTACACAACCCCAAAGCAGCCTGAATTCAGGCTCATGTAAAACAAAGCCAACCCGTTGCACGCGGGTTGGCTTTTTTGATGGAAAATAAAGGGCATGGCAGAATTTAGGTTTATCCTAAAATCCGCAGTTGAATGGCCTGTAGAGTGCCTTGAATGTTGTAACTGGCAAGGCGCGAGAGGAGTCATAGCCCACTATTGCGACGATGCGCAACGCGGCCAGACACAAAAGGCAACGTGTTTACCGAAGAAAACCCACATAAAATACAAGTGCTGCCGAGAACAACAGATGTCCACGAAATGCCCACGCTGCTATTACCTGCTGCAAGCGGCTAAAAGCACTCTGACTATTGATTTCACGTAACTACTCAGCCTACTTTCAAAGCCATTACATTTTTTCATCAGAAGGAATCAGCGCAGCACCCTCAAATGCATCGCTCAATGCGCTGAAGACATGATGCCCTTGCTTTTTAACGGTAGAGATAT
>Ga0256839_1001463_pt1 | contig 28571 bp, 27 predicted proteins | sample 354166metaG_FD_185968 | JGI IMG/M metagenome (GOLD analysis project Ga0256839, IMG submission 185968) | Hydrothermal vent microbial communities from Mid Atlantic Ridge, Atlantic Ocean - 354-166 | ecosystem: Environmental > Aquatic > Marine > Hydrothermal vents | place: Atlantic Ocean: Mid... | reverse complement strand
AACAACCGGCGCCGCCCGCACCAAGCCCGGGTGGCCTGACGCCATGGGAACTTGCCAACCGGTCCATCATGGACCAGAACCCGAACAGAGCTAACCTATAGGCGCGGGCTCTTCGGGGAGCAGGTCATCCGTTCCTTCCTTGGGTCGGACTCTAATCTCATCTGGAGGAAAAATCCCGTCGCAGGTCAACGCGGACGTTACGAGAACAAACTCTCCTTTCGAATGGCCCGGGTCCTTGGGGGAAGGTCACCTACAAGGACGTGAACAGACACATGAAGCTCGGCTCTCCGAGGCCTTCGAGGGCAGGTGATCGACGGCGTTCCCGCCGGCGTGGCGCTGGCCGAGGGCCTGGTGCGCATGGGTGCGAAAACAGCCAGGATCGGCGCCTGTGCGCTGGCATGAGCGGCGCGCCCGTTCACCCGCCCCGCACCGTGCAAAGCCAAAGGCGGGAAATCGCGTGAACGCGCGATCTGCCGGTGCGAAAGGCGAGATGCAGCGCAGTTTCGGCGGGTCGCAAAGACCCCCGACACCGGCCCCGTCGCCTCCGCCACTTGCCCCGTCTTCCATCACTTGCCGCTGCTCCCGTGTTGCCGGTGGCCCGGGCATATGCGCGCCGGTTCCGTGTACAGGTGCGCCTGCCGCCCCCGGCAGCAGGCTCCCGGGCTGCCCGCGCCCGCGAACCAGCGCATCGGAACATCGGCCGGCGGAGTTGTCGGAACCCTCCTCTCTCCTGCCACAAGAAGGCCGGAGCACATGCGATCAACGCCTGCGGACGGCTGATCTGGTGCGTCTTGCCACCTTCCCGCCTCTCACCCGGGGCATGCCCCCTGCCCGCCCCGCACAGCGGCGATGGCGCCCTGCCCCGGGGCCAGCCCCCCGTCGTTGAGCGGCACCGTCTCCTGGCGCAGCACCTCCACGCCACGGGCGCGAAACGCCCGCGCGACATCTTCCAGCAGCAGCAGGTTCTGGAAGCCGCCCCCGCACAGGGCGACCTGCGCGAGCCCGCCCTCGCGCATCAGCGGCAGCGCGGTGGCGATCAGGGCGGCGCTCAGCGTGGCGTGGAAGCGCGCGGCCAGATCCGCGGTGGGAGTGCCGCGGGCAAGGCCTTCGATCAGCCCCAGCCACAGCGGCTTCCAGCCGATCACGCCGCCCGTGCAGGCCACGGGCCAGGGCTCGGGCGCGGGGGCGTCCGGCGCCCGCTCGGCAGCCGCCTGCAGAAGCATCGCCGCCTGCCCCTCGAAGCTCTGCTCGCCCACGCACAGCCCCAGCGCCGCGGCCACCGCGTCGAACAGCCGGCCGGCCGAGGAGGCCGGCGGCGCGTTCACCCCCCGCGCGATCATCCGCAGCAGCGTCTTCCAGGGCCTTTGCGCCAGATCTCCGATGCCGGCGAGCCCCGGGTAATCGCGGATCAGCCCTTCGACCCCCGCTTCCCCGAAGGCCGCGTGCAGATGCGCCAGCAGGTTGCGCCAGGGCGCGCGGCTGGCCGCATCGCCGCCGGGCATGGGCACCGGGGCGAAACGGGCCAGCCGCTCGAAGCCGCTAAAATCGGCGCGCAGGAACTCGCCGCCCCAGATGCTGCCGTCCGCCCCCCAGCCCAGCCCGTCGAGCACGATCCCCAGGACCGGCGGCGCGTCCGGCGCCAGCCCGGCCCCGGCCATTACCGCCGCCACATGGGCATGGTGGTGCTGCACCTCGACGATCTCCAGCCCCTCGGCGGCGGCGATCTCGCGCCCCAGGCGGCTGGCGTAGTAACCGGGATGGAGGTCCACCGCGATGCGCGCCGGCGCGCGCCCCAGCAGGCCGCGCAGGAAGCCGATCCGCGCCCCCAGGTCGCGCCGGGCCCGCGCCGTGGCCATGTCGCCCACATGCGGCGAGAGGATCGCCTGCCCGTCACCCAGCAGGCAGAAGGCGTTCTTGATGTCGCCTCCCATGGCCAGCACCGGCGGCAGGCCGGCAAAGCCCTCGTGCAGGCGCAGCGGCGCCGGAGCCAGACCGCGGGCGTGGCGCAGCACCTGCCGCCCGGTGTCGGCGCCCAGCTGCACCACGCTGTCGTCAACCCGCTGCACCACCGCCCGGTCATGGCCGAGAAAGGCATCGGCCACCGGGCCGAGCCGCTCCAGCGCTTCGTCGTCCCCGGTGATCTGCGGATCGCCCGAGGCATTGCCCGAGGTCAGCACCACCACCCGCCCGAGCCGCGCCATCAGCAGGTGGTGCAGCGGCGTGGCCGGCAGCATGAAGCCCAGCCGGTTCATCCCCGGCGCCACGGTTTCGGGCAGCGCCTCGCCCGCCGCCGCGCGCCGGCGCAACAGCACGATCGGAGCCGCGGGGCCGTGCAGTTCGCGCGCCTCGGCCTCGTCCACATGGCACAGGCGGCGGATGGCGGCGATGTCGGGGGCCATCAGCGCCAGCGGCTTGTGCGGGCGGCGCTTGCGCCGGCGCAGTTCTTCGACCGCCTCGGCACTGTGCGCATCCGCCGCCAGCTGCCAGCCGCCGATCCCCTTGATCGCCACGATCCGCCCGGCCCCGAGCAGCTCTGCGGCCTGCTCCAGCGCCTCGCCCGGCAGCGGCCGGCCCCGCGCATCCTTCAGCCACAGGCGCGGGCCGCAGGCGGGGCAGGCATTGGGCTGGGCGTGAAAGCGCCGGTCGGCCGGATCCTCGTATTCGGCCCGGCAGGCGGGACACATGGCGAAGGCGGCCATCGAGGTACTGGCCCGGTCATAGGGAATGGCGCGGGTGATGCTCAGCCGCGGGCCGCAGTTGGTGCAGTTGGCGAAGGCGTAGCCGAAGCGCCGGTTGCCGGGGTCGAAGATCTCGGCCCGGCAGGCGGGGCAGGTGGCGGCATCGGGGGTGACGGCCGCGCGCGGCGCCCCGCCGGCGCTGGCGGCAATGGAAAACTCCCCGGCGGGGGGCCGGGGGCAGGGAGAGATCTCGATCGCGTCGATGCGCGCCAGCGGCGGGCAGGCTCCGGCGAGCGCCGCGGCCAGTTCCTCGGCCACGGCGCGCGGGGCGGCCAGCCGGATCAGCACCCCTTCGGCGTCGTTGAGCACCTCTCCGGCCAGCCCCCGCCCCCGCGCCAGGCGCCAGACGGCGGGGCGGAACCCCACCCCCTGCACCAGCCCGCGCACCCGGATCTGCCAGCCTTCGCCCGCCCGGCCCCGCGATTGCCCACCCTTCGATCGCCTCTCCTGCGATGCGCTGCCCATCGGTGCCTCCGTCAGTCGGTGCCTCCGTCAGTGCACCGTGCAGACCATGCACGGGTCGTAGGAGCGCACCACATGCTGCACCATGACCGGCGTGCGCTCGTCCCGGCCCACGGGCAGCCCCTCCAGCGCCTGCTCCAGCGGCCCCGGCGTGCCGGCGCTGTCGCGCGGCGAGAAGTTCCAGGTCGTCGGGGCGATGATCTGGAAATTGGCGATCCGCCCCTCCTCGACCCGCAGCCAGTGGCCGAGCGCGCCGCGGGCGGCCTCGCACAGCCCGGCGCCGCGACCCCGTTGCGGGGTTTCGCCATGCGCGATGAAGGGCGCGCGCGGGGCGATCTCCTTCAGCCAGCGTTCCATCGCCGCCAGCAGCAGGGCGACCTCCACCATCCGGGCGACGATGCGCGCCTCGACATTGCCGCCCTCGCGGGCCAGATCGACGATCAGGGGGTGCCCGGCGACCAGCTGGCGCGCCAGCGCCCCCACCTCGGCCGGCATCCCGTCAAGGCGCGGCGCCTTGCACCAGGTATAGCCCGCGCGCATCTCGCCGTCGGGGCGGGTGCGCCCGTCATAGGGGTGGCGCGCCGGGGCGCTGTCCAGATCCCAGGCCGAGGCCACGTCCTCGGTGATCCGCCCCGGATCGAGCGCCCCGCCCCCGGCGCCGTTGAATACCCCGCGGGGGAACAGGTGTCCCTCGTCCTGCGGATAGGCGCCGAAGCTGAGATAGCGGTCGTTGCCGCGCCCGACCCGGTGCAACCCCAGATCGCGGCTGGCGCGCAGGAACAGCGACAGATCCGCCCGCGGGCGCGCCCCGGCCCACTCCAGCAGCGCGGCAGCGCTTTCGAGCGCGGCGAATTCCTCGGGCGGCCCGCCCAGCAGGTGGCGGGCGACGAAGCGGCGAAAGCCGGCCAGCACCCCCAGCAGGTGGCGGATCTCGTTGGCGGCGGCCACCCGCGCCACCCCGCCCGGTTGCAGGGTGAGCGTATGCGGCCACTTGCCGGCCAGGGTGCCGAGAATATGCATGAACTCGGCCCGCGGCCCCAGCATGTCGCGCGGCGCGCTGCCGCCCCTGGGGGAAAAGCGCTCGGAGAGGGGTTCGAACCACGCCCGCCCGGCATGCGCCTCGCGGGTGAAGTCGGGCATGAAGAACAGGTAGAAATGGGTCAGGTGATCGGCGAGGTTCTCGACCGCATGCACGATGTCGCTCACCAGCCGGCCGTTGCGGGCGGGGACGAGCCCCTGCAGCTCGGCAATGGCCTGCGCCGCGGCCACCGACTGGCTGACGCTGCAGATGCCGCAGATGCGCGGGGCGATCACCAGCGCGTCGCGCACGTCCTTGCCGCGCAGCATGTTCTCGAAGCCGCGGTAGAGGGGCGAGACCACCTCGGCGCGCTGCACCTGCCCCTGCGAGATGTCGAGGCGCACCTCCAGGTCGCCCTCGACCCGGTTGAACGGCCCCACCACCAGGCGGCTCACGGCTTGCGCTCCCGCCGCCGGGGGAAGATGCGCACCCGGTCCGAGGTGGCGTTCTCGCGCAGCCGCCGGGGCGTCGCCGCCTTGGAGAGCGAGGCCAGCGCCACGAACCACGCCTTGGGCATGTCGGTGGGCAGGCCGACGGGGATTCCGGCCACCTTGGGGGTTTCCACGAAGGGGTGGCCCGGCTCCTCGAAGCCCGGCTCGGTGCAGGCGATGCAGGGGTAGCCGCCGGTGATGCACGAGCCCGAACCGTTCCAGGCACGCCGGTTGCAGTCGCCCGCCGCCTGGGTGCCCTTGCAGCCGAGGTTCTCCATCATGCAGCCGATCTCGCACAGCTTCTCGGCGCTGGCCTTGTATTCGTAGTATTCGTTGCGCGAACAGCCGTGGTGCACCAGCGTGCCGGTGATCGCGCGCGGGCGGGCGAAATCGTCCAGGTCCTCGCCCGTCATCTCGCCGCCGGCCAGCTGGGCGAGGGTTTCGCTCACCCAGTCCGGGTGCACCGGGCAGCCGGGGATGTTGATGACCGGCAGGCCGCTTTCGTCGCGCCACTCTCCGCCCAGGAGCCCGCCGGGGCGAGGACCCTCGAAGGCCAGCCCCACCGCGCCCGCGGCATTGTCGCCGGCGGCGGTAACCCCGCCCCAGGCGGCGCAGCTGCCCACCGCCACCACGTGGGCGGCGCGCTCGGAAAGGGCGCGGATGTGCTCCATCATCGGGGTGCCGGTGCCGGCCATCAGGTGAAAGCGCCCGGTGCCGTCGGGGCCGGTCATCACCGCGCCCTCGAGGCACAGGATGTCCAGCCGGCGCCGCCCCTGCAGGATGTCGTCGATGATCTCGCGCACCTCCGCCCCGGTTTCGAGGCTCAGCGCCGGATGCCAGAGGATCTCGATCCCGGCGGCCTCGAAGGCGGTCAGGACGTCAGGCGCTTCGGCGCACAGGAGCGACAGCGTGCAGCCGCCGCAGCCGCCCGACTGCAGCCACAGCAGCGTGCGCCGGTTCGACCCCGCCCCGCTCATGGCGCCCGCTCCGGCGGGCTGGCCGGCAGGCGCAGCCGGAAGCGCGCCCCGCGCGCGGCGGGAAGGAGTTCGAGCCGCGCGCCCAGCTCCTCGGCCATCCGCCAGGAAAGGTAGAGCCCGAGCCCGGTGCCCTTGCCCGCCGGCTTGGTGGTGAAGAAGGGCTCGAAGATGCGGTCGGCGGCCTCGGGACGGATGCCGGGGCCGTTGTCGGCCAGCTCGACCTCGGGGCCGGCATCGCCGGCGCGGGCGGTGATCTCGATGCGCGCCCGCCCGGTGCCGGCCAGCGCGTCCACCGCGTTCTGCAGCAGGTTGACGATGATCTGGTGCAGATGCCCCCGCCGGGTGTGGACCAGCAGACCCTCGGGGCAGTCGAGCACTACCTGCGGCATCACCGCCTGGCCGCGCGCCACCCAGCTGACGGCGGTTTCCAGCGCCCGGCGCAGCGCGAACTCCTCGTCCGGCTCGTTCTGGGTGCCGGAAAAGCGGCGCAGGTCCTGGACGATGGCCGAAACCCGCTCGGCCCCCTCGAGCGTGCCCTCGATCAGCCGCGGCATGTCGTCGAGGATGCGGGCAATGCCCAGCTCCTCGCGCAGCGCGGCCAGATCGCGCCCCGGCGCGCCCCCTTCCACCGCCGCCAGGTAGCGGGTGATGCGGGATTCGTATTTCTGAAGCGCGTGCATGTTGCCGTAGATGAAGCTGATCGGGTTGTTCAGCTCATGCGCCACCCCGGCCACCAGCCGGCCCAGCGCCGCCATCTTTTCCGAGGCCACCAGATGCTGCTGGGCCCGTTCGAAGCGCCTGAGCGCCGCATCCAGCTCGCGGTAGGCACGCTGCAGCTCGCCTACCGGGCGACCGATCAGCACCAGCCCCACCGGCCGGTCGCGCCGGTCGCGGCGGGGAGAGCCGTTGACCGACAGCGCCACCGCCTCGCCCGAGGCGGCGCGGATCGTCACCTCGCGGTCGGAAAAGGGCCGCCGGGCGCGCAGATCGGCCTCGAAGGCGGGCCCCTCGGCCGGATCGGCCGGGCGCAGCACCTCGGCCAGCGGCCGGCCCTCCAGATCGCCGGGTGCCAGCCCGCTCAGCCGGATCAGCGCGTCGTTGACCTGCACGATCCGGCCCTCGGCGTCGGCGACGATCAGCAGATCGCTCATGGCACGCATCACCGAGGCGATGAACTCCTGGGCGTTCTCCAGCTCGGCGTTCTTTTCCTCCAGCGCCACCTGGCTTTCCACCAGTTCGGCATAGACCCGGTCCATCTGCCGGATCACGTCGAGCCAGACCTCCTCGCCCCCGCCCCCTTCGGCAAGCCGGTCGATGCCGGGCAGCGCGGCGGGCGCGGGGCTGTCGTTGCGTGGCGGCCGGAGCGCGCGGGGCATGGGACCTCTCCCTTCAGCCGGCCGTCTCGGCCGGGCGGTCGGGAGCATCCTCGCGCCCGATCCCGTAGCGTTCGAGCTTGCTGCGCAGCCCGACCCGCGACAGCCCCAGCTCGCGGGCGACGCGGCTCTTGTTCCAGCGGTGGCGGATCAGCGCCTCGCGCAGGATCCGGCCCTCGATCTCCTCGATCCGGCTTTTCAGGCTGCGCCCGTCATCGGCGCCGGGCAGGAGTTCCGCCCCGCCGCCCCCGGCCGGCGAGGGCATCCCCGTCAGCACCTTCGCCGAGAGCAGGTCCGCCCCCAGGAGCTCTCCCTCGGGGCCCATGACCAGCATCCGCTCGATCTCGTTGCGCAGCTCGCGCACATTGCCGGGCCAGTCGTGCCGCTTGAGGCAGGACATGGCCTCGGGGGTGAAGCCGGCGGCCTCCTTGCCGAGCGTGGAGATCGCCTGCTTGAGCAGGTAGCTGGCCAGGATCGGCACGTCCTCGCGCCGCTCGCGCAGCGGCGGGATGGTGATGGTCACCCCGGCCAGGCGGAAGTAGAGATCCTTGCGGAAGCGCCCCTCGGCGCAGGCCTGTTCCAGATCGCAGCTGCTGGCGGCGATGATGCGGATGTCCAGCTTGCGCGTCTGGTTCGAGCCCACGGGGCGGTATTCGCCCTCCTGCAGCACCCGCAGAAGCCGCGCCTGGAAGGACAGCGGAATCTCGGCCACCTCGTCGAGGAACAGCGTGCCGCCGAAGGCGCGCTCGAGCAGGCCGGGGCGGTCGGTGCGGGCATCGCCGCGCCGTTCGCCGAACAGGTCGCGCTCGAGCATGTCGTGATCCATCGCCTGGCAGGCCTGCACGACGAAGGGCTTGTTCCAGCGCAGCGAATTGTAGTGGATCGCACGGGCGGCCATTTCCTTGCCGGTGCCGCTTTCGCCCTGGAAGACCACCGGCAGGTCATAGGGCGCCACCCGCGCCAGCGTGGCGCAGACCCGGTTCATGGGCGAGTTGGACGCGCGCACGATGCCGTCGTCGAAATCATAGCGCTTCTGCAGCTTGCGGCGGTTTTCCGATACCTTGCGCCGGGCGCCCTCCTCGGACAGGCGCAGCTCGATGGCCAGCAGCTCGTTCTGGCGCTGGAGCTCGAACATCTCCAGCGCGCCGCGCAGGGTCAGGATCAGCTTTTCGGGCTGCCAGGGCTTGGTGATGTAGTGGTAGATGCCCGCCTCGTTCAGCCCGGCGATGATGTCCTCGGCTTCCGTGTAGCCCGAGATGATGATGCGGATCACGTCGGGCCAGCGTTCGCGCACCCGGGCCAGGAACTCGACCCCGCTCTCGCCGGGCATGCGCTGGTCGCACAGGATGACCTGCACCCAGTTGTCGGCCAGAAGGCTTTCGGCCTCGGCGGTGGTTTCGGCGGTGAGGATCTCGAACTCGTCGAACAGGGTGCGCTCCAGCGCCTCCAGCGAGCGCGGCTCGTCATCGACGATCAGGATGGTGGGTTTGCTCATGAGGCGGCCCTCCCTGCGGGGATCTGTCGCTTGTCGCGGTGGCGGGCAAGGGTGACGGGGGTGCGCGACTTGGGCACCTTGCGCACGAAATTGTAGCGCGCCACGTGATAGCTGGGGTCGAAACCGTAGAAGTTGCGCCGCATCTGCGCCAGCTCCTCGGCGCGGTAGGCGGAAAGCGGCTTTCGGGCCTCGTCGGCGGCTCGCCGGGCGCGCTTTTCCTCCAGCAGCGCCGGGGCCTGCCGGGCGAGGGCGGCAGCGCCTTCGGCCACCGCCTGGGCGAAGGCAGCGCGGGAACCGGCCAGCACCGCATCGGCCAGCCCAAGGGCCCGCGCCTCGGCCGCGCCCATGGGCAGGCGGGCCTCGGTGATGGCGCGGGCGTTGTCGGCGCCGCAGATGCGCGGCAGAAGATAGGTCCAGAACTCGGAGCCGTAGAGATTGCCCATGTCCTTGTAATGGGGGTTCAGGATCACGCCCTCGCGCAGCCAGACCCGGTCGCAGGCGCGGGCCAGGAACACGCCCCCCGCCCCCGCGTCGCCGGCCATCGCCGCCACCGTAAGGTGGCTTTCGGTGCGGATGATCGCCTCGGCCAGATCGTCCATGGCGTTGATGTTGGCCCAGCTTTCGTCGGCCGGGCTGGCGGCGGCCTCGATCCGGTTCAGGTGGATGCCGTTGGACCAGAAATCCTCCCCGCCCTCCAGCACGATCACCCGCACCGGGCGGGCGCAGGCGGCGCGGTAGGCCCGCAGCAGGCGCCGGCACTGGCCGGTGGACATGGCCCCGTTCAGAAAGGCGAAGGACAGGTAGCCCACATCGCCCTCCTCGCGCCAGGCGATCTCGCGATAACCGCCGGAGGATTCCTGCGCCACCTCGGGCAGTTCCCCGGCCGCGGCACCCAGCACCTGCACCGCGGGCAGCTTGACCGGCGCCTCGGCCTCCGGGTCGCGCAGATGGCCGATCCACACCGCCCCGTCGGCGCAGGCCCGCGCCACCGCCGGCCCCGAGCGCGCCACCAGCGCACCGGGCGGCCCCGAAAGCCCCGGCGCGGGCCGCGCGTCATGCAGGAACAGCCGCCGCCCGGCGATCTCGTCGGCCACGCCGGGCACCCCGTCGGAGGCGCGGATCCGGCGCAGCACCTCGGCCACGCCGTGGCGCGCCCAGTCGATCGCCCGGTCGGACTGGCGCACCGGCCCGTTGAGGCGGCCGGTGGCGAAATCGGCCCGCTCCAGCGGCACCGGCGCGGCACCGGCCGCGACCTTCTCAAGCGCCTCGAAGATCGCCGCCATCGCCGCCTCAGCGACCTCGTTGCGATACAGGCTCGACTTCGTCGCCTCGCGCATGGCAAGGGGCCGCCAGGCCCAGATCGGGCCGGCATCCATCTCGGCGCGCGCCTCGAGCACCGTGACGCCCCATTCCCGCGCGCCGCGCAGGATCGCCCAGTCCAGCGCCGCCGGCCCCCGGTCGCCCGGCGGGCCGGGGTGAACGATCAGGGTGCGGGTGGCGCGCCAGATGTCCTCGGGCACCGCGCGCTTCAGATAGGGGCACAGAATCAGATCGGGTTGCCACAACGCCACCGCCTCGCGCGCCAGGGCGTCATTGGTGAAGAATTCCACGCTCACCTCGTGGCCGGCCGCGCGCAGCTCCACATGCGCCCGCTGCGAGAGCGAGTTGAACGCATGTATGAGCAGCAGGATCCGCATCAGCCGGCCCCGAACAGCGCCAGCGGCCCGGTTTCCGCCACCACCGACACCCCCAGCCAGATCGCCACCCCGGCCACCCCGAGCCGCAGCGTCAGGAACAGCCGGTTCGCCGCCCTCTCGGCCAGGCGCAGCGGCCAGGAGACGACCCAGCTCAGCGTGGCCATGCCCAGGATCGAGCCGATGCCGAAGATCAGGATGTAGCCGGCGGCCGCCCAGGCGCTGCCGGCCGCCCCCGCCGCCAGTGCCACCAGCCCCGCCGAGCCCGCCGCCCCATGCGCCAGCCCCACCAGATAGGCGCGCGGCGAAAAGCGCGCGTGAGCATGGTCATGCGGGTCGCTGTCATGGGGCAGGCTGCTGGCGGCATGGGAATGGGCGTGCAGATGCGGCCCGTCGCCGTGGTCATGCAGGTGGAAATGCACCTTCTGGCGCCACATCTTCCACAGCACCATGCCCCCCAGAACGACCAGCATGATGCCGACGAAGAACTCCATCCCCGCCGCCATGCGCGCGCTCAGCACATAGCCGAAGGCCACCACCGGGGTGGCGATGAGCACCAGCATGGTGGTATGCCCCAGCCCCCAGCTGGCCCCCAGCACCGCCAGCCGCCGCCCCGTGGCCCGCCCCTCCGAGGCCAGCGCCCCGACGGCGGCCAGGTGGTCGGCCTCGAAGGCATGGGCCATGCCCACCAGGAACCCGAGAAGAAGAAAGCTTTCCATGCCCGCCCCCTAGCAGATCCGCGGGAGCTGCTCTCCCGCCAGCCAGTCCACGATCCGGGTGCCGCCGAACCCGGTCTCCATGGTGACGAAGCCCATGTCGTCCTCGGTCACCTCCCCGATGATCGCCGCGTCCCGGCCCAGCGGATGGCCGCGCATCGCCGCCAGCAGCGCCTCGGCGCGCCCGGCCGGGCAGATCGCCACCAGCTTGCCCTCGTTGGCCACGTAAAGCGGATCGAGCCCCAGGAGCTCGCAGGCCGCCTCCACCTCGGCGCGGATCGGGATCGCCTCTTCGTCGAGGCGCATCCCCACCCCCGAGGCATGGGCGATCTCGTTCAGCGTGGCCGCCAGCCCGCCGCGGGTCGGGTCGCGCAGCACCCGGATTTCCGGCACCGCCGCCACCATCTCGGCCACCAGCCCGTGCAGCGCGGCACTGTCCGAGCGGATCTCGGTCTCGAATTCAAGGTTCTCGCGGCTCGACATGATCGCCACCCCGTGATCGCCCATGTGGCCGCTGACCAGGATCGCATCGCCCGGCCGCGCATTGGCGCCGGAAATGTCGAGCCCCGGCGGGACCACCCCCACCCCGGTGGTGGTGATGAACACCCCGTCGCCCTTGCCGCGCTCGACCACCTTGGTGTCGCCGGTGACCACCGGCACCCCGGCCTGCGCCGCCGCCGCGGCCATGGATTTCACGATCCGCTCCAGATCGGCCAGGGCAAAGCCCTCTTCCAGGATGAAGCCCGCCGAAAGATAGAGCGGCCGCGCCCCCGACATGGCCACGTCGTTGATCGTGCCGTGCACCGAAAGCGAGCCGATGTCGCCGCCGGGAAAGAACAGCGGGCTGACCACATGGCCGTCGGTGGCCATGACCATCCGCCCGGCCTCGACCGCAAAGACGGCCTGATCGTCCATCCGCCGCAGCAGCGCGTTGTCGAAATGCCTTACGAACAGCTCTTCGATCAGCTGCGCCATGGCGCGCCCGCCGGCGCCATGGGTGATGTCCACCCGCCCGGTGCGCATGTTGATGCGGGTGGGAAAGCGTCTGGGAGCGTTCATGCCGCGGCCTCCTTCGTCCGGGCGCGGGCCCTGTCGATGCGGAAGCGCCCGTAGCTCCAGTAGGCGGCGCAGGAGCCCTCCGAGGACACCATGCAGGACCCCTGCGGGTTGTCCGGGGTGCAGACGGTGCCGAACAGCTTGCAGTCGGTGGGCTTCTTGACCCCGCGCAGGATGGCGGGGCATTCGCAGCCCTTCACGTCCTGCCCGGAGCCCTGCTCCAGCGCGAAGCGCCGCTCGGCATCGAATTCGGCGAACTCCGCGCGGATCCTCAGCGCCGACCAGGGCACCTCGCCCAGGCCGCGCCACTCGAAGGCGGGGCGCAGCTCGAACACCTCGCTGACCAGCGCCTGCGCCTTGAGGTTGCCTTCGGGGGTGACCACGCGGGTATATTCGTTTTCCACCTCGAAGCGGCCCTCGTTGATCTGGCGGATCAGCATCAGCGTGGCCTGCATCACGTCGAGCGGCTCGAAGCCGGCGATCACCACCGGCTTCTGGAACTCCTCGGCGAAATAGTCATAGGGCGCGCTGCCGATGATCGAGGAGACATGGCTCGGCCCCAGGAAGCCGTCGATCCGCACCTGCCCCAGCTCGCGCAGCTCGGGGCTCTGCAGGATGTGCTGGATCGCCGCCGGCGTCAGCACATGGTTGCAGAAGACGGTGAAGTTATCCAGCCCCTCGGCCCGCGCCTGGCGGATCGCCACCGCCGTGGGCGGGGTGGTGGTCTCGAAGCCGATGGCGAAGAACACCACCTGGCGGTCGGGGTTTTCGCGGGCGATCTTCAGCGCATCCTGGGTGGAATAGACCATGCGGATGTCGGCGCCATCGGCCTTGGCCCGGATCAGCGAGCGCTTCTTCGAGGCCGGCACGCGCATCATGTCGCCATAGGAACACAGGATCGCGCCGTGGCGTTCGGCCAGTTCGATGGCGTTGTCGATGCGCGGGATCGGCAGCACGCAGACCGGGCAGCCGGGGCCGTGCACGAAGCGCACGTTGCCGGGCATCAGGTCCTGCACCCCGTAGCGGAAGATCGCATGGGTATGGCCGCCGCAAAACTCCATCACGTTGTATTGCCGGGCCGGGTCGGCCTCGGCGGCGATGCGCGCGGCAAGCGTCTTCGCGATGTCCTTGCGGCGGAAATCATCCACGTATTTCATTGCGCAGCCTCCTCGCGCGCCGGCGCGGCGGCCTCCGGCCCGGCCTGCTCCACCCCGGCCACCTCGGCCATCTCGGCCACCTCGGCCATCTCGGCCATCAGGGCCAGCGTCGCCGCCGCCTCCTCCTTGCTGACCACGTTGAGCGCATAGCCCACATGCACCAGCACATAGTCGCCCCGGCGCACGCCCTCGACCAGCGCCAGGGAAATTTCCTTGCGCACCCCGTCGAGCGAGACGGTGGCGCTCTGCCCGTCATCGCCGATGGCGACCACTTCGGCCGGTATTGCCAGACACATGCTTCAGCCCTCCTGTCCGATCGTCTGCATGGCGCGGGCCGCCTCGATCCAGCCCAGCCAGCCCTCCATGCCGGCGCCGCTCTTCGCCGACAGCTGCAGCACCTTCAGCCGCGGGTTGACCCGGCGGGCATTGGCGATACAGGCCTCCACGTCGAAATCCAGATGCGCCAGCAGGTCGGTCTTGGTCAGCAGCATCAGATCCGAGGCATGGAACATGTCGGGGTATTTCAGCGGCTTGTCCTCGCCCTCGGTGACCGAGAGGATCACCACCTTGTGCGCCTCGCCCAGGTCGAAGCCGGCGGGGCAGACGAGATTGCCGACGTTCTCGATGAACAGCACGCCGTTCTTCACCTCCAGATGCTCCAGCGCGTGGCCGACCATGTGGGCATCCAGGTGGCAGCCCTTGCCGGTGTTCACCTGCACCGCCGGCACTCCGGTCGCGCGGATTCGCGCGGCATCGTTGTCGGTCTGCTGATCGCCCTCGATCACCGCCAGCGGCAGGCGGTCCTTCAGCCGCTCCAGCGTGGCGGTCAGGAGCGTCGTCTTGCCCGAGCCGGGGCTGGAGACAAGGTTCAGCGCCAGCGTGGCGCGCGCGGCCAGGGCGGCGCGGTTGGCGGCGGCGTATTCGGCGTTCTTGGCCATGATGTCCTGCTCGATGCGCACCATCCGCGCCTGGCTGAGCCCCGGCGCATGGGCATGGGCCGGCCCCTGCCCGTAGTCATGGGTCAGCCCGTCGCGGCGCGGGTGGTGGTGATCGCGGTGGTGATCGTGACCGTGGCCATGGCGGTGATCCTGCGCATGGGAATGGTCATGGCCGTGATCGTGGGCATGGCCCCCGATCGTCACCTCGCCGCTGGCGCAGCCGCACACATTGCACATCAGTCAACCTCCATGTCCTTGATCCGCAGCTCCTCGCCGCCGGTGATCTGCACCTGATGGCTGCCGCATCGAGGGCAGGCATCGTATCTCTGTCGCACCTCGACCGACCGGGCGCAGGGCATGCACCAGGCGGTGATCGGCATGTCGATGATCTCCAGCGCCGCGCCCTCGGCGATGCTGTCGCGGGTTACCACGTCGAAGGAAAAGCGCAGCGCCTGCAGCTCCACCCCGGCCAGCGGGCCGATCTCCAGCCGCACCCGCCGCACCCGCGAAAATTCCTGCGCGGCGGCCTGCCGCTCGATCACCGAAAGGATGCTCTCGCAGATGCTCATCTCGTGCATCAGGCGGCCCTCAGCTCATAGTCCACGCAGGGATCGATGGCCTCGATCAGGGCGCGCGCCGGCTCCGGCGCCAGCCCCGACAGCGCCCGCGCCGCCACCCCGCGCGGGTGAAAGTTCCACTCGGTGGGGGCGAGGATGGCGTAATCGGCGATCCGGCCCGCCTCCAGCCGGCACAGGTGCACCAGCCGGCCGCGGGCGGTTTCCACCACCCCCAGACCCGGCGCGGCGGCCGCCTGCGCCCCGGCGGCGGCGATCTCGCCGGGCAGCGCCGCCAGTTCCACCAGGCGCGCCAGCAGCCGGGCCAGGAGCCCCGCCCCGTGCGCCTCGATCACCGCCGCCAGCAGCGGATGGGCGTGGCGGCGGGCCAGCGGGCCGGTTTCGCGCGGCCCGTCCCAGTGCGGCGCGGCGGCAAAGCCCGGGTCGCGCAACCGCTGCGCCAGGGCCCCGGGCGGGAGCTCGGGCAGAAAGGCCGGAGCCACGGCCCCCAGCCCCGCCTGCCCCCGCTCCACCACCCCGGCCAGCCAGGCGGCCGGGGCGGTGCCGGCCTCGGCCAGCCAGCGCGCCAGCGCCTCCATGTCGGAAAGCGCCAGAAAGGCCCCGGGCGCACAGCCCAGCACCCGGGCGCGCAGATACCCGGCCAGCGCCGCCCCCGCATCGCCGCCGGCGCGGGCGGTTTCGACCAGCGCCATCACCGGCGGGGCGGGCAGCGGCGGCGCGCCGGGCAGGCGCCAGCCGGTGAGAATGCGCAGCAGGTGTTCGCGCGCGGCCTCGGCCAGCACCAGCCGGTGCCGTGCCGCGTCGATCCGCCCGAAAAGGGCCATCCGCGCCGCCGCGCCGTGGGCCTCGCCGCACAGGGCAAAGAGCCGCGACAGCAGCGCCGGCACCTCTTCGGGAGCGCGCCCGCGCAGCAGCGCCCCCACCCTGCCGGCCGGGCGGGTCGAGGCGATGCGCGCCGGGTGCGCGTCAAGGTCGATCACCAGCCGGCCTTCGAGGTTCATGATGCACTTCTCCGCCCGCGGGGCCGGCCGCGCAGGAGATCGCGCCGGCCGAGCATCGCCTCGGGGCTGCGCTCCTGGCCGATCGGCGGACGCGGCGCAACCCGCACCTCGGCCGCCCTTGCCGGATCGCTCGCCGGGACGCTCTCGCCGCCCTGCGCCGCAAGCGGCCCGGCACGCGGGGCCGCGGCAGCAGCCGCGGCTTCGGCAGACGCTGCGGCATCGGCGCCCTCCGCGCCCCCGGCGGCGGTCCGCTCAGCAGCTTCCGGGGCAGCCTCTGCGGCTGCCCTTTCAGCGGCTTCCTCCGCGGCGGCCGCCTCGTGGTCGAATTCCTCCATGAAGGGGATGGGGCGGCATTCCTCGAGCGCCCGGCGCTCGCGGTCGCCCTCGCCCTCGCAATCGGGGTTCATCACCTCGGCCAGGGCCGATGCGGCGGTGTCATGGGCGGCCTGGCGGTCGGCGAACTCGAACACCGGCGAGAACAGCGAGCACATCAGCAGCGGACCCAGCTCCTCGTCGAGGGTGACGATGAACTCCACCTCGCCCGCGGGCAGGCGGCGGCGCAGCTTGTGGCCGGTGGCCCAGCCCTCGTGCGCCCCGGCCGGCAGGATCACCAGGTTGAGGAACCACGGCGTGATCAGCACGCCCAGCCGGTCGCCGCCGCCCTCCTCCAGCGGCTCGAAGCCCAGCGCCTCGACCCCCAGCGCCGGGTTGAGGATCGGCACGCCCTCCATCCGGGTGCGGGCGATTTCCTCGAAGCGGGCCTCGAGCCGGGCGCGGATCGCGGCGGCCTCCTCCTGATGCTGCTGCTGCGGCTGCCGGGTCATTCCACCACCATGAAATCCTCGCGCCGGCCGTCGCACTCGGGACAGGTCCAGTGCTCGGGCAGTTTCGAGAACGGCGTGCCCGGCGGGATCTGCCAGTAGTCGTCGCCCTTCTTCGGATCATACTGCCACCAGCAGATCTTGCATTCGAGCACGTCGTCGTCCTTCAGCTTGGACAGGTCGCCCCCGAAGGAGCCGTTGAAATCACTCATCGTAGAGCCTCATCACCTCGGCCAGACGCCTGGCGCTGTCGTCGATGTCCTCCTGCGCGGCGAGGATCACCTCGGGCACCGGGATGATCTCGAGCGAATTGAGGATCAGCGTGTCCTGCGAGTTGAAATACTGCACCCACCAGACATTGCGGGTGCGCGTCGCCGAGACCCGGCAGTTGCCGTAGCCGCGCGACAGCACGATGGTATCGCCCACCCCCAGCTTCCTTGCCAGATAGTCGAGGTCGGCCTCGGAATGGGGCAGCAGCGACAGGTTGATCGTGTGCACCGGCACGCCGGGGCCGGCCTGGGGCACCTTCTCGGCGATCTCGGTCAGAAGCGGCGGGGCGTTGAACACGCCCTCGGGCAACGGGTCCGAGGCCGGCTCGGGCAGATCGGCCGCCCCCTCGAACACCCGCCCGGCCACCGCCGAGGGCCAGTCGCCCACCTCGACGGTATCGCGGGCGATGGTGCCGTCCTCGTCGAAATGCACCACCCGCCACAGGCCGGCAAAGACGCTTTCCTGCACCTGGATGCGCGGCCCCGACACCATCGAGACCTCGCCCTCGCCCAGGATCTGGTTGACCAGCCCCAGGTTCTTCTGATCGAGGTCGCTCAGATCGACCACCCCGGCAGGCTCGCCCACCTTCCAGCGCGCCAGCAGGTCGCGGATCTCGCGCAGGCGCTGCTTGGCCTCCTCCATGCCCAGGGTGTCCTCGGGCTCGGGCGCCACCGGCATGTGGAAGGTGAACATCTCGCGCGGGATTTCCATGGTTTCCAGCTTCACCCCGTCGGGGCTTTCGGGCTGGCTGCCGGGACCGATGCCCAGGCCGGGCGGAAGGGGTGGCATCTGGAAGTCACTGGTCATGCGCGTCTCTCCTGTCAGCGGGAGGCCTGCGCCGGAGCGCAGCCTGCGGGGAATTCGTAGGGCGGCGGATCATGCGGCTCGCGCGCGAGGATGGCGTTGATCTCCGTGATGTAGTCCTGCCAGTCGAGGATCTTCTGGATATGGCCCAGATAGCCACCGTTGCGCAGGAAGATCAGCACCGGGTAGCGGTTGAAGCGAAAGCGCGTCTGGATCTTCCTTTCGCTGTCGCGCTCGAGCACGGCGCCGGTCAGGTGACCGTTGGAGGCCTTGATGATCTCGGGCAGGATCACCGCAAGATCGTTCACCTCCACATGGCGCCGCCAGTCGCCGCCCACCATCAGCACCATGTCGCCGGCCTCGCGGGCGAAATCGTCCAGCGTGTCGGCGCTCAGCACCGGCAGCTTCTCCCGTTCGATCACCGATTGCATCAGCGGTGAAAACATCTCAGCGTCCCTCCCTCCGGTCGCGCTCTTCGGCAGCAGCGATGATGTCGGCGAACAGCGCGTCCACATTGCCGTCGCCGCCGGCCATCACGTCATCGAGCGCCTTCAGCGCATCCGAGATGCGCGCGGCGTCCTCGGCGCTCAGCACCTCGCGCGCGGCATCTATGAACACCAGCACCCAGCTGCCCGGCGGCTGCTCGCCCACCAGCATCATGTCGATCCGCCGCCGCACGCCGTCGCGCTCGCAGATCGCGTAGGCGGGGCCGCTCTCGACCACCTGCATCGGCACCCCGAGACACATCAGCCCCGCCCCCCGGAAGGGCCCTCGGGGATGCGGCCGAGAATCGCCTCGATCTCGGCCTCCGGATCGGCGGGCGGAGCGAAATTGGCGTCGGCCAGAAGCCGCGGATCGCCCACCCGGCAGGCCTCGGCGGCGGAGGGGCGCTCGCCCTCGTAGCGCTCGGAGTGCATGATCGGGCAGGCGATGGTGCTTTCGGGAGGCAGCGGCACCGGGCGGCGGCGCAGGGAGATCCCGAGGCGGGAGAGCTCCTCCACCGCCTTCTCGATCGCCGGGCCGATCTGCGCCTTCACCACCGCGCGCAGGCTGCCGCCGTAATCCTCCAGCTCCTCGGGCTGGACCCCGATCAGCAGCAGCCGGCGCGGCGCATCGCCCATCATCGCCGCCATGGCCAGCACCTCCTGAAAGCCGGTCTGGTGCAGGCTGATCTTCTTGCAGCCCATGAACCGGGGAACCTCCTCGTCCTCGACCAGCTTCATGGTGCCCGGCGGCAGGCCGTAGTCCACCGCGTCGAAGACGATCAGCACATCGGCGTCGCGCACATGCTGCACCAGGTAGATCCCCTGGGTGCCGCCGTCCATCAGGGTCACGTTGTCGGGCACCTCGTAGCGGCGGTGCATCTCCTCGACGGCACGCACCCCGAAGCCCTCGTCGGCCCACAGGAGATTGCCGATGCCGAGAACGAGAACGGCAGGTTCCTTGCCACCGGATGTTGCGGCCTGTTCGGACAACTTGTTCCCTCCCTGACAGTGCGCGGCGCGCAATCACGACATTTTGCGCCTCTCGGCAAATGTCTAGCAGGATTTTTCAAAGAATCGAACGCTGCCCTTCCGCATGGCGGAAAGTATTTTTCCTGTTTTTTCAGGGAATCGCCCGCTTGCCTCACGCGAACCTGAAAGGGTTTCATCCATATGTGGAATACCGCTTTCCAGGCTCCCCCCCCTTTCCGCCGGGGTGGCGGCAGCCGGTGATTCCGTAACCACCCGTTTGGCGGCGCGCGCGCTTCGGCAGGGCCGGTCGCGCTCGCGAAAAGGGCGCCGCGGTCTCCCGCGGCGCCCTGTCGCCCTCTGCCGACAGCAGCGAGGCCGGCTCAGCCCCTGCCTGTCTCAGTCCCTGTCCACCGGGCGGTCGTCCTTGAACATGCGCCAGCCCGAGATCATCGAGGAGATGATCGACTGGCGCGACATGATGTCCTCGCGCACCGCCACATAGACATGGACGATGACGAAGACGACGAGCACCCACATGCCCAGGTGATGCCAGGTATGCACCCCCTGGCTCTGCCCCAGAAGCGGCAGCACCCAGGAGGAGAACCACCGGTATTGCCAGCTGTCCATGCCCGTGCCCTCGCCATAGAGCGCCAGGCCGGTGACGATCATGAAGATGATCCCCCACACATAGAGGAAATGCATCGCCAGCACCGCCAGCGGGTTGTGCCCCACATATTTGCGCGGCTCCTTCGCGAGCATCAGATACCACAGGATCTCGTGCCAGACGCCGCCCCAGAAGCTGGGCCGCCAGAACGACGGCACGAAGATCTCGCGCACCTGTTCGTTGCCGATCACCGCCCAGTAGATTCGGAACAGGAAGCCGACGATGACGATCCAGGCCGAGACGAAGTGGATGTAGCGGATCCAGCCGAACAGGAACCAGTCCGAGGCCTGCCCACCCAGCGAGGGCGGCGGCGAGCCGATCAGATAGCCGGTGACACCCAGCGCCAGGATCGCGAAGGCCTGCACCCAGTGCCACAGGCGCACCGGCGCCTGATAGACATACACCGCTTCCTGTTTCCTGGTGGTCGTGCTTGCATCTGTCATGACGCCCCCTCCTCAGCGAACCTTGACGGTGGCCAGTTCCTCGCCGTCTTCGCTCATCACGTGGGTCGAGCAGGCCAGACAGGGATCGAAGCTGTGCAGCGTGCGCAGGATCTCGACCGGCTCCTCGGCCACCTCGACCCTGGTGTTCATCAGCGAGGCCTCGAAGGCGCCGATATTGCCCTCGTTGTCGCGCGGGCTGCCGTTCCAGGTGGTGGGCACCACGCACTGGTAGTTGTCGATCCGGGTATCCTTGATCCTGATCCAGTGGCCCAGCGCCCCGCGCGGCGCCTCGGTGAAGCCCACGCCCTTGACCTCGCTGGGCCAGGTCTTGGGGTCGAACTTCTCGGTGTTGGCGGTAGCGCTGTCGCCGGCCTTGATGTTGGCGATCAGCTTGTCCACGAAGTAGAGCTGGGTTTCGGCCGCCCACTGGGCCTCGAGCGCGCGGGCCGCGGTGCGCCCCAGGGTCGAGAACAGCGCCGAGAGCGGCACGTCCAGCGCCCTGAGCGTGCGGTCGATCTGGTCGGTGAAATATTCGTGCCCCTGGGCATAGCCGACGATGTAGCGGGCCAGCGGACCCACCTCCATCGCGTGGCCGCGCCAGCGCGGCGCCTTGATCCAGGAATATTTCGCCCCCTCGTCGATGCGCTTGATGTTGGTCCTGGTGCCCACGAGGTTGGGGCCGAGCTCGTAATTGGCCTCGGTGATCCCGTCCCAGGGGTGCAGGCCCTTGCTCTCGTCGGGGTATTTGTACCACGAATGGGGCACGAATTCCTGGATCTGCTCGGGGTCGCGCACATCGACGGGGTGGATCTCGTCGAGCTTGCCGTTGATGATCGCGCCCACCGGCATCATCAGGTTTTCGGGGCTGTAGTCGTTGGCCTTGTCGGGGATGTCGCCATAGGCCAGCACGTTCTTGCTGGCCAGCCCGCCGCCATAGAGCCAGCCCTTGTAGAACTGCCCGATGGCCAGGATGTCGGGAATATAGACGTTGTTGACGAACTCGATGGTGCGCTGGGTCACCGAGCGCACATAGTTCAGCCGCTCCATGTTCACCGGCGCGCCGGCGCCCTGCACCCCGTCCATGTTGATGGCGCAGGGCACACCGCCCACCAGCCAGTTCGGGTGCGTGTCCTTGCCCCCGAAGATGGTGCGCACGGTCATGATCTCCTTCTGGAAATCGAGCGCCTCCAGGTAATGGGTCACCGCCATCAGGTCGGCCTCGGGCGGCAGCAGATAGGCCGGGTTGGTCCAGTAGCCGTTCTTGAACGGGCCCAGCTGGCCGCTCTCGACGAACTTGCGCAGCCGGGTCTGGATGTCGCGAAAATAGCCGGGCGAGGATTTCGGATGCCGCGGGCTGACCGTCTGCTGCAACTCGCTGGTGGCCTTGGGGTCGGCCTTGAGCGCGTTGATCGGGTTCACCCAGTCCAGCGCGTGCAGGTGATAGAAATGCACCAGGTGGTCGTGCACCTGCAGCGCCAGCTGCATGATGTTGCGGATCGAGTTGGCGTTCTCGGGAATGTCGATGCCCAGCGCATCCTCGACCGCGCGCACCGAGGTCAGCGCGTGGGTGCCGGTGCACACCCCGCAGATGCGCTGCACGAAGGCCCAGGCATCGCGCGGGTCGCGCCCCTTGAGGATCACCTCGAGGCCGCGCCACAGCGTGCCGGTGGAGACCGCGTTGCGGATGATGTTGTTCTCGTCCAGGTTCACCTCGCAGCGCATGTGCCCTTCGATCCGGGTGACCGGATCGACGACCACGCGCCGGCCGCTGTCATCCAGGGTAAAGCCGTTGGGTGTGGTCACGATAGCCATTATGCGTCTTCCTTCTTGCTGGCGATCCGCTTGATCGCGCTGGCACCGGCATGGATCGCCGCCGCACCGGCCACCACGCCGGCTGCAGCCGCGCCGATCTGGTCGGCATTCGCATCGATGCCGAAGCCCGAAACCTTGGTCAGGCGATCATAGAAATCGCCCTTGTCCCAGAAGTCCTCCTCCGAGCAGCCGATGCAGGGGTGGCCGGCCTCGATCGGGAAGGACAGCCCGCCGTTCCACTTGATGGTCGAGCAGGCGTTGTAGGTGGTCGGCCCCTTGCAGCCTACCTTGTAGAGGCAGTAGCCCTTGCGCGCGCCCTCGTCGTCGAACTTCTCGACGAACTGGCCGGCGTCGAAATGGCCGCGCCGGTAGCACTTGTCGTGGATGCGCTGCGAATAGAACATCTTCGGCCGGCCCTGGTTGTCGAGCTCGGGCAGCTTGTCGAAGGTCACCATGTAGGTGATGACCGCGGTCATCACCTCGGCGATCGGCGGACAGCCGGGCACCTTGATGATCGGCTTGTCGCCGATGCCCGGCACCTTGTGGGTGGGGGTGGCGGTGGTCGGGTTCGGGCGCGCCGCCTGCACGCAGCCCCAGCTGGCGCAGGACCCCCAGGAGATGATCGCCTTGGCGTGCTGCGAGACGCGGGTCAGCTCCTCGACGAAGGGCTTGCCGCCCGAGATGCAATACATCCCCTCTTCGCCCAGCGGCGCGTTGCCCTCGACCGCCAGCAGGAAGTTGCCGTCGTATTTCTCGACCGTCTCGTCGATGATCGACAGCGCCTGCTCGCCGGCCGCCGCCATGATCACGTTGTCGAAGTCGAGCGAGATCATCGACAGGATCACGTCCTTGGCCAGCGGATGCGCCGAGCGGATGAAGCTTTCCGAGCAGCAGGTGCATTCCAGCCCGTGCAGCCACAGCACCGGGATGCGCGGCTTGGTCTCCATCGCATGGGCGATCTTCGGCGCAAACGCCGGGCTGAGCCCCAGCGCCCCGGCCGCGAGGCTGCAGTATTTCAGAAAGCTGCGCCGGGTGATCCCCTGGCGGCGCATCACTTCGTAGAAGGTTTCGATTTTCTGGACCATCTGATCTCCCTCATCTGTCGCCCGTTCCTCCCTCGGGACGGGCGGACCCCGGCCGAAAGGCGGAGTTGCCACGATAATGAAATGACCGGCACGAGACTCAAAAGGGCGAAAGGACAATTCTCCCGTCGAGACGCCCGGCAAGGCGGGAAATACTTTATCAATCTACAACAACGCCTTACGGGAAGGGCCCCGCGCCAGCGCCAGCGCCCTGGTGGAATCCTCCATTCCACGCCTCAGGAAACCGGAAACTCTCCTGACAGCCTACGGCATCGGGCCGGAACCGGCAGAACATGAGTCAGAAACGATCAGGACATGCAGGAATGATCAGGCCATGCAGGGCGGCGCGCCGCCGCAAGAGGCACCATCGGAACATGCGCACAGCATCGAGGAGCCGGAACCGGCAGGCAGGATGCCGGGCACGGCGAAAGCCACGCCCCCCGCGGGCCGTGGCGAAGCGTTCCTGCCGCCACGGCCCGTGAACCGCCCGCCTTTCCGGGCGCCGCCTCACGAACGGCACGAACGGCGCGGCAGAGAACGGAAGGACGGAAGGACGGCAGAACCACGGAAAGCGCGGGCATTTCCGCCACCGCCGCCTACTTCTCTTCTCCGAAACCGAATTTCAGGATCATGGCCAGAAAGGTCACCACCGACAGCACCGCAAGCACCGAGCCCGCCTTTGCCAGCGCTTCTCCCTTTCCGCTCAGCGCCATCACGATCCCCGGCACCAGGATGACGACGGCGCCGAGCGCCAGGAAATAGTGCATCCTGGCCCATCTGCTGGCGGCCGCGGCCGGGGTCAGGGCATAATAGATGCCCATGATCGACATGGTGACGAAACCGACAAGGTTGAGGTGGCCATGGGCGGGCGACAGGTCATGGTTTCCGGTCGCCGACATCTGGATGCCCCAGATCATCCCCAGAAGCACGAAGAATGCCGCGGTTGCAATAAACATGGTGGGTACTGATTTCATCATTTTATTCCTCGTGTTGTCATGTGTTGTCGTCGGATGCACCAAGCGGCGGCCCGGTGAATTTCAGGTGGAACCGGCCGGCGATCTCGGCGATTTTCGCCATGTCGCCGGGGATGCGATACCGGCCGCGGCCATTTCCTCGAAGAACCCTTCGAAGCCGCCGGCATCGTCAGGATGACCCGGTGGCGCACGGGATCGTGCCGACCACGCGAAACATGTGCTCCTGACCGCGGGGGATGAAGGCGGACTGCCCCGGACCGCGCGTGAAGCGCGCGCCCTCGATCCGGAATTCGCAATTCCCGGTCAGGATCACGAAGGCTTCGTCCGCATCATGGGAGACATGATCATGGGGATCATCATGGGGATCATGGGGGACATGGCGCGGCCGCCCGCCGGCGGGGAGCGAAACGGAATCGACGATCGACACCGCTCCGCCGGTTGCCGATGCGGGCAGGATGGTCCTGCAGAACGTCCCGCCCCGTTCGATCGCGCCGGGGCCAAGCGAAAACCCGTTCATCTGCATCTCTGGTCTGCATCTCCAGTCGCCTTCCGGCTTTCGCGCGACGTTGGCAGAAAAATATCCATGCGAAAAATCGATTGTTCGTATTAAATGTATTTGCATGACAAATCTGAACAGCTTCGACCTGAACCTGCTGCGGGTGCTCGACGCGCTCCTGCGCGAGCGCTCGACCGTCCGGGCCGGCAAGCGGATCGGCCTTTCCCAGCCGGCGGTTTCCGCCGCACTCGCGCGTCTGCGCCTGTCGCTCGGGGACGAGCTGTTCTTTCGCAGCGGCCGGGCCTTCGAGCCGACGCAGTTCGCGCTCTCGCTCGAAGCGCCGCTGCGCAACCTGCTGGCACAGATCGAGGAGCTGATCTCCGGCCCCGATGCCTTCGACCCGGCGACCTCGGATGCCAGCTTCCGCATCTCGGGGGCGGATTTCTTTGCCGAACTCCTGATGCCGCCCCTCACCGAACGCCTGCAGGCCCTGGCGCCGTCCATGCGAACGCATCTCGTCAACATGGTGCCGCGCAGACCCTTCGAGGCCCTGACGCTCTATGATGTCGATCTGGTGCTGATCCCGGAAATGGAGCTGCCCGACTGGGCCGGGCACCAGCGGGTTCTCGGATCCGAATTCTGCGTCATCGCGCGCGCGGGCCACCGAAGGCTGGCGCGCGCCGGTGTCCGGCCGGGCGATGTCATTCCGATCGACCTGTTCTGCGATATCGGCCACGTGCTGTTTTCGGCCGACGGCAAGCGGCAGGCCCAGGGCGATGTCGCCCTGGCAAGCATCGGGCGCGAACGCCGGGTGGTGATGACGCTGCCGGTGTTCTCGGGCGTCTATCGGGTGGTTGCGGGCTCGGAGCTGATCGCACTGCTGCCTGTCGCGCTGGCCCGCCAGGTGGCGCCTTCAGCCGGGCTCGACATCTTTCGCCCGCCGCTCGACGTGCCCCCGACCCAGATCGTGATGGTCTGGCACCGGCGCATGAATGCCGACCCGGCCCACAAGTGGCTGCGCCGGCAGATCGCCGAAATCCTCGGCGCCCTGGACGCCGGCCCGGAACATGACCGGGAAGCGGGATCGCAGCGCCGGCAAACGGGGCAGGCCGGCGCATGAGCTGCCGGCGGCAGATGCCCACACCGCGAACGGGGCCTGCCGGAGCGCCCGGACAGTTCGCCCGCGTTTTCCCTTTTCTCCCGGCTCACGGGCAGTCTGCGGCCTGCTCGGGCGCGGTGATCACGCAGGCGCCGGGCAGAGCGTCGGCATCGGGGGACACGGCGATGACGATGAGGTCGTCGGCGGACGGCCAGCCCTCGCGCAGACGCTGCGCAAGGCTGTCCGCGTCAACGGCCTCCAGCTCTTCGGGCAGCGCGAGCGCACGGCCCGGGTTGTAGCCGTCGAGCCTGCCTTGCAACTCGGCGTTGGCCACGTCGATCACGAATTCGGGCAGTTGCCGGAAGGCTTCGAGCAAGGGCGCCTTGCGCGCGGCAAGGTCGCCGCCCGGCCCCTCGGCGCGAAACCCGGCATAGGCCTTGCGCACCGCCCGTTCGACATCGGCAAGCCGCTCCGGCACCACCTGGCCGCTCAGGGCCAGCACCCGCAGTTCACGGGTGTAGTTGGCCAGCCCCGCTCCGAAACCGTAGCTGGCCCGCAACTCGGTGCGCACCGCCTTGAACAGCACGCTCTGATCCCCGCCGCCCAGGGCACCGACCAGGATCAGATCCTCGATCTCGCCGGGCGCTCGGGTGGGCGGCAGCGGTCCGACAAAGGAGAGCGTCGCCGTGTCCGCCTCGGGCCGATGCAGCAGGATGCGCCGCGGGGTCCAGTCGGCCTGCGCCGCGCGCGCCATCTCGCGGCCGGTCGCCGGAAGCCCCGCCAGCAGCGCGTCCACCGCCGCCCCGGCGGCCCTTGCATCCAGGGCGCCGGCCACCACGATGGCCTCGGGCCGTGCGGTGATGACCTCCTTGTGCCAGGCCTTCACATCGGCCGCCGTCAAGCTCTCGATGACGCCGGGCTCGTCCAGCGACAGCGCCGCACGCAGCGGCTGATCGCCCAGCACGGCCCAACGCAGAGCGGCAAACCCCGCGTTCAGGGGCTGCGCCTGGCTCTCGGCGACAGTCTTGGCAAACCCGCCCCGGATGCGCTCGAACCAGGCCTGATCAAGGCCTGGCGCGCGCAGATGTGCATTGGCGATAACTATCGCCTCATCCAGATTAGCCTTTTTGGCGGTCAGTTCGCCAATGACGTGATCGGCCACCGCCACATACAGACTTGCTTCGGCGTCGAGGTCGGCAAACCGCTCGCCCGTCTCGCCCGCCGGGTAGCCCTCGGCACCGCCGGCCAGGATCAGATCGACCCCCACATGGGGCGCGGCCGGGTTGACACCGGCACGATAGGCCCGGTCGGTCGGCCAGGCGACATGGATGCTCACGTCTTCGTTCCCGGGCAGGAAAAGCAGCCTGTAGGCATGGCCGGCCGGGCTGGTCTCGGCCGTGGCGGCGGGGCCGTCGTTTCGGCATCCGGCAAGGGCGGTGAGCATGGCGAGCAGGATGGCAAGGCGTCTGATCATCCGGGGTCTCCCTGTTTGCCGACGAACGCCACGACCGTGCGCCCGCCCCTCAGGTAGCTGCCGAGCAGCGAATTGATGGCCGTGAGATCGAGTTCGCGGTCCAGCGCCCTGATCCGCTCCACATCGAGCGGCGCGCCTCTGGCCGATACCGCGTCGATCACATGGCCGGCCATCCAGTCGGCGACCTCCCCCTCGTCGCTCCAGTCCGGCCAGAAATGCTCGAACCGCTCGCGCACGCGGGCGAAGGTTTCCTCGGGGATGCCGGCGCGGGCGGTCGCCTCGAAGGCTTCCTCGAAGGCCCGGCGCATCCGTTCGAGGCTCACGCCCTCGTCCGGCCAGGCCGTGAAGCGGATCTCCACATGGCGTTCGTCCAGCGGCCAGAGCTCGATGTCGAAAGCACGGGTGATGAAGGATTCAAAGCGCAGCGGACCGGCCAGGCCGCCCGGCAGGCTGGTGTCGAGAATGTCGCGCAACAGCGCCAGGCGCGCGCCCAGAAGGTCCATCTGCTGCGGCTCCTCCAAGGCCACGATCCGCCGCCAGACCATGTGGGCGTCGGCATCGGGTTCGCGCAGGCGCAGGCGGGTCTCGCCGGCCGGGCCGAGGACGAAGGGCGGCGGCGGCAGGGGCGCGGCGGTGATCGCCGGCAGGTCCGGCAGGGCGGCGCGCAGGTCCCGGGCCGGGATGTCGCCGATGACGACCAGCACGGCGTTTTCCCGTCTGTGGGTCTGCGCGTGCAGGGCAACCGCGTCCTCCGGCTCGAAGGCGGCAATGCCCGGCCGCGTGCCCAGCACCGGGCGCGCATGAGGGTTGGGCGCGTAAATCTCCCGGCGCAGGGCGCGGGCCACCCTGGCATCGATGCGGCCGGCCAGGCGCAGATCGTATTCGCGCAGCAGGATGTCGCGCTCCTCTTCCATGAAGTCCCGCGGCAGGTCGATGGGGTCGAGCACGCGGGTCAGCGTGGAAATCAGCTCCGCCAGGTCCGACCTGTCGCCGCTCAGCCAGTAGCCGGTGGCCAGGCTGGCAGCCCAGGCGTTGGTATCGCGGCCCTCGGGGCGGCTCTCGGAGCCGATGGCATTCATCCAGGCCAGATGCTCGACATAATGCATCAGCCCCGGCGGGCCGGTCCGGTCCGCCTCGCCCGACTGGATGATCAGATGGGCGGTCACGCGATCGGTGTCGGGGGTGCGGACCAGCCAGGTGGCCGCGAAGGGAGAGTCGGGCAGGCTTTCGACAACCGGGGCTTCCCGGAATTGAAACATGAATGCCGAAAACCCGGCCACGCCGAAAAAGGCAATCAACAAGACGGCAATGCGCCAAGGTTTTCTATCTATTTTCATCAGCTTGTTATCAGCATTCGGCCTGACCTGCTCCCCGAAGAGCCCGCGCCTATAGGTTAGCTCTGTTCGGGTTCTGGTCCATGATGGACCGGTTGGCAAGTTCCCATGGCGTCAGGCCACCCGGGCTTGGTGCGGGCGGCGCCGGTTGTT
>Ga0256839_1001462_pt1 | contig 28580 bp, 27 predicted proteins | sample 354166metaG_FD_185968 | JGI IMG/M metagenome (GOLD analysis project Ga0256839, IMG submission 185968) | Hydrothermal vent microbial communities from Mid Atlantic Ridge, Atlantic Ocean - 354-166 | ecosystem: Environmental > Aquatic > Marine > Hydrothermal vents | place: Atlantic Ocean: Mid... | reverse complement strand
TCCGCCGGACCCTGAGGTTTTCCGGCGGATGTCCGTGAAGACCGAGGCGGATTTGAGGCTCTGTGAAGTGAGCCCTTATGTCAATAATGTCCGTAATGACGGCCCGCAATCCATTGAAGTTATTAAAGGCCGTCAATATGACTTATTTTAAAGACTGTTGATAAATTTATCGATTGTTTTCAGGGAAATATCTTCGAATAAATCCGGCGCATGAGCGCGATTAGGTACGGTAAGGGCAGTGAATGCGGGATGGTTCCGGGCCATTTTAAGCAATGTGTCCGATGATAGAATATCACTATTCTCTCCGCGCAGGGTCAGCACAGGAATATGGCTCATTGCCGCAAATATTGACCATGAATCAATGGGAATGGCGTTTTCGGGACTCTCTTTCAAGGCTTTCCCGATGGCCTGGTCGTAATCGGCAACAATGGTGCCGTCCTTTTGTTCCCGGAAAGTATTTCGGGTGAATGTTTCCCATTCCTCATCACTATAATCGGGAAATAACCCGCCGTTTAATGCTTTCATGCCGCTTATGGCCTGTTGCCAGTCTTGCAAGATAGTGCCATTACCCACAAAGCCCGATATGCGTTCAATGCCTTTTGGGTCTATTTCAGGGCCAATATCATTTAAAATTATACCATTAAATATATCTGAATTCATCGCTCCGATGGCCATGGATATCAGGCCGCCCATGGATGTTCCGACGGCGGTGACCCGGGGGATTTTTTCATGAGCCAGAAATGCCAGAACATCCTGAACATAGGTGGGAATCTGGTAATTCTTGTAATCCGGATCATATTCGGATTTCCCGCGCCCGCGAATATCCAGACTTATCACTCTTCTTTTTATGTCTTGGCCGCTTGCAAAATGCGCGGCAAACCGGTCAAAATCTTTTGAATTACGGGTCAGGCCATGCAGGCAAAGCAGGGGGGGTTCATGAGATGATTCTGGGTTATAATCCCGGTAATAAAGCTTGAGGCCATCATGACTCTGGTAGTGTTTTTCCAAAAAGAGGTTGTCGCTGGTCATTAATTTTTTTCCTTATGGTTTCTGGGAATGATTATAGGGGATAATTACGCCGGGGTTCATAATATTGTCAGGATCAAGGACAGTTTTTATTTTTGTCATCATATCCATTTCGACTTTAGATTTATAACGCAGCATATCACCCGTTTTCATGCGGCCAATGCCGTGTTCCGCGCTAAAGCTGCCGTTAAATTTATCAACCACATCATGAACAGACTGATTAAGATTTTCCCATTGGTCGAGAAAATCCTGCTTGGCCATATGTTGGGGCTGGCTGATATTATAATGCAGGTTGCCATCCCCCAAATGGCCAAATGGCACAGGGCGCGCGCCGGGGATGGCGGCTTCCACCACTCTTGCGGCGTCTATCAGGAAAGCCGGAATGGCGGAAATGGGGACGGAAATATCATGCTTGATACTGCCGCCGTCAAATTTTTGGGCTTCCGACAGATTTTCGCGTAATTGCCACAGATTATCACTTTCCGCATTATTCTTGGCGATGACGCCGTCCATTATCAGGTTCTCTTCAAGGCCCGTGGATAAAATTCGTTCCATCACCGCTTCAAGGTTAAGCAGATCACGGCTTAGGGACGATGTGCATTCCAGCAGAATATACCAGTCATAAGCCTGCGTCATTGGATCCCGCACATCGGACATATGATCGGTGACCATTTCAAGGCCCGCGCGCGGGATGATTTCAAAGGCGGTCAGGCAATCACCGCTGATATTGCGGGCGATGGTCAATAGATCAACCGCCGCCTCAGGATTTCTGACGGCGACAAAGGCGGTTTGTTTCTCATGGGGATAGGGGAATAGTTTCAACGTGGCGGCGGTGATAATGCCTAAGCTGCCCTCGGCCCCGATAAATATTTGTTTAAGGTCATAGCCGGTATTATCTTTGCGCAAGCCGCCAAGCCCATGCCATATCTCGCCGCTTGGCAGCACCACTTCCAGTCCCAGCACAAGATTTCGCATATTGCCGTAATGAAGAACATTCACGCCGCCGGCATTGGTTGATATGTTGCCGCCAATCATACAGGATCCTTCTGCGGCAAGGCTTAAGGGAAACAGACAATCCATATTTTTTGCCAATTCCTGAATATGGGACAGGATGCATCCGGCCTCAACCGTTATGGTAAGATTGCTCGCGTCCTGCTGACGAATAGCCTTGAGCCGTTTCAGGCTGAGCAATATTTCACCGGTTGGAATGGCGCCGCCCACAAGGCCGCTGTTGCCGCCCTGAGGGACAATGGGCATTTTATACTGGGCGCAATAACGGACTATTTCAGCGGTTTTCTCCGTGCTGTCCGGCAATAAGATCAAGGGGGTGCGTCCCTGATATTTACCGCGCGGCTCCTGCAGAAAGGCCGGCATATCCGCCTGATCATCAAGCCAGCCTTTTGGGCCGGATATTCTTTTTAAGCTTTCAAGATGAACTGGCTCAATCGTCATTATTTGTCTCTGGATTTGTCTCCGGCATGGCGGCAGCGCGGTTCAAACGGTCATTGATGGCAATGCCGATGGCCTTATTGGGGATGGGGCTGACGGCGATGCTTTTGCAGTCTGTATTGTCCAGATCATGCAGCATGGAGAAGAGGTTAGCGGCGGCTTCCAGCAGGCTGCCTTTCGGGCTGAGGTTCTTCAGAATTTGAACATCTTTCGGGTAGAGGCTGCCAAAAGCAAGCAGACCCTCCCCCGGATAAAGGGTCACGGCATTCAGCCGGATTTTTTTCTTTGGGGCATAATGGCTTTTAAGCTGACCGGGCGCGGCCGGGTTTTTTCCGTCCTCATAATAAGTGACGCGCAAGCCGGTAAGCTCTTCGATTTTTTCTTTGGTAATGCTGCCGGGACGCAAAAGCCTGATCTCGCTGCCAACGACCTGGGCGATGGTTGATTCAATGCCGTTTCGGCAGGGTGGGCCATCAAGTATCATGGCAACTTCGGCAGAAAGCGTCTCTGCCACATGCTCCGGGCGCGTGGGACTGAGCTTGCCGGAGATATTGGCGCTGGGGGCCGCGACAGGATATTTGAAAAGCTGTAACAGGCCGGTGATCACGGGATGTTCCGGCACGCGTACCGCAACGGTATCGAGGCCCGCCGACACAAGCGGGGACAGAATACTGCCGGGTTTTTTCTTTAGGACAAGGGTGAAGGGCCCGGGCCAGAATGCCTCTGCCATCTTGCGGGAGACCATATCAAATTCCACATATTTTTCCGCCTCGGCAAGGGAGGGAAGATGTATGATGAGGGGATTGAAATCCGGCCTTTGTTTGGCCGCGAAAATCCGGGCGACGGCCTGATCATTGGTGGCGTCTGCCCCCAAGCCATATACGGTTTCTGTCGGAAAAGAGACAAGCTTGCCCTGCAATAAATATTTACTGGCCAGATTAAGGCTGGCCGGAACGGCGGGTATTATTTTTTCATAGGTTGTTTTTTTGTCATCTGGGGACATTTTCTATGTTATTTTCCTGTGTGCAATATTCTGGGCGCAATATGTTGTATGAGGTGACAACCTAAATACTTGTGATTATTTGGCAACTCATGTAGGTTCTGTTTTTCAAACGACTGTTTTGTTTGTGTTGTTGGTGTCCTTAAATTTTGTTACATTAATAGTATATTATGGAACGGTTTACGATCAAAATAATTTAATAAATCCGGGAGTTCTTCTGTGGCCGAATATATTGCCCCCACACGTGAAATGAAATTTGTTTTAAAGCATGTCATTGATATGGCAGAGATTTCAGAATTGGAAAGATTTCAGGATGCGAGTGAAGATATTGTCGATGCCATATTGGAAGAGGCTGGAAAATTCTGCGGGGAAATATTATCCCCGTTAAATGTGGTGGGAGACAGGGAAGGCGCACGCCTGACAGATGGCGGCGTTATCGCTTCCCCCGGTTTTAAAGAGGCTTACGCGTCCTATGCTGAAAATGGCTGGACCAGCGTGAGCGGCGATATGGAATATGGCGGACAGGGCCTGCCGATAACACTGGCTTCTGCGGTATATGAATTTGTTGATGCGTCCAATATGGCTTTCAGCCTGTGTTCCATGTTGACCACGGGGGCCATTGAATCAATCCTGGCCCATGGATCAGATGAACAGAAAAGCACCTATCTGGAGAAAATGATTTCCGGGGAATGGGCAGGGTCAATGAATTTGACGGAATCCGGTGCGGGCACCGATGTGGGGGCGTTGCGCACCAAGGCTGTACCTCATGGTGATGGGGCATACCGCATTAGCGGGCAAAAAATCTTCATCACTTGGGGGGATCATGACATGACGGAAAATATCATTCATCTTGTGCTTGCCCGAACGCCGAATAGTCCGGCGGGGACAAGGGGAATTTCTCTTTTTATCGTGCCAAAATTCCTGGTCAATGAGGATGGTTCGCTTGGCGCGCGAAATGATGCCAAATGTGTATCCCTTGAGCATAAGCTGGGCATTCACGCCAGCCCGACCTGTGTCATGGCTTTTGGGGAAGAGGATAATTGCGTTGGCTATATGCTCGGGGCCGAGAATAAGGGCATGGCCGCCATGTTCACCATGATGAATAACGCGCGGCTCAATGTGGGTATTCAGGGTGTGGGCTGCGCAGAGCGGGCATGGCAAATGGCGGTTGATTACGCAAAAGACAGGCTTCAGGGCGTTGCCGTCGGGGCGAAAAAACCCGGGCCCGGCGCGATCATTGAGCATGCGGATGTTCGCCGGATGCTGATGACCATCAAATCCACGACCGAAGCCGCCCGCGCCATCACAATGCTGAATGCCAAGGCACTGGACCTAGGCGAACATCATCCGGACAGGCTGTTGCGCGAAAAATATACCGGCCTTGCCGATTTGCTCACGCCAATGTCCAAGGCTTATGGCTCTGACATCGGGGTTGAAAATGCGTCACTTGCCCTGCAAATACATGGCGGCATGGGCTTTATCGAAGAAACGGGCATTGCCCAGATTTATCGCGACGCGCGCATTAACCCCATCTATGAAGGCACTAACGGCGTACAGGCCATGGACCTTGTCGGGCGGAAATTATCCATGACGGGCGGCAGCCACTGGCGGGCATTTTTGACTGAAATAAAGGATTTTGGCCAAAATTTACCCGTAGAGGAAGAATTTTCGGACATGCGAAAAAATCTGGCCCTTGCGGCGGCGAGTACCAGAGAGTGCGCCGAATGGATCGTGGCGCAGCATGTGGATAATATGCGGTCTGCCCTTGCGGGGTCTGTGCCTTTTTTGCGGCTTTTCAGTGTGACCGTTGGATGTTATCTTATGACCAAGGGCGCGGCGGCGGCGCGGGCTGAACTGGATAATGGCAATCCGGATACGGACTTCCTGGAAGCAAAAATCATTAGCAGCCGTTTTTACGCCCAGCAAATCGTGCCCACAGCGGTTAGTCTGAAAGAGGTGATTATGACAGGGGATGATCTGTTTTTTGCCATTCCCAGTGAGAAAATGTGATAATGGGCGAGAAAATGATGCAGCATCCATGGTTATCCAATTATCCGAAACATATACAGTGGGCGCAAAATTATACGGCGAAACCGCTCTATAGTCTGGTTGAGGACGCGGCGGACAAGAATCCGGATTTCATAGCCTATGATTTTATGGGCAAGCTTGTCAGCTACCGTGATTTGTATGATCAGGTTTGCCGAATGGCAAAGGGGTTGCAGGGTCTTGGGGTCGGCAAGGGGTCGCATGTGGGTATTTTTATGCCCAATTGCCCCCAATTCCCCGTTGCGTATTTCGGTATTTTAATGGCCGGCGGTACAGTCGTAAATTATAGCCCGCTTTATTCTGAATATGAACTTATCAATCAGGTGGAAGATTCAGAAACCGATATTATGATCACGCTGGATTTGGCCTCCCTTTATCCCACGATTCATGAAGTGACCCGCAAAAGCCGGTTGAAACATCTGGTTGTGGGGGAATTTGGCGCTGCCATGCCCTATGTCACAGCCCTGTTGTTTAAAATATTTAAGTCCAGCGCTATTTCAAAAATCAGCAAAGATGAGTATTATATTAATTATGATCAGCTGCTGCGCAATGACGGCAAAGCCAGCCCGGTTGAGATAGATACCGCGAATGATGTGGCCGTTATTCAATATACGGGCGGTACGACGGGCGTTCCAAAAGGCGCCATGCTGACCCATGCCAATCTCTATATCAATATCCTTCAGACGGTGGATTGGGCTGTTGACTTGAAATATGGCAAGGAAGTTATTATCGGAATTTTGCCTTTTTTCCATGTTTATGCCATGTCATTGGTGATGAATCTTGGAATATATATGGGGGGCAGGGTGATGATCCAGCCCAAATTCGTGCTTGATGACGTCATCAAGCTGATGAAAAAAGTAAAACCCAGTATTTTTATTGGGGTTCCGACCATGTTCACCGCCATAATGAATCATAAAGATGTTCCGAATATTGGCATGGAAAATGTGAAAATGTGTTTATCCGGCGGCGCCCCGTTGCCTGTTGAGCTGGGGCAGGCTTTTAAAGATAAACTGCATGTATCCATTACGGAAGGCTATGGCCTGACCGAGACGTCGCCTTCGTGCGTGTCTAACCCGCAGGACAGGGACAATCGTTACGGCTCAATTGGTTTGCCCATACCCGCCACCGAGGTTTTTATCATTGACCGTGAAGATAAAACAACAATTGTTCCTCTGGGGGAAAACGGCGAAATCTGTATTCGGGGTCCGCAGGTGATGAAGGGCTATTGGAAACGCCCCGAAGCCACGAAAGACGTCTTGAAAGACGGCATATTCCATACGGGGGACGTGGGCTATATGGATGAAGAAGGCTATGTTTATATCATTGACCGGGACAAGGACCTTATATTGGTCGGCGGATTTAACGTTTATCCACGGGTGATTGAAGAGGCGATTTACGAACATCCCGCCGTTCATGAGGTTACCGTGATTGGCATCCCTGATGATTATCTGGGCGAGAGGCCCAAGGCTTTTGTCACATTGAAGAACCCCGATGACAAGCTTTCCGAGGATGAATTGATGGCCTTCATCAAGAAAAAACTGGGCAAGCACGAACGCCCTAAATATATTGAATTCAGGGCGGACCTGCCCAAAACCATGATTGGCAAATTGTCCAAAAAAGAACTGGTGGCCGAAGAAAAAATCAAATATGACCAAATATAAATAGAATTAAAGCCAACAGTTAAAAATCAAGAGCCCGCGCGCGATGGGGAGAGCTTCTTTGTCCACAGGTCTATTTTATCATGCTGACTGTCTTGGGCATCACACGCCGGAAGGTCATCCGGAGGCAAGTGACAGGCTGTCTGTTATCATGGATCGGCTCGCCCGGCCGGATTTTAATGCCCTGCGTATGATCTCTGCCGAAACGGCGGATATGGACATGCTCTCATTGGTGCATACGCAGGGTCATATCCGCAGTGTGGTCGATCATATTCCGCAAAGCGGTCATTACGGCCTTGACGGTGACACATTTCTGTCCCCCGGGTCATTGGATGCGGCATTAAGGGGCGTTGGTGCCACATGCGGGGCCATTGATCATGTGATGTCGGGCCAGTTGGCCAATGCATTTTGCGCCATTCGCCCGCCCGGTCACCATGCAGAACCGGATCAGGCCATGGGTTTTTGCCTGTTTAACAATGTGGCGATCGGGGCGCTTTATGCCCGAAAAAAACATCTATGCCAGCGGGTTGCGGTTATTGATTTTGATGTGCATCATGGCAATGGTACGCAAACGGTGGCCGCGCAGCATAAGGGGCTGTTCTATGCCTCGACTCACCAGTCGCCGCTTTATCCCGGAACAGGTCATATTGATGACCCGCAGGGGATGAAAAGGCCGGGCATAATTATAAATGCGCCCTTGGCAGCGGGCAGTGACGGGCGGGTTTTTCGCAGGGCCTATCAAGAGAGGATATTTCCGGCGCTTGCGGAATTTGATCCGGATTTTATTTTGATTTCTGCGGGTTTTGATGGCCATGCCAGGGATCCTCTTGCCGACTTGAATTTGAGTGAGGATGATTTTTTCTGGGTCACCAGTGAAATAAAAAGCCTTGCCGAAAAACATTGTAACGGCAGACTGGTATCTTGCCTCGAAGGCGGCTATAACTTAGATATATTGGGGGAAAATGTCGCGAGCCACATTTCAGCGTTGATGGGCTGAGGCACTTTTCTGTATAAAGGGCCTAAAAGTTAATCATGGATAAGGAAGATATAGTGCCAAATAAAAACGATCAATCTGCGGCCATTCCAGATGATATTATGGCGATGAGCTTTGAGGATTCCCTCAGTGCGCTTGAGGAAATCGTCAAAAATCTGGAAAGTGGGCAGGTCTCGCTGGAGCAGTCCATAGATATCTATACGCGCGGCACGCAGCTTCGCCGGCATTGTGACAATAAATTGAAAGATGCCAGTGCGCGTATAGAGAAAATCACCATATCGCAGAATGGCACTCTGGGGCTGTCTGCACTGGACGGGGAATAGTTGTTTCTTCAGGCCTGATTGACGAGAAAGTCGCTTATGATAAAAACAAAAAATGATTTGGCGCCTAATGACCTGGCAATAGCCGCGCTGACCCTTGCTGCAGAGCAGGTTGAGGCAACGCTTTTGAAGCTTTTGCCCGTTGCCGTTGATCTGGAACAGCAGGTCATTGATGCCATGGAATATGCCCTTATGGTTGGCGGCAAACGGATCAGGCCGTTTTTGGTCATGGAAAGCGCCAAATTATTTGGTGTCGGTCAAACGTCGGCCCTTCGCGTGGCAGCGGCCGTGGAATGCGTTCACACCTATTCTCTCATTCATGATGATTTGCCCTGTATGGATGATGATGACATGCGGCGCGGACAGCCCGCCGTTCATATAAAGTTCGATGAAGCCACGGCGGTTCTGGCGGGGGATGCTTTATTGACGCTGGCGTTTGAAATTCTTGCCGATGAAAAAACCCATTCCGATGCGCGGGTGCGCTGTGAATTGATCAGTTTTATGGCGAAGGCATTGGGCGTGAATGGCATGGTCGGCGGACAGATGTTCGATCTTTTGGCCGAGAATCAAAAACTGGACAAGATTCGTATCACGCGCCTGCAACGGATGAAAACCGGTGCATTGATTGTCTTTTCCGGCAAGGCGGGCGCTATTCTTGGCAAGGCAGAGGAAAAAAGACGCCAAGCCATTAAAGGCTATTGCCATGACATGGGGCTGGCCTTTCAAATCGCGGATGATCTATTGGATCAAGAGGGCCGCACAGAAGATATTGGCAAGACGGCCGGCAAGGACGCGGCGGCGGGCAAGGCTACTCTGGTGTCCTTAAGCGGGCCGGATCAGGCGCGGGTGCAGGCGGATATGCTGATCGATCAGGCCCTGCATCATCTGGATGTTTTTGGGACAAAGGCAGAAAACTTGCGTATTCTGGCAAAATTCATTATTAATCGCACAAGTTAAGATAAATAAGGGTATTTTCGTTTGGGTATAAAACCAGTAACAGACTTGCTTGATCAGATTAGTGGCTCTGAGGATGTAAGCAAACTTGATCATGATCAGCTTCAGCAGCTTGCGGACGAAGTGCGGTCTGACATGATCCATGCGGTATCTCAAACGGGCGGCCATTTGGGGGCGGGTCTTGGTGTTGTGGAACTGACAGTTGCCCTTCATCATGTGTTTAATATGCCCAAGGACAAGTTGATTTGGGATGTGGGCCATCAATGTTATCCCCATAAAATTCTTACCGGACGGCGCGATCGCATGAAGTCTATTCGTCAAGGCGGCGGTCTTGCAGGATTTACCAAGCGCAAGGAAAGTGAATATGATCCCTTTGGCGCGGGCCATAGTTCCACGTCAATTTCCGCCGGGCTTGGTATGGCCGTCAGCCGTGATCTGCGCGGCAGTGATGAAAATATCGTGGCCGTGATTGGTGATGGTTCCATGAGCGCGGGCATGGCCTATGAGGCGATGAATAATGCCGGCGCCCTGAAATCTCGCCTGATTGTGATCCTGAACGATAATGACATGTCGATTGCTCCGCCCGTGGGGGCCATGAGCGCGTATCTCGCGCGGTTGATTTCCTCGCGGTCTTTTTTGAATCTTCGGGATTTTGCCAAAAATATCGTCAAGCATTTCCCGCGCACCATCAGTGAAAAAGCCAAAAAAGCCGAAGAATACGCGCGCGGCATGGCCACGGGCGGCACGTTATTCGAAGAATTGGGCTTTTATTATGTGGGGCCGGTGGATGGCCATAATATGGACCATCTGTTGCCTGTGCTTGAGAATGTCCGGGATGCGGGCGAGGGGCCTGTGCTTATTCATGTGGTCACGCAAAAGGGCAAGGGTTACCGCTATGCCGAAGAGGCCGATGATAAATATCACGGCGTCTCCAAATTCAATGTGGTTACCGGCACCCAAAGCAAATCAGCCCCCGCCGCCCCAAGCTATACCGGCGTATTTGCCAAGGCGCTGATTGCCGAAGCTGAAGGCGATGAAAAAGTGATTGCCATCACGGCGGCGATGCCGTCCGGCACCGGACTTGATAAATTTGAGGCCGCTTTCCCGGATCGCTGCTTTGATGTGGGTATCGCAGAACAGCATGCGGTGACCTTTGCAGCGGGCATGGCAACAGAAGGATTCAAGCCCTTTGTCACCATTTATTCGACCTTCCTCCAGCGGGCCTATGATCAGGTGGTGCATGATGTGGCCGTACAGAATTTACCGGTACGTTTCGCCATAGACCGGGCGGGACTGGTCGGGGCGGACGGGCCAACGCACGCGGGGTCTTTTGATGTCACTTACCTTGCCAGCCTGCCAAATTTTGTGGTTATGGCGGCGGCGGATGAGCGGGAACTGATGAATATGGTGGCGACCGCTGCGGCATATGATACGGGGCCTTCTGCGGTGCGTTATCCGCGCGGCGAGGGCATCGGGCTTGATTTGCCACAAAAGGGTGAAATCCTTGACATAGGCAAGGGCCGTATTATGCAGAAGGGCGCGCATATTGCTATTTTATCTCTGGGTACCAGATTGCAGGAGGCCTTGGCCGCCGCGGAATCCCTCAAGGCGCATGGCCTGACCACCACGGTCGCCGATGCGCGTTTTGCCAAACCGCTGGATCTTGATATGATCCGTGATCTGGCCTTGAATCATGAGGTTCTGGTGACCATTGAAGAAGGCTCAATTGGCGGATTTGGCAGTCATGTGCTGGATTATTTAAGCAATGAAGGCCTGCTTGAAAATGGCCTTAAGGTCAGAACGCTGAATCTGCCGGATATTTTTCAGGATCAGGACAGTCCGGAAGTCATGTATCAGCAAGCCGGTCTCTGCGCCAGTGATATTGTCAAAGCCTCCCTGAAAGCCCTGCGCCGGAATGACACCAGCTCATCCTCGACGGCGTAACCCGGTAATGGTTAAGAAAATGCGTGTTGATCAGCTTGTTGTAGAGCGCGGCCTGGCCGAAAGCCGCAGCCGCGCGCAGGCCCATATCATGGCGGGCAACGTCTTTAGCGGCGCGCGAAAAATTGATAAATCAGGCACACAACTGGCCCTGGATGCCCCGCTTGAGCTGCGGTCAAAAGAGCATCCCTGGGTCAGCCGGGGCGGATTAAAACTCATGCAGGCCATCGAAGAATTCTCGCTGGATATTGCCGGAAAACATGTGATTGATGTGGGGGCATCCACCGGCGGCTTTACCGATGTCTGCTTGCACCACGGGGCGGCGAAAGTTTATGCCGTTGATGTGGGCCATGGCCAGCTTGCGTGGAAATTGCGCAAGGATGAACGGGTCATTGTTATGGAAAAAACCAATGCCCGTTATCTGTCGAAGGAACAGATTCCAGAGCCGGTGCATATGATCGTTTGTGATGCCAGCTTCATTGGCCTGCAAACCATATTGCCCGCGCCCATGGCTCTGGCGGCTGATGGCTGTATTCTTGCGGCCCTTATCAAGCCTCAGTTTGAGGTGGGCAGGGGAAATGTCGGCAAGGGCGGTGTGGTGCGGGACGCTGAATTGCATGAACAGGTTTGCCGGAAAATTAAAGATTGGATCACGGATGATATGGCTGGCTGGACCGTGATCGGCCTGACCACCAGCCCGATCAAAGGGCCGGAAGGCAATATAGAATTCCTGATCATAGCGGAATATAAAAAATGACTTTACGGGTAAAAATAGACCATATGGGCGCGGGCGGTGACGGGGTCGCGCAGATTGACGGCAGGGATATCTATATCCCCTTTTCCGTGGATGGTGATGACGTCGATATCAAGCTTTCCGGCAAGCAGGGGCGTATCACGCATATTCACAGCCCGTCTGCGGATCGCTTCGTGCCAATCTGCAAGCATTTTGGCCGTTGCGGCGGCTGCTCCCTGCAGCATGTTTCCCCGGATTATTATACCCGCTGGAAACAGCAACAGATCACCAGCGCCATGGGCCATCGGGGGTTTGAAAATATTAATATATTGCCCGCTAGAATAAGTCCTAAAGGCAGCCGCCGCCGCGCGAGCCTTGCGGTGATGGGCCAGGGCAACGGCAAGGCCTTGCTGGGTTTTGCCGAACGGGGGAGCCATGTGATTATTACGGTTACGGAATGTCCGGTGATGGCCTCTGAAATCACGGAATTTTTGACCCCGCTAAGGAAATTTTTGGGTGGTCAGTTAAAAAAACGTCAAAAAATGAAACTGCATATTAATCTGGCGGATAACGGCCTTGATGTGATTATGGAAACGGCGGGCGAGCCTGATCTTGATCTGCGTATGGATATTGCGGCTTTTGCCGAGGCAGAGGATATCGCGCGGATTTGCTGGCTGGACAGCAAGCTGAAAAACCCCTCCCATGAAATTCTGTGCGAGCGGCAGAAACCCTATGTCATCTTTGCGGGCCGGCAGGTTTTTCTGCCGCCGGGCGCCTTCCTGCAAGCGACCAGGCAGGGCGAGGCGGCTTTGACAGAATATATGCTGGATGCGCTGGAAGGCGCGGATAAGCTGGTTGATATTTTTTCAGGCTGCGGTACTTTCACCATGGCCCTGATCGCAGATCACGCGGTTCATGCGGTGGATGGTAATCTGGCCATGATCACGGCCTTGAAAAACAGCAGCCGTCAAATGGGAAAAATTCGCGCTTTAACCACAGAGGTCAGAGATTTATTTCTGCGGCCTTTATTGCCCCATGAATTAAAAAAATATGATGCGGTTGTGCTTGACCCGCCAAGGGCCGGCGCAAGGGATCAGATTGGGGAAATTATCAATTCCTCCCTTGAAAAACTCGTGATGATTTCCTGCAATCCGGCAACCTTTGCGCGGGATGCGCGGGCGCTGGTTGACGGGGGTTTTGTCATGGGCGACATATTGCCTGTGGACCAGTTCCTCTATTCACCGCATCTTGAACTTGTGGCCCGTTTTAACCGGTAAAATTTTCCTTAAATCTATCGGTTAAAAAAATAGAAAATCCCCCAAACAACATAAAATTCTTCATAGTTATTCATGCCCCCTTAAGGCAATAGGCAATATACTCTCATCAGGGCAAAAAATACCCTAAATTCATAGTTAACAAAACGTAAATATTCGTTTGTTAATAATGCGTTAACCTATGATCGCAGAATTCAGCCAATTTTTGAAAGGAGAATATTGGCATGTTATTTGCTGAGTAGTAAGGCAGCAAGGCAAATAAAAACATACCGTGAAAGAGGCGTAATGAATATTAATAAAATGCAAGTTGGTACAGAAGGGCTTTTTCGTCAAGATCATCTCAATCAGGCAGAGCGGGAAAAGGTGAATAACAAAAAGTCAGACCCAGACAAAAATAATGCCGTAAAGCCTCAAGAGGCATCCGCCGCTGTGGACAATGTTTCTATATCGAATGTCTGGCAAAAAGTTGCCCGGAATATTGACGTTAGAAATGCGTCCCCCCGCGACATTATTTCCTTGAGCAGCCAGCTCTATAATGCCGGTGCCATCAGCTATGATGATCATATAAATTTAAGCTTTCAACCGGAAATAAATCTGGACAGCCCACCAGAAAGCAAACCCTTCAGTCATGAGAAAAAAGACTATGTTGATCTTTGGCGCACCAAACAGGAAAATGTCATCCGCTACGGCGGTGACCGCACCCAAATCGAAGACACTCACCGCATCCACTCTATCCTGATATATGTTGATAGTTTGAAGTAGGCTTTTACCCCTGCTGCGCCCTATGCAGCAGGATATGATCGGCGAGGACGCAGGCCATCATGGCTTCGCCGACGGGGACGGCGCGAATGCCGACGCAGGGGTCATGGCGGCCCTTGGTGATGATTTCTGTTTCTTTGCCATGTCTGTCCACGGTTTTTCGGGGGGTGAGGATGGATGAGGTTGGTTTGACCGCAAAACGGCAGATAATTTCCTTGCCGGAACTGATCCCGCCCAATATTCCGCCGGCATGATTGGTTCGAATGGCCGGGTTGCCGTCTTCATCCCTATACATTTCATCGGCGTTTTCTTCGCCGGTCAGGCGGGCCGCATTAAAGCCTTCACCGATTTCAACGCCTTTTACCGCATTGATACTCATCATGGCGGCGGCAAGATCGCTGTCCAGTTTGGCATAGACCGGCGCGCCTATGCCGGCGGGAACGCCGGTGCCATGAACTTCGATCACGGCCCCGATGGAGCTGCCTTTTTTGCGGATGTCGTCCAGATATTTTTCCCAGACGGGCACCATTTCTTTATCAGGGCACCAAAAAGGATTGTTATCCACTTCGTCCCAATCCCAATTGTCCCGGTTTATTTCATGGTCACCAATTTGAACCAACGCCCCTCTGACCTGAATGCTGACACCCAGAATTTTTCGGGCCAAGGCTCCGGCCGCAACCCGGCAGGCGGTCTCGCGGGCCGATGACCTGCCGCCGCCCCGATAATCCCGAATGCCATATTTTTCCATATAGGTGAAATCCGCATGGCCGGGCCGGAATTTATCTTTGATGTCGCCGTAATCTTTTGATCTTTGGTCGGTATTTTCAATCAACAGGCTGACGGGCGTGCCTGTGGTTACCCCTTCAAAAATGCCGGACAGGATTTTGACTTGATCGGCCTCTTGCCGCTGCGTCATGAAACGATTTTGCCCGGGTTTTCTTTTGTCCAGAAAATGCTGAATTTCAGCTTCATCAATGGGCAGCATACTTGGCACACCATCAATAACGCAGCCAATGGCCGGCCCGTGGCTTTCCCCCCAGGTTGTCACCCGAAAGATATGGCCGAAGCTGTTATATGACATAGTCTTGCTTTCTTGTTTGTATCTTTTTTAAGCGGGGTTATCTTCTAGACGAGACTTAAATCCGGCGCATCTTCCCGTTTCATCCCCATAACATGATAACCGCTATCCACATGGTGATTTTCACCGGTAACCCCGCTGGATAAATCGCTTAACAGATACACGGCGCTGTTGCCCACTTCATCGGTGGTCACATTACGGCCAAGCGGTGAATTAAATTCATTCCACTTTAAAATATAGCGAAAATCACCGATGCCCGCAGACGCCAGCGTTTTAATGGGGCCGGCAGACAGGCTGTTGATACGAATATTCTTTGGCCCCAAGTCACGAGCCAGATATTTAACGCTGGCTTCGAGCGCGGCCTTGGCCACGCCCATGACATTATAATGGGGAATGACTTTTTCCGCGCCGTAATAGCTGAGCGTGATCATGCTGCCGCCGTCCGTCATCAATTTTTCCGCGCGCTGGGCCACGGCGGTGAAGGAATAACAGGAGATATTCAGGCTCATGGCGAAATTTTCGGGCGTGGTATCCACATAGCGTCCGGTCAGCTCATTTTTATCGGAATAGGCAATGGCATGAACCAGAAAATCAATTTTGCCCCAATGTTCTTCCAGCTGCGCAAAAACAGCATCTATGGAATCGCCGTCGGTTACATCACAGGGCAGAATAATGTCAGACCCAATGGATTCCGCAAGCGGGCGCACACGCCTTTCCAGGGCATCACCCTGAAAGGTGAAGGCGAGTTCCGCGCCCTGTTCTGAGGCCTTGCGGGCGATGCCCCAGGCAATGGAACGATTATTTGCCACACCCATGATGATGCCGCGTTTTCCGGCAAGAAGGCCATTATTCTGTGTCATTGGTTTTCCTCTGAGTTTATGTCTCATTTATTGGTTTTATTTACGTCATATATATGGCTAAATATATATTCGGCTAATTCTACACATTTTTATATGAGATTCAAATAGCCGGATTCTTTTCAGCTGTTTTTTTTGACCGTTGGTGATAAAGTGCCGCATTTACTTCTGCCCCCAGAATATAAGATGCGCCGATAAAGTAAAAAAACATCAAGGCGATAATAGCCCCGGCCAGACTGCCGTAGGTGACATCGTAATTGCCGAAATATTTCAAATATATGGAAAAGCCGCCGCCGATGATCATCCAGAGGGAAAGCGCCGTAAAAGCGCCCGCCATCACAGGGGAGCGCTGTCCAAGCTTTCGCGGCTTTAAAATATAATATGACAGGCATAATGCGCCAAATATCAGGCTGATGCTGACGGACATACGCACCAGATTCCAAATCAGTTTCCAGTCGGCTTCGAGCGGAATATAGCTGATCAGGATATTCCAGGCCACAGGCCCCAGCACCAATATGGTCATGCCAATGATAATACTGCTGGCGGAAAGAATGACCAGCATCAGGCCTTCTGCGCGGCGGCGAATATATGACCGGCGGCTCACCGTTCCAAAGGCGCGCACGATCGCCAGTCTTGCGGCATCTATGGCCGAGGAGGAAATCCACATGGCCCCCAGAATACTGAAGGTCATGATGCTTTTGTCGGTGGTTTGGATCATTTTCTCGATGGGGCCATGCAATACATTGCCCACATCTTCGGGGATATGTTCAAATAATTGCACCAAAGCCTGCGCGCCGGCATCCGACTGGCCAAAAAATCCGGCCAGGGACACCAGAAAAATAATGAAAGGAAAGAGTGCGAGCATGGTCAGAAAGGCCAGATGCCCCGCCATCACCATACCGTCATGCTTGGCAAAATTCTTCAAGGCGTCCAATAGAAAACGAAGATCTTTGAATTTTTCTTTCATATATATGCATGCCTTCAGGCCATATGTGATCTGACATTTTGATTCTGGTTGTCTTTTGCCCATTTTTTAATGAGTTTTTCCAGAGCTTCGTCCGGCTCATCCGGCAGCATGATTTGCAATTTCACATATTGATCGCCGCGCTTTTTGCTTTTTGGGTCTGTGGCTCCTTTGCCTTTCAGGCGCAACACGCGTCCAGAGCTTGACCCTTTGGGAATGGTCATGGCGACCTTGCCATCAATGGTCGGTATATTGACTTTTTCCCCGAGGACAGCTTCTTGCAGGGTAATGGGTAAATCCAGATGAATGTCATTTCCTTCGCAGCGGAAGAAAGCATGTTTGTTGATGGAAATTTCAATGATGGCATCCCCGGGCGGGCCGCCGTTTATGCCGTCTTCGCCCTGTCCTTTAAGACGAATTTTTTGACCCTCTTTGACATTTTCCGGAATGGTGACATTGAGGCTTTTGTTGTTGGCAAGGGTTATGGGTTTTTTGCCGCCTTTCACGGCATCCAGAAAATCAATCTTTAACCGGTAGGCAATATCCTGCCCCTTTTGCGGACGCCTTTGGCGGCCCCCGCGCGCGCCGCCAAATATGGACGCAAATATTTCTTCGGGGTCAAAGCCATCGCCAAAACGGCCCCCGCCCATGCCGTCCATTCCGCCCATGCCACCGGAACGTGGATTGAAACCGCCGCCAGCGAAGCCTTTTTCAGACCCGTCGGCATTAATTTCTCCGCGATCATATCTGGCGCGCAAATCTTTATCCCGCAGAAGCGCATAGGCCGCCGAGACTTCCTTGAAACGCTCGGCAATTTTTTCATCGCCCGAATTTATATCGGGATGCAGCTTTTTAGCCAAGGTGCGATAGGTTTTTTTAAGTTCCGCATCGGTGGACGATTTGGGTACGCCCAATACGCTGTAGGGGTCTTTCATAATATCAATTCAACTTACGTTATTATTCCTGACCCTAATGTAGTCATTGATTGATGATTTTCCAAGTACCATCTTCCTGACGGCAGGCTGTTCCATATGCGGTTTCGGTTTTTCCGCCGACGGTCACGGTTTGTTGATACTCTCTGCAATATTCATTTGCCTTGTTGCTATAGGCGGGCTGCGGTGTAATGCTGCCGGAATTCCCGCTGTCGGGGTTATACCAGGTTGTTGCTTCGCCGGACGGGGTATTTTCCAGAGAATATTGTGTTTTCTCCCGCATGGCCTGCCGGTCAGCCCGGTCCAGAGACTTGCCAATTTCACTGCCGATATAGGCGCCGGCCAATGTTCCTGCGGCAACGGCAATGACCTTGCCTGTGCCGCCGCCCTTGCCGCCAATGGCAGACCCGACAACGGCGCCGCCAATGGCCCCAAGAAGGGTTCCGCTTTCCTGCTTTGTACAAGAGGCCAACGTCATGGAAAATGCGATAACCAATGAGGCCGTGATCATGGCCTTGCGGCGGGGGGAACTGTTGACTGTCATTTAAATCCCTTTCGATTCAATAGATTATATTTGGCGATTCAATAGATTGTATTCGGCTCTTTTTGCTATTATATATCATTTATATTACATATTCTAATGATGATTTTGGCAATTTTATGGCGTATGCGCATATTTAAAGAGGTGCTGAGTGACAGACCCTATCGACTTATTCAAGAAATGGTTTGAAAAAGCCGGACAGGCGGAAGATCTGGGGGAGGCTGTTGCCCTTGCCACGGCAGACGCGCGGGGCCGGCCCTCTGTGAGGATGGTGCTGTTGAAAGCGGTGGATGATCGCGGCTTTGCATTTTACACCAATCTGGAGAGCCGAAAGAGCCATGAACTTGCTGAAAACCCTTTTGCCGCCTTATGCTTTCATTGGAAATCACAAAAGAGGCAGATAAGAGTTGAAGGGGCCGTTGTCCCGGTCAGCGCGGAGGAAGCCGATGCCTATTTTGCCACCCGCGCGCGCGACAGCCAGATCGGGGCATGGGCATCGAAACAAAGTCAGCCCATGGAAGGCCATTTCGAATTTGAAGCCGCCATTGCCAAATATGCGGCCAAATATGCCCTTGGCAGGGTTCCGCGCCCGTCCTTTTGGTCCGGCTTTCGTATCATTCCCAGCCGCATCGAATTTTGGGAAGACCGGAAATTCCGGCTTCATATGAGGCATATATATGAAAAAAATGCCAAAAATATCTGGGTAATGAGGGAAGTTTATCCCTGATATTTGAGATAACAAGACGGGTTTTGAGGTAATAAAATGAGTTTTGAGATAACAAAAGAAAATAAAAGGTCAGAGGTTAACCGGCTGATGATGCGGGCGGCCAATGCGGCTGTGGCGGTTGCTTTCACCCTGATCCTCATCAAAAGCTGGGCTTATAATTCGAGCGGGGCCGTATCCATGCTGGGGTCTTTGCTGGATTCCGTGATGGATATTCTGGCTTCGCTGGTCAATTTGGTGGCCATACGTTTTGCGGTGGTGCCGGCGGATGATGATCACCGTTTTGGCCATGGCAAGGCCGAAGCTATCGCGGGGCTTGTTCAGGCCATGGTCGTGTCATTATCCGCCTTGTTTCTTATGGTGGAGGCGGTCAAGAAACTGATGAATCCCGAACCCATAGTCAAGGCGGATGAAAGTATTGTCATTATTATCATTGCCATTATCCTGACCGTTGCTTTGGTGGGATATCAGCGCTATGTGATTCGCAAAACGGGTTCTATTGCCATTGCCGCAGATAATCTGCATTATTCCGGTGATATACTGATGAATTTTGGTGTTTTGACAGCATTGTTCCTCGGGGGATATATGCAGCTATATTATGCCGATCCGATCATTGGGGTTATGGTGGCTTTTTATCTGGTGTATAATGTCAAACAGATCGCCTATAATTCTATTGATATGCTTATGGATCGGGAAATGGATGATCGTGATAAGGCAAAAATTATCGATATTATCAAAACCCATCCCGAAGTGCACGGCGTTCATGATATGAAAACCCGCAAATCAGGCTTTAATTTATTCATTCAGTTTCACATGGAAATGGACGGCGCAATTTCCCTAAGTGAGGCCCACCGTATTTGCGATGATGTGGAAGCTGAAATTATGACCGAATTCAAGGAAGCCGAAGTCCTGATTCACGCCGACCCGGAAGACCACGAAGAAGTGGTCTCATTCAAGGAATAAATATGGCCAAGGAATAAATATGGCAAGGAATAAATATGGTCGTTATCTATGGCATAAAAAACTGTGATACGGTAAAAAAAGCCCTGAAATGGTTTGGGGAAAAAAATATTGACCATAGTTTCCATGATTTTCGTAAGGATGGGCTGACCAGAGACTTGCTGGAAGGCTGGGCCGGGGAGCTCGGGCTTGATATTCTGCTGAACAAGCGGGGCACCACATGGCGAAAATTGCCTGAAGATCAAAAAAACAACCTGAATGACAAGCAGGCCATAGATCTTCTTTTAGAATATCCCGCCATGATAAAAAGACCCGTTTTTGATTTTGGCCACCTGAGACATATTGGTTTCTCAAAAAAGGATCAGGCCGAAATTGCTCTTATTCTGACGGGCGGGTTTGAACCATACGGGGATAAGATTTGAAAATATATCTTCTGGACTTGGCGCATACATATTCTGTGACGGACAGTTCCTTAACTGTTCCGCTGGGGATTGGCTATATCAAGGCCTATTTGAAACAGGAAATGGGCGATGACATTGATGTTACATTATTTAAAAATCCCACGGAGGTTTTGTCGCGCATAGGCGAAGATCAGCCGGATGTCGTCGGTTTTGCCAATTATGGCTGGAACCGCGATTTAAATCAAAAGATCGGCGCTTATATCCGTGAAATATTGCCGGATGCCCTTATGGTTGCCGGCGGCCCCAATATTGATAACGAGGACGAAGCCCGCATAAATTTTCTGAAGGAATTTAGCTTTCTTGATTTTGTCATTATTCTTGGTGGGGAAGAACCCTTTGCGGAATTGATTAAATGGCGGCAAGCTGCCGGCGCAAAGAAAGGGTCTTTGCCCGGAAATTTGATTTGGCTCGAAGGGGAAAAATTATGCAGCACGCCGCAGCGCCCCCTTAAAAAGATCATTGAGAATATTCCGTCCCCCTATTTGACAGGCTATCTGGATGAGTTCATTGCCCGAGGTATGGTGCCGATGCTCGAGACCAATCGCGGCTGCCCGTTTAGCTGTACTTTCTGTGCGTGGGGCATGGCTTCACAAGATCTTGTGCGGCGCTTTGATCATCAGCGGGCTCTACAGGAAATTGCCTATATCGGGGAACGGTCACAGGCCATCAACTGGATCGTCTGTGACGCCAATTTTGGTATTTTAAAGCGCGATGTTGACTTGGCAAAGGCCATTCGTCATGTAAAGGATACGATGGGTTTTCCTCAGCAATGTCATGTTTGGACGGCGAAAAATACTACGGGCAGAAATCTTCAAATTGGCAAAATTCTGGGCGATATGGCGGTGCCGGTCATGGCCGTTCAGAGTATGGACGAACAAGTCCTGAAAAATATTAAGCGTTCGAATATATCATTGGACACTTACGAAGAATATCATGCGCAGTTTCAGGCTATGGGCAGCAAAACCTATTCAGATGTCATTGTGCCCTTGCCAGCGGAAACTTTGGAAAGTCATATTTCGGGCATTGCGAGATTAATGGCGCTTGGTGTCAATACAATCTGCAATCATAATATGCGCCTGCTGGCCGGGGCGGAAACCAATTCCCGCGAGAGCCGCGAGAAATTTGACTTTAAAACACGTTTCAGATTGATTCACGGTGATGCGGGACGATATGAAACGCCGGATGGAAAAGAAATACGTTCTTTTGAATATGAGGAAAGCCTGCGGTCAACGACCAGCATGGATGAGCAGGATTTATTTTATCTGCGCAAGCTTCATTTCCTGATTGATTTTTGCTGGAATTCAGAAGTTTACAAGCCTTTGTTTAATCTCTTGCAATCCAAAGGCGGTTGCCCGGCTCTGATGTTAAAGAAAATGCTGACCCCCATGGACGGCCTTGTCCCTCAGGAGACAGCAGAAAAATTGCGGAAATTCTGGGATGAGTTTGACCTCCTGTCACGGCAGGAATGGTTTGATACTGCCGAAGATATCGAGGCTTATTTTGCCAAGGATGAGAATTTCAACAGGCTGATTAATCTGGAATTTGAAAAGCTTAATACATTATTTGCGGTTAAAGTTTTGCGCCAATATAAAAAAGAGTTTGATCACGCCATGGCCGCTTTGGTTATGGACAGTCTATCCGATGATCATGACTTGGTCGCGGGGGTTATGGATATTGTTTCAAGCCTGTTCCCGCCGCTTGATTTTGCCGCCGATGAAGTGGTCTTTGATGTGTCAGGGGATATTCTCCAGAATCGCAAAGAGGGCAAGGAAGGCGGCGATCAGAGAAGCTTGCGCCTTCGATTTTATGAGAATGACCGCCGTAAGCAGGTTAAAAAAGTCATTTTGGAGTCAGAAGGCAAAACCCTGTCAAAGATTATGGACGCGCAAGGCATTCATATGAGTCAATTGAAATTCTCCCTTGACGAAGAATTTGGTGCCGGCAGGCAATTTAAAAAATATTTAAACAAACTTACCTGAAATTTGAGCCCAAATTCACGGGCCAAATTCACGGGCCAGATTCACGGGACAGACTCTGGTATTTAAGCGGCGATATTACAAGCCGGCAATGGCGAGCATTTCTGTGATGAAAGCCTCGTCTGAACGGGTTCTGAGTACGCCGGACAGATGCAGGCTGAGGCCGCCGTGAACCAACATCCAGTGGCGCATCACGGTGCGGCGGCGCTGGTCATCTGAACCGGGGCTCGCCGCCAGTGTGTCCAGCGAAACCTGTATCAACGCATCGGCAGCTTGCCGCAATGCCGGAACGGTCTTAAAAGCCTTGTAGTTTTGCTGCATCATCAGGCCATAAAGGCGCGGGTGCTTCAGCGCGAAACATGCATAGATTTTCATATGTTGCGCCGCGTTATTTGCCTCAGTTAGCGCGGCGGCAAGGTCACGGTAACCAGAGGCGGCAACGGCAGAAAGCAGAGCATTACGATCCGCAAAATGATTGTAGAGCGCGCGGTGGGTCGTGCCGATCTTGCCCGCAACCGCACGCAAACTGGTATGATCAACGCCAAATTCTTCGATCAGGGCGCGGGCCACATAAAGGGCTTGTTCAGGCAGATCACCATGATGGTAGGCTTTGCGTGGCATCCGGGGCTATGTCGCCTTCGAGACATGCCAGTCAACAACCATTTCCGCCACGACCCGCCCGCTCTGGTCGTTCAGGCTCACATCGACAGTAAACAATGTATGGCCGTTGGCCTCAAGCTCCGCCTGCAGATCCTTACTGCTGCGGGATGTAACGGCTTTCGCATAGATCGGGCCCTTGGCGATCTTGAGATATTTAATGCTTGCCTTGGCGGCAACCGGACGAACCGATAGCAATATTGGTGCAAAACAGCCCGCCATAGCCGCGCCGGAAGCGGTCTCGCCAAGGGTGAATAAAGCCCCCGCATGTTGCGAACCAATGTGGTTTTGTGTCTCTGCCTGTTCACCAAGTTCTGCGCTGCCGCCGCCGTCGGTAAGCTCTGTCAGCGTTATCCCCGCATGTTTGGCAAAGGGCACATTCGCTGAAATCTGATCACGTATCATGTCGTAAAAGGTCAATTTAAACACCAATATTCTATGTATCCAGTGGATATATTAGAGCCTTCATCATATGCTGTCAAGCGATCCGGCACTCTGGTGATAAATTCACATAAAGCATCTGCGTTCAAGGGAAGATTATTTTCAACCTGTATAATAGATATCCGCGAGGTGTCAGGATATTTTACAGTTTTAAAGATATAGTATATTCTTATATATCAGTATATTAGGCAGTTTTTGGGCATGCTTTAGGTGAAATGTGTCAGGATATTTTACACTTTTTGGTTTATCCGTCTCCAATATGTTCGCCAAGCTATTGATATGCGTAAGATTATATGTGCAGGCACGGTTTTTGCATGTGTATCAGCAATCTATTAAAGTGCCAACAATCTATAAAAAGGGAAGAGCCGTACCACCCGAAGAATGAAGTGTACCGCAAAATATACCATCAGGTAAAAACTTTTGGTAATATAGTAGGAAATAATATGATTAAAATATCATCATTAAAAGGCATATGCATAGGGGCCGCAACGATTTTAGCGGCATTAAGTACGCCGGCCTCTGCCACCACGCTTTTATACGACCAAAATGTTACCCCCGATGTGATTTTCGGAACCGGTAATGCCAATGGTGCTTTTACCGTTGACCGAAACGCCGGTATAGAGCTTGGCTTGCGGGCGAAAATACCCTTTGTCGGCACAACAAACAGTAACGGAGACGGAACCTATAGCTATTCCCTTGCCGAGGCAAATCCCAGATGGAATTTCGACTGGACTGTGAATACGGACTATGATGGTACGACGGGCCAAAAAATCAGCGATTTCACTTACCTCCTCGGCATAGATTTCGATCCGGGTACGGGAACTGATTTTCTGACATTTGATCCGATTACGACACCATTCGCGGATCATAGCATCGGGGATAACAGCACAGCCAATGGCGGCGGCGCAGAAGCCACAACGTCCGCTGAATATCAGGCCTTGATTGATGCGAATAATGTGCTGCAACAGTCCTGGCGGCACGCGTTTTTCCCTTTTCACCCATTGCTTAGCTATGATCCTACTATAAATGGCACTTATGATATTTTCCTGACGGCCTTTGATGGTCAGGGCCAGACTGCTGGCTATACGGAAATTCGGGTTTTCATTGGTCAAATCCCGGAACCGGCACCCTTTGCCCTTATGGGGCTGTCTCTGATGCTTATGGGACTATACCGCCGGAAAAAATCCAGATAATATTGTTCGGGTGAGCTTTGTGGGTGGTCTGATATCAGTATGAGACCATCCATAATCGCACCCTGAGTTTACCTCACAGGGCTTTAAGGCTTCAAGAACTTTAAGCCTTCGTACTGCTTCCTCAATGATTTCAACAACTAAGAATGTTTGGTGCCCAGAAGAGGACTCGAACCTCCACGTCTATACAGACACTAGCACCTGAAGCTAGCGCGTCTACCAATTCCGCCATCTGGGCCCAGAGGGGTGATGTATTTGGTCTGTAGTGATTACGGTCACGCAAAAGGAAAGTCAAGGGCAAAGTCATTATTGCCCATGAACCCTAGGCCTGAAAATGAAATATATAGAATAGGCTGGACTAACCTTAAGGAGAAAGATAAAAAGGCAGTGATGATATATAGCTTTTCTGGAGGATTTTATGGCACAGCGGTTGGTGACGATTTTTGGTGGTGCGGGCTTTGTTGGAACAACATTGGTCGAGCATCTGGCAAAATCCGGCGGGCGCATCCGGGTTGCGGTGCGGCGGCCTAATTCGGCCATGCATGTCAAACCTCTTGGTGACGTTGGCCAAATACAGGTGGTTCAGGCCAACCTTCGGGATGAAAATTCCGTTCGTGCCGCCATTCAAGGTGCCGATGCGGTGATTAATCTTGTGGGTATTTTATCAGAAACCGGCGCGCAAAAATTTAACGATATTCATGCAAAGGGCGCCGAAACTGTGGCGCGAACCTGTGCCGATCTTGGGGTTGAAACACTTATCCATATGTCTGCTATCGGGGCCGATGAACGCTCTGAGGCATTATATGCCATAAGCAAAGCCCGAGGAGAGAAGGCCGTCAAACAAGCCTTCCCGCAAGCAACGATTATTCGCCCAAGCGTTATTTTTGGCGCCGGGGACGGCCTGTTCAATCGTTTTGCGCAGGCCGCGAGCCTGCCAATACTGCCGGTATTTTCCGGCGACACCAAATTTCAGCCCGTTTATGTGGGGGATGTGGCCGAGGTGATGATCAAGGCCTTGGCCGACAAAGCAATGCAGGGCGAGACATATGAACTTGGCGGCGCGGATATATATAGCCTGCGTGATATGATGAAGCTTGCCGCGCAAGAAGCCATGCGAAAGCCTTGTTTTATTGATGTGCCGGATTTTATTGCGCCCTATATCGTGTTTTTCCTTGGTCTCTTGCCCAATCCCCCGATTACCCGTGATCAGCTTAAAATGCTGAAAACAGATAATGTGGTTCAGCCAGATGCGCTGGGTTTGCCCGATTTGGGCATATCGCCAACTTTGCTCGGGGCTGTTTTGCCCAGCTATTTACATCAATATCGCCCCAAAGGACAATTCGCCGAGAATATTGGCGGTTAGGCCGCGGCTTATGTTTCAGATTGAAAATGAGATAGTCGCGTAAATATGATGTGGGGGCAGACTGTATTGCTATGGCGTTAACTGGCCATTATGATCAGCGATGGCTCTGATATTGGGCGGCCTTACAGGTCGTTGCGGGGAGGCCGGCCAATTATCACGAAAATGTTTATATTAAACATGCGGCAGTAATATATATAATATTGGTGACGTAAATTATGACTGCGAGAAATATATATATGTATGAAACTGTTCAAGATTATTATGGTCGTCAGCTACAGAGTACAAGTGACCTGAAAACCGATGCCTGCTGTGATGCATCAAGCGTGCCGAATTGGCTGAAAGGCTTGTTAAAGAATATTCACCCGGAAGTATTGTCGCGTTATTATGGCTGCGGTCTGGTTTGCCCGCCCTTGCTCGAAGGCTGCCGCGTTTTGGATTTGGGCAGTGGTTCGGGCCGGGATGTTTACGCCTTGGCGCAATTGGTCGGCCCAACCGGCGAGGTCGTTGGCGTGGATATGACTGATGAACAATTGGCCATTGCCGAGGCGCATCGACAATTTCATGTTGACGCATTTGGCTATGACAATGTCCGTTTTTTAAAGGGCTATATTGAAAAGCTGGATGAGCTGGATCTTGAGCCGGAAAGTTTTGATGTGATTGTCTCCAATTGTGTGATCAATCTGTCGCCGGACAAGCAAGCGGTTCTCAAGGGAATTAGGCGGCTGCTCAAGCCGGGCGGCGAGTTTTATTTTTCCGATGTTTATGCGGACAGGCGCGTGCCTGATGCCGTGAAAAATGATCCGGTGCTTTACGGTGAATGTCTGGGCGGGGCTTTATACTGGAATGATTTTATTGCCTTAAGCAAGCAAAATGGCTTTGCCGATCCGCGCCTTGTGGAGGATCGACCGCTGGAGGTTACGGATCCCGTATTATCGGCGCAGGTTGGAAATTTGCGTTTCTTTTCGGCGACATACCGCTTGTTTAAATTGAAAAATCTGGAACCCGCCTGCGAAGATTATGGCCAGGCCGTCATATATCAGGGAACGATTCCGGACAGTCCGCTCGCCTTCATTCTGGATAAGCATCATACCATTGCAACAGGGCGGGTTTTTCCGGTTTGCGGCAACACATGGGCGATGCTTCAGGATACCCGCTTTAAGGCACATTTTCAGTTTATCGGTGATTTTTCCCGGCATTTTGGTATTTTCGAGGGCTGCGGCACGATCCTGCCTTTTGACGGGGCGGCGCCATCACAAGCGGCAGATCCCTGTTGCTAGAAATCATCACGAAAGTTTTACTGCATCCTTCGAAATATATATGCTAGTCAATTCAGGCATAATGATAGAAAGCAGGATTGATGAAGGGTTTTATAAAAATTGCCATAATTGTTGCCGCACTAATCGCGGCGAGCATTTTCTGGCCGGTTCATGAATGGATGCAAAGCCTGATCATGTGGGTTAAGGCAAGCGGGGCGTGGGGCGTTGCCATATATGCCATCATTTATATTGTTGCGGCGGTGATGCTCATTCCGGGATCTATCCTGACGTTGGGCGCGGGATTTCTATATGGACCTTTTTGGGGCACGCTTCTGGTGTCTCCGGTCAGTGTCGCTGCGGCTTTTGTCGCCTTCAGCCTTGCGCGTGGACGGCTTCGGCCCTGGGTTGAGAAAAAAATTCAGGGCAATGCGCGGTTTGACGTTGTGGATAAGGCCGTGGGGGAAGAGGGATTTAAAATTGTCACTTTGATGCGCCTGTCGCCAATTTTCCCTTATGTTTTCTTGAATTATGCCTTGGGCCTGACGGGGGTGAAGGCCACCAGTTTTATTCTGGCCTCTTTCATCGGTATGCTGCCGGCGACGTTTCTTTATACCTATCTTGGATCATTGGTCACCAGCGTGACAGAGCTTGCCTCGGCCCCGGGGCAAGGCGCAGCGGACGCCCAGAATTATTTCATCTGGATTGGCTTTGGTGTGACGGTAATCGTGACGGCCTATGTGACGTATCTTGCCCGCCGCGCTCTGGCCAAGGCCGTGCCTGAAACTCAGGATAAGCCAGAAAAACCAGAAAATAACGAGGCCAGTTCATGAGTGTCGTTGTTTATCCCGATGATCAATATAATCAGGAACTGGTGGAAAAACTCCATCCGGCGGACTGGGGAAATCCAGACCCCCTTGAACGCTATAATCTGGTCGTGATTGGCGCGGGGCCAGCCGGCCTTGTGGCGGCGGCCGGGGCGGCGGGGCTTGGGGCAAAGGTTGCCTTGATAGAGCGTCATTTGATGGG
>Ga0256839_1001461_pt1 | contig 28590 bp, 30 predicted proteins | sample 354166metaG_FD_185968 | JGI IMG/M metagenome (GOLD analysis project Ga0256839, IMG submission 185968) | Hydrothermal vent microbial communities from Mid Atlantic Ridge, Atlantic Ocean - 354-166 | ecosystem: Environmental > Aquatic > Marine > Hydrothermal vents | place: Atlantic Ocean: Mid... | reverse complement strand
GCTTCCCAAGCAAAATGTCGAGAGTTCGAATCTCTTCACCCGCTCCAAATCCAAATCCCCATGCAATGATCACGCATTCGTTTACGCCGCGTCATCACGACCCCCTAGACGTTTTGCCCAAGTAAACCTATTTTGTGGCTCAGACAAAGGACCGCATGATGAATGACCAACGCATAGCCCTCGGCAAATTCGAACACCCAGACCTGACGGCCAAAGGCGAACGCCGCGCATCCGTGACCCTGAACGGTGCCAAAACCCTGTGGTTCAACACCGGCACGCTTTGCAACATCACTTGCGTGAATTGCTATATCGAAAGCAGCCCGGACAACGACCGCCTCGTGTACATGAGCGAACCCGAAGTGTCCGAGTACCTAGACCAGATCACCGATCGCAACTGGCCCGTCACCGAAATCGGCTTCACCGGCGGCGAACCGTTCATGAACCCCGACATAATAGCCATGCTCCGCACGCCCCTTGAACGCGGGTACGATGTATTAGTCCTCACCAACGCCATGCGCCCGATGATGCGGCAACGTATGCAAGCGGGCCTGCTGGAACTGCTGGCAGAATTCGGTGACAGGTTAACGCTTCGCGTCTCGCTCGACCATTTTGACCACCGCCTGCACGATGCGGAACGCGGGGTCGGGTCTTACGACATAACCCTCCAAGGTATGCGTTGGCTGCGCGACAACGGATTTCGCATGGCAATGGCTGGCCGATCAACCTTTGGCGACAGCGATATCAGCAGCCGCGAAGGCTACGCCGCCCTGTTCAAATCCGAAGGTTTCGACATCGACGCCCAAAACCCCGCCATGACCGTGCTTTTCCCCGAAATGGACGAAACCGTCGAGGTTCCCGAGATCACCACCGCCTGTTGGGGCATCCTCAACAAATCCCCGAACGATGTGATGTGCGCAACCTCCCGCATGGTCGTAAAACGCAAAGGGGCCGATAAACCCGTGGTTCTCGCCTGCACGCTGCTGCCCTACTCCCCTGAATTCGAGATGGGCGAAACATTGCAAGATGCAGAATCCGACGTGAAACTAAATCACCGCCACTGCGCCAAGTTCTGCGTGTTGGGCGGGGCCAGTTGCAGCGTCTAATCACCGTAACGTGTTTTGATTGTTCGGCGAAGATTACTACAATTAATCACATCGCAACAACATTACCGGAGCCTTAAATGCGCTTGCCATTAACCATATTACTCGCCTCCCTCATCGCCAGTCCGGTTTTGGCGGATTCCCACGGCAATGATTTCGTTCACAGCCGTAAATTCAAAGGGCAAGTTTATGTGATGTACCAGACCCACATGTCGCTCTACACGTTTGCAAACGACGGGGTCGGCAAGTCGAATTGTTACGACACCTGCGCCCAGAACTGGCCGCCTGCCCTGTTGGATGACGGCACAGCCCTTGGCAAAAATTATTCACTAATCCAGCGCACCGATGGCACGATGCAAGCCGCCTTCAGGGGCCAGCCGCTTTATCTTTACATCGGGGATGAAAACGTCGGCGATACCAACGGCGACGGCGTCGCCAACCTCTGGGTTTTAGCCCGCCCTTAATCTTGGGGTTTACGACTGATCCGCTAAAAGGTTAACGCGTATGTGCGCAAAAACGTACATACGTGTTGTGTATGGGTTGTGTACGCATTGTGTACACGCATTTTCGGCGTTTTGGCTAAAGGTTAACGCGCCGCCAAGGCCTCGTTCAGCACGGTTTTCACCACGTCCATATCGACATTTTTCTCGACAAACGCATCGCCAATCCCACGCGCCAGAATAAAGGCGATTTTTCCGTCCGTAACCTTCTTATCCTGCCCCATTAGCGCGATTAACCCGTCCGCATCTGGCAAATCGCCAGCAATATCGGACAGGTCTTTTTTCATCCCCATCACCGCCAGATGTTGGCGCACGCGGCTGGGAATTTCTTGCGAACAAACACCCATTTTCTGTGATAATTCAAAGGCTAAGGCACAACCAATCGCCACCCCTTCACCGTGCAACAAGCGGTCCGAATACCCCGTTGCCGCCTCCAGCGCATGGCCAAATGTGTGCCCAAGGTTCAACAGCGCCCGATCCCCGCGCTCTTTTTCATCACGCGCCACTATCTCGGCTTTCATCTCGCAAGACCGTTTTATCGCCGCGATCCGGTTAGCCTGATCGCCAAAAGCAAGCGACGGGCCATTTTTCTCCAACCATTCAAAGAACTTAGCGTCTCCAAGCAAGCCGTACTTAACCACCTCGCCATACCCCGAAGTGAATTCCCGAGGGCTTAAAGTATCCAAAACATCCGTATCCGCCAGCACCAATTGCGGTTGATGAAACGCCCCGATCAGGTTCTTCCCAAGCGGCGAGTTTATCCCCGTTTTCCCGCCAACAGAACTATCCACCTGCGCCAAAAGCGACGTCGGAATTTGCACGAAATTCACCCCCCGCCGAAGGATGGCCGCAGCGAAACCCGCAAGGTCACCGATCACGCCACCACCAAAGGCAATCACGATGTCGTCACGCTCGACCCGTTGTTCAATCAACCATTCAACAACGGTCTCTAAGCCATTCCAACTTTTGGTTTTTTCGCCCGCAGGCATTGCAATGTAATTGCTGGAAATGCCGGCATTAGACAAACCGGATTGCAACGTCTTCATGTGTAAACCAGCCACCGTTTCATCGGTAATTATCGCGACTTTGGGACGTTTCAGGAACGGCATAATCCGCACGCCAGCTTCGGCCAACAACCCCGGCCCAATCGCAATATCATAGGCGCGATCCGGTAGATCAACCGTCAGGGTTTCAATGCTCATTTTTATCCTCGTTCCCGCCCGTGGCTGACAAGTGCCCAGCCTTCTCCAATGCCGCCACGATTGCATCCACGACAACCTCGTGCGGATCACCCGAAGCGCTGTCCACCATGATCTCTGCGGTCTCGTACAACGGATACCGCGCCTCCAACAGCTCGGTCAACACCCCCTTGGGGTCGGCCCCGTTCAACAACGGACGACTGGCCTTGCCTTTGACCCGTTCCCACAAGGTTTCAAGGTCCGCGCTAATCCAGACTGAAACACCCGAAGCATCTATCATCTCACGGTTTTCATTGGATAAAAACGCCCCACCACCCGTTGCTAAAATGCAAGGTTCATCCGTCAAAAGGCGGGCAATAACGCGGCGCTCACCATCGCGAAAATACTGTTCATCAAAGCGTTCGAATATCTCTGGAATGGTCATATCGGCGGCGGCTTCAATCTCCGCATCGCTATCGACAAAGCGCACCCCCAAACGGTCCGCCAACCTTCGCCCCACGGTTGATTTACCCGCCCCCATCAACCCCACAAGCACCACCGTGCGGGTCAAACCGACAGCAGTTTCAGGCTTAGGGACATTTGACATTGATAAAACCCTTTTTGGGCGATTGATGATTTGTTAACTTCACGTTAGTTTCTACGGGCGCGATATGAAAGAGGGATAATCCCCGCAATCGTTGCAACCATGATAATATTACGAAAAGGCGAGGACCATCGCCTTTGATCGAAGGAGCAGGCAGAATGTGGCGATTGATTAAAGTTTTATTTTATTTGGCCGTGATAGGCGGAATTGGCATCGTCGGATACGCGATGTTTTTTGAGCTTCCAGCCCCCCAATCCGAAGTAACCCAGGCGATAACGCCCGAATTGGATTGATGTATGCGATTGTTTTTGCTTGTATTTTCGTCAACACTTTGCTTCACTGCTTCAGCTCTGGCGCAGGCACCGTTAAGTGCGATTGACTGGCTTAGCGAAAGCATCAAAGACCCGCCAGCGTTCGAAATCCCTGCGGAAACCGCACCACTCGTTGCGCCGTTGATTCAGGATATTTCCGTTAAAAAAGGGTTAACACCTGTTAGCCCTGACGCCATAGGCTTGTTGTCCCCCTCGCTAACCGGATTTTCCGCGGCACTCTGGGGCGATATGCCCGCCAGTGAAATTGCAGAACTGTTAACCAGTTTCCCGAACGAAGGCACACCGGAGGCACGGAGCCTGTTTCGCCGGTTATTGCTGGCCCAAGCCAACCCTGCGCCAGATGACCACCAAACAGGTCTGGTGCTGCAAGCTCGTGTCTCGCGACTGCTAGACATTGGCGCGCTGGACGCTGCGGAGGCACTTCTTGGATTAACACCAGTTACTAACCCTGCGATATTCCAACAAAAATTTGACGTAGCAATTTTAACCAACCGTACCCGCGAAGTTTGTGACGCCTTGAAAGCCAGCCCCGCAATTTCTGATGATCTTAGCGCACGCGTCTTTTGTTTGGCGCGGGGTGGCGATTGGAACGCAGCGGCGATCACCCTGTCGCTTGGCGCAGGAATTGGCGCAATTGATCCCGCCCGCGAGGAGATGTTAATACGATTTCTTGACCCCGAACTATTTGAGGGTGAACCGGATCCGATCCCGCCAAACCCCATGGGCATAATGGATTTTGTGCTACGCGAGGCTGTACTACTGCCACGCCCAGCGGGGTTGATGCCACTGCCCTACCTTTACCGAGACATCGGGCCACGCGCGCCACTTCGCGCCAGAATCGAAGCTTCGGAGCGTTTGGTGAAGGCCGGATCGCTGCCTTCAAACCTGTTGTTCGCCGCCTACCGCGAGGGAAAAGCGGCAGCTTCCGGCGGTGTTTGGGGCCGCGCCAACAGCGTTCAAATCCTAGATAAGGCCTTGATCGAGGGGGATGCTGACAAAACTTCGCTCGCAATTGCGAACACTTACCAAGAATTTTCAGAGTCTGGCCTATTGAATGCCATGGCCGAAGAATATGCAGATAAGTTGGACGCGTTGGAATATTCGCCAGATTATGCCGACGCCCAGTTGCCAGTTTTGGATTTACTACATCTGGCGAATGTTTCGAATATTTCATGGGCTGCAAATGCCGAGCTGAACGAAAATCGCCAACTTGCTTTGGCGATCGTTACGCAAGCGCCATTAATAATTGACCCAGCCGGATCTGCAATGCAGCAATCCATTGTTAATGGTTTGAACGGTCCCTTACCAGACAGCCCCGCCGCTGCGCGATTGCTGACTTTGCTTGAAGAAAACCGGCAAGGTCAGGCGATCCTTGCATCTTTGCGCTTGCTTTCAGGCGGAGCGCTGGCTGACCCCGAGGGGGTGAAGACTGGCCTATATGTACTTGTTGCCGCAGGGCAATCCGAAGTTGCGCGCCGTATTGCTGTCCAAATTCTGCTTCTACCCGTCGGAGGATAGGCCGTGCATCCCTGGTTGCCAATATTTCTGGAAGCCATGCAAGCGGAGCAAGACGCGGCCATCAATACGCTGACCGCCTATGCCCGCGATCTTAAGGGGTTCGTGGATTTTCTGGAGCGCAAAAAATTAACGCCAGAAACAGCGGTTCGTGCGGATATCGAAAACTATCTGGTTGAACTAGAGGCCGACGGTCTGGCCAAATCCACCCGCGCGCGGCGGTTGTCATCCATCCGGCAGCTATACCGTTTTGCCTTTACCGAAGGATGGCGGGCCGATGATCCAGCGGCGCAAATCCGTGGCCCAAAACGCGGGCGGCATCTGCCCACCACGTTAAGCGAGGCTGACGTTGTGACGCTTCTGGATGCGTCCCGAAATTACGGGAAAACGCCGTTGGACAAGCTTAGAAACACCTGCTTGATGGAAATTCTGTACGCCACCGGCCTTCGCGTGACCGAGTTGGTATCCCTGCCCGCCGCAGCGGCCCGTGGTGATCCGCGCATGATTCTGGTGCGGGGCAAAGGTGGGCGCGAACGCATGGTCCCGCTATCTCCGCCTGCGCGCGAGGCATTGGCAGATTGGTTGGTGGCCCGCGATGTTGATATGATGAAGAAACACGCGAAATCCCCGTTTCTGTTTCCTTCCCGTGGAAAAAAAGGGCATGTCACACGCGAGGCCTTCTTTTTGTTTATCAAAGACTTGGCGCTGGTTAGCGGGCTTGACCCCAAGGGGATATCCCCGCACACGCTGCGCCATGCCTTTGCCACGCATCTGTTGGCGAACGGGGCCGATTTGCTGTCCATACAGGTACTGTTGGGGCATGCGGATGTATCGACGACCGAAATCTATACGCATGTGCTGGAGGAACGCCTAAAAGACCTCGTCCTGAATAAACACCCGTTGGCTTAGGAACGGCGCATGCTGGGGGGCAAGGAGTCTTCGCTCGGCCATAATCCGGTGGTTAATGCTTCGTGATAGCCTTGTGTAAGACCTGCGTTTTCCATGGCTTGGCGCGCCGTTTTGAAATCATACGTCAAGCGGTGAATGCGGGGGGCACCATCCAAAACAACGAAGTTCGTGTCTGGTGAACCGTCATTGGGTGGCATCCCGATCGCACCTGCGTTAATCCATTGTTGTTGGTCAATATTTTGAATGAACGGAATACCGGAATGCCCCGCGATGATGGTATCCACCGGCCCTACGGCCGCCTCCACAGCTTTGAATTCCTCGATAAAGGTCGCGGCATTTGAAACTGGCCAGATGAAGCGGCTAATATTCGTCGCGCCGCCATGGATAACAGCATACCGCCGCCCACCTTTGGTGAAAACGGCGGTATCTGGGCAAGTGGCCATCCATTCTCGGCTATCGTCTGAAATCTGCGTACGGACATGAGCATACCACCCTTGCGCCAAAATCGAGCATTGCGAATTACCGTCAAACCCGCAGGCGCAATCGTCAGAACCTTCAGCCAGTTGTTTTTCGCAGTTTCCCGCGACAACGGTGCATCCAAACGCCCGCACGGCCTGAACGGTCGCTTCAGCGTCTGCGCAATAGGCCACCACATCGCCCGTGCAAATCATACGCTCAGTGGGGATATCCAGCTTGCGCCCTGCGTCTTTCAGGGCGTTAACTGCTTGCAAATTCGAATAAGGGCCGCCAAAAAGCAGCACTGGGGCATCAAAATTGCCTAAATCTATGATTTTCAAGCCAATCCTCCGCTTGCAGATGCCTCGCTCAGACCCCATAATTGAAGATTGGAAACCTGCATTGCAAGGAGCTTATGCAAATGGAAGCCGCCACTGGCGAGATTGTTACTTGGGATATGGCACTTTGGGGCACGATTGGTGCGATCATTGCGCTGTTGGTGTTGTCTGCCTTTTTCTCGGGGTCGGAAACCGCTTTGACCGCTGCGAGTCGGGCAAAACTGAACGGCATGGCCAAGAAGGGCAGCAAAGGGGCGCAGAAAGCGCTGAGCCTGACGGACGATAATGAGCGCCTGATCGGGGCGGTTTTGCTGGGTAATAACCTTGTGAATATCCTTGCGGCGGCATTGGCGACCAGCCTGTTTACCATGCTTTATGGGTCCAGCGGTGTGGCTGTGGCAACGGTCGTGATGACCCTGCTGGTGCTGATTTTTGCCGAGGTGATGCCAAAGACCTATGCCATCACCAACCCTGAATCAGCGGCGCAAAGCGTTTCGCCGATCATTGCGGTTGTTGTGCGGGTATTGTCGCCAATCGTGAATATTGTGCGCCTACTGGTGCGGTTTTTCTTGCGTTTGCTTGGGGTCTCAATCGACCCTGACACCCGCATTCTGGCCCATCAGGAAATCGCCGAAGCAATTGTGTTACACCACTCCGAAGGAGGTGTGCAGAAGGATGACCGTGATCGTTTGTTAGGCGCGCTCGACCTGAAAAACCGCGAAGTCGAAGAGATTATGTTGCACCGTTCCAACATCGAAATGATTGATGCGGCGGATGATCCGAATGAAATTCTGACGCAGGCTTTGCAGTCGCCCTACACCCGTATTCCGGTGTTCAAAGACGAACCAGAAAACATCATTGGCGTTGTGCATGCCAAAGACTTGTTGCGAACGGTTGATGCAATGGTGCGCGGCACGAAGGAAGGCCTGCAAAGCCTTGAAGAATTTAACATTTTAGACATTGCGATGGAGCCGTATTTTGTACCTGAGACCACCTCGCTCGACGATCAAATGCGGGAGTTTTTGCGGCGTAAATCGCATTTTGCTTTGGTGGTGGATGAATATGGTTCATTACAGGGATTGATCACGCTTGAGGACATTCTCGAAGAAATCGTCGGCGAAATTGCCGATGAGCACGACGTGGACGAGGAAGAAGTCGAGCGTACAACGGACGGCGAGGTGATCGTGGATGGGTCAATGACGATCCGCGACATTAACCGTTCATGTGACTGGTCGTTGCCGGACGAGGAGGCCAATACCGTCGCCGGTCTAGTGATATTCGAGGCGCAGACGATCCCCACGGAAGGGCAGATATTTTCCTTCCACGGGTATCGTTTTGAGGTGCTTAGCCGCGAACAGAACCGCCTTGCCAAGATACGCATTCGGCGGCTGGGTTAGAGTTTCTTAAAGAAGCTGCCAAGTGTACCGCGCCCAAGGGAGCGCCCCAATTGTGTGCCAAATGAACGAGCCAACGATTTAGCAAAGGCTTGCGTGGCCGTATCCCCACGCGAGCTGCGTTTTGTGGTGGGTTTGGATGTAGCGCGCGAATATTTCGTGCCACTGCCGTACCGCCTTGCGCTGGAAAACTCGCGTGTGGCGGGTTCGTCTTCCGGTTCTTCCAATTCAGCGGCAGCTGCAGCCTTACGCTTGAGGATTTCAAAAGCGGAATCGCGATCAATCTTGGCCTCGTAAAGCCCTGCAAGCGGAGAACCTGCGATCACCGCAGCGCGTTCAGCGGCAGAAATCGGACCAAGACGGGAGGATGGAGGCCGGATCAACGTGCGCTCGACAATCGAGGGCACTCCTTTTTTCACAAGGGTGGAGACCACGGCCTCCCCCACGCCAACATCGCGGATCGCCTCGACCGTATCAAAGGCGGGATTGGGGCGGAAGGTTTCGGCGGCCGCACGCAACGCTTTTTGATCGCGTGGCGTAAAGGCCCGCAGCGCATGCTGGAAACGGTTTCCAAGCTGGCCAAGAATATCGGACGGCACATCATCAGGATTCTGCGTGATGAAATATACGCCAACCCCTTTGGAGCGGATAAGGCGCGCGACCTGTTCAACCTTGTCGATCAACGCTTTGGGGGCGTCGTCAAACAGCAGATGTGCCTCGTCAAAGAAGAAGACAAATTTCGGTTTGTCAGGGTCCCCAACCTCTGGCAGGTTTTCGAATAATTCGGACAACATCCACAAAAGAAAGGTAGCATAAAGGCGTGGGGATTGCATCAGGCGGTCGGCAGCAAGAATGTTTACACGGCCCTGCCCGCCGGGCGTCGTGGCGATCATATCATCCAGGTTAAGCGCCGGCTCACCGAAAAACTGCAACGCCCCCTGATTTTCCAACACAATCAAACGCCGCTGGATTGCCCCGATAGAGGCCTTGGATATATTGCCATAGCGAAGCGTTAAATCACCAGAGTTTTCGCCCAGCCAAACCAACAATGATTGCAGGTCTTTGAGGTCAAGCAAAAGCATGCCGTTTTCGTCAGCCATGCGAAAGGCGATATTTAACACACCCTCTTGTGCATCGGTAAGCTCTAGCAAACGAGACAACAGCAATGGCCCCATTTCGGAAATGGTCGTGCGAACCGGATGGCCTTTCTCGCCGAACATATCCCAAAACACGACGGGAAAATCCTCGTATCCGAAATCGTCGAACCCGATGGTACTGGCGCGTGATACCAGTTTGTCGTGCAGCTTATGATCAACAGAGCCAGGAACGGCAAGGCCGGATAAATCGCCCTTCACATCGGACAGGAACACCGGAACGCCCTGTTTTGAAAAGCTTTCTGCCAGAATTTGCAAGGTGACTGTTTTGCCAGTACCAGTCGCGCCTGCGATTAGGCCGTGACGGTTTGCATACTTCAAAATCAAGCTTTGTGGGTCCGCGTAATCAAGCCCGCCGCCACCAACAAATATCCGGTCTTTTTCCATGAAATGTCCTTTGTGAATATGTTGTTCCAGAAATAGCTTGGACAGCGCGATATTACCAGCTTTTAGACGTTCAGAAATAATGACAGCTTGCGTGTGCTGCTCTGGATGGGAGCTAATAGCTAACAATTTCTCTTTTTCACGTATGCGATACTTGAAACGTCAGAGTTTTTTGCCATTTGCTTTCACCAGAATATGCAACCAAAATCCGCGATCTTGTGCGTTTTATCTTTAGTTTTGGGTTTGGATTTCGGGCATCCGTCAAGGCCATTCTGGGAGTGGCGCTTTCCGGTAAGGCCGTCGATACCCCCGTATGATACCCCCAAATCATCAGGATGTACTTCCACGGGGCTGGACAGCGTTGGACAAACAGTTGTGCTAATTCCCTTATATACTGAGAAAATTGGATGTCACAGGATTTAGAAAAACGGTAATGTGGTACCCGAGGCCGGAATCGAACCGGCAAGCCTTGCGGCGGGGGATTTTGAATCCCCTGCGTCTACCAATTCCGCCACTCGGGCACTTTGTGATCTGGCCGGTAGTATTATCCAGATCATGCCAGCAATCGCTTGCTTGGCCACCTGCTATCAAAAGGTTTCTGGCTGGTAAAGTGGAAACCGCTTATGAAGTGCGAAAATACTGCCTATAACCTTGACCTATGGTCGCTGGCATGTTGCATGGGGCCACAAACAAAACGGAAACCTTATGCTTCGCAGATTATATCAATGGACAATGTCGCTGGCTCAATCGCGTTACGCGTTGCTGATCCTTGCGGTAATCAGTTTTTTCGAGGCATCTGTCTTTCCGATTCCGCCCGATGTATTGATGATTCCGATGATCCTTGCCGCCCCCCGTCGTGCGTTTTTGATCGCTGGGGTTACCACAGTAAGTTCGGTGCTTGGTGGTGCATTAGGGTACGGTGCAGGGATATTTCTGTTTGAAGAAATTGGTCGGCCGGTTCTTGATTTCTATGGCAAAACTGATGCGTTCGAGACGTTCAAATACTATTACAACGAACTTGGCGCGGCCATTTTGCTGTTGTCGGGCATAACACCCTTCCCCTTCAAGGTTACGACAATTCTGTCCGGTGCAACCGAGCTTAACTTCGGCTTATTTCTTGTTTTCACATTTATTGGCCGAGGGATACGATTCTTTATCGTGGCAACGTTGCTGTGGAAATATGGACCGGACATCCGGCATTTCATTGAGAAAAGGCTTGGGACAGTGTTTACAATTGGGCTTCTGGCACTGCTGGGCGGCTTCTTGATCTTATGGATGATATAATGACAAAATTTCAAAAAACAGCCCTACTGGCAGCGGCGGGTTCAGCGGGCCTAATGATTGGCGCACTGATCTTTCAATACGGCTTTGACATGGCACCTTGCAAAATGTGCATCTGGCAGCGCTGGCCACATGTGATCGCGATTGTGTTGGGGGCCGTTATTATTTTCATGCCTAACCGATTTATCGCCCTTCTCGCCGGCCTTGCCGTTTTGATTGGCGCCGGGATCGGCGTTTATCACGCTGGGGTGGAGCAAAAATGGTGGCAAGGCCCGACCGATTGCACAGGATCGGGCCTGTCCTTGAGCGATAACCTCCTGGATATGACAGCCTCTGTCAGCGTGGTGATGTGCGACGTTATCCCATGGTCCCTGTTTGGAATATCCATGGCGGGCTGGAATGCAATTATCTCGTTCGGGCTTGTCTACATCTGGGTTCGCGCGTTTCGCACGACCTAGTTCTCCAACTTCATATTGATGAATTGTAACGCCGTACCCAGACCATCCGGCGCAATGCCGTGGCCTGTATTTTTGGATATGTGCGTGAACACCTCGAATCCTGCCTTTGCCAATGCATCAGCAGCTTCGGGCAATGCAGCAGGCGGAACCATATCGTCTGAATCGCCATGAACCAGCAAGATGGGCGGCTTGGATTTCATCTCGGCTTCCAGTAATTCTGGGTAAAGCAAACGCCCCGAAAACCCGGCAATTCCGGCAAACGGCACGTCGCGGCGCGGGCCAACGTGCAACGCCATCATTGTGCCTTGCGAAAACCCGAAAATGATCGTGCGCTCTGGCCCGACGCCTTCAACCACGGCGACCTCATCAAGGTAGACGTTCAGCAATTTGATTGCCTCAACCTGCCCTTCTTGCGCGGCCTCTTCTGTTGATCCATCCAGCCACGGGATTGGCGACCATTGATAGCCCATCGGATTATTCGCGCAACGTTGCGGGGCATTTGGCGAAAGGAACGTGGTATTGGGCAGGTGTTCGGCCAGTGAATCGGCAATACCAATCAAATCGTTACCGTCCGAACCATAGCCGTGCAGGAAAATCACCAAACTATCAGCGTTTCCCGAAATGGCGTCTTTGCGTGGCCCTGTCAATGTGGTCATCGTATTCCCTCTCGTTCTTTTGCAACGCGGTAATACGACCATAACAAGCGGGCTGCAACCGATCTCCACGGTGTCCAGTCTTCGGACATTATGCGCATCGTTTTTTCCTTTGGGCGTTCATCTAGATCAAACAACATCTTTGCCGCCTCTTGTAGCGCCAAGTCGCCCGGTGCGAACACATCTGCGCGCCCAAGGCTGAACATTACGTAAATTTCGGCCGTCCATGTTCCGATGCCGCGAATGGCGATTAACTGGCGCATAACATCGTCTGAGGGAAGCGTGCGCAGCGCCGTATAATCCAGATCGGCGGCGGCCAAATCTTTAGCATACCCGATCTTTTGTCGTGAAAAACCGCATGCGCGGAGTTCTTCATCGCTGGCTGCCAATAACGGGGCTGGATCACACATCCCCGCCGCCTCCATTCGTCCCCAAATTGCATTGGCAGACGCGACGGAGAGCTGCTGGCTGGTGATCGCGCTTAATAATTCTCGAAACCCGTCTTTGCGGCGGCGCAACGGTAGTGGGCCACACATTTCCAGCGCTTTGGCAAAGCGCGGATCGTATGCTGCCAGCCATGCCGCGCCCTCCGTGACGTCCGCATCTGTGTTGATAATTCGCCCGATCATGCTGGCCTCCTCTTTTCATTAGCTTAGGTAATTTATTCACACGCAGAAAAAGTAATTTGGCGACGTTGCGTCTTATTGTCTTATCTACTGGAATTTGAATGTGTCGAGGAATAGAACAGCACACATGACCTATATAGATTCCCAAGCCATCGCGCGCCGAAACGTCAAAGTTTTGGTGGCCGCACAAGCCATTCTGGGTTCCCAGATGCCGATCAGCTTTGTGCTGGGGGGATTGGCTGGGCAATACTTATCAGCCAACCCGTGTTGGTCCACATTGCCGATTGCCCTAATCGTGTTCGGGTCAATGCTGACAGCGCCGATTATGTCATCAATTATGCAGAATTATGGTCGCCGCACTGGTTTCGTTATCGGTGTTATGGGTGGCATTATTGGCGCAGCCCTTGCTGCGACCGCGTTATGGATTGGCTCGTTCTCCCTGTTTTTGCTGGGATCGCTGTTCACCGGTATCTATATGTCATCACAAGGGTTTTTCCGCTTTGCCGCGACGGACATGGCCAGCGAGGAATACCAACCCAAGGCGATTTCATGGGTTATGGCGGGTGGTCTGATCTCGGCTATCATCGGACCGCAGATCGTGAAACTAACCCAAGGCGCGCTGGACCCTATTCCCTTCATGGGGTCTTATCTGGCGATCATAGCCTTGAACGTCGTTGGCGTTATGCTGTTCTTTTTCCTTGAAATTCCTACACCAAAAAAGCCGGACGCTGATGCACCACAAGGGCGGTCCCGGATGGATCTATTGCGCGACCCACAAATTCTGGTTGCCATGATCAGCGCGATGGTTGCGTATTCGTTGATGAATCTAGTGATGACCTCCACCCCGCTGGCAGTTGTCGGCTGTGGCTTTGAAACCGAAAATGCGGCCGACATCGTGTCGATGCATGTATTGGCAATGTACATCCCGTCGTTCTTTACGGGCCACCTAATCAACCGATTCGGGGTCGAACGCATTATTGCGCTTGGCTTGGTTATCCTCGCGGCGGCTGGCGCTGTTGCCCTTGCAGGCGTTGACCTCGGTAATTTCTACCTCGCGTTAATTCTGCTTGGCATCGGCTGGAATTTTGGGTTTATCGGCGGCACAACCATGTTAACAGCCGCCCATACCGAAGCAGAGCGTGGCCGTATTCAAGGCATGAACGATTTTGCCGTTTTCGGAATGGTAACCATCGCTTCGCTTAGTTCCGGCGGATTAATGAACTGTTCAGGCGGTTCCCCGCAAGAAGGTTGGATGGCCGTTAATCTGGCGATGATCCCGTTCCTGATGCTAGCGGGCGGCGCATTGATATGGTTCGTAATTCACGGCAAGAAGCGGACCTAGGCGTCACCAGAGGCTGGTCGAACTGCGCCAAAGCAACGCCAACCTCTTTTGAAACTCCGAGGTTTCCAGCGGTTGGACAAGCGTATTTTGTGGCTGGACCTTAACCATTGTTAACGGAACACTGACTTGCCACCCCGACAGCATAGCCGGCACGGCAGGTTTAGGAATTTGGGCGCGTAATTTACGAGCTGCTTGAACTTTAGATAATGCGCTGGTGGAGATTTCGCGCAAAGCATCAGACAGGTTCTCAGGCACCCTCCCCCCCGCGACGGCATTACGGTCCAGCGCACAGGTAACTGGTACAGGATGCCGCCCCGCTGCGTATAGCGCGGGCAAGGCCCGCCACAGATTAGCGATACCAACTCCGTATCCGAAATTGGCCACGCAATCCAAATCCTTCGCGCCCAAAGACATCACGGCCAACCGCATCAGGTTGCCGGACGTCGCGTTGATATAGGCATCAAAGGCAGACATTCCCGAATGGCTTTCGCGATATATATCGAAACGCCTCGCTTCGATGATTTCAATAAACAGGGCTTGCGGCAGATTGTACTTCGCAATCATTTCGGCCAATGGCGCGACCACCTCGTGATGGCGCACGTTGCCCTTGTAAATCTCGTTGATCGTATCAATCCACCATTGCAAGCGCATCTCCGCGATCATTTCCTCTTTGCTCGCCCAAGGTGCGCGGGCGATTTCCAGATTAAATGCGTAAAGCACAAATAAACGATCGCGCGCACCAACCGGGGCCGCCATTACCGAAAGGTAACGATCAGGATCTCCGAATTTAACCAGTTCAGCGCAAGCGTCAATGCTCATGCAGGAGTTGCCCCTTCGCGGATCAGCTTCCAGTTAATTGCATCAAGCAGCGCCTGAAAAGAGGCGTCTACTATGTTGGCTGAAACACCCACAGTAGACCAACGCCGCCCCTGCCCATCTTCGCTGTCGATCAGAACACGGGTCACAGCCTCGGTTCCGCCATTGGTTATGCGAACCTTAAAGTCGACCAGTTTCATGTCATCGATCAACGCCTGATACGGGCCTAAATCCTTACCCAAAGCACGTGACAACGCATTTATCGGCCCTTGATCACGATCATCCGCATCTGAATGGCTTTCCGAGGCGCTGATAACACGCTTGCCCGCAATTTTCGCAACGACAACCGCTTCGGACACTGTAATCATCTGGTGCAGCGCATTTTGGCGGCGTTCCACGGTCACACGGTAGCGTTCGATTTCGAAGAATTTCGGCAGTTGGTCAAGAACGTTTCGCGCCAGCAACTCGAAGCTCGCTTGCGCGCTGTCATAGGCGAAACCACGATCTTCGCGGGCTTTCACCTCGTCAAGGATTTGGGAAAGCGCAGGATCGCCTTTGGCCACCTTCAAACCAGCTTCGGCCAAACGCTTGCGAAGGTTCGATTGCCCCGCCTGATTTGACATTGGTACGAGGCGTTCATTACCCACCGTTTCAGGCGGGATATGTTCGTATGTCGTTGGGTCTTTCAGGATAGCGCTGGCGTGCAGCCCAGCCTTGTGGACGAATGCAGACGCGCCAACATACGCCGCGCTAGCGTTCGGTACGCGGTTCAGAATATCGTCGAGCATTCTTGAAAGACGAGTTAGGCCGGACAAGGCTTCGACCTTCACGCCGATGTCGTATTTACTGGCGTAGGGCTCCTTCAACAACAACGTCGGGATCAGGGTGACGAGGTTGGCATTGCCGCAGCGTTCGCCCAAACCGTTCAGCGTACCTTGAATTTGCCGCGCCCCCGCATCCACCGCCGCAAGAGAATTTGCAACTGCGTGTTCGGTATCGTTGTGGGTGTGGATGGCGATATGATCACCCGGAATGCCCGATGCGATCACGGCTTTGACAGCCTTGGTTACATCGTCAGGCAGCGCGCCGCCGTTGGTGTCACACAACACGATCCAGCGCGCCCCTGCGTCGTAAGCCACCTTGCAACATTCCAGCGTGTAATCGGGGTTAGCCTTGAAGCCATCAAAGAAATGTTCGGCGTCATAAAGCGCCTCGCGACCCAAAGTTTTGAGATGTTCAAACGAGCCTTTGATGTTCTCGACATTTTCCGCCAGCGTGATCCCCAGCGCGGTGGTTACGTGGAAATCATGGCTTTTGCCAACCAGACAGACCGCAGGTGTATTGGCGTTGATCACGGCGGCCAGCACATCATCGTTCGCCGCCGAGCGCCCTGCCCGTTTGGTCATCCCGAACGCCGCGAAAGTGGCGGTGCTGAGTTTTGGGGCTGCCGCGAAGAAATCGTTATCCGTAGGATTAGCCCCGGGCCAACCGCCCTCAACATAATCAATACCAAGATCGTCGAGCGCCTTGGCGATGCGGGTTTTATCCTCAGCCGAGAAATCCACCCCGTGGGTTTGTTGACCGTCACGAAGCGTGGTGTCGTAGAGGTAGAGGCGTTCTTTAGTCATAACAGGCTCCCTGAATGATCTTGCGAGCAAGATCATATGGCCGCCCCCGTTGGGGGGCGTGGGCGGCCATTTTGTTACGGTTAGGCTGAGTGGAGTTGATCACCATAGGTCCACCATTTTTGCAGGGTCAAAATCCGGCCGAGCTTCGAACTTAACCTCAGTTTTCGACATTTTAACTTTAACGCCAGCCTCGGCGAGTGCTATTTTCACCGCGTCCAAGGCCGAATAGTCTTGAGCATCTTTAGCTCCATCCCAGAGCACCAAAAATTGATCTTCATCAAAACTAAAATCATAGTCGCTCACAACCCATTCTCCGCCCTTAGTCAGAAGCAAGCCCAACAGTTGAGCAGACGCCAAAAATTCAGCTTCGGCATTCTGTGTCGCTTTAGTATCTTGTTCAGATTTTTTGTTCATCCATTTTAAAAATAGCACTCCTAGTTCATAGAGAGCTCCGGAGGTATTCAGATCTTGCCCAAGAACTTCCGCAATATCGTCAGTTGGCTTCGACGGCTCGACGCCTGTAAGATAACTTCGCCACTTATATAGTATTCCTTTAGCTTCAGACACTTTTTCATCGGTCCAATCCATCGGCTTACGGTAATGTGTACTTAGCAAGACAAACCGGATCACCTCCCCGGGAATGTCTTTGTCTAACAAATCCTTAACCGTAAAGAAATTCCCCAAGCTCTTGGACATCTTCTTGCCCTCGACCTGTATCATCTCGTTGTGCATCCACACATTCGCAAAGCCCCCGTCAGGGTTGGCGCAGCAGCTTTGGGCGATCTCGTTTTCGTGGTGCGGGAATTGCAAATCTAGCCCGCCACCGTGAATATCGAAGGTCGCGCCAAGCAGTTCCAGTGACATCGCAGAACACTCGATATGCCAGCCCGGACGGCCACGACCCCACGGGCTATCCCACCCCGGTAGGTCATCGCTTGAGGGTTTCCACAGCACAAAATCCATCGGGTCGCGTTTGTAATTCGCCACCTCCACCCGCTCGCCCGCACGCATGTCTTCCAACTTGCGGCCAGACAGCGCGCCGTATGCGTCATAAGAATTCACATCGAACAGCACGTGGCCTTCAGACACATAAGCGTTGCCCTTCTCGATCAGCACCTCGATCATCGCAACCATTTGCGCGATGTATTCCGTCGCGCGCGGCTCGTCCGTTGGGCGCAGCGTTCCGAGCGCCTCCATATCCTCGTGATACCACTTGATCGTCTGGTCGGTCAGCTCGCGGATGATGGCCTTCAAATCGCGGGTGTCGCCGTTGGCTTTCATCTCAGCCGCGCGCGCGTTGATCTTGTCGTCAACGTCGGTGAAATTCCGCACATAGCGCACGGCATTATGCCCGTAAACATGCCGCAGCAGGCGGAACAGCGTATCAAACACCACCACGGGGCGCGCGTTGCCGATGTGGGCGCGGTCATAGACCGTCGGGCCACAGACATACATTCGCACGTTGGCAGGGTCGATCGGCACGAAATCCTCTTTCGTGCGGGTCTTGGTGTTATACAGTTTGATCTTGGTCATAGCTCGTTCCCAGTCGCAATATTCCCTGCGGCGGGCCTAGCATTTTGAAATCAAATTGAAAACAGAAAGACGCGCCGCGGACGATATGTCAGCAGATAATGCAAATCTCGATAATGCAAAGTTCGTTTTTCATGTGCGTTTTATGGCAGGTCGCCCCAACCAGATCAAGCCCCTAGCCGCGACGAACCATCCGCCCGATCTTTTTCGCCCTAGGCATCCACCATAAAAACAGTCCACTTAGTGAGAAGAACACCAATGAAAAGCTGGTAATGTCCGCAATCCACGTTCCGAAACGATTGCTTAGCCACCCACGCGCGTGCAAGGTTTTAAAGATCGACCCCCAATACTTTTTGCTATGCAAAAGTGTGCCATCGGGCGCATGCGTCTCACGCGTGAAACCATATTTGACGAAATAATGGCCAGTTGCACGGCTGACGATCACCTGCCCGGACGGCAAATCCATTATGTAGCTGGGACGGTCATGATAGGGTTTAGTGACGAATTTTGTGACCTCTTCGCCCGGCCAAATAGTTTCAGCTAAACCAAGCGCCGCGTCCCGCGTAACCTCGACCGGATTTGGCCATGTAGCGAACAGAGATTCGTCGTATCCAGCGGGTGTAATGAAATTAATAATGGCTTTGGAATGGTTCATATAGAATCCGGTAAGCCCAATCATAAGAATCCATGGCAGCACAACAATCGCCAGCCATGCGTGTGATGTCCGCAGTGTTTTCAATACTTTCGCGCGCGTTTTCTGTTGCATGCTATCCTCAAAATCAGTTTATTTTTCCTGCCATAACATTTGCTAACTGTCAAAAAGATGACAGTTATTTCCACCGGTGTTTTTGTCGCAGTTTCACGTTCTAATCTGCCCTCTGAATAAGCGCCTCGCCCCTTGACCTTAGCCAAGCAGTTGCGTAAATGACGGCCTTCTACTGGGGAATAGGTTAACGGTAGACCCGCAGACTCTGACTCTGTTAGTCCAGGTTCGAATCCTGGTTCCCCAGCCAAACAGTCCTTCTCATATTACGCATATGTGTTTGGTCTGGAAATTTTCGTTATTTCCTTGAGTTACAACATTGAAGCCACGCAGAGACGCGCAATTTTATGACCGGTGCCCCAAGTTTCCTCCATATAATCAGCGAAGGTCTGTTCCTCAATTGGCTCATATCCATAATATGCAACAGTCATAAGTAAGCCTCCTTAATGAAATTGATCTAGTGTCCAAGCGATTGGAATCAGGGTAAAAGCGATTGCTAAGATTTTGGCTGAGCGACAAATGTATTTTTGACGATATTTCAAAAATAATTTGCCATTTCTGGTTTTTGGGACCGAATGTGGGTTAATGTCAGGAAATGGTAAGAGCCGAGTTATGCCTTTTTCATTCGGCAACAGCTCTTTACGCTTTTGTTAAGTCTTTACAAGACGTTGCGTCATACTGAAAATAAAAAGAGATATAAAGGTTATTCCGAGAAGACCTTGAACAAAATATAAAGCAAAATCCAACATCTCAGCGATACGTCTTTCTATTGATATCAATAGTGTACATTGAGCAGTTCAATATTTCGGTAGTTACTGCGATGCCCGATTTAGCGAATAACGGTCTTGGTTGATTTGCCATACGACATGTTTCATGGGACATTTCGACTGGACCCAACAATAATAGACCAGTCCAAGTGACTGGCCTTCTGTAGTTCCCCCATTTGCACTGAACCTCGGGCTGAACTAAACCAGAAGCCATCGCGATTAGTCGGTCAACTTCGCATAAATGCTTTATTAGTTCAGCGGGTACAGGGATGGCATAGCCTTCAGAAACTATCCAAGGCCAAATTTTTCCACGCCCTAAGTCCTCTGGAACTTTCAGTGTAGCTGCGGGTTCGCTTAAAAATGGTAAATCTAGAGGTGTCGCCTGATCAAGCAGTGATTGACCTTCGACCTTCAATTCAGCAAATATCTGGGTTGAAACTCTAGAAACAATCGCCGTCCCGCCTTCCCAACCGCCCTGCGTTAGTTGGAACGACGTAATTTCCGCTCCTGCATACGCAAATAGATCGATTTCCAAAAAATTTATCTGGTGTAAACCTGACAAATCCTGAAAGGAGTTATTGGGCCAACGTAACTGTTGGGAACCTACATCGCCTAAGTTGGGGTCGGCAACGGCTTTGTAGACGCAGCTATTTTTTGTATCAGTATCATCTATGTCATATCTAGCAGTAAGAGGAATATTATCTGGAAGTCCCGTAATATACGGCAATGTATCTGAAATCAGATGCACGCCTACCACATTCGCTGCCGCTTCTATGTTCAATTCCCACACCATCTCTATAGCAGAGCGCAGGATAAGAACTATTGGCTCTCCGGTATCGGAGACCGTAAGATTGGTGGTCCTTAAGCCAGCAAAGTCATACGCAACAGTGCTAGGCGGTGCAAAATCGGTGATGACATGCACCTGTGCACCGATTACAGTCTCAACAGGCAAGAAGCACAGATCGACCCCGCTATCTGATTTCAGTAGTCTTTTTTCGTTCTCGATCGGATACAAACCCGTTTGTGCTGATGCAAATTGTGAATACCAGACAACCGAAATTAGCAGCACCAATATCGAAAATTTTAAACCTTCAAATGCACTATATCGCTGTTTCATGCGTTCAATATCGGCCTTTTTACATATATCTAAAGTCTCGTTGAGCAGTCTATTTCAACCATAGGCCTAGTCAACAACCATTCTTGTTGGACCTGTAGCGCTTTAGTGCGATCTATGAACCCGCTCTAGCTGCCTTCAGCTTTAAAGCCACGAGACTTTTCCAACCTAGCGCAGAATGTCTGTGGCAAAAATAATAGCCTTTGCTGTATTCGAAGAGCGTCAGTTCAATAGCACGGGATGCCTGCCACGGGAGTCGCCCGAATAGTTAACTTTTAGCCTCGAACTCCGCCAATTTTTGCATAGTTTTCATCACGCTATCCGGAGTTAAGCTGATGGAATCGATCCCTAACCCGACCAGATACTCTGCCATTTCAGGATAGTCCGACGGCGCCTGCCCGCAAATTCCACTGTGCTTACCGTTGCGTTTGCAGCCTTCCACCGCCATGCGCAGCATTTCCAGAACGCCAGGGTCACGTTCGTCAAAGTCAAAGGCCACCATTGCTGAATCACGGTCCACACCCAGCGTTAGTTGGGTCAAATCGTTAGAGCCAATTGAGAAACCGTCAAATCGTTTGGCAAACTCGTCGATCAGGATCACGTTGTTGGGAATTTCACACATAACGTAAATTTCCAACCCGTTTTCACCGGACTTCAAGCCATGCTCGGCCATGAAAGCCAGCACCTTGTCGGCCTCTTTTAGGGTTCGACAGAAGGGGACCATAAGCTTGAGGTTAGTTAATCCCATTTCCTCACGAACCCGCACCATCGCCGCACATTCTAGCGCGAAAGCTTCGGAGAAGCTCGGGTCAGTATAGCGGGCAGCACCGCGAAAACCGATCATCGGGTTTTCCTCAACAGGCTCAAAGCCGGCGCCACCAAGCATATTGGCATATTCATTGGATTTGAAATCAGAAAGCCGTGCTATCACTGGTCGGGGGTAGAATGCCGCGGCAATGGTGCCAACGCCCTCCGACAACTTTTCGATGAAAAAGTCACCGCCACTGTCGTAATTTGAGATCAGCTTTTCAATCTTCTCACGGTGTTTGCGTTTTTCGACTTTCTGCGGATAAAGCAACGCCATCGGGTGTGCCTTGATATATTCATTGATGATGAATTCAAGCCGCGCAAGGCCGACGCCGTCAACCGGCAAGAAACTGGTCTTGAACGCGAGATCGGGATTGCCAAGGTTGACCATGATCGGAGTCTTGGGTTTTTTGAAATTGCTCAGGTCGGTTTTGATCGTCTCAAACGGAACCGTCCCTTCGTAAACCCGACCCACGTCCCCCTCGGCACAGGAAATGGTCACGTCTGTGCCATCCTTCAATATAGCCGTTGCACCGCTTGCCCCAACGACCGCCGGGATCCCCAGTTCGCGCGCCACAATCGCGGCATGGCAGGTGCGCCCGCCACGATTGGTAACCAACGCCGCCGCTGTTTTCATAACCGGTTCCCAGTCCGGTGTCGTGGTATCTGCCACCAATACCTCACCGGGTTTGAAGTCACCCAGCTGATCGGCATCGCGAATAACCCGCACTTTGCCTTGCGCCACTTTCGCACCAACTGAACGGCCTGAAATCAACACGTCACCGGTGCCGGTTACGTTAAATTCTTCTAGTATGTTCGCGGATTTCTGCGAGATTACCGTCTCGGGGCGGGCTTGAACAATGTAAAGTTTACCGTCGATTCCATCCAGACACCACTCAATGTCCATCGGGGTTTTTTGGCCGTGATGGGCGGAATAGTGATCCTCAATCTTGATAGCAAAATCGGCTAGCTGCAAGATTTGTTCGTCAGTAATGCAATAGCGCTCCCGTTCTTCCTTGGCGGTCGGGATATTGCGCACAGGCTCGCGGGTGTGGCCTTCGGCATAAACCATGCGGATTTGCTTTTTTCCCATAACCTTGCGCAAAACTGCGCGGCAGCCCTGTCGATAGGTGGGCTTGTGCACGATAAATTCGTCCACATCCACGGCTCCTTGCACAACGTTTTCCCCCAACCCGTACGCGCCCGTGATAAAGGCCATATCTTCATGGCCACTTTCGGTATCCACGGTAAACATCACCCCGCTGGAGGCGATATCCGAGCGAACCATTTTCATCACACAGACTGAAAGGCCGATTTGGAAGTGATCAAACCCTTGATCCAGACGGTATGAAATTGCCCGATCAGTGAACAAAGACGCATTACACCGCGCCACCGCATCCAACACAGCAGCGATACCAGAAACGTTAAGGTAGGTATCGTGCTGTCCGGCAAAGCTGGCGTTCGGCAGGTCCTCTGCTGTGGCGGAGGAGCGCACAGCGACGCTCATATCTTCGCCGTATTCCTCTTGCAGCTTGGCATATGCCTTTGCGACCTCGGCAACAGTTTCATCGGTCAATCCAGCCGCATATACAGCCTCCCGGCAGGCGGCGCCGGCCTTGCGAAGTGCCTTGATGTCGGTTTTGTCGAGCCCGTCAAGTGCTGCGTGTAACTTTTCCCATGCGCCCGCATTGGTTAAGGCATCGCGAAAAGACTGAGCGCTGGTTGCAAAACCGTTTGGAAGAAGTACACCCAACGGCACTAACTCGCGGTACATCTCGCCTAGCGATGCGTTCTTACCACCGACGAGGGGAACGTCATCTATCCCCAGCTCGGAAAACCAAAGAACTGTTCTGGACATACCATAACCCCGCTTTCAAATATATTTTGCGTATAAGGCAGCATATACGAAATGATTTCTGCGGAATTGATCTGGATTAATTCATGGCAAAGTAATTTTTGGGTGGCCTAATGACAAACCACTACCGTCTTTAAAGGTAGTCATATGTGCCAAGCGTAATCTTCACAATTATTGTTCACCCGCCTTTCGACGTCCTTTTTTCAGTGCCTCAAATCCGATAATAACATCCATAAGTTCGTTGGTGATTTCTTCTTGCCGCACCATCCTCGTCTCTGACTTCAGCTCCTCAAGACGATCATCAACCGACTGTTCCGCGTGTTGCATTTGTGAAAGTCGTGCCGCGTTTTCTGTTACGAGAGCCTCGGCAGAAGCGCGAAAAATGCTGGCGAAAAGGTGGCTGCGGATAAGTGCCGAAAGCAAATCCTTCGAAGGCATATTGAAATCAGGCAAAGATCGGGAGACCCAAGGTCGATCCGCTAATTCGCCGAGCAATGTGGTATCAAGCGGCAACAGTATTTTCGTCACGGGTTGCTGCTGACCGTTCGACATTTGGTCTGTAAATATTAGTGTAACTGCGATTTCACCAGGCAATGTCTTTTGCCTGATGTCATCCATTCGCGTGACAATATCTCCGGCGAGACGCCCGATCCCCTCCGCAGATGCAGGCGGTAGTAGCGTGCTTTCAGGCCAAATATCCTGCCCATTGAGCGCGTCATTCAACTGCGCCCCCACGCATAGAACATGTGTTGTGATATGTTCGGCATCGATCGTATCAAGATACCCAGATACTTGCGTCGCGACAATTTCGTTGTAGCTGCCACACATCCCGTGATCGGAACCAAAAACAACAATCACCTGAGTAGATATTTCTGTTGCTATCTGTGGAAGAGGGCCGTTCCGATGTAAAAAGGCGCGAAAGCCCTGCAAAACGGTTGCGTGATACGCCTCGATCGAACGGGCGGCGTGTTCATAAGGGCGTGCATTGATGGCCGACAGGGTTTTCATCGTGTGAACAATCCCCCGAATGCTATCAAGAGTTTTTGTATTTCGGATCAGGGTTTCAAGAGCTTGTGCCATTCTCCCCCCTCTCGATGCCGCAAGCATTGTACGCCATATTGATGATCTGTTCGCGATCTTCGGCGTTCAGTTGTTCGTTTTCCTTAATTCGTACGGCCATCCCTGTAAGGGCTGACCTTGCAGCGATGCGAACAGCTGTCATTGCAACAATTGCGTCTGCCTCGGCCAATCCGTCAAACACACCTTCCATCGCAGAGATCAGAACTGCAAGTTGCTCGATTGCTGAAACGGGGTCTCGTTCGGGTTGCCGTAACGCGGTACGAACCGATGCACCCCGTGTTAGGCGCGCTTTTGTGGCGTCGTCCAACCTAGTGCCAAAACGGGCAAATTCTTCCAATTCCTCAAACTGGGACAAGGTCATCCGCAGGTTTCCAGCCACATCCCTAAACGCCGGACTTTGTGCTTTACCCCCAACGCGAGAAACCGACATTCCTAGATCCACAGCAGGGAACTGGTTTTTCCGCATCAACTGCGGGGACAGATAAATTTGCCCGTCGGTAATCGAGATAAGGTTGGTGGGGATGTAGGCTGACAGGTTTTCCGCCTGCGTTTCGACAATCGGCAAAACAGTTATTGAACCGCCTCCCCCGTGCGCATTGAATTGCCCCGCACGCTCCAACAAACGGGCATGCACATAAAAAATATCCCCCGGAAAAGCCTCGCGTCCCGGTGGGCGGCGCAACAAAAGTGACAGCTCGCGGTAAGATCGGGCATGGTGGGTTAAATCGTCCATCACGATCAAAACATCGCGCCCCTGATCGGTGAAATATTCCGCCATCGTCATGGCCGCGTAAGGCGCGATGTAAGAAAGCCCCGGTGGGTCCTCGTCGCCTGTCGACAAAACGATGGAGTTGGACATCATGCCACCGGCCTTAATGGCCTCGATTACTTTTGCCACGGCATCGCCACGTTGCCCGATCGCGCAGTAGATACAAATTACATCCGTGTGTACCTGATTAAGGATTGTATCCACTGCAATCGAGGTTTTCCCTGTCTGGCGGTCACCAATAATAAGTTCGCGTTGCCCCAAGCCTACCGGTACAGTGGCATCTATGGCCTTTATGCCTGTCGCTAACGGTCGGGTAATAGGCGAGCGATGCAGGATTTCTGGCGCATCGGATTCAACCGGGCGTTCGAGGGCTGTTTCAACGCGCCCTTTGCCATCACGCGGGCGACCAATGGCATCGACAATACGGCCCAACAGCGCAGGTCCGACAGGCACGCTAACCACTTTACGGGTCCGCCTTACGTCTTCTCCCACGGTAACTTTGTCAGTCGAGCCAAGAAGAACGACCCCGAGCCCGTCGACTTCGAGATCAAAAACAATTCCACGTACCCCCGATGCAAACTGAAGCAATTCATCCGAGAGCGCACGTGCAAGCCCTTGGACAATCGCGATCCCGTCACCAACTTCGGTTACTTTACCAATTTCACTAAGTTGCGGAGCAGGCGGTTCGCTCTCAAGCAGTATGTTCAGCAATGCGTCCGGATCGGGTTTGTTAATATCCATCACTCTGCTCTTCCATATGTGGACCGATTGCAACGTGATCATCCAGAATGGCAGCCAGCCCGTCGATGTAAGTATCTATGGTCCACGCAACCTGTGCGCCACCTATCCGTAGAACCAGACCAGGGGATTGTGTTGTGTCTGTTTCGAAACGCAGCGCTATATCAGAGAGTATATTCTGCAAGTCGGCTATAAGGCGTTCGCGCGCGGCGTCAGGCAATGGATCGCGGGTCGTTGCGATAGCTTCTGTCGCCCCGCTGGCCGCTTTAAGCAATTCGTCCGACATTGGAACAAGACGTGTTGCAACATGCGCCACGATGCGTTCTTCCAACGTTTCGTCTGCCAGATCATCAAGGGCTTTACGCGTAAGCGACAACAATGCGTTGGTTCCAGATTTATGTAAGTCGTCGATGTATTTATGCCCTTCCAGCTCCAGATGCTTTTTCCAGTCGGCGCGCTCTTTCTCAAACAACTCCTGCGCGTCGGCCAACAGCACATCCCGCGCAGCTTCAGCTTTTTGGCGCGCGGAATCCGTCATCGCCATCTCGTTGGCCCGCAATGTGGCAAGCTGCTCGATATACTCGGTCTCTGTTGCTTGGGCCTTTTCCTCCGCACGGGTTGCGGCAAACATCCGTTCAGCAATTTCAGCTTCACGTGCATCGATCCCGTTCAAGATCGGGCGATATAAGTACCGCTTCAAAAGCCAGATCAAAACAAGAAAGTTTACGATTTGGGCAAGGACTGTAATCCAGTCGACCGACATTGCTTATCCCCCAGTGACTTGCGCTGCTTCCATTACGGCAGCCCAGAACGGGTTCGCAAAAAGCAAAATCATTGAAACAACGAAGCAATAGATCGCGGTGGATTCAATCATCGCGAGGCTGACAAACAGGGTGCGTGAAATATTAGCCGAGGCATCAGGCTGCTGTGCGATTGCACTCAACGCTGTTGCAGCGGCGCGGCCTTCGCCCAACGCTGGGCCAATCGCACCGAATGATACGGTCAACCCTGCGGTAAAGATCGAAATAGCCGCAATAAGTCCAAGATCTGTCATGGTGTACCCTTTGTGTGGTTTGAGTTATTCGGTTCAGCTGTCGCAGAGGAAATGTAGACAGTTGCAAGAATGGCAAAGATGTAAGCTTGAACTACCCCGGTTAGTAGGCCAAGCATTTCCATCACTACCGGAAAGAAAAACGGGGCTACGCTCAACAAAATTACGCCAATAATGGCCCCGCTCATTATGTTTCCATAAAGCCGCATAGCGAGTGAAACACCGCTGGAAATTTCCCGGATAATGTTGAACGGAAGCATGATTGCCGACGGTTCCAGATAGGTTTTGAGATACCCGCCAATGCCCCGACTGGAAATACCGAAAGCAGGAACCGCCACAAGTACGGACAGTGCCAATGCCATCGTCGTCGAGAGCGAAGCGGTGGGGGGCGAAAATCCGGGGATAACCATCAGTAAATTGGAGGTGAAGATAAACAAAAACAACGTGCCGACGAAATAAAGCAAGCGATGGGATTTACGGCGGGAGATTTCTTCTATCTGAGACTCAATGCCTTGCACGATGACTTCCAGCATCGTGCGCCAGCGGTTAGGCGGAACGTCTGAGCGCAAATTTCGCGTGATCATCATGGACGTTCCGGTCAGTAAGGCCATAACAATCCACGTGTTAACGATCGTGGCGTTAACCGAAATCCCCCACAGCTCGAACAGGATTGTACTATCAGGAGTTAGCTCCATCACCATCCTCCTTTGTTGGTCGAATACGGGCAAAGGTGATGGCCATAAAGCGCACCAGCAGGAACGAAACGGCAAACCCGCCCAACGCCCAAGAACCGCTCCTAGCTACGAACCATCCCGCGGCAAGCAACAGCGCAATTCGCATAGCAGCACTTAACAACAGCACCACCGCAGGTCGCTCCGTGCCAAATGCAATCCGCATACCGTAAGCAAGTCCGGCGAAGAACAAGGCACTAACAGACGCACCAACAATCAGGCCAAGCAACAAAGCATATCCATCAATATCAATCATTTGCCCCGCCTTCTTTGTTGATCCAGGCCCAGGATATCAAACCGCCAAGAACCACCCCACCAAGTATAAGGGCGATCGTCCATGAAAACCCCTGTGGCGCGACGCGATCAAGCCAGTGCCCAAAGAACGCCCCTCCGACTGTAGGAACTACAATCGACCAGCCGATCACCCCAAAAGTACGGATACCAGTTAGCGGGCTGGGGCCAGGATGGTCCCGTACTAACTTCATCCGTTCAGCGCGCCGTCCAATGTCATCGGCAGAAGTGTCGGTTTCTTTTGTCATGGCTTTGCGTTCCGCAGCTCGGCAAAGCTGCGAACCATATTGGCTTCAAGCCGCGATAAAGCAGATCGCGCCATGCGTTCATTTTCATCCATATCCACAAATGTTTTACGAACAGTTTCACGAAGCATGTCAAGGTCATCTCCCATCACACCGCGCTGCACAGCTATGTCAACGACAT
>Ga0256839_1001460_pt1 | contig 28612 bp, 35 predicted proteins | sample 354166metaG_FD_185968 | JGI IMG/M metagenome (GOLD analysis project Ga0256839, IMG submission 185968) | Hydrothermal vent microbial communities from Mid Atlantic Ridge, Atlantic Ocean - 354-166 | ecosystem: Environmental > Aquatic > Marine > Hydrothermal vents | place: Atlantic Ocean: Mid... | reverse complement strand
GCGTCGTCTTGCCGGACGACTCCGGACCGTAGATTTCTACCACCCGTCCGCGCGGCAGACCCCCAATACCCAGGGCGATATCGAGCCCTAGCGAACCGGTGGAAATGGCCTCGATGTCGTTGATCGCACCATCACCCAGCCGCATGACGGTGCCTTTGCCAAACTGCTTTTCAATCTGCCCCAGTGCTGCTGCCAGCGCTTTCTTTCGTTGCTCGTCCATTGTTGTACCTACTCGCTGTTTGTGTGAATTACAGCTTTATCGTACGGCGTATTTTTCCAATGCAAGCGTTTGGGCTGGCGTGATGTTGGGCGGATTTAGTTTGTGTATGATGCTACTTGTCAGTCTGGGTGGGTGGTTTCCCTGCGTTCTTGAACAATTTCATCTCAGCTGCGGAAGGCTTGATAACAGGGGGTTCTGCCTTCCGTACCTTGATCATTGCGTGAGAAACAAGCTTCTTGCCGGCATCCTCAATCTCGGCTGTTATGTGGGCTTTGCCCTCTTCAGCGGCTGTGAATTTTGCAGAGGTGCCGTCTTGCTGAAAAGATCCTTTAACGCCTTTTACAGTCCACGTCACTTTGGCATCTGATGAGAACCCGCCTGATGCTGCAGCAGTGACTAGCCGCAAACGTAACGGCTTACCCGTAAACGCGACGCGTGGGCCGATGATGTCAGCCATAAAGGGGACGTCGATTTCATTTCCCGTCGCATCCATCTTGTCTTTGGCGGGAGGTTGATCAGCGTACGCGCCAGTAGCGCCCGAAACAAGAACGGCCGCTGAAATCATTGTTGCAATAATGTGTTTCATTTGTTGATCTCTCTATTTCCAAAACATCGCTCATCCTGCCACTTGGTGCCGATCATGTGCGCGAGAACACCGTGTTTTTTTGCATGCTATCGAGCGGTTGCATTACAGAAATTGGCGGTAAGATAGGTTTATACGATGTAGGAGCCGGGAATGAAAAGTTTGATTCAAGCGGGAGATTATGGTCTCCAGGAAGAGAAACGCAGAGTGCAGGTGTACTGCGATGATGTGCTGGTCGCTACGGCCAGTGAGGTTGATCGCATTGCATTCGAGGAGCTGAAGAGTCGAACCCCGATTGGATCCGTCGAATTCACCGAGCATATCCTTGCTCGCCTTGCAAGGACTGTGCCAGGGCAGATCACATATCCAGATGATCTCAGACATTTCCTGGGTCGGGAAGTGCGTACCGGAGTGTTTTCCAACGCGGATGGCAACGAGTTTGTTAAGCCGCGTATCTCAACCAAGGAATTCAATGGTGCGATTAAGGCCGCGGTATCAGAGAGGGTAGACCCATTTGCCATTGTATACATCTCGGAGTTCGTTCCGTTTCGGGAGGAATGGCGGGTCTACGTCTACGATGGCGCTATTATGGGTATGTCGCGATACGACAATTTTGATACGGAGCCGCAGCTTGAGCGAGCTGTTTTCGATATGGCGATGGACATGGTAGGTGAGTGGCGAGACGCTCCCATTGCCTATACGCTGGACATTGGGCATATCGGTGACCGCAAGTTGCTCCTGGTCGAAGTCAATGACGCATGGGCACTGGGCTGGTATCCATGGGGGGATATGACATTCCCGAATTACTGGGAGATGATTACTGCCAGATGGCAGCAAATAATAAGTGGTTGATGGGAGCGGTACGATGAATAGTGGCTTAGGAATATCCGTAGTGCATGCTGTTAAGCATCTTGGGAGCATTGATTTGGACGATATAACGACTTAGCTAACCGGCGCATCGGCGTGCCAGAGGTAACTGCTTTTGAAAAGTAATACTGCTTCGGCAATGGGTTGCACGCCGGTTGGGGCGTCCGGTTGTTTAGCGCATTGTTATGTGGATTTTTTCAATATTTTTGCGATTAACTGCTGACTGTTACCGGTAACAGTGTATAATAGAATCATGAGCTAGAGGAATAACCTGATAGCAAACTGGAGAAAAGACATGAAAAAACATATTATGCAGAAGCCAACGGAAATCTCGTAGATGAAGACATCTACGAAAGCGGAATGCTCCGCTACGCCAAAGGTTCGCATCTATATTGCGACCTCTTTCGGTTCGCCTCAAAAAAAGAGCGTGATGATTTCGTCAAGGAATCAGGTAGTCATGCTGCGATTAGCGCAAAAGACGCAAAGCGTGAACACAAAGAGCAGTTCGCTTATTGGAAATCCAATAAGTGACTAAAACTAAAACAGTAAATGAACGCCAGCAAGCCCTGCGGAAACGCAGGGCGAAGCTGGGTCAGAAAAGGCGAGAGTTTTTTCTGACTGACGCAGAGAAAGAATCTGTCGATCAGTATTTGAAAGAACTGCGCGCTAAATCAACATAACGAATAAGGTTAACTCGTGGTTCGCTCCGCTCTCACGATTTAACCTTATTCGTTATATTTTTGTTTAGTAATATAGGTGATTTATGAAAAAAACTTTAATTATAGTTTTAATTATTTTTTCTGTTGGGATTGGTGCTTTCTTTCATGAGAGAGATATTGTTAGTAGCTGCAAAGATAATGGAAAAGCTGGGTATTCCTCATGGACTGGCGAAATTCTCTGCGAAGAAATGAATGGACTAGATTGAGAATATAACATCGGCTACCATCCCCTCGTTGATACGATATGTGAGCGAGGCAGTACCACACCCTCATGTTGCGTATGTTCGAGGCGCGTTGTGGAACGCTCAGTCGGGAGGCTCCGAGACGGCTAGGGTGTTTGCGCTTAGCATGATACATGAGCATATCCACCAGGTGTCTTCCCCGCCCCCGAAGTAGCGGCCAGCACGTATACCTTCATCAGCCATGTCCATCTGTCCATCACTTCCTCGGGAATGGGGGATGGCGTAGAATTGATTCTCAGCCATGCATGAAACACCGGAAGGAGCTACTTCGTGAGTACTGATCCAGAAGACGTTCTGCCACGCATTTTCTTAACAGAGTTCGCGTCGATGCTATGGTCAAAAGCGATCAATGAGGCCCTGGGACAGATGAATCACAAGGATCTGACGGGACCGTATATTGACAGCATCCCCGACGAACAAGCGTATGCGAACGATGATGGGACGCTCACGATTTGGGTGAGACTTCCGGGTAAGAAGGTGCGGAAGGTTGAAGCGACCATTCCTGCCGAGCATTGGTGGTGGAAGTCTTGACGTCTTGAAAATGCCCTATACCATGTAGTTTTTGGGTCTGGAGCTCGCTAAAGTCGGGTGGTAGCCGGGATACGCTTCATGGATGCTATTCAGTTCCATTGAATTCCTGTTCCTGTTTCTACCTGTTGTATGGGTCGCTGTTCAACTAAGCCCATCTCAATCCCGTCTGGGTGTCCTGCTGGTGGCGTCGCTCGTATTCTACGGATGGTGGGACTGGCGCTTCCTCCCGTTGATGTTGCTGAGTATTGGCGTCAACTTTCTCATTGGGCAGGCGCTGGCCCGTGAAAACCGACAGCTCCTGCTGGCTGTTGGCATAGCCTTCAACCTAGCACTCCTTGGAATTTTCAAATACCTTGATTTCGGGATTGAGATCACCAATACCCTCATGGGTACGCAATGGCGATATCTGGGCCTGCTTTTACCGCTTGGTATCTCCTTCTTTACGTTTCAGCAGATCGCCTATCTGGTTGATACAAACCGAGGCCTTACCGCACAGCACCGACCCTCATTAGGTCGTTACGCGCTATTCGTCACCTTCTTCCCCCAATTGATTGCCGGACCAATCGTCCATCACCGGGAGATGCTGCCCCAGCTCCTTGAGTTGGAGGGAAACGGCTGGAGCGTGAAACAGCGGCACCTGGCGCAAGGCTTGGTTCTCTTATGTCTGGGGCTGTTCAAGAAACTTGTCATTGCGGATCGCTTGATCCCGTGGATTGATCCTGTCTTTTCCAATCCGGCTCAGGCCGAGTTCTATTCAGCATGGGTAGCCACCTTAAGCTACACCATGCAGTTGTATTTTGATTTCTCGGCCTACTCCGATATGGCACTTGGGATTGCCTTGCTGTTTGGTATCAAATTGCCCTTAAACTTCAATTCCCCGTACAAGAGCGCCAGCATCCAGGAGTTCTGGCGGCGTTGGCACATCACGCTTGGCCGGTTTTTGCGGGACTACCTTTACATCCCGCTTGGGGGATCGAGGCACGGCTTGGTCCGGGCGATGCTGGCACTGGTGGTCACTATGTTGCTTGGTGGGCTTTGGCATGGCGCGGGCTGGCAGTTCATCGTTTGGGGTGGTTTGCACGGGCTGATGCTGGTGATCTTCCTAGCATGGCGCCAACAACCATACCGATTACCCCGGGGAGCCGCGATCACCATCACTTTTTTGTGTGTGGTGCTCGCTTGGGTTCCCTTCAGAGCTGAATCTTTGGCGGATGCGGCCGATATATGGGCAGCGATGTTTGGCCTTCATGGGGTTGTCGTGCCGCCGCTCTGGGGAAACATCATTCCCGGATTGGCCAATGGTGGCTCATCGATATTCAGCTTTAGGGGGCATGAGGCACTGGTTATTGCTGTGTTGGTCATTGCTGTGCTCGAGCTGCGCAATGCCTACGAAATCTCACGGACAATCCGCCCGACCGTTCGGTGTTGGGCACGGCCAGCAGTGGCAGGGTTGGCGGCTGTTTACTTTATCGGTGCCCCGTCCACCTTCCTCTATTTCAACTTTTAGCTGGGGTGTTAGGCATGGTTTCGGCGTCGACCGTCTCATCTCGATACAAGCTGTTCAACATTGGCATTGTGTTTGTGCTGTTTTCGTTCATCGTTGCGATGGCCGCAGTGAACTATTTCCTTGATCCATACGGTGTATTCAGTAACGACCGATACTGTCGTCAGTCCTTTTGTAATAGCCGGATTCGCTCAGTTCAGCATCTCCTCAATCATAAGCGTGATTACGATGGACTGTTGATAGGGTCGTCACGGATGGGGTTGTTCCCGGTATCGGCGATCGAGGCGGTGCGGCCGGGGAAGCGCTATTACAATCTGTCTGCGTTTTCCATGACGACGAAAGAGATTGCCGATCTGGTCGCGGGGCTCGACCGTGCTGGGGTGAGATATCACGAAGCCATCATCGGGATCGATTTGTACAACTACATCTCACCGCCAACGAGAGGGGGAGGGGAGTACATTCACCATCCAGCGATCACCGGCGACTGGCCCGTTCATACATGGCTGAAGTTTCTTGGAATCCAGTCTGCGTACCAAGTTTTTTCCATCATGATCTCTGATGGAGATGATGTGGTTTTTGATTTCAATACCGGTTCATTCCAACTTCCCAGAAAAGAGAAGGCACTCGCTACTGGTACGGCCGAGCCACCGAAGGTTCGGTTGAAGGGCAAGGATTTGCCAGCGTTACCGGCTGAGAGCGTAGAGAAAGTTCGCTGGGAGAACTTCGCCTTATTGAAAACGATAATGAGTTTTATGGATAAGCGAGGCATAGATTCTCGCTGCCTGATTTACCCTCATCACCCCAATAGCGAGATTTCTCTTTTCAAAGCAGGAGAAATGGATCAGGTGATTAGCCAAATCGCAACGATATGTGGCGACAAAACCGTAGATTTGTCGCGTAGCAGCTGGGTAGCCGAGGACTCTCTGTGGTATGACCCGGTTCACTACCGGCCCTTATTGGCGCCTGCGATTGCCCGGGCAGTTTTTCCGACTGAGACCACTACTTTAGCGTCTGGCCAGCATTCAGGGGGTGGGATATGAATCAGCGCGGATCAGTGTTGATTACCGGATGTTCCAGTGGCATTGGACGATGGGCCGCTTTGGAGCTGATGGAGCGGGGTTATCACGTTATCGCCTCAGCGAGAAAGCCGGTTGATGTTTCAGTTCTCAATAGCGACGGCTTCGATGCCATTCAGCTTGATCTGGATGATTCCGGATCGATCAGGGACGGGTTTCAGGAGGCATTGAAACGATCGGAGAATGGGATATATGCCTTGTTCAACAATGGTGCATGGGGGTTGCCCGGTGCGGTCGAGGATCTTTCTCGGGATGCGCTGCGTGCTCAGTTTGAGACCAACCTGTTTGGGACGATAGAGCTAAGCAATCTGGTCATCAGACATATGCGACAGCGGGGAGGGGAGGGGAGAGTGATTCACAACAGCTCCATTCTTGGCCTGGTCGCGCTGCCATACCGAGGGGCATATACAGCCTCGAAGTTTGCCCTTGAGGGAATTGCCGACACTCAGCGACTGGAATTGCGTGGTAGTGGGATTCAGATCAGTTTGATTGAGCCTGGCCCGATCATGACGAAGTTTCGTGCGAATGCGTATCGTGCCTACCGGCAATGGATAGACCGGGATAACAGCCGGCACAGCGTCCAGTACCGAATATTGGAGGAGCGGCTACTCAAGTCTGGTCCAGCGGGTCGTTTCACCCTTCCACCGGAGGCTGTCTATGAGTGCGTACTTCACGCCTTGGAAAGCTCGCGCCCAAAGGCGCGATATTACGTGACGCTTCCTACCTATGCATTTGCTGTACTGCGCAGGGTTTTGCCTGCGAAGTGGTTGGATATGCTGCTCGTGAAGGGGATCTGATATGAACATTGATACTAGAATATTGGGAGAAAACCATGGGATTTCTTAAAGACACGCTAAAGTCTCTTGTCAGTGAAAGCGGGAGCGAAGAGAAACGCGATGGCCAATCAAGACCAGCGCGCCCAATTGCTCGCATGTGAGGCACGTTGGGTTTGCAGTCTCCCGACTAAAGATGCTAGAAAGCGATACCTGCTCCTCGTGAAAGAGAAGAGAGGAGATGCGTCAGCGGATAGGTTGAAGAACGCGATCCGGCAGGAGTGGGAACGAATTCAAGATCGGAGGCGGAAAAAAGAAGCGCATGGCGAGTCGAAAAAAGCGGGTACAAGTGAGGAGCAAGAAAAAGGACCCCAAATTCCGCTCCAATCTTCCTGAATACAAAGTTTGCTATACCGCCAGAGATGGAAAAATCCAAGAGCGTCTTGATGTAATCCTGCGTTTTTGTGAAAAAGAAGACCAAGAGCTTATCGCGAAAGCGCTCGTTGTGATGTTTGGGTTTTCACCTGACCTCGATGTTTCTGTGCGGATGAAACCCCTGTTTCAGTTTGACCAGGTTCGATCCTATGCAGCTTATTCCTTGTTGCGATTGATGGTTGGTCATGGGTACATCCGGCCGGCCTATCAGTTCCGTAATAGGGGAAAGTGGGCGGGCAACCAGGAAAAGTATCAAACCTATCTGGCGCTACTGAAAGAAAAGCGTGCGCTGGGTATCTTGTCTGAAGGGGCATATTCCCGGCAGCGGGCGGCGCTGAAGAAGCGGTTCGCGCGAGCGCTTTGTGTGCCGGTTCAAAGGCAGTTCAGTAGCCAGAAATACCAGATCACCAGGAAAGGGGTCGCGGAAATCCGAGACTATGTCAGGAAGTATGGGCATGCCAACCCGGCAGTTGCCGGGATGGTGTTCGAGCCATTGGCGATGTAGCTCTTCCCGTTTATTGAGTGGGTGGGTAGGGGAGGATATCAAACACAGATTCCATATTCTCTTGATCTGTACCGCCGAGCCCGGAACTGACCGTATACCAGTCCAGGTTGTCGTAGTTCATTGCATGGAAAACAGCAATACCATTGGCTGCTGCCTCGTGTTCGCTCGAACCCGGCACGACGAAAGACTCCTCGCCCCTCGTTGAAGCTCCCGGGGCTACCCAGTACCGCCGCTCCCCATAGCGATCGTCTGGCGTTAGGGTCAGTGGAGCACCAGCCATCTTGAGGTGCCATACAGGGTCGCGCCACACGTCCTGGATCGTTTTCATCGCGTCTTCCTCGGCCTGTCCTGCGAGGGTTACGCAGAACTCCGTCTCGCCTTCAGGGGTGAGGCAGAAGATCTTTTGCCTCTCCAGGTATACGACGCAAATCTTGCTGGAGTCAGCATCTCCGCAGCTGATTGTTGCTAGATATGTTGGCATTGCATCTCCATGAGTTTGTCTTAATTGCCATCAAATATAGCGCGATCTTCGTTGATGCAAGACATGCGGCGTAAACGCCCTCAATTGACGTCGATGCAATGAGCACATAGTATCGACGCAAGTGTAGCGGGACTGTGGTGATCAGCTGCCCGGATCCGCGCGTTACCTCCACTAAGCTGCATGGTAGATAGCACGAGGTCGCCCCCGGCCCCAAGGGCTAGGAGGGTGACTACTTTTATTCGTGTGGAGATGCCGTTAAGAGCCCCTAGCGGGCTCTTTCTATTTGCAGGGCATGCTAGTCGAATACCCGGAGGGCACCCGCCCATAAAACAGACAAGGATGAAACTAATGGTGCAGTGTATTAAAACATCTGTCCTACTGGCGTTGCTTATGCTTGGCCTACAGTCAGGTCAGGCAGGCGGTTCCCCAGATTCAACACTCCCGCTATTCGCCTATCCCCTTCAGGAGATACAGCAGCCAGCTTCCCAGAAAAGTGCAGTGGTTATCGCGCATGGGTGGAACGCACAAGCTGTTATGGTTTCCGGTAATCTGAAGCTCGGGTTTTGGCCATACGGAATGGGGGAACAGATATGTTCCAGCCCGGAAGTGCAAGGTGTACTAGACCGCAATCCAATAAACCCGCTGAAGGATGAAGCACTCGCAAACAATCAGTTGATCAGGGTGTGCCAAGGCCAGAATTGGGATGTATGGGTGGTCGATTGGATGACACTGTCGGGCCAGTGTTTCGATCCTCATGTATTGGTCAACAGATTTTTTCCGTGTAACGAAGACCCCGAATATGCGTACTGGAATGCGTCATTTTCCGGAGACATTGTAGCTCGCTACTTGGAAAAACTGGGATACAAGCGTTTTCACCTGATCGCCCACAGCGCGGGTTCTAACCTGATTGAAACTGTCAAAGATCATTTGTTGGCTTCAGCTACGAAGCCAGATATCCACATGACATTCCTCGATCCCTATGATCCGCCGGCCAGTGACACAGATATCTCGCGATATGGTAAGGGAGCAGCGTGGATTGAGAATTACATTGACACCAGCATCGTAGGTGGTACTGCCACGGGGATAGATGATCCAAAGAACGCGCTTTTTTACGGCTTTAATTTTGACATCACAGGGGTTCCCAACGTGTCTTGGAAAGGCCACAGCCGGCCATACAAATTCTACGACAACTCGATTGGGGATCCCGGTTATCGCTATGGGTTTCCGCTCTCGCTTGAGTTCAATGGTACGATCGACATTTTATCGAGCCTGAAGCCATACCGAACCTGCACGCTGCCAGATGGTCGGCAGCCGTGCACACAGATCAGGCCCGGCAAGCCAGTCAGCGATATCCACGAAGTGGTATGTCATGCAGGGGTTGGTAAATGTGTGGGCGAAATTGCCCATCAAACCAGCGAGGATGCCGTATCCCTGGCGCAAACTGCATCGGGTTTCGATATCACGCTGAAGACTACTGAAAATACATCTGATCCCGCTGCCATCTTTCTGACGCAGTTTGTTCCGGAGGGCGCAACCCATGTCAGTTTCGATTACCGGATTGATGGTGATCGAGGTGGGGTCGTGATTGCCACCTTTGACGGCAAAGCGGTTCGTCTACTCACCGGCGCCATATCTGATGGTCAAACCACCAAGGTCATGCCGGTGTGGCTGGGCGATTCGACGCTTGAAGGTAATCACGATCTGGGCTTTGTCCTGAAAAATGTATTTGGTGGTAAAAGCACCCTGCATGTCGAGAACATTGTGTTTCATCGGTTTGGCTGGAAGTTTAATCCTATACCTAAACCGCAAGCTGACCAGGAGAGCGGCGCCATTTCGATGGGGTGGAGCGCGCTTCGCGGGGCCACCTTCTATCGGGTCCAGGTTCTGGATAGCCAAGGGAGCCGCTATACCTACCAGGTTTCGTCTGAAGAGGCGGGGTGCGGTGCCGAGAGCGGCGCATGCCGTTGGTCTTTTCCAGCAAGCCTTCCTGAAGGAAAGACGATATGGCGCGTTGCAGGGGGCAATGTGAATGTCGTGGGGGAGTGGAGTAACACGAGCACTTTTCATGTCCTGTCGCCTCCCGATCCTGTTGTCGCTGGGGATTCAGGGGGAAGGGCAGGGGGTGGGGCGCTGTCCCTCATAGTTTGGTCACTGTTCGGTGTGAAACGTCGTCATACTGGTGATTGACCTGATTTTGGGGCGCTGATAGAGTCACGCGATAGCCGTCTTGACCCACCTTGCTGGTCTTGGGCATTCATTCAGCGTTGATGCACTGGCATGAACGCATCAGTTCCCGGACTCAACCGGAATTCACTTATTCATCATCTCATCCCAACGGGGAGCTCGACTTCCCGTTGTTTGGGTGTCGTGTGCCTGTCCCTCGTTGGCTATATCTCAAATCGGAGCAGGCCCGACAATCCCGATGGAGGGAATGATGGAAACAAGCATGATTAGTTCTAGCGCCCAGGTGATCGCACCGCCTTCACCGGCAGAAGATCTCGCACTGAAGGCGATTTATGTCTGGACGCCAGAAGCTCATGGTGACATGGGCATCACGTCCGCAAGGGCATACCAAGAAACTTATGGAGGCTGGATATTTGTATCCAGCACATCTCCAGGTTTCGTTGTGTGGTTCAACATCAGTTGGACCATATCGGAGGTTTTTGATCATGAGGTGATCAAAGGCCACGACGGGGAATTCAACCCCATTTAATTAACCCCCCTATACGGGAGATTTCTCATCTCCCATAGGGGGAGGTGGTTTTCTCCTGTGACCTCAATAGGGATTATTTAGGAGAAATTCATGAAAGACACTATATTGCGGCTTTTCATGTCCGCTCAGTCGGAATACGCACGAAGATCCACTCTTGGGGAATGCCTCAACCATGACCGATGGGGTGGCGTTATCCAGATTTTTATCTACGGCGGTGGAAACACCAAAGAGTCCATTCTTGCTACTTTGGAAGAAGCGCTGAAGGACATGGAAAACCGGAGTTGGATCAATGCCTGTGGTGGCATGTCTATGCATTCCGACCCAGATGGGCTTTGTTTCACCTTGAAAGAAGCCATCCAGATGGTGGAGGAGGCGATATGAAGCCGATGGTATTCGTTTCAAAGGAGTGGGTTCATGTCTACTTCGGATCGGAGGTCGCGGTTTCTGAGTATCGTCTGGGTGAAGATTCGCCGTTTGAGGTGATACTCAAGGATTTTTCCCGACTTAAATCCACAATCGCTATGAAGCCAAGGTCTCAGGTTGACATTGCCAACCAGTATTTGGCGAGAGGACGTTGGTCATGGATGGCCGAGCAATTGGGTGTTGAGGACACCATTGAGCCAGAGGAAATGGCAATATTGGTTGCTGATACCTGCTCTGCCTACTACAGACCAAATCCGGCGTATAGCGCGGTGTATTCAGTAACTTCAGTATAAACCCAACGGGGCAAAACACTTGTCCCATAGGGGGATTCGTGTGTTTGCCCCATTTTTCAAAGAGGAAAAACACATGAAAACTCTAACTGCTGAGCAACGGGAAGACATTATTTGGACGACACGCGGAAGGCACATCGTCCGGATAACGGTCGAACACGAGCATGTCATTGAGGTCGGTCTGATCGCCGACAATCCGCATGAAGCGGCGGATATCGCGATCAGAATGCTCAATGATGGTACGCTGTACGACGATACCCCGGAAAATCCAGTATTGGTAGACTCCTTTCAGGAGCCGGCTGGGGGTGGTACGGTTAACGCCGACACGGTGGAATCACTAGTCGGAGACGAACCGTGGCCTGAAAAAGGTGAAAGTGTGATCTGCTTGCAAAAGAAAGATCATGCTTTCGCCGCTGCCAGAGCGCTCGTAGCGGCTTATGAGGCTGGGGAACGAGACGGAGGGAGTATCGATTGGCAAGCAATCGACGACGCCTACCAACTGGCATTGAAAGCAGTGTAATCTGCATCTGAACCGGTATCGCCCTTGGCATACCGGTTCAACCCTTCAAATTCCGTCGATCTGCAGATGCTTGCAGACGACTCATCATCGGATCCATGGCGATCTGATGTCTACCGGTTACCCGCCGGTTTCATAAAACGGGTATTCAATTTCATTCCCAACGGGGTAGACGACTTATATATCCCGTTTTGGGATGGTCGTGTGCCTGCCTCCCCGTTGTTTTCCAATCCGGAGCAGGCCCGACATCCCAATGGAGGGAGAAGCTGAAAAGCCAAGTAATATCTGCTTTGGTGACGGTTGACGATCATGTCTATATCGCCACCAAACACGCTGCCTACGCAGAAATAGGCGCGTGGAGCAGGGTTCGTGGCACATACAGGCTCCGACTGCGGGGATCTCAAGCCAAGATGTTTGCCCAATATGAGGGCCAGACCTTACGGCTAAAGGTCACGCAGCAGAGCGGTGTGTACCTGCACTCTGCGGCGGAACCTGAAGGAGCGTAAAACCTCCCGGAGGATTACCCCTGAAACCGGCTAACGGTAGTAGGGCGGCCTTAACGGGTCGTGAGCGGGGATCTGCGGCTTAATGGTTGCAGGCGAGACCGTACGCATTTCTCCCAGCGGGGGTGACATCTTCCCCGTCATGGGGGGTTGTTGCTTGCCCCCTCGTTGGTTTAACCCACCCGGAGCAAGCCCGACCAACAGATAGGAGAAATCATGGCGAAAGTCATAATTCTCCCGTGTTGGACTCACGGCTATGTTGGCGTAGCAGTAGATCTCGACCGCCTCAAGGCGGCAGTCGAGGCTGCGCGTCAGATAGCCAGTGTCTCACGGGCCATGTCTGTCTGTTTTCCTGTAGATGGATTTCGTCCTGGATGCGATACATTCGAGTTTTCTCGTGTTCTCATCTGGGCGGATCGCATCGAGCTTTCGGCACCTACCGAAGGCTACCTGGGAGCAGCGGATGTGGTTATCCAGGACTGGGACTCGATCCTCGGATCAGAAGAACCCAGCTTCCTCTGGCTGGACGATGAAACATCGTCAAAAGCCAAGGAAGACGCGGCGGAAGCTGCGACCTGGATAGACGTCTAACGCAAACCTGGTCGAGAAGGACTTGACCAGTAAGGCGCCTCTTGCCCAGAGGTGAGCGGGGATCTACGGCTAATAAACAGGTCGTAGGCGAGACCGTAGGGCATCCTTCTCTGAGGGATTATTGATTCAGTACACCTTGCCTTGGCGAGGTGTACTAATCACCTTCTCTCGACTACGGACTTTGTTCGATCAGATCCCTCGCACTCATATTTAGCGCATCCTCACAGAAACGATGCAAAATTGTATCTAAGTGCATGAATTCCTCATCCTCGCTCGCTTGAGCTCCGAAATCGAGCCCGGCATCCGCCGCCCGCTTCTTCCAGGCAACCAGCTGCGCCTGATATTCATCGATACTCCCCGCCAGATGCAGGTATTCAACCTGAACCTGTTGTGTTTGTGTCGGGCGCTGTGTGCGAAAGATGGCCTGTTCTTCCGTGGTGGCTGACCAATCGCGCTCATAGAAGATCACAACCCCCGCCTGTTCCAGGTTCAAGCCACGCTGCCCCACCCACGAAGACAGCAAGACTTGGGTATCACCGAAACGGAAGCGTTCATCGAGTTCGCGTGAGCGAGTGTTGATATCCTGCTGTCCGGTAAACAAAACAGCGTCGATACCCTCGTCACCCAAGCGACCATATAAACGCTTTAGCACTTCCGGTGATTTTGCATATAGGATGATTTTCTTTTCTTCTCCTACCCAATGTTTCACCCGATCAATGGCAAAGCGCTGTTTACTGGTCAGGGGAGCGTATGAGTCAGGCGATGCATCGCTGGTGACATGGGGAGAATTCGCTGCTCGTTGTACCGCGCCGATTCTCGCCAGGATCGCGAGGAGATTAACCGCCTTGCTACCGGAACGCGCTCGCTTGTACCAGTCTGCAAACTCCACTGCCGTCTTGACGTAATAATGTAGATGATCAGAATCCCACTCGATATCGTATTCCGTTCTCGTGGGTGTTTTGCACTTATTGAAGATCGCAAGATCCGGTTCGCTTCGCAGGCGACGCTGAATATTAGGTGCCAACCATTCTCGGAAAAAGGCCAGATTATTGATCTTTGGCACTTCCCGTTTGAAGCCGCTCTGCATTTCCTCCTTGAACTCATTGGTAACCCATTGGGTCACCACATGACGATCATAAAATGCATCCTCCCCTCGCTTTGCCTCGTTGGCGCTGGTGAGTAACCGCGCCTCAACCTCTGGCTTCCCTTTAACCCCATAAGGCTGGTGCGCCATGCCATTGCCGGCAGATGCAACAGACAACGGCAACAAGTCGCGGGGATAGTTGCGTTGTGGTGTACCATCCAGAATAATCAGTTTGCGAGCAGCGAGGCGTTTCACTGCCTGGGTTTGCTGGGTATTGAGGTTGGCCAGCACACCCCCTTCATCGCAGACCAGCACATTGATCATGCGACGCCAACGCTCTGCATTGGTGCGAACCACCTTGGCCGCTGGTTCTTCAACAGTTTTACCAAAACGAGTCACCGTTTTCATATACCGGATTCGTGCACCGGAACGCAGGGTAGGGTAGCTCACCAGATTGATCTTGGCGGTTGGCATATCTCCTGACTTCAGCACCTTATAGGTGTCTTCCGGCAAACCCAATTTCTCGATTTCCCGAAGCATCTCCGGGAGCAGACCTGATTCCAGGGCGATCATATTACGCCCGGAGTGCATGAGCGCCAGCGCCAAGGCGTAACGTGCCTTGCCTGATCCCTGTTCCCAGGCCCCAATATAACCATACGGCGATACCAATCCTTCGATCAGGCTATCGCGCTGAAAAGGCGCCAGCCAATCAATGCCGGCTTGATCGATTCGTTTGGCGTGGTTCGCGGCAATGGTTGGAAACGCCTTGTTGAGTCCTCGATGAAGTACCGACCACCCCGAGCCATTGCCTTCGCAGTCCTTAATGATCTCAAATCGGTTGAGCAGATCACTGCGATTGAATCGCGCCTCTTTGTCTTTCAGGCGGATAACGTAATCACCGTTTTCATATTCCGCAGTGATGATTTCATCTTTTCGAATCACCGGAGACGTAAAGTCGAACGGCACCATGAATAATCGACGCCTGGCTTTAATCTCCAGCGTATTGCTGGATGCACCCTTGATGACCCGGTGCATGGGTTCCTTGGCGATCTGGTGGCGTTTTACCAGTTTTTTGTAGTATCCATCCAAGGTGGGAGAGATCCATGCGTCACCACCCAGATCATTGATTTTTTGTGCCAGCCGCTCAAGCTGGGTTTCTGGATCATCTTGCACCAGCAATACATCCAGAAAGAACTGCCCATCACCGGTATAGCGAATCTGTCCGGGCAGGCGATGCCCCCATGCCGCGCCACCCAGCAGCGCGTTATGCACCTTTGCCTGGACCAGCCCACAGCGATACTTCAATACAAGGCGGCGATTGTGGTGGTGCATTTCGACGCGCCGATCACCGGTCACCGGCAGGGTAATGACTGGCTTGCTGTACTCAGCCCCCGCCACCCTGAACCGCGTTACCAAGCGGTAGTAGTCGGGTTTTTCCAGAGCAATCACCGGCCATGCCTGATCTGCGGTGACTGTCTGTACCACAACATCACGGGGTAGCACGCTGGAGTCGAAAAAGTAAACCCCGGTCTGAACATTCGCCCCTTCAATGCGAAAGGTGTCGTGGGGGAGGTTGATGATTGCGCGCAGACGACCTGTTTCCCGGCAATACCCCTCCATTGAGACCGGCAGCACAGCGGCAACAACGGTGGCCGCCTCAAGCGCTTGGTCAAGGGCATATTCATGCGACAACGCAGCAGTCCCGGGACCAAACCGGCCAAATGAGGTGCTGGGATAATGCGCCTTGAGGTTCGCGCTTTCCAGATGCAGCGAAAACGGTGGATTGATCACTGCGAAATCAAAGTTGCTGGCGTCGAGATCTTCAATTCCGGCAACATTGAATTGGTAGGTCAGCCCAGCCGAGGCCGCATCGTCAGATAGCGCGGCAATGCACCTGGCATCGACGTCGATTCCGTAGATTGACAGGCGATCCATTGGCGCACCCTCGAAAAGGCGTCCCGAACCAATGGAAGAGTCCAATACGGTGACTGTTTTGCGTTGATCGGGCAGGGCTCTCGACAATACTGACCAGATCCCGGCAGCAATCCAAGCTGGCGTGAAGTACTGGGACTGCGTTTCTTCTCGACGACGATGTAAGTCAGCGAGCGATACAGCCTTTTTTGAGGTAACACCTTTGGAGGTTAGCGCCTCCGATTTAACGCGCCAAGTCATATCTGCACCTTTTTTTCCATAATGGTCGTGATTGCGCCTTCAAGGTCCCATCCTGCGTATTGCGTCGATTCATCATCGCCGCCATGAATGTTTTCCCGGAGGTAAATGGTCTTTACCTCGCCATTGTCTGATGTATCGACCCCAAGAACAGAGACAACGATCGGTGATGATTGGTCCGACCGCGTGACGGTTGCGGTTTCGCCCTCTCCGAATGCGATCCCTACAGTAACGGTATGCATGCCCATGCTAGCCCTCGGTGCTGGTTATCAACTGGTATGTTCTTAGGTTATCACTGAGAATTGCAATGCAAGTTCCGCCCGGCTTCGCGTGGAGGCTCGATCATTGGCTTGTTGTGAGTTTGCGTGGAGTAGGGCGTCAAGCATTTTCGACTTCGACGGCGCGAGGTAGACGCGATGCATTTCTGTGAACTACGCACTCTTTTCCTTTCCGCATCGATGGTAGGTTAGTGATTCCTGTCATATCAGGAACTATGCGACGTCTCGCCACTTCCATGGCGACCCTAGATCGCGAGACTTGTGCCCATATAGCGGCAATATCAGAGTAGACATTACTACCCCATATAAACCGTCTACTATCTACTATTCGTTACATCGATACTGCGTTGTCACCGCTGAATAACTCGCGGAATCCAAACAACCAGTGGATATTCACCATACTATATTGATCATAATATCCCTTAATTGTCAGGGATAATCATTCGCGAACTGCGAGTTCTTCGTATTTATGCATTCTAGGAGTAATCATGGAAAAGAAAACGTATCATGCAGAAAAAACCGCTACAGGTGGGGCGTTAGCTGGATCTGTAGTTTCAGGAGCAATAACAGCGAAAGCAGTAGTCGGTGCGTCTGCCTCTACGATCATGAGCGCCACAGCGGGGTCGGCGGGTGCTTCCGTTGCGTCCCTTGCGGGTGCCAGTGGACTGTACGGAGCTGCCTCAATATCGTCAGGCATGGCCACCATTGGTTCTCTGGTTGGTGGGGGAATGGCTGCTGGTGCCGTCATTTCCGCAGCGGCGGTCCCGGCGGGCGTTTGTGCTGTTGGGTACGTCGGCTACAAGGCGATCCGGTGGTGCTTTGACGACTAATCGAAGTTGATATTAAGTGCTCTCTGAGGTTTTCAGAGAGCACTATTCCGTCAGTGGTCAATCACATTTTTCTGCATTTCGACCCGAAGCACCGGTGTCTTTGATATTTATGATTGGCTTGACGTGAGCAACAACTTCTACTAGATCGCTTTGTTGCTGCATGACATCGAAAATGTTTTTGTAGACAAAAGGTGACTCATCCAGTGTGCCGCGCCCTACGGCGGCTTGTATACCTATCATCGCCTCTTCAAAGTCCTTAACATCCAGCGACGCTTTGGCTTTGCGCCGCCCAAGTACCCGTCCGGCACCATGGGAACTTGAAAACAATGATTCTCGATTCCCTTTTCCACGAACAATAAATGACCCATCACGCATATTTCCCGGAATTACCCCCATCATGCCTTCCTCAGCTTGGGTAGCTCCTTTGCGGTGAATCCAGAGGCCATCAGTTTTGACTGCATGGTTATGGTTCCTGTTGATCAGTGCGGCCTCATCTAACCCCTCAAATCCAATATTGAGGTTTTCGCAGATTGCCGCGATCACTCGAATCATCATTTCCCGGCGGTTTGCCAGTGCGAAGTCTAGCGCCCAGTTTAGGTCGGCGATGTAATCACGCCCAAGGTCACTATCTTCATGTAGACCATAATGCCCCTCTTTTGGCCGCGACTGTCGCATCTTGGTTTCGATGAACCTTTCCTTGTATGCCTCATAGCCATCTGGGTTATGTTTGCGTACATTGGCTGACCTTTGATCGAACTCCTTGCCTAGTTGTTCCCGGCTGAACGCAGCACACGCCATGTAGTGTGATGCGAGGGCATGCCCCACGCCACGGCTTCCGGAGTGGATCACGATCCAAACCTGGTCATTTTCATCTGCGCCGACTTCGATAAAATGGTTGCCACCTCCCAGCGAGCCTATGACCTGGGTATATTTCTTCTTGATTGCTATGCTAGCACCGGCATCACTCATGCCATCGAGGCTATAACCGATTTGTTCGGTGTTAATCCGTGGTCCGACCGGGATGCGGTCGTAAATAGCATTGAAAATACTCTTGGCGTGTTCCTGTACGGCTAGCTTACTTACGCCCTTGAGAGGGTATGCGCACATTCCGCAGCCAATATCATATCCAACCCAAGATGGCACAATCACCTTGTCAGTGGCAATTACCGATCCGATTGGCAGGGAATAGCCAGCATGGACATCTGGCATCACGGCACCAGCAACCGCGAATGGTTGGGCCATTGCGCTGTTGAATTGATCAACAGCTTTGCTTTCGATGATGTCGGCAAAAATTGCTACGGGTTTTTCGGAGCTGTTAAAACTCATCGCTTTCTTTGTCCTCTCTTGTGGGTGTATGTGCTTTAGATACTATCACCGAGATTTTCAATGCAAGCGTCGAGTGTCGTCAGATCGTAGCGCTCTGTTTTGCGAGGGGGGATCGTATGCGGTATTTATGGATATGGAGCGTCATTCCACTCCTTTCCCTTGAAGATCCTCCCGTTCTTTTTCTTTCCTCTCTTGATGCCATCAGGTCCCCACGCCCCCCACTGTTTGAAGAAAAAAGCGGTTCCTGATCCCTCTGCTTGGCGCTGGATAGCTTCAACCCATTCGGGGTACATTGGCCTTGCTTTGGCCCCGGATTCTCCACCAACAATAACCCAGTGGATGTTTGTGAAATTGATATTGCCGAGGTCTTCAAGAAGCGGCTCTATGGAGATGAACCGGATACGGGCGTCGACTTGACGTAGGTAGTTGATACGCGGTAGCCCATGCTTTCTGTCTTCTACTGAAACTCCTAGCCAGGCATTGGTTGGGCACGGCCTCTGACCAAAGTATTCTGGAAGCCTTTCGGCGCGCTTGGTGAGTATCTGGTATGTGTGGTGAGGGGTCTGTTGTATGATCTCCATAACTTGGTCGATGAATACGTCAGGGACGTTTTCATGAAATAAGTCGGACATGGAGTTGACGAAATAGGTTGTTGGTTTCTTCCTCTTCAGTGGTTGGGATAACCGCTCCGGGTGTGTCGTTAACTTGAATCCATGAGCATAGCCTGCCGCTCCCATCGCTTTCAGCCTAAAGGCCATCGTCTCGGCGTAACAGTGCTTGCAGCCTGGCGACACCTTGGTGCATCCGGTTACCGGGTTCCATGTCTGTTCGGTCCATTCGATTCTGGATTGGCTCACGAACTTATTCCTCATTCACTTGGATTTGGTATTCGCCTACTATCTCCTCAAGATGGCAAATATAGGCATCTGCCTGCCGTAGATCGTCTTCAACCGTTTCTATCTTCGCTTTGAGTTCGTGAATCATCTCTAAGCACCTACCCCTTTCTCCTTCTACTACACCAAGCCTATGGTGAAGTGATGAGTTTTCTCTCCTTTGTCTCTCTGTGGTCGCGATAAAACCGTCTACCTTATTCTCGAATCCATTGATTCTGGATTCGTAGCGTGAGCTCATTTTGTCCATTTCCTTCTTTAGCCTTTCTATCTCACGATCTCTCTCCTCCATCAGCATCTCCAACAGATCTCGCCGATGCTCGGCACTTGTCTTGTAGCGTTCACATTCATTGATCGCATCTTGAGCTACTTTTAGTTTTTTCTTGGCCTGTTTTTCCTCATTCGACAATTTCATGTTGTCGGCCTTCAAGCTCGCGAGCTCCCGTTTTATTTTCTCCTCTTTTTGCTCAAGGTCGGTTCTTCGATCCAGGTATTCTTTTTTAGCGCTTTGTCGCGCTTCCATGACTGCCTTGGCCCAGACGGAATTCATCAATCGGGTTATCTCGTCTGGGATGCCTGGCTGGTGACGATGTGTTTTCACGAACTTCGATAAGGCGGCCTGCCATGCTTTTAGCTCATTCGCGATATCACGCAGAGATCCACCATCGATTTGCTCCCTGATGTCTCGGGTACTTGGCACCTTGCCGGTTTGCTCGAGGAACCGCCATGCCGCATCGCGAACCATCTCTTTGTGGGTTGTCATCCCGCGCTCCTGTTAAGTGCTCAACACTTGTCCGTCCTAACTTCCTCAAGCATCGATTCGACGTCTTCGGTGGTTAGCGTCCATGGTGAATTGGCATCCAAGGATGCTATAAAACGCTCCTTAAATGGTTGATAGTATCTGAGCGCCTGTTTGTCGCCCGCGTGATCGGCGAGTATGGCAATAGAGAGCTGCGCTGGACCGGATCCTGAATACCCCCAGGAAAACCCTGTTGGGCTCTTGTTTGCGAGGTCGAGTCGTAAGGGTAGGGGCGCGCCATTTACCGTCACTTTTCCGTCCGAACAGCTTCTATATGTCTTCATGATTGTCTCCGATTATGGGTATTTTCTACCCATTGTTTTATTTCCTCTGTGTTAGCTGATAGCACCCACGAAACCAATTGATCGTATTGGAGATCGCTCTTGAGCTCTTTCATGAGGCCTCCGAGGTCGCGGCCAGACAACCCGGTCCAACCGCTCACGAGCTGGCCATTGAACTTCAGTTTGAACGCTTTCATGCGCTTTTGTTGCGCAATAGCTGTGTCATAGTTGGTCTTGAACCCTGGAAACCTTGCCTTCGCATCCACAAGCATTCGATTCCTGATCGCATCTTTGCCCGCCCAGCTAAACGCTGGTCTTGAAGCTGATGTTGACATCCATTCCAGGAACGCCCTGTACGTGGGGCGTTTCCTGTCGCGGGTTCTGGCTTGGTGTCCAATATTCGCCAACTGAAAGATCTCGGGGGAATAGTATTTTGAGGATGATGCGAACTTGAAGACTTCATCCAAGGAAGAAAATCCGCGGCGATCGATAGTGTCATATTGGGCTGGGGAGTATCCCAGGAATTCCAAGGCTTCGCTCCAGTCCGTTGTGACATCGAGCTCAGTGATCACATGAGCATTATTTCCCGGTTCTCTCACAACATACTGTAGGCCGAGGTGGCCAAACTTGAATCCTGCGAAGTGCGCGACTCTGCCAATGAGATTGCCGAGGTCGTTGTAGGAGAAGTATCGCCGGGCAAAGTCATGTGATTGCCGGGGGACTTGGATCAAGTCGATCTGGAAGGTTCCGGAACCGGCTTGGATCCCGAGGCTGGTTACAGGGCCGTTGGGAACGATTTCGCGGGCGGCGATTGTTTCGGCGGCGGCTTCGATGATTACGGCTGGCGCTGGATTTCTATGGCTGTAGACGATGTCCATGTCGCCATACGAAGTCTTGGACGTGTACGCGGGGATGCGAGACCACCTGACATGATCCAATTGGCTCTTCAGCTTATTAAGGACTGTGCGTTCAAGCTCCAGATAGACATCTTTGCCTAAACGAACGCCAGGTTCAGAAAGCGCGTTGCCACCCATGCCATCCTCGCTACGTCTTGCTGCGGCCCACCGAAAGGTCGCGTGTAGGAACAGTATAGCACAGACGTACCATGTACCAGGTAATATTTACTTAGTATCCGTACCTATCGAGCCTCATTATTGCGATAATGTTCTATTATCGCAATATATAGTAATGGGGTTCGTAAGGGGATTTTTGGATGGACGACCAACTTAATTTGTAAACATCCCTGCCTTTAGTGATGTCGGCTGTGACTGCGATTGATTCGAGATCCGGCCTATTCGCGTGGTAGCAGGGTTACTGGGGATTCGTGGAGGTAAAGATGGTCATGCGATGCGCAGACCTGCGAAGATACGGCCGGATTGCACCATTTCCCTAGAGGTAATTGGTGCGTTTCGGGAGGTATTGCGTGAATAGTTTGGCTTGCCGGACTCGACTTCGATCTATAGATACAGGGAAACTATCGCTTGCACCCGAATTCGGGAATTGGTGCAAATTGGTTGGTATATTCTTTCCTGTGGCGTGCGGGGGGCAGATGTGCGATATCAGGTCCAGACCTGTTCAGGCCTGGACCAGGCGCTGACATCCGAGACGTTTACGACCTTTCTGGTGAATAGTAGAGGGTCTTGCCGCATTGGGTGCAAAAATGCTCGCGATGATAGGTTTTGTTCATGAGTGCGCGAACATGGATGCGGGGATTGCCGCAGGCAAAGCATGAGATTCTGTTTCCCTTGACGTGTTCTGGGTGTTCTTTCTTATACCAGTCATAGGTCATCTGTTCGAACGTTGATAGTTGATTGATCTTAATCACCATTGGAATTAGGGGGATAAAGAACATTGCTGCTCCCAGCAGAAGTGTCGAACCGTCCCCGTCTCCGGTTCCAGACATTTCTGCTGCCAACATGATAAATCCTATGCCCATGACGAGTGAGCTTGGAACAATTATCGACGCTTTTGATAATTCGTAGTTCATCCTATCCTCCTGGGATGTCTTGTGATAATGGGGTACTTATATCGTGGTTGAATATCTTACGAGTAATTGTTTCGGCTGTGTCCATAAGTACTTAAGCGTGAGATTGCTGATATCGCGACAAACGGTCGATAGCACTGGACGAGCTTCTGTTCTTACGTTATATAGTGACCGATCGGTTCCCTGTGTGACCCATGTGTAATGATCGAGATAACGAACGATGGCCCCCTGATTGCCAGCACTAACTTCTGGGATGGAAAATACGCCAGCGCCGGCTACGTTTTCCTCTCCTGGAATGCCGGCGTTGGGCGCTTGCTGATACCCGATAGCGCGTTGAGCATGATTCCAGAGACGCGCGGTGCGCGGGAGGTCATCGTGTCCGTTGGTCCATGGTCCGCCTGTGGAGATGGTCAGGGAATAGAGATTCTTTTTGAAGATGATAGTGATTCGCCTTTCGTGATCCATATCTGTTCTCAGCAGACTGATCGACTTCTGCCGGATACCGATCAGGGAGGAGGGTTTGAGATCCATGTCTGGACTCGGATGGGTCGAGAGCTGGCGATTCCGGGGCGTTTCCGAAGAGTTGACAGCCTCCCCTGTCTTCGTCCATGGGAGGAGCATTGAGGGAGAGATGAGTAACAATGAGTTGGATTTCCGGCGTCCCATCCTAACGGATGTATCTGCAGAACGCGTTGCCGAGCGATTGGCACGCACGAGGGCCGCTCTTGAAAAATATTTGGCACAACACAAGAAAACCAATACCGAGCGTTCTTATCGTGATGGTGTGCGTTTTTTCTGGGGTTGGAGTTGGTTGACTTACGGTGTGACTGAGGTCTCGTACCCCGTTCCCCATGAGGTCATTCTTAAGTACGTTGTCGATATGCTCACCGAGTTTGACAAGGATGTTGATGCGGCGCTGGTAAAACTGAAGCTGAAGAAGAAAACGGGGAGGTTCAAGTTAACAACCGCCCATCAGCGTTTGTGGGCTTTGGCCAGGGCGCACAGAGAGCACTGCCCTAGCCTCCCTCCAAAGTATGTCTACTCTCCCGAGGTCAGATCATTGTTGGCGACTGCCAGGCGCGCACATGGCAATCGACGCAGGAAGGTGAACGCTTTGACTACCGATAAGTTGCTCGACCTGTTGTCGCTTCTGGATGAGCAGCATACGCCTCGAGCGATCATGCTAAAAGCGGTGCTGTCCGTTGCTTTCAATGCTGGGGGGCTTCGTATTTCAGAGCTTCAGCGAATCCAGATGGACGATGTTACGCGGTACGAATGCAAAGAAGCGCCGGGATGGATGTACGAATTGCGGCTGATCGAGTCCAAAACGCTCGATGCAGCAGATCAGGATGTTGTGCTGCCAATTCGGGGCTTGGCAGCTGACTACCTGGATATCTGGCTCCGACTGTTACGCGACAGAAACGTATCTGAGGGGCCTTTGTTCAGGGCTGTGCGGCCGGATGGTAATTTTTCACGCAAAGGTATGTCGCGGCCGTGGCTAGCCAGTCGCATAAAAGAGCTTGTTGAGTCAGTCGGGCTGGACCCAAAGCTGTATTCTCCGCACTCACTTCGAGCTGGGTATGTCACCCAGGCTCATCGGGACGATATCCCTCTGAAAGAAGCGATGGAAATGAGTCGCCATAAGTCGGTATCAGTGCATCTGGAATACGTTCGTACTGAATCGATGAAAAAGAATAAAGCTGGCAATTTGCTGTAGAAAACTCCTGTTTCCTCCCTGCTCTTTCCGATTTATCCGGCATCCGTCTGTTGCCCTTCCCCATTTTCGCCTGAAGATACATCACTCGAATCTTTCCCTTTTATTTCCGCTTCTCTTTGCGGGCTTGCATTGAGGACATTCATGAGATCATTGAAGGCGGACAGGACCGCCGCCCCCCAGTTGGCGGATGCGTAGTAACACGGAGCAGAGCCAACGCTGAGCCGAGGCGCATGCAAGGCATATCGTAGCCGCAGGCGGGGCTGTTTCATGTCACCCCGAACCGGTCTGTAAAAATATCGGGAATAATTTGATTTCAATGCACCGCATGGAAAACAATATTTTCCATGCTTGTGCAGAAAGCCTACAAATACCGGTTCCACCCAACCCAGGAGCAGCAGCAAAAGCTGAACCGCTTTGCAGGCTGTGCCCGGTGGGTATGGAACTATTGCCTGCATCGCCGCTCCACGGCATTCAAGCGCCGGGGTGAGTCGATGAACGCCACCAGGCTTTCACGGGAACTGACCTTGCTCAAGCACCTGCCCGCCTTTTCCTGGTTGAAGTCCTGCCCGTCCACGGTGCTGACCCAAACACTCAGGGATCAGGATAAGGCCTTCAACAACTTCTTTGAAAGGCGAGCGAAGTATCCGAAATACCGCAGCAAGAAAAAACGCCGGGGATGGTCTATCCGGTTCCAGATGGATCAGCGCATCATCGAGCGGACATGGAAGCCCGGCAGCTTGTTGAAAGTCACGGGACTGGGAAAGCTTGATGTCCGCTGGACCCGGTTGCCGCAGGGCACCCCCAAAATGGTCACGCTGTCGATGGACAGTGATGGCCGCTACTATGTGAGTCTGGCGGTCGAGGAAGATGTTCAGCCGTTGCCGAAAACCAAGGTAGCCGTGGGCATTGATCTTGGCCTCAAAGACTTCGCTGCTTTGAGTAGCGGACAGACCATCACGGCGCCCCGGCATTTCCGCCGCCTGTACAAGGCGCTGGCGAGGGCGCAACGCGCCCTGGCCAGAAAGCAAAAAGGCTCACGCCGGCGGGAACGCCAGCGCCTGAAAGTCGCCAGACTGCACAGCCGCATCCGCAATGCCCGGATGGATTTCCTCCATCAGGTCTCCGGGCGGGTTGTTCGTGATCACGACTTGATCGCCATTGAGGATCTGAACGTCAAGGGCATGGCGCGGGGCATGGTGGGTGGTAAATCCGTATTGGATGCCGGTCTCTATGAGTTCCGGCGTCAGCTGACCTATAAGGCCGAGTGGTACGGCAAGCGGTTGGTGGTCATCGACAGATTTGAACCCACCTCCAAACGCTGTAGCTGCTGCGGCTATATCAAGAATGATCTCACCTTGGGAACGCGGGACTGGGAATGCCCGACATGCAAAAGCGTTCACCATCGTGATATCAATGCCGCCAGAAATATTCTGGCCTCGGCGAGGAACGTCGAGTACACGCATGGAGCGGACAGCGCTGGCTGCGCGGCTGTTGCTGCGTAACGAAACTGTCTGCTGGGAAGTGCGGACCTTACTGAATCTACCGGGGTACAGGCACGGAGGCTTGGAGGCTGGGGGATAGGTGAGGGGTTCCGAGAATCATGGTCAATTATGGGGGTCACTCATGCGGGTTATCGATTTATTCGCGGGCGCAGGTGGTTTTTCAACCGGGGCGGTCCTTGCGGGAGCGAATGTGGTCTGGGCGGCCAATCATTGGCAGTCCGCAGTTCAGATCCATGCTAAGAATCATCCCGGAACTATTCATGTCTGCCAAGACCTTCACCAGGCAGATTGGTCTCGGGTTCCTGAACACGATCTAATGCTGGCCTCCCCTTCATGCCAAGGTCACAGCAAGGCCCGGGGTAAGGATAGACCACATCATGATGCGGCTCGCGCGACGGCGTGGGCGGTCGTATCTGCGGCGGAGTTCCATCGGCCTTATGCAGTGGTTGTTGAAAACGTCCCTGAATACACGGACTGGGTGTTGTATCCAGCGTGGAAGTTGGCGATGGAGACGCTTGGGTACTCTTTGTCTGAACACATCATAGATGCTGCCGATCATCGCGTCCCACAACACCGCAAAAGATTGTTCATTTGCGCGACCCAATCTCGCACTCCTTTGAAATTGGCGTTTGAAGCCAGTTCTCACGTCCCCATCAGGCCATATATCGACTGGGAGTATCCGAGGTGGTCTCCTATCGAGAAACCGGGGCGAAGTGGCGCAACGCTTGAGCGAGTCAGGAACGGGCGGCAGCGCTATGGTGAGCGGTTCGTGATGCCCTACTATGGGTCTGGATCTGGAAAAACGGGCCGGAGCTTGAATCGCCCCATCGGGACAATCACTACGAGAGACCGTTGGGCGGTCGTTGATGGTGATCGCATGCGAATGCTACAGCCCAGCGAATACAGAGATCTGATGGGTTTTCCGGGCGACTATATTTTGCCTGGTACCCGGAAGGAAGCTATTCACATGCTTGGGAATGCGGTTTGCCCGCCAGTGGCACGTGATATCGTAGATTATATCCAGAGGGCTGCATAGACAGGTTGTGGCCTGGTGGCGGCCACAACCTATAAGGCTAAGCTGATTTCTTTCTGCGACGCCGTTTCGTCGGGCTCAGGATTTTTGCCAGTGCCTCTTTCTCCCATTTATCCGCGAATCGCGACACAGCTTTCGTTTTGTTTGCGAACAGCTTCATCAGCTTTTCTTCTTTCTGAGCAGCAGCTTTCAGCTCAGCTTTCAGCGTCTTTACTTGCTGCTTGAGTTCTGTGATTTCGGCTTTTGCTTCCGCCTTGACGATTCGCAGCCGCTCTGCGGCGGTCACACCAGCCGGCCGACCAGGTTTTTTCGTGGTGGCAGTAACAGTCTTTGTTTTTGGCGGCCGCCCACGTCTTTTGGGGCTTGGTGATTCCGATGTTGCAGCCGCCTTGGGAGGCCTTCCCCGGCGTTTCGGCGCTACTGCATCTCCTTTCGCTTTGGCCTTCGGTGGACGGCCTCTGCGCTTCGGTTGAGTTCGGTTCTCTTGTGTGGATGACTTGGGTGGTCTGCCGCGTCTTTTTGGGGCCGTGGTCGGTGTGGGTGAAACGGAATCTTTTTCTTTTGGCGCCATGATATCTCCTGCTTTTATCATAGGAAAGCAAGATATTGTAAAGAGATAGCTGGTGTTTTGCGAGGAGATATTGTCGTAGCGAATTAGTGTTGATGCCCGAGGTAGACAGCGCCGACAAATATGTGTCGGCAAAACTGTCTCCTGGACGCGCCTCTTCAGGCTCTTAGACACTCCCGAATATAGGTCGGGGCGACCGTATTCGAAGTGTTTCCTTCGAACCATGCGAGCCATTCCTCAATGCTTTTGCACCGAGGCTTGGTGAACACATGGTAGGGGAAAGTGTTCAGCATCCATGTGAGATGTTGGAGAACTTTCCCCTTACCGCCTTGCGGCATGTCCGGCAACTTTCTTGCCAAATCAACTGCCTTTTCCGGCGAGATGGGTTTTACCGTCCCGTCGGGGGTGAGATGGTAGAACAGATTGCTTTTCTGTTCTGCGTATACCTCAATCGGTGATGGATCCATCATCACACCGATAGGGTGAAGCTGGGTTCCCATCTCACGGAGTACCCAGACGAACTCAAGCCCCTGATATCGATCGGGGGTCTTGAACGACCCTGCAGTCGATCTTGACGTCGTCTGTGTAGGCGAACGGTTGGGCCATCTTTATATATTCACCGCGCATGTTCGCGATCAATGTCTCTGTGCTCATGTTGTGTTTTCCTCTTTGTTGTGGGGAAGACACATGAACCCCCAACGGGGAAATGAGTCTTCCCCGATTGGGTTGAAATTAAATCGCGATTTCTACCGGTTCCTCGGACCCGGGTGACAATCGGAATATCTTATCCGGGTAATCCGGATATCCGTAGTCTTCCTCATCCCCAGTCGGCTCGCCAAAATACAAGACCAGGCTGTACTCGCCGTCGTCGTATCGCCAAGCCTCCTCGGTGTGGATGGTGAAATCAAACAAGGCCTGTCCGATTGATCTCCACGCCTTGGGAACTGCCGGGTAGATGGGCGCGTTTCCCTCCCGGATGCAGTACCCGTATACGGGTTTTTCACCCAGGATCTGCAGCCAATGATTCGCGTTTTTCAGTTCGCCAATCATGACTAGTGTAGTGTAACAAATAAAGCGATCATATATAATGACGATGTTTTCCACCAAGAATTATCGGTCCGATATTATGCCAGCACCTGTCACTATCACGCTCTCGGAGGAAGAGCGTAAAGAATTTC
>Ga0256839_1001459_pt1 | contig 28615 bp, 17 predicted proteins | sample 354166metaG_FD_185968 | JGI IMG/M metagenome (GOLD analysis project Ga0256839, IMG submission 185968) | Hydrothermal vent microbial communities from Mid Atlantic Ridge, Atlantic Ocean - 354-166 | ecosystem: Environmental > Aquatic > Marine > Hydrothermal vents | place: Atlantic Ocean: Mid... | reverse complement strand
AGCAAATTTCGCCAACGCAGTCAGCGGGCCGGCACGCAATGGCCTGTCCTTTGATTTCAATCTGTTAGGGACTTCAGGCCTGCACTGGAACAAGGCGTTGCGGCGCTTGCCAATGGAATCACCATTGCCTGCGCACCGCGCCTTGTTCCAGCGCAGGCCTGAAGTCCTGAATACGATATATATGGTTGCCGGGTTAATAAAATACACGTGGAGGTTCAAGTCCTCTCCCCGGCACCATTATTATAGACCATCCCAGACCATCCGAAACCACATTATACATTGTTTTTAAAAGTACTTGAGAGTGCCGAGATATCTGTAACTACCTGATTTACAATAAAACACAGCACTGCATTAATGTCATTCCCGCGAAGGCGGGAATCCAGGAAAATCAATGGGTTCTGGATTCCTGCATCCGCAGGAATGACAGAACTCGGTACTCTCAAGTAAAAGTATTTTCCTTTATTAATTCGATGCCCGTATTGTCTGTCATAGTCTCCGATTGTCCCTTTTGTGGAACGCCACTGGAACGTGAGTGGAACGCAGATTGATGTCTTTTGTTGTGAACGTATACCCATTCACTGTTCACCATTGGCTCGCCATCACGCGCCTTCAATCGATGAATGAGGCGTGCACATATAACGCTGCAATGACTGTCGAACAAACAACGTTGACGCACTTCCGTTCGACTCAATAAGTTGCCGTATCTTATCCGTTACCTCGTCAACTTTGTTCAACGTTGCGGCGGCAGCCATCGCCCGGTCATAGGCCTCCACAACATCGGCACGGGTTACCTCGTAACCCCACCCCTCACACAACCAGCGAAGTGCAGCCATTGCACAGCCGAGTGCAAATGCCGGTTCCGACCCGAGGAAATCCCTTGCCCCTCTCGTCAGCGTTTTCGGATCACAGGGGCTGCGGTTGGCGAGTTCCAGTGCCAGATCAAAAAGCTTGATCTCCTTGGCCGTGGCAAACCACTTACCCTCTTCTCCCGGTGTCGCGGCAATGAGATCGCCCAGGATCTGCGACTTGTCTTTTTCGGGGTAGCGTTTAGCGACCGCGCGAAACCGGGCGATATAGGAATTGCCCACGGCGGCACTTAATCCATAGCGCCAATAGGCCTCCTCATGCAGGCCGGAAGCGATCAGAATCGCCTCACAGGCCTGGTCGATGACGGCGTCCGGCTGGTTCAATCCCCGCGAGGCCTCGGCATACTGCACAGCCTCCGCCTTCTTGCCCATCGCCAGCAATGCCTCGACACCGTAACGCCGGTAATGCCACATGGAATACCGATGCAGTTCCAACAGCTCAAGCAGTTCCTGATACCGACCCGCCACCAACAGGCAGGACAAACAGGCCGTCGCACCATGGAAATAGTTACCTGGATTCGGATCCGTCCAACAACTCCGCACCGTAGGCACCAACTCATCGGCCCATCGCCCGGCGACTTCCAACGAACCACAGATCTCACCCCACCGGTCACCGACCGGGCTGAGATAGTCGACACCATCATCTGCCATCGCCTGCCAGAGCCGATCGAGCCATTGATTACGTGTTTTGTCGTCAGCGGGCGCCTTAATAATGATAGGTATCAACGCATCCAGCATCTTGTTCACGACCGATCCCAGAGCACCGCTGGAACTGTCCACATGCTCCAGTGCCGGCCAAAGCTTTTCTATCAGACGGACCGCGCCCTCTGCCCCAAGCACGGGATCTTTCTTTGTAACCTTTTTGATCTCGGAAACCGCTTCTCGAAGTCGCTGACAGGCCAGTCTCGATGCCTTCCAGCTGTAGGCGCCGGTTCGAAAACGCGCGGGGAACGTCCATTTGTATTTTTCGGGCTTACTCATTCCAATAACTATAATCCCAGGCGGGTAGCCACATCTTCATAATCCGGCGACTCAGTATACAGCTTTTCGAGTTCACTACGTGCCCTGCGGGGCTGACCGAGATCCTCATAGATCTGGATCCGTTCGTACCGAATGGCTCTCAACAGATCGCCGGATCTGTCCTTCTTTCGACGCAGAGCACCGGTCAATGTATCCCGTGCTGCATCCAGAAGCCCGAGTCCATGCAAGGCTTTCGCTTTGTAGAACAGTAGCGCGGTATGGACTGAAGTTTCATTCTCAATACCTTCTGCCAGACGAACCACTTTCCGGAACACATTCCGGTCACCGGGTGAGGCCTCAAGCAGCAACTCTGCCAGGGATAGTTTCACCACCACGTCATCGGGTTCCAGCCGCCTCAGTCTCTCCAGACAAGCCGTGGCATCCGCCCAGCGATGCTGCCCCTGCCAGGCTTCCACCAGGCCCAGCAAAACGCCCCGAAGATCCGGACCAACATGTGCGGACACCTCATCGGTAATGGGCAGGCTCATCGTGGCGGAGATGTCATACTTGTCAAAGTAGTGGCCCAAACGACTGTGGTTCTCAGCCGCCAGTGTCAGGTAGTCTGCCGCTTTCGGCAGCCGCTCCTGCTTCAGCGAGAGAAAGCCTGCCAGATACGCGCCGTCGGCCAGGTGCGTCGATTTCTTCAGCAGCGCGAGCGCCTTGTTCTCATCACCCAGTGCCAATTCCCGGCAACCATCTACCAGCGCTTCTTCATCGTCTGGTGTGACCAAGCGCTTGAAGAAGCCCAGCGTCAAACGGTCTTTCGGGCTGACGGTTGGGGTCGCTGCGGAATAGCTGGAACGCCTCTTTCCACTCTTCCCACCTGTCAGTGGCGTCGTATAGAACAACCCAGTTCCCGGGATGCCCATCGTGGCGTGCTTACCTCTCGACCCGATGGTAAACTTCGCGCCTCGGGGTCCGAATGAGAGGGATCCACCCGACTTGCTCAAGTTCAGGGTTACGCCAGGCGCGATCTTGATTCGTCTCCAGAAACGGAAACACACTATTTTATACCGCCATACACGTATGAATCTGGAAATTTCTCACGCGCATCTTTCTCTGAGGGTGAATACCTACAAACCACCCCTTTGAGGTACAGCTTTTCCTTTTCTGTCTCTCACGCTTCAGGATGTCTTTCATTCAAAAAATAGGCTGATAGCTCAAGTGTAATATCTCTAGGATTATCAATCCGTGAGGTTCCGGTCGAAAGTAAATGCAGCAGGTCCTCCTGATCAGGTTGTCCAATCGCCAGTCGGTACAATACTCTCTGTTCCTTCATCAGTTCCAGCCAGTACTGTTGTTCACTGGTAGGAACATCAAAAACTAACCGTTTAACGTCTGCGCCTCGAAACACCCACCAGGGGCAAAGACCCGATGCATCAGATAAGTGCTCATCTGCGAGTTCTGCAAGATGTTGCCAGGGACTCCCACCAGAAGGTAATCCGACCCATATCTTGTCGCCAAGTGTTCGCGCGATCGCTCTGCGTGTTGAATGCCCTGCAAATCGCTGGATGCGCCCCTCACGTTGCTCAAGATCAACGGGGTTATGCGACAAGTCCCAGTGGACCAGACTGGAACACCATGCATGGAAATCCAATCCCTCCTGTCCGACAGATGTTGTTGCAAGAACATATGGCCAAAATGGCGTGTTAAATGCGCGGCGTATTTCGTCTGTTCGTAACGGCTTGTCAGTTTTCTCCATACCCTGCACGGTAACTGCCTTAACCTCGCTCATAGGCATGGCCACGTGGCACCGCAGAGGGAAGGTACGTTTCCAATTCCCCTTCAGTTCATGTAACCGAAAAATGCCGGATCTTAGTTGAAAACCATCCATTAGCTCCGTAGCCAGTTCATTACCTGTCAGGTTATGAAGGGTTCGGAGAAGCCATAGTTGCTCATCAAGAACTGCTTCCAGGTTACCGTCCCTTACGGCCTCCATGATCGAATGGGGGTACGAGTCCTCGCCACCACCAAGGATCGCGGAAAACAGTGGATTGTCGAGATAATTTCGCAACCCCTGCCAGGACGCTAAAAGTGTGTAATAAAACCCTTCCCCCACAGCTTCCCGCCAATGCCTTTTCAGTGCCCGCCCTACGGCCACACCTGGACTGTGAAACGCGTAGTCAACCAGTGCATGAAGCTCTCTGCTGGAGATCTCGTCCAGACCGGCTTTCGCCTGTTCATCCCACTCATTAAGTAGCCTACCCAGACCTTTCTCCACTCCTCCCCGACCCAATTGGTCATGCAATTGCCGCCAACACAAGATCGAGTGCGTCCATCGCCCCGCCGATTCCTCGATCTGGCCCAACAGCATCCATACAGACCGATTGCGCCGCAGCCGCGGATTGATCGCTATATCAAGCGCCGAGAGCGCGACAACTAATTGTGAGCGTAATTTGCGCCTGATGCGGGACGGTGTACGTTCCTTACATTCGAGTGGATCGGTGTTCTCAATGAGCCAAGGTGACGGATGGAAATAGCCAAGTAGTGCATGCCGGCCCGTGCCAGGCTGAAGAAGCCTGCGGTCAGTAAGGTCTCCATACGTGTAACCGTCTCCCATAAAAAGATGAGACTCAACGGCATAGGACACTAGCGACGCGATCGCTTGAGGAACAGCCCTGAATCGGCTGAAAACAAGTACCTTGCCGGGGTGGCGATCTGCTCGCAACCACCGACGTTTAAGTGGCCACCAGGCTACGGAAGGCTGCAACCAAGGCAACAACCGAGCATCGTAATCAAGCGTTTCGAGCAGTGCTCGCATTTTTGGATGAGGAATGCGATCCATCGAGACAAACGCATCCCGCATGCCCCTGGTCAGCTTCGGCAGTGAATTACCAGCATCACCCTTCTTTGCCTCCTTCCATGCCTTATACCTGGGGCCCATTGCCTGAGCCGGCAACGGGATGGATGTCCAGTACGGTACCGCTGTCCCAGTCTGCCAGTGTTCGATCGACTGAGAGAAATGCCGGTAAACCCGAATATCTTCCGCTAGCAGCGGTGCCGCCAAATGTGAGGTACTGTGTTCAGACCAGCCATCATGGTGCGAAGCTCGTTCGGTACGCGACATGATGGGCCGAAGCAGGCGCTGAATCTTCTCGCGTAGCTCTTCTGCCCCCGCGATGTCCAGTTCACTACGGCGAATCGCTGTTTGCAGAGCAGCAAATAACTCCTGACACCGTCTGCGCTTTGCTTTTGCAGCCGCATCCCCCTCATACAGAAACTCCACCAGATCGAAGAATTCCTCGTGGTGCGATATACCGATATCCACATCCCGATTTCTCGTGTAAAGTCGGTATGGTGTAGCAGACAGCAGCAGAAGGGCTGTTGAAATACCACCGCCCTCACCACGCAGACGTTCAATAACCCTGCGTGCTGCATCGTCGATCTCCGAAGACAAGATATCCCTGAAGTTCTGGAACTCATCAAAAATGACAAGATCCGGACTGAGACCTTCAATGGCAGAAGCAGCCAAGGCATTACGCATGCGGGCAATCAAGTCGAGATCATCGTCAATATTAAGGAGCGCCGGAAGCACGTGCTGTCCTTTTTTTAGCTGGAATTCCTTCCGGACAGACTCGTAGAATGCACGAACCAGACGGCCATTCCCCTTGATACGTTGCCGTTGAGATCTTACAACCCGGCACCAATAGGTTTCGGCGTTCCGTCGAAATAAATGCCTGCGTCGTCCCCGTAACAGCCTCGGCCACAGCCGCTTAACCAAGCAATGGACCAACGCCCTTTCCTCCTGGCGTCCATCTCGCCGCCGGTTCTTGCGGATCGGGATGGAAGTCTCTGGTGTCAGAGTGTACAGATTCAACTTTGGATGCGAAGGTGGGTCATAAAGCGGCACGAGTGTCAAACGGTCTACACTACAATGCGCCGTGGTCCGTTCGTCGTCCGGCAGAATCTCCAATAATTTCCTGCGGTTCTGCGCAGCGATAGAAAGGCTATTGCAGACATAAAATACAACTAATGGTCCGCTTTTAGCGTCCATCATCCGCAACATGATTTGCTGAGCCACAACAGTTTTTCCAAGCCCTACTTCATCGGCCACCAGGAAGCGGGCATTTCGCCGACGGAATGCCCGTAGTGCCGCTTCCACGGTCGCATTCTGAAATGGTTTCGGACTAGCCATGATGATCTTGATGTGTAAGTTCCGGGCGTATGACGTTCCATGTTTTTACGAATTCCTGAAGAACACCCAGGTCACCAGCGCTGGATTCTTCACTGTCCTGCTCATTCAGGTACTTCACATAGGCTTTGAGCTTTTGGTCTACTACACGAAGTGAGTCAGGATTGCGTGACCAGGCGCGAAGCACTTCTTCCAGTGAAGGCGCCCACCATGGCGTGGTCGCCACCGCGCCACCTCTTGTTCCCTTGCCGGGCTTTGATTCGTCATCCCAGTTACCACCACCATCGCTGTTACAAACCGGATGCAAGAGCGATCGTATCCATTCGAGAAATGCCCGCGGGTTTAAGTGATGCGCCATAGCCCGTTGGTCCCGATCCCGAGGAAGCCCGGATACAACATCTACCTTCTGAACCCATTCGGCCTTGAGTTCACCGAGACTGAGCTGGACGAGTACAAACTCGGTAAGCTGGTATGTGGCTACTGTTGGCAGTCTGAGCGTTTTTACGCCAGACGGACAATTGACAAGATGCGATGTAAGCAAACCTATATCCATTCGGATCTCCGGGAACCCGGGATTTAGCGCCACACCACTTTCTAGTACTGGTGTTCCTTTCTTGATAACCAGCCTGACATCCCATACCGAAACTATGGCTTTCCGTGCTACCTCGAGGAGTTCTTCCTGAGTGTCTGAATCCACATTCTCGGATTCGTCCTTATTCAGGATAGCGCCCTTCGCTACAAATTCACGCAGACTTTTGTAAAGGGCATCATCGATACCCAACTCGATGATTGCCTCCGTGTTAATACCCTGCCAACCTCTGGCTGTTGCATTCGCACTACCCAACCACACACGCGCTCCATCATGCACCTTCGCACAAATCAGCTTGGCGTGAAGTCCGCGCAAAAGTTGTTCGGCCTCATCCTGATCTTCCCCAGCTTTTATATGTTCAGAATCAGCATCAGGTGCATCCATATAGAGCAGTTGTTCGAACCCTGCTAGTGGTTTCTGTGCCTGTCTCAGTAATGCACTCAAAGTCATCCGACTTGACAGTAGCAGCCGCCTGGTCGCTTCAGTACCCCAAGCACCCAACTGCCGAGTGGTTCCACCGTCGAGAAACGGACTAATTACCAACAGCTCTTCCAATTCTTCTGGCGCGTCCGGCAGCCCGGTTATATGACCATCATGGCGGAACTCAATCTGTGTAACGGTGATACCGGCAGGACCGACCCATGCGGCGCTATCCAGCTCTCGTCTGATCCAGGTCGGCGTGTGTCGCGTGAGCCCCGACATTTCCATGAGAACACGACCCATATCACCCATCCCCGCGATAGGCGTCCCATCCTCGCCTGGAGTTGCCACCAGCAGCAAACCCAAATCGTACGAGTCATCACGGGTCAGATTCCGGCTCCCGATCCAAAACCGCCATTGCACAAGATCCTGTTCTGGCCGTCTGTAGCGGATAAGTGCCAGCTTTGGGTGCCAGGATCGCACATGCTCGTCGGTCTTAATCTCGCAAACAAACCGGTCCATGATTCCCAGGATCGCAGGCTTCACTTTTGGCACGGTCATGCGACCCGCTTGCACAAGAAATCGTAATCGGTCACGCAAGTTTTCATGAGCAGTCACAAAATCCACCTTGCTACCTGACCCGCGCTCATCATCGAGGCCAGCCAGGGCAAGCATGACAGCTACGAGTACAACCATGTCACACGAATAACTCGTTACGAGTGCCAAGTCCGTCTCCCAGCCCGGATCTGGTCGGATGGCATCCAGGTATGAGAGCCCCCGGATATCCGCGTTCATGCGGCCCCCTTCAGGTCATGGAGCAGCCTGCTGACATTTGGCCAGCGATAGTGTATTTGATCAGCAAGCGTCTGTTCCTGGGGCTGCCATTCAGCACGGCGTTCCTTTGCTGAAAGTCGCTTGGGGAGTCGTGCCCGTCTACCTTTGCGCGTCTCCTCAGCCTTCGCATAGACATCCCGCAGGTCCAATAGTTTTTTTGGGCTGTCGATCCAGACGAGCGTCGCATCCAGCACATCGTGGAGGTAGCCCGGCAAACCCGGCAGATCCGCGCGAAGAGCATCAAGCTCCAATGATCGACCAATCTCGGCGAAACGGCTAAGCACAACGGGTAAATGCTCCCTGTGCAGACGGTCAGTGGGTAACCTATCTTCGTTTTCCCGTATAGTCTCGACCAACGCCGCATAAACAGCACGGCCTACAGCCGACAGTGCGGCGGCTCTTCGTGACCGCTGCAATGCCTGTTTATCCTCTTTGTCGGCAAACTGCAGTACAGGGCGACTCCACGGTGCATTGGCGCGATCGATATCGAGTTTCCCTACATTTTCTGCGAGATACGATAATAGCGACGGCAAACCACCACCCTCGGGCTTCGGCACCCCGACTAACTGCCGCTGAACGAAGTCGCGCTCTTCACACGTCATCTTGAATGACAACGTGCGGTTATGATCATGCCATTCAGCTGGTGCTGGCGGTGTGCGGATGAAGAATTCGGACACATCCTCCAGGTAGTGTCCGTCGTCATCGATAAGACGTGACGAAATCCTACGCCTTTCGATGCTTCGATGCAGTTGTGACTTCGTCGGCCAGGTTCCATCAGGCCGACGTCTCAGAAATCCCCATGTCCCCAGTGCTGTCCAGTAAACGAACGAGGGCGGTTGGCTGGTTGGCTCCGGATAACTGCGTTTCCCGATGGTCCCGTCCAGACCACGTAGTCGGCCCGCCAGGGCTGTCTCGGTAACTGTAACGCGCTGCGCCATGCCCTCGTATCCGCCATCACGAACAAGATCTTGATACATCCAGGGAATGAATAAAATATACCGTAATCTGGTATGTAGCACCGACGTTCCCGGAAAAAACCGGTTGGCATAGCCGCTATGTATGAGAAGAAAACCGATCTCGTCCTGTACCCCTGTGACATCCTCGCGTAATTGAGTCTCGGCGCGGCTTACTGCATCCTTCGATAGCAATACCCATCCGATGGCAGGCTTCAAGACTCATCTCCTCGATTCACGTTATTTCTCATCAACACTCATACCCCCCCGGATTTACTGATAGATATTCATGCGTCTTTGAGATCATCCAGAAATTCAGAAGCCGGATCTACACTCGTCACCAACAGATAATCCCGTGCGCGAGTACAGGCAACGTACAACAGGTGGCGCTCTGTGTTGTAGACCTCTTCCAGGTCCGAGTCATCAACAACAGTCTCTATACGATCCTGCAAGGGAATGACTTCATCATCACAAGCCATAACCACCACCGCGCGAAACTCCAGCCCCTTCGCTAAATGCATGGTACTGACAGCCAGGTACCCGCTGGTACTCTCCAGATTTTGATCAAGCACCTTGAATGGAATCGATGCATTCTCAACTGCGCCGATGGCGCGATCCAGTTCCTTTTCAGATCGGACAAAAACGCCCATCTCATGCGGCAGCACGCCTTCGCTTTGTCTTTCCGACAACCATTGACTGACCGCATGTCGTTCATCTTCGATACACTCCAGCACCTGGATACATGGAGCCGGGCCATTGAATACTGAAACAGTGCCGCGTCGATCTTCTGTATTCCCATCCACATCTGAGACTTCTGGCCCCAGCAACCTATCAGCCTGCATCCTGATCTGGTGCGAGGTTCTGTAGTTGATATGAAGAGTACGGGAACGGCCGCGAACATCAACACCGAGTGATTTCCAGGAAAACGGGGTCTGGAAGATTCTCTGCCCGAGATCACCAGCAAAAAACAGGCTGTTTGGCCGCTGATCACCCCCTGCTCCACCCCCTTGTCCACCAAGCGCCGCAAGAAATCGCAGTTGGGAAACACTGATATCTTGTGCCTCGTCAATCACAGCAAAGTCAAAAGGCGGGTGTTTTCGCTCTGCAATCTGAGTCGTCAGTTGATTAAACAGACCGGGGTAAGTCAGTAACCCCCTGTCTATCAGGGATGATCGGACTCGATCAAATATCGACCACAGCACCTGGCGCTGTTGCTCTGAGAGGCGAGTTTTCCTGCCCAGGCGTTTGACGTCACGATAGGACTCCCAGGTGTCCAATTGCCACGCATCCACTACCTCATTCCATTCAGTCATCAGGAAACGCTGGCTGAATTTATGCTCGCCTGCTTCTGCAGATGCCTCAATCAAAAGTTGCTGCAATTCATCGCTGGAGACGATATTTGGGGCACCCCCTTTATCAACACAGTGAATTTCATAAAGTCGCCGACCAATTGCATCAATGGAATGGACTTCCAGGCGCTCGCCAAGTTGCGGCTCATGACTGATCAACCGCCTCAGCTTGGTTCTCAGCGAATTGGCGAGTAGCTCGGAAAATGTGGTCAACAAGACTCGCGCATCCGGGTGATTGCGGGCAAGAAAAACCGCTCGATGTAATGCCACAATAGTCTTACCCGTGCCTGCCGAACCCGAAACCCGGGCCGGGCCGTTATAGTCCTTTTCAACCCACTGACGCTGAGCGGAGTGGAGAAATATCGTCCATTTCTCCCACGGGTAATCCAGGGCGCGCTCAAGTTCTTCGACATTTTTCATTACCCGGAAACGACGTAGTGCATCGGGATGCTCAAACGGATCGACATTTTCGATTACGGGCTGGGTAATCTGTGGCCTACCGCCTGTAGCCAATTCCAGGAGCGCCTCTGCCGCCTCAGCAGGCAAATGATCGGCCAATTCCAGCACGCCATCTTCGTCAGTCGCACGTACATCATCCAGCCACTCGGCTGGTACGCCATAGCTCAGAAGCTCCTCATCGGTAATATCTGTAAACAGCAGTGGTTTTTGTGAGGCTGTCAGTTCAGCCTGCATATCAGTCGGCGTATCAACGGGAGCTACATATTTCGGCACAGTGATTTCCCGCACCATTTCGCGCACTTCCACCAACTGTGCCGCACCTGTTTTGGGATGCGTTTCGAGCTTACGACGTTCTGCCCAATGATAGGCTTTATCATGGTGACCGACATAACAAAGCAGAAGGCTTGAATGTGTCTTATGCACAATCAATCGGATATCCCGGCTGACGCGAACCGACCAGAAATTCGGATCTTTGGCTCTGTCGAGCTTATGAAACTGCATTCCAGGGTTGGCTGGATTCAGTTGCAGATCGAATGCTGTGGTCTTGACCTGCTTTTGTTCCTCACCATTGAGTTTGGCCAGGCTATCGGTGAAGGTGTCGGCAATTCTGAAATTCATATAATAATTTTTTCATTCATTTTTTAGGCACCAAATATGTCTATAAAGTCATAAGTCACTCACACTAATTAGGATTAGATCACCAAGTGCGCATCTTAAATAGCCGACCCTGTTCATTTTCATCATGTAGCGTTAAAACTATCTCACTCTCATCAAATACTGGCTCTTCTCCCTCTCTCTTTTGAGGAAGGTCGGAGTCGATGAGAGTAATAACAGGCTGAATTCCTAACGCAGCATAACGTCGGATTACGTTCAATAAATTCTCTTTCTTCCGGTCATCAAGCGATTCAAATACTCCGTCGTGATATACAAACCTGGGAAACTTATCGCTGAGATGTGCACGCAGAACTGCCATATCAAAAGCTATACACAATAATTTTCGATAAGTTTGTCCCATGTCTGCACTTGTTGCATTACCAGATTTATCCAATATTTCCGCTTTAAACTCTAAGTGCCCTGCCTGGTTTGGGGATGCACTCAAAAGTGCTTTCTGATCTATCACTTCCTCAACAATCTCACTAAAAAATATTCTGATTGAAGAAAACAGACTACTCTTGTCCGAATTCTGCTCTTCAACATCAGATTCGATTTGAGTCTGCAGGCGCCCTAGATCTTCTTTTAACGTACGAATCTCACCGCGCAATTCTTGCAACCGATGCAGAAAACCACGCTGACGTTCAAGTGCAGTGATATCCGCTCTTAGCGATACAATTTCATTAGAAACTGATTTATACTTATTAAACACATCAGTGCTACTTAAAAATGACAGAAGATCCGATCGCTTCTTACCCAATACATTAAGTTCTTCATTGACAGATGCCAGCTGCGATTCAATTTCTGACAAATCTTCAAGAAGGTATGCGCGACGCTCTTCTGTAATTGCCCTGTTGAATGCAATCAACTGTTGATAGTCTTTTTTTATCTGCCCCTGGAACAGAACCCCAGCCTCGTTAAATAGACGTTGTGCATCATCTGGATTAAATAAAATCTGATCATCCTCTAATGAGGATCTGATCTTTCTATTTGCTTTGTTCAATGAATATCTTTTTGCATTGAGATCGGCAATGCGCACATCAACCTCATCGACCAATTGTTTCGTTTGACCTTCATCCTGCAATCGGAAATCAAAAGCATCAAGGAACTTCTGCTTCTTTTCTACTTCTTCCTGCTTTAAAAGCAAAATACCCTCAATTTTACTGATATCCTCAACTGATCCACCCAGTTCATTTCTGATGGTCTGCGCAGCATCTTTCCTTTCTTCCAGCGCTTTTTCCTTCTCATAATATGAGGAAATTAGCTGAGCATTGAATCCCAGAATATGTGCCAGAAATGGTTTCCAGTCAGAATGTGGCCCTGCAAATTTACGCAACTGAAATACATCTCGATAGTCTTCCTGAGAACGCAGCAGATACCCTATTCCCTTGCGATAAGACCAAGGTTTTAGTCCGCGCCAGTCAAGCAAGCTATCTAGCATTTCACGTGCCCTATCAAAAGGCATATCTAAATGATCCCAATCTGATTCTGGAATCTCTGTGAAATCTTGTAATCTCGCTTCATGCTTTTTGAAACTGATCTTGGTTGCATTATCCACACCCCTTCGTACTGTCACATAGGATGCATCAATCAACTCAATCTCAAAAAAGAATATAAAGTCCTTAAATAAATCAAGATGCTTAAACAGAAAGAACTTTTTATTCTTTCCAAGAAGAAAACTGAAATCAAGAATACGCCCTAACGTACTCTTCCCTAGATTATGTGTGTCTTTATTCAGGTTCTCTGGTATACGTATTTCCGCCATAACGACATTTAGGCCAGACACAAAATCTACTGGTTCGAACAGATCAGGCTTGTTGGAGTAAAGTCTAGATAGTCTCATTGCCCCGTGTACTCCACAGCATCAGTTTTTGGGCGGTAATCAATCATCCCTAACAGGTAAAGGAAATTAAGCGCAGGCAGAAATAGAATTTCTCCACCTACAACCGCACTCTTTGCATATTTTCGCAAGCTGTCATAATCATCAATTCGCCGTTTTTTAAGGCGCATGAGCAACAAAAGTGACACGTTGATCACTGTGCGGTCTGGATGCGAGTGCTTAGTTGGTTTCAGCATCACCCACCTCTCCAATATCACAGTTCCAGTACATATAGAACAAGACAGCACGCGTTAGACGCTTATGTTTGTTCTGACGAAGAACAGGGTCGCGGTTAAACAATAGGTCAATCAGATGCTCCATTACCTGATCAAACGTCTGGTAATCCTTTCGTTTTGCTATGATTTTTAATTGGAATTCATCAATGATCGTTTCGTACATGTGCAACAATTCAAGGTTCTCTGGTGCAGCCAGAAAATTGTGAATCGTCGCTGTTTCTTTAAGATACCTCTTACGCTGGGCTTCAGCATACTCAGCACTCATATTGTTGATCTCATTTTTCTTGTCGTAGCGAACCCGCGCTGTTGGTGGATCATCAATCACCTCTTTCACACTATCCTTATGTCTTGCAAGCGCCTGAACTACCTCAGCCAAGTCGTCGGGGCTCACGATCAATGGTGAATCTACTGGATCCAGGTTTGCAAGATTTGGTACATCTGGGAACTCTTTCAACCACATTTCCAATTGTTCTACTCCACACAAGCAAATAGATTGCTGTGGAATATCACAGACTTTCGAGATATATGCCCTTATCTCGCTCTCTGCATTCCCGGCCAAACGCCGATTTGCAAATAACATATAATTGTCAACTTTCTTATTGGCGCGCAATTTAATGATGCGTGGAATCTCTTTCCCAAGAACAGTATTGTCACGAGTAGTGCTGTAGAAATCTGACTCAGAATAACTGCGATTATACCCATTGGTATGCTTTGCCTGAATAATTGTAATACCGCTCCAGGGTTCTGCTTTACTTGGAAAAAGCTCTGCCGTTCCTACAAACTTTGCATCACGCCCTCCGTCCGGCCCCTTTGCAAAACCCTGCACAGAAGTACCAAGCAGTCGTTTGCACATGAAAACGATTAGGTTCTCAAACTGGTCATCACTAAGGTCTTCGTATGCATATTTCATCTGTATATTATTACCTTGCATTCACAAGAATTACTCCACCCGAAACACCTTCATCACTTCATCCCCCAGGTGGTTGATAACTTTGACCGCGATGCGGCCTGATTCTGGTTTGGTGAACGGTCTCGATGTATCGCTGTTGAGGGTACCCCAGGCATCGGCATTAATCTCTGCTTTGAGGGTAGTTTTGAGCGCCTTGTAGGGATCATTCGCGCCGAGGAAGTAGGCATGGCGAACGAAGAAGCTTTCTTCGTTGTAGTCGGTGTCGATAAACCAGCAGGCGATGCCCTCAGCGCCATCAGAACGGACTTCACCGGTGTTGGGGTGGAAGACGTCGACGCCGTTGACTTTGACCTGGATCTTTCCATCTTCTGCATCGAGGATGTCGATGTCGGGTTCGCCGAAGATGACAAACAGGTTGCCCTTGCCGGTGTTCTTGAGATCATCGGCCATGTGCAGATCGGCGTTCATTCTGGCCTTGAGTACGGGGATGCGGCCGAGTTTGCTGAACTCGGTTGAATGGGCGTCGTAGTTGAAGGCGCAGGTGATGAGCACATCGAAATCAGCATCTCCGGCTTCACGGGCAGCTGCAACCAGGTCGGGGCGGGAGACGGTGCCAAATTCCGGGCCGACAAAGATACCGGCGCGTTTCTCCGTACCCCCCTGATCAGAATCGGCTTCACCGCCTTCAAAGTAGCGACCCTCGGCGCAGATCAGATCGCCCGGCCAAAGTGTAAGTGAGGTGAATTCGATCTTGTCTTCCTTGTGCGCCTGCTGCACACCGGCGGTCTTGAGGTTTTCCAGGATCATGGTGACAAAATCTTTCTCTTCACCATAACCGCCCTTGTCGTCTGCAATGCTATCGATCAACTCATCATTCTCATCGACGCCCAGAACGCGGTGCGGCGACAGACTTTCCACCGTGAACGGCCCGGCGACACGCACCTTTTTCTTGTCTTCGTAGGGTTTGTCGTAGAGGTATTCGAAATCCGCCTTGGCGGCGATGGAGGCATCGATCTCTTTCTGCCGCGCGATGCGCAGCTCCCACCACTGCTTGTGCAACTGAACCACTAATTCATTTTCTTTTTTTATTCGTGTCAATTCGTGTTCATTCGCGGTTCCATCTTTTTCTTGAACCACGAATGGACGCGAATGAACACGAATGTTTTCGGGGAGTTCGCGGGGGATTTCCCATTCCTCCCATGACTCGCCCAATGCCTGGTTGAGCTGCTCACGCAGTGGCTCCAGCTTTTCCTGAAACTGCTCCCAGATGACATCGATCTCGGTGTTATTGGCGATGGATTTCAGGGTGATATGGGGTACGCGCTCATAAACGAAGCCCTGGCGGATATTACCGTGGGTCGGGGACTGCGAAGGAGTTGTGCGGGTGATCTCTGCTTCCTTCTGCTGACCTTCCGGGCTGTCGGCCAGCAGGTAAAAAGGATAGCGTGCACCCATAATGCGGGCACGGGCCAGCGCCAGAGCAACACGGGATGTATCAATGGTGATCCAGCGGCGGCCCCATTGTTCGGCGACATAGGCGGTGGTTCCTGAGCCGCAGGTGGGGTCGAGGACGAGGTCGCCGGGGTCTGTTGACATCAAAATGCAGCGTTCTATAGCTCGTATACCAGTCTGCACGACATATGTTTTCCCAGCTGGAGGGGCAGTATCCAACCAAATATTGTGAATCGGGGAAACTGGATAATCATCAAGTCTGAGCCTGTAACGAATTGTCTTACCACCACTATATGGTTCAATACGGGTTGCATAGTAAAGGCGTCGCATACCAGTTATTGGAGATTTCCATGATCGTCCCTGTGGTGGATTATATGTCCGGCCTTGAAAATCAAAGGCGTAAATTCCAGTTGCAAAAGCACCTGTTGGATAGAGTGCTGTAAGTTGATAAAGATATGCGTCAGATGGTAATAGTGAATGGTTTCGGATTTCCTCGGCGGATAATTTTCTAGTTGTCCCATCAGGTCGGAGTATTGCGTTCCAATGCGAATCACCTTGCACGTTAGAATTTTTAAATAGTCTCCGGTACTTGAGAGCATTTACGTCTCTTGCGTACCAAAGAATCGTGTCACATACCCCTTCTAAAAAACGACCTCCGAGAGTCATATTCTTTGTTCTATATGATATTTGCTCGATAAATTGAGAATCTCCAAACACCTCATCCATCAACGCCCGCACCCGATGCACATTCTCATCCCCAATCTGCACAAAGATCGAGCCTGAATCGGTCAACAAATCCCGGCATACCGTCAACCGATCCCGCAGATAAGTCAGATAGGAATGAATCCCGTCCCGCCAGGTATCCCGAAATGCCTTAACCTGTTCCGGCTCGCGGGTGATGTGATCCATCTTGCCGTCCTTTACATCCCGGCTGGTGGTGGACCACTGAAAATTGGAGTTGAACTTGATACCATAGGGCGGATCGAGGTAGATGCACTGCACCTTGCCACGCAGCCCTTCGCGCTCGGCCAGCGAGGCCATCACAGCCAGGCTGTCGCCGAGGATCATGCGGTTGGTCCAGTTGGCATCGTGCTGGTAGAACTCCGTTTTCGCGCCCTCATCCGGCACGCCATTGAAATCGGCGAAGAGATCGACTTGCGGGTCTGCCGTCACTTCATCCGACTCGGTACGGCGCAGCAGATCGTCGATCAATACCTTGGGATGCACCTTTTCCTGGATATACAGCGGCGGCGCATGCACCACCAGGTCGGACCAGTCCTGCTCATCCTTGCCGCGCCACACCAGTTGCGGATCGAGGTCGCGGTTGCGACGTTCGTAAGCCACGCGGATGGGGCTCTGATCATCCTTTTGCAACATCGACTGGTATTCCGCCGTCGGGATGTTCTTGCGCGACGCCTCCTCGTGCGTGATCGTCTCGACGATTTTCTTTTGTTTGGGTTTTCTTGCCATTTTTTTATTTCTCTTGAACCACTAATGGACACGAATGAACACTAATAAGAACCAAAAAACATTCGTGTCTATTCGTGTTCATTCGTGGTTTCCTATAAAACAATTCTTTTCCACTCCAGTTTCGCGTGTTTGAAGTTGAGCAACAGCCCGAGCTTACAGCCTGTGATTTTAAGGTAGTTCATCATTTGCCCAACTTCGTGGTTCGTCATTCTATCAATCGTCTTTGTATCCACCACGATCTGGTCAAAGCAGATCAGATCCGGTACATACTCGCCTACTTTTACAGTCTTGTACTCCACATCAAATCTGGGCTGTTGGCGATAAGGAATATCTCGCAATTCAAATTCAACGACCAGCGCATTCTCATATGGCTTCTCAAGAAGCCCATGCCCTAATGTATTCAGCACTTCCATTGCGCAACCTACAATCTGATGCGCCTCATTCCCCAAAATCAATTCGTGTTTATTCGCGTTCATTCGTGGTTCCAGATTTCCTTCCAGGGCGTTTCAGGCCGGACTGGAGTCCATCTATGTGTTCGAACAGATCCGGGTTGATCTGTTGCCACAGTGGGTCGAGGATAAACTCCATGCCCTCCCTGCGCGCCATTTTTGCCGCTGGAACAAAATCGCTGTCACCTGCCACCAGAATAATGGTTTTGACCTGGCGTTTTAATGACAGTGAGGCGATGTCAATCCCGATGCGCATATCGACGCCTTTCTGGCGCAGACCCAGCCTGACAGCGCCACCGTCCAGCGATGCCCAGAGGTTGCGCAATGTCTGTAGATTACGGGCATCTTCGGCAGTGAGCTGCAGGTTGATGTCGTTATCGGCTTCTGCTGAACCTAAGCCTTCAAGGGCTGCAACACACTGCCGGGTGCGTAACAACTGCTTTGTCAGAGCAGGGTTCAGCGCCCAGTCGTGTTCACGGGTTACCTTGCCCAGTCGCAATGCAACCTTGCGTTGTTTGCGTAATACATCAAACAACTCACGCCGTTGCTTTGCCAGATCGGATTTATTGAAATCAATCGGACGATTGTCGATGGGGTGATGCGCCTTACCGGCATAGGGTACGGCATCGTAATAGAAGATACGGTAGACATGCTGATGCCAGCGCGAGCCGTCATCCCCTGTCAGGGTTTTGATGTGGTTACGGCAAAGGTGGCGCATACAGGCCACTATTTTTCCGGGGGAATTGCAACGATTCTCAGCGACTAAATGTGGCAGGCGTCGGAGAAAGTAGCCGCCATCGATCAGGATGGCAATGCGAGCAGGATTCATATTGAACTCCCGCGTACCGCAAGGAACTCCCGAACAGACCGCCCAGACGCAAAAAAGCCCCAGGGGTTCGGCACACGCTCATAATTGTTGAGCGGGCGTACTGCCAAGGGGCGGATGTACCGAGTATTATCGACCAAACCGGTGGAAAATTCAATTTTTTCGCTGATTTGCTGTTTATTCTTCCTTGGTCTCATACTGTCTCCTCCGTAAGATAGGGCTGCAGCATTTTATCGAACTCTTCTTCAAGCCTTTCCGCAAAATCACTTTGCATTTCATACACATCGGTAAACTCTGCAAAAGCCCAACGACCATATTGCCCATGATTGTTCACCCCGGGCACCCAGTAGACCTCCATCGTGGTCTTCTTTTCTTTTGCATCCTCACGCCGGTAGCCCTTGATTTCGACGATCAAGTGCAACAGGTCATCGTCGCCGTGGCCATCTTCCACCAGCACAATAAAGTCGGGGATGTATTTGCGTGTTTCTGAGCCGTAGCGGTAGGGCACTTCCAGTCCCAGATTGTGGTTCTTGACGTATGCCCTCACCTTGGGATGAGACTCTACAACGCGGCAAAATTCGCCTTCCCAGTCACTGTCAAGGATGGCCCAGTTGATATGACAACGTTTGGCATCTGTCTCCCAACGATCTGTTTTTGATGTATTGAAATTGACGTGGGCGGTGGAGCCGATGGGGTTATAGGGGTCAAGCACGGCCTTGATGGGGCGCTCACCCACCAGTTTTCGTGTGATACCCGCCGTGATACGCTCGCAGGCCATATCGGCGAGTTCCTGGTACATGAGCTGGGCGGGATAGGTGCCACCCTTGCAGACCAGGCAGTTATCGAGCCACTGCCGGGTGATGCGCTTCAGTTGACCAAAGAGATGCAGTTTAGGCTCTTCACCGGGATCGCGCCATTTTGTGTAGAGCAATCGCTGGGTGATGTGAAACAGCAGTGTAGAGCGCCGCATATCCTGCAGGTGTTCCAGGCTCAAATCCACGTCCTCTCCGATAATGCCAGCATTCTTGGTAATCGAAGGGCCGACCAGATCAGGGGTCAGTTCCAGCACGGAATCATCCGTAAACTCTGCGGTGAGCCGTTCTTCCGGCAGTTCGACCCGGTAGCCCACCACGCGTGGAAAACGTATTTCGAGGGCATCGCGGTCGGGGCGAATGGCCTTGACCTGGATGGTCTCTCGGGGTGGCTGCGGTGGGGCAACCACCGGCTTGGCGGTGAAATCAAAGGGTATACCCAGTACATCGGCGTATTCGACGTTGAACAGCCCTACTTCATTGAGGTCGTAGGATTGGCGGCGCAGAGCGCGGCCAATCACCTGTTCGCAAAGCAGCTGGGTGCCGAAGGCGCGCACACCCAGAACATGGGTAACGTTGTTGGCATCCCAGCCTTCGGTGAGCATGGAGACAGAGACCACACAACGGATCGATTCTCCCAGTTGCCCCGCCTTGCCAACCGTGTTCATGACCTCACGCAGCAGATCCTGCTCGCTGATGTTCTCAGCTTGACGCTGATCCCCGGTACGTTCGACAATTTCACGGCGGAACCGGTTGATTTCATCGCTCGCCATGTTGCGGAAATTCTTGTCCAGCGCCTCGCCGGATTCCAGCTGTTCGCTGTCAATCAACAAGGTGCGTGGCCGGGCAATCGGGTTACCATGCTCATCGAAGTTGCGGAACAACGGCAGCCGGCCGTTTTCAAGCGTGGTGGAACCGTCATCATTCTCCCGATGAAAGCCGGATATAAAGTCGTACACCAGTTTGGATGTTGATGTGTTGTTGCAAACCACGATGAAGCAAGGCGGCACTCGCACGCCCGCATCTTTCCATAGCTCGTAGGTTTTCTCATAGTGGCCATAAAGGGCTTGCAGCGCGGTTTGCAGTTCAACCGGCAGACTGAGTGGATCGAGGGTTTTGGCCTTGCCCCGTCCCTTCTTGGGCATACGCGTGCGAATGTGTTCCCAGAGGTTACGGAATTTGGGCATATCCCCACCGGGAATATTGTCGGCCACCGGCACACGCGGCAGTTTGACGATGCCGCATTCAATGGCATCCATGAGGGAAAAATCGCTCATGGTCCAGGGAAACAGGGTGCCTTCGGCATAACCGGAACCACGCAGGAAGAAGGGCGTTGCAGACAAATCAATGACCCGGGTGACACCCAGCTTTCTTTTGACCGCTTCGATTCCGCTTATCCACAGTCGCGCCGCTTCGTTGTTCTTTTCCGCTTCTTTCTTGTCATCCCCTTTTAAGGCGCCTTCATCATCATGTACTGGCTTTTCACGATAACAGTGATGGGCCTCATCATTGATCACCATGATATTCTTCATGCCCATCAGGTCGGGCATGACTCTTTGCAGCATCTGACCTTCGGTTTCCAGCGTATTCAGTGACTCACCCCGTCCCTGCAGCAGGGATCGGCCACCTTTGGAAAGTTCCATGCGCTCACGAAGCTTGAATGCGTGGTAGTTGGTGATGACGATCTTGGCCCGCTCAAGATCACCCATCATGTCGCCCGGGATCAGCTCCCGGCTGAGGTAGTAACTGTCCGGGTCGTTGGGCATCAGCACGCGCAAACGATCGCGAATGGTTAAACCAGGGGCCACAATCAGGAAGCCGCGGGTAAAGCGCTTACTCTGCGGTTTACGCACCGCGTTGATGGTTTGCCAGGCAATCAACATGGCCATGACCGTGGTCTTGCCGGCGCCTGTCGCCAGTTTCAAGGCGAGACGCATGATTTCCGGGTTGGCATCGTTGTTCGCATTCGCCAGATGTTCCAGAAAACCCTTGCCGACTTTTCCTGCATTGGGCGCCACTTCGGTCAGCCAGATGGCCGTTTCAACGGCTTCAACCTGGCAGAAAAAGGGACGGATACCACTGAAATTGTGATGCCGCCAGTGTTGGAGCAGGCGAGCGGTTTCGGGTGTTACATGCCAGTCATTCGGATTCGGCAACTTTCGCCATTTATCGACCTGCTGGCGAACGCCATTGATGATTGCTGTATGGTCATACTGCTGTTCTTCTGAGGACAACCCCTTGCCTTCATCGAAGAGCAGTTGTGATTGTTCTGCCGTCCCTTTGCGTTTTCTGGGCTTGGGGATGGGTGTAATGAACTCTGCACGGCGACGGCTTTCGATGATCTGCTGAGTGGGCTGGCCGCTATCGTCGAGTTCCCAGTGCCGATTGGGGTAGTCGTACGGAGAATTGAGGATGGGGTGTTCGAAGAATTGGTTATTCATTTCCCTTATATTCCCCTCTTACCCATTGATCTACCGCATTTTTTATGAATTTCCAGAGACGTCCCACTTTATGGGCAGGCATGTTCTTGCGATCGATCCATTTGTATATGGTGTCTCGCTTGACCCGAGATGAGCCGCAATCTCATCCACCGAAAACTTGCCTCGGTTGCCGGGCAACGGCCCTGACGGCGAAGTTGCTTTAGCTCCTGGAGTTTCAATCTCGTTTCGGCTAGAGAGACTTCCGGGAAGTTTCCTATTTTTAACTGGACGAGTTTAGAAGTGAGCGGACTGGTGTAACGGTAGAAGAAAGTTTTCACTCCAGTAGCACCACACGTCACTCGCAAACCCGCATTTCCACCGGTATCTGCCATGTCCTTGTCACTTGGCTTCATCGCTTCTACTGTTCTGGCAGATAGGTGTCTGGTATTCTGCCCTGTTGGCATGGGCGCCCTCCATGATGGTGTCAGGTTGCCCGATGCAAAGGAAAAAGTGTAGGTTGCGGGCGGCCAGCAAAATTTACACCAGAACAACCTACACTACAACCTACACTTTTTCGTGAGATTGGGTGATATTTTATGAGATTCCAAGAGACAGCATGAGACAGAAAGAAAATGAAATATGCTTTATAATCAATAACTAAAAAAATATAACAGCATGATTTCAGAAAAGAAAAAAAATGAACATACGCCCATGATGCAGCAGTACCTGCGCATCAAGGGGGAATATCCCCACATGCTGGTGTTCTACCGCATGGGGGACTTCTATGAACTGTTCTACGAGGATGCCCACCGGGCCGCCGAGCTGCTGGACATCACGCTCACGGCGCGCGGCCAATCTGCCGGTGAACCCATTCCCATGGCGGGTGTTCCCTATCACGCCGCCGACGCCTACCTCGCCAAACTGGTGGCCAAGGGAGAGTCCGTGGCCATTGTCGAACAGGTGGGCGACCCGGCCAGGAGCAAGGGACCCGTCGAACGCAAGGTGGCGCGCATCGTCACCCCCGGGACGGTCACCGACGAGGCCCTGCTGGACGAGCGCCGCGACAATCTCCTGTGCGCGGTGCACCAATACCAGGAAACCATCGGCATCGCCACCCTGGACCTCACCAGCGGCCGCTTCCTGTTGCAGGAAGTGGGCGACACGCGGGCCCTGGACGACGAACTGGCGCGCATCAAACCGGCCGAGCTGCTCCTCGACGAGGACAGTCCCCTGCGGGACTGCCTGCGGGATGCGAGGGGTCTGCGCACCGTAGCACCCTGGCATTTCGACGCCGGCAGCGCCACCCGCCTGCTCACAGAACAGTTCGGCACCAGGGATCTGCGCGGCTTCGGCTGCGACGAAGTGCCCGTGGCCGTCATGGCCGCCGGCAGCCTGCTGCAATACGCCCGCGACACCCAGCGCACCCGGCTGCCTCACATCCAGGCCATGCAGGTCGAGCGCCGCGACGACGCCCTCATCATGGACGCCACCAGCCGCCGCAACCTGGAACTGGAAACCAATCTCGCCGGAGGCCGGGATTACACCCTGGCCTGGATCATGGACCGCACCGCCAACCCCATGGGCAGCCGTCTGCTGAGACGCTGGATCAACCGTCCCTTGCGCGAGCGCCAGCCCCTGCGCGAGCGGCTGCACGCCATCGCCACCCTCATCGAGAGCGGCGGCCACCAGGCCATTCACGACATCCTGCGCGGCATGGGCGACATCGAGCGCATCCTGGCGCGGGTGGCCCTCAAATCGGCCCGTCCGCGCGATCTCACGGCCCTGCGCGGCGCCCTCGGCCACCTGCCCGCGCTGCACGCCATCCTGCAGTCCCTGGACTCGCCCCTGCTGCAGCAACTCAGGCAGGCGCTGGGGCAGTATCCCGAACTGCACGATCTGCTGCAACGGGCCCTCATCGAGTCGCCGCCCGTGTTGATACGCGACGGCGGCGTGATCGCCCAGGGCTACGACGCGGAGCTGGACGAGTTCCGCGCCCTGAGCGAGAACGCCGGTCAGTACCTCCTCGACCTGGAACAGCGCGAGCGGGAACGCACCGGCATCAGCGCCCTCAAGGTCAGCTACAACCGCGTGCATGGCTACTACATCGAGATCGGCCGCCAGCATGCCGACAAGGCGCCGCCCGAATATGTACGCCGCCAGACCCTGAAAGGCGCGGAACGTTATATCACCCCGGAATTGAAGACTTTCGAAGAAAAGGCCCTCAGCGCCCGCGAACGCGCTTTGGCGCGGGAGAAGGCCCTCTACGACCAGCTCCTCGACAAACTGCTGCCCCATCTGGCGCGACTGCAGCAGAGCGCGGCCACCCTGGCGCACCTGGACGTCCTGGCCAATCTCGCCGAACGCGCGGAGACCCTGGACCTGAGCCCGCCCGAACTCGCCGACAGCGGCGGCGTCCTCATCGAGGGCGGCCGCCACCTGGTGGTCGAGCAGGTCCAGGACGCCCCCTTCGTCCCCAACGATTGCCGCCTGGACGAGGCGCGGCGCATGCTCATCATCACCGGCCCCAACATGGGGGGCAAATCCACCTACATGCGCCAGACGGCGCTGATCACCATTCTCGCCTGCATGGGCAGCTACGTTCCGGCGCGGCGCGCCGTTATCGGTCCCCTGGACCGTATCTTCACCCGCATCGGCGCCTCGGACGAACTGGCCAGCGGCCGTTCCACCTTCATGGTGGAAATGACCGAAACCGCCAGCATCCTGCACAACGCCACGGAAAACAGCCTCATCCTCATGGACGAGATCGGCCGCGGCACCAGCACCTTCGACGGCCTCTCCCTGGCCTGGGCCTGCGCCGCCCACCTGGCGCGCGCGATCCGCGCCTACACCCTGTTCGCCACCCACTATTTCGAGCTGACCACCCTGCCCGAACAGATCGACGGCATCGCCAACGTCCACCTCGACGCCGTGGAGCACGGAGAGCGCATCGTCTTCCTCCACGCCGTCAAGGAGGGCCCCGCCAACCAGAGCTACGGCCTGCAGGTCGCCGCCCTGGCCGGCATCCCGGCCACCGTCATCGAGGAGGCAAGGCAGCGCCTGCGTCAGCTGGAGGAAACCTCAAGCCAACAAGTGGAAACGCCCCAGGAGCAAATGCCCTTGTTCGCCAACACCATCCCCTCCCCCGTCGACGAGGCGCTTGCCACCCTGGACCCGGACGCCATGACCCCGCGCCAGGCCCTGGAAGCCCTGTACCACCTGAAATCCCTTGCCGGGGAAGCATGATATTTGTCAGGTACTAAGACTGTAAATATTTGGCGTCATGAACCATTGTCGATTAGAATTCGTTGTACGTGAGGCGTGAAGCAAAACCACATTGAACCTGAATCCGCGGATTCAGGTTGAACATTTCACGCATCACGCACCACGAAATAAACGGACACAGGAGAGTTCCATGACATTTGTTGTCACCGAAGAATGTATCAAGTGCAAATACACCGACTGCGTCGAAGTGTGCCCGGTGGACTGCTTCCACGAGGGACCCAATTTTCTGGTCATCGATCCCGACGAATGCATTGACTGCACCCTGTGCGAACCGGAATGCCCCATCGAGGCCATCCATGCCGAGGACGACGTGCCGGACGAGCAACAGCAATTCATCCAGCTCAACGCCGAACTCGCCAAGATCTGGCCCGTCATCACCGAACAGAAGGATCCGCCGCCTGACGCCGACGAGTGGGCGGAAGTCAAGGACAAACTCCAGTATCTCGAACGCTGACCGATTAGCGCCGCCCCGTACAATCAAGCCCGGATCATCGTGGTCCCCTACGCCGGGGACCCGCTGGCGCATATCGCGCGTCAGCTGATTTCCCACCAAACCGGGCGCCTGCCAGACCTCAGCCACTGCACCGTATTGCTGCCGGACACCACGGCGGCGACGCGGCTGCGCGCCGCCCTGCTGCAGGAGGCCCGCTCCCGCGGCCATGCGGCCCTGCTGGGACCGCGCATCGCCACCCTGCGCACCTGGGTCGATGACTTCCTGCCATCCCTCGCCCCGCCCCTGGATGACTACGCCCGCGAGCTGATGCTCCTCGAAGCACTGCAACGCCATCCGGCCGTCACCCGCGACAGCAACCCCTGGCTCCTTACCGAGAGCCTCATCGGCCTGTTCGATGAACTCACCCTGCACGAAATTCCCATCCCTGACGATTGCACCGATTTCACCCGGCAACTGGCCAGGGCCTATGGCATCGCTGACCACACCATCGCAGCCCAGTCCCGCGAGGCCGCCTTCGTTCACAGCCTGTGGCAGGCCTGGCTGCAGCAACATGACGAAGAGCGCTTCACCGACCGCCATCGCGCCTATGTCGAAAAACTTGTCGCCAGCCTGCAGCACATTCCCTCAGAACAGCAATTCTACCTGGCCGGATTTGAGCAATTCATCAGGGGAGAAGCCCTATGGCTGCGCGCCATGCTGGAAAGACATCAGGCAACACTGTTTATTCACGGCGCCAGCCAGGATCCGACCGTAGCGGACGATTGCCATCCCGATGCCGTTTGCCGCGCTCTGCTGGAACAGGCCGGCGGGACAATGAGTGAGCTGCCAGCCGGCATGCCCGGCCCCCTCAGCGCCTTTCTCGACCAGGTCTACGCTCCCCGCCCCCCTGTTACGACCACACGAGCGGGGAAACCACCTGCCACCCTGGCGCAGCGCGCCCGGAAATTCGCGGCGCAATGCCCGGAGAGTCCCGCCGCCGCGCACTTGTCCATCTTTGCGGCGCGCGATGCCGAGGAAGAAGCCCGCGCCGTCGATATCCAGATACGGCGCTGGTTCCTGGCGGGCAAACAGCGCATCGCCGTCATCAGTGAAGACCGCCGCCTGGCGCGGCGGCTGCGCGCCCTGCTGGAACGGGCCGGCATCATCCTCGAAGACCACGCCGGCTGGGCCCTGTCCACCACCAGCGCCGCGGCGGTCCTGGAGCGGCTGCTGCAAACCGTCGAGGAAGACTATGCACACGAGCCACTGCTGGACCTCCTCAAATCCCCGTTCCTCTTCCCCGGGGTGGAACGGGAACACTTGCTGAAGCAGGCCTACCGCCTGGAAAACGATATAATTCTGCACGAAAATATCCCCCGCAACCTGGCGCGTTATCGCCAGCATATTGAATTCCGCCGCGCGCGCCTGGGCTGGGGGAGCGGACAGGAACTGCTGGCCCTGCTCGACGACCTGGAACAGGCCTGCGCGCCACTGGAAGCCCTCGCCGGCAATCCGGCCGCCATCCATACCCCCGTGGAACTGCTGGATGCCGTAAGCGGCGTAATGCTTGAACTGGGCCTGGCGCAGACCTTCCAGAATGACGAGGCCGGACAGCAGGTCCTCCATGAACTGCAGGCCATGCGCAAGGCCACGAAAGGGCGTCACATCAAGATGACCTGGCTGGAATTCCGCAGTTGGCTGGGGCGGGCCCTGGAACGGGCCACCTTCACGCCCGCCCCGGGCGGGGGACAGGTACAGCTCTTCACCCTGGCGCAGAGCCGCCTGCATTGCTTCGACGCCATCATCATTGCCGGCGCGGACGAACACAAGCTCCCTGGCGCCCCGCCCCGCAACCCTTTCTTCAACGACGCCGTGCGCGCAGAACTGGGACTGCCCCTCATGCGGGAAGCGCGCGCCGTCCAGTTCCACCACTTTCGCCGCCTGCTGGAGAGCGCGCCCCATGTCCTGCTCACCTATCATCATACGCGGGAAGGCGAAGACATCCAGCCCACGCCCTGGCTGTCCCTGCTGAGCGCCTTTCACCACCTCGCCTACGGACAGGCGCTACCGGACCAGGCCCTGGGCCGGCTGGCGCGCCAGCCGGCCAGTGAGGTCGTACGCGATGCAGTGCCGGAAACGCTGCAGCCTGGGCCCGCGCCACACCCTTCCCTGCCGGCCGCCCTCCTCCCGCAGACGTTCTCGGCCACCCGCTACCAGCAATTGCTGGACTGTCCCTACCAGTTCTTCGCCGCCAGCGGACTGGGCCTGAAGGCGCCGGAGATCATCCGCGAGGCGTTGGAGAAATCCGACTACGGCGAGCGGGTACACCGCATCCTGCAATGCTTCCACGACCCCAGGCGCGGCGAGGGATTCCAGGCCATCTCCCCGGCGCAACGCGATGAGGCCGAACAAAGGCTGAAGCGTATTTCGCGGCGCGAATTCCGCCGCGACCTGGAAGACAACCTGCTGCACCAGGGCTGGCTGCAACGCTGGCTGGACATCGTCCCCGCCTACATCGACTGGCATATCAAGCGCTCATCCCAGTGGAAACCGGCAGCCGTGGAACAACGCGTCGAGCGCCGGCTTGCAGAGACTGGCCTGGCGCTGCAGGGCCGCCTCGACCGCCTTGACCGGCGCGGCGAGGCATACGCCCTTATCGACTACAAAACAGGCGCCGCACCCGCACAGCAGGAGGTGGAAGACGGCGAGGCGGTGCAACTGCCCTTCTACGCCTTGCTGAGCGATGAAACCGTGACAAGAAGCGAATATCTGCTACTGGGAAAAGACAGCGTGAAACCCGGCGCCTGCCTGGAGGGCGAGGCCCTCGCCCGGCTGAAGCGCGGCACGCGCGAGCGCCTCATCGCCCTGACGGAGCAGATACGAGCCGGCGCCGCCCTGCCAGCCTGGGGCGACGAGAGAACCTGCGGCTATTGCCCGGTGAGCGGCGTATGCCGCAAACAGGCCTGGGCCGGCATTGAAACAAACCCTCACCCCTCACCCCGATCCTCTCCCCTCGATAGGGGGAGTGGAAGTTATTAACCCGGCGACAATATATATCGTATTCAGGACTTCAGGCCTGTGCTGGAACAAGGCGCGGTGCGCAGGCAATGGTGATTCCATTGGCAAGCGCCGCAACGCCGTACCAGTGCAGGCCTGAAGTCCCTAACAGATTG